>Ga0335076_10002584_pt1 | contig 18035 bp, 14 predicted proteins | sample Lox_Sample_25_FD_206717 | JGI IMG/M metagenome (GOLD analysis project Ga0335076, IMG submission 206717) | Soil microbial communities from Loxahatchee National Wildlife Refuge, Florida, United States - Lox_Sample_2.5 | ecosystem: Environmental > Terrestrial > Soil > Wetlands | place: USA... | reverse complement strand
CCTATGTCGCCGCAGCGTCGCTATATCTTGATATTTACATTCTGCGCCCGCCGAATTACGGGCAATTGCATTTGGCCAACGCCCAAGTCTCTTGGCTCGGCGGGGTTGGAACCGGGAGCGGTCCTACGGCCGCTAAGGCGGGTTGGGCGTCTCTTGGCGCGAGCGGCGGGAGCGGCGTTCTCGATGAGGCTATTACCGCCGCCAATGCTGGGCGGCTCGTGGTCGCCGGGTATTTTCAGCCGCCGGCGTCCGATGGAACCAAGAAGGCCGGCCACATCGTAATCGTCCGACCGCAGGAATCCTTCCTGCCCGACGAAGGCCTTCAGGTCGTCACGGCTGGCGTCAAGAATTTCAAATCGGCGTCAATGAAATTCGCCTTCGGCGACCACCCCCTCGCGTGGCCGAACAACATCCAGCTTTTTGTCCACAAAACCGCTCTCGAATAGGGATCGTTGGCCGAGGCGGTGCGTCGGCGGTGAGTCAGCCGAGCCATCCCCCGTCTCCCTGTTTCGTTTGGCGGAACCGAACGGCGATCGCATTGACTCGCCGGCACGCTCATTCTCGCTCCCCAAAACCAATATTCCGCGCAAATCGTTGAAATAATTGGTGCCGCAAGAGAGATTCGAACTCCCGACCCCATCATTACGAATGACGTGCTCTACCAGCTGAGCTATTGCGGCCCTCATCGAACGAAACGCGCCCAACGGCGCGCCTCGCGCGGCGCTGCTCCATAAGCCAGTTCCGACCCGATTGGCAACCTCCGCCCGGACGGCGCGGAACGGGGCGCGCCCCGGCTAGGAAGGCGGCGCAATCTCGCCTAGAAGCTCCGCCTGACGGCGCCGGGAGGGGCCGGAACAGGATCGACAGGGAGCGGCTCGGATGGCGGGACGATTGGCGGGCAAGACGACGGTGCTGACGGCGGCGGCGGCGGGCATTGGCCGCGCGACGGCGGAAGCCTTCGCTCGCGAGGGCGCGCGGGTGATCGCGACCGACATCGACGTCAAGGGCCTCGCCGGCCTGAACGCCGACAAGCGCAAGCTCGACGTGCGCTCGGGCGAAGCGGTCGAAGCGCTCGCCCGCGAGATCGGGCCGATCGACGTCCTCTTCAACTGCGCCGGCTTCGTCCATCACGGCACGGTCCTCGACTGCTCGGACGCCGACTGGGACTTCTCGTTCGACCTCAACGTCAAGTCGATGCACCGCACCATCCGCGCCTTTCTTCCGGGCATGCTGCAGAAGGGCAAAGGCTCGATCGTCAATATCGCCTCCGGCGCGTCGTCGGTGCGCGGCATCCCCAACCGCTATGTCTACGGCGCCTCGAAGGCCGCGGTGATCGGCTTGACCAAGTCCGTCGCCGCCGACTTCATCCGCAAGGGCGTGCGCTGCAACGCGATCTGCCCCGGCACGATCGAGAGCCCGTCGCTCGACGGCCGGATCGAAACCCTGAGCCGCACCAGCGGCGAGCCGCTCGACAAGGTCCGCCAGGCGTTCGTCGACCGCCAGCCGATGGGCCGGCTCGGCAAGCCGGAGGAGATCGCCGCGATCGCGGTCTACCTCGCCTCCGACGAGAGCGCCTTCGCCACCGGCCAGGCCTTCATCGTCGACGGCGGATTTGCGATGTAACCGCGCGAGTCCGGAGCGAGGCAGGAATTCGAAGGCAAGACCGCGGCCGCCCTGAAGTATAGAGGCAGATAGGCCAAAAAAAGCGAAAATCGGCGAAAACCGACGAAAACGAAAACGGCGTTTTTTCCTTTCTTTTATTTTTCGGAATCGGGACTTTTCAAAGGGTTGCGACCGATTCAAATACTTTTTTTCTCCTCCCCAGAACCCGGACCCAACGGCTCGTTCCTCGACCACCGAGCTGGGTCCGTTTCGCCCTTCGGTCATTCCGCAAAGCATCAATGTCAAACAGCTGAGGCGCGCCTCCCCCAGACTCGCCGGCCTGCGATAGCGGGCCGACAAAATGCAGTATGGCGCACGATTCTGATTCTGGCAATAGATTGTCGATTTTTCTCTATACCCAGAGCAGCCCCGCCCTGTCTCTATCTCCGTGCCGTGAACGCGGGCGGCCCCGCTTCCGGCTTGCTGGAGCGCACGCGGCGAGGGCTTTCCCGCTCCGGCAGATGTGGCAGGATGGCCGCAAGTCGCGCCGGGCCGCTCCCATGCCGATCAGCGTCTTCCTTTCGACCGTCTCGGACGAGTTTCGCGCTTACCGGGACCTCCTGGCGCATGACCTCACTCGACACAATGTCGCGGTGAAAGCGCAGGAGGACTTCAAGGACCTCGGCGGCGACACGCTCGACAAGCTCGACGTCTACATCGCCCATTGCGACGCGGTCGTGCACCTTGTGGGCGAGATGTGCGGCGCGGCGGCCGACGCGGGCCAGCAGCGCGCGCTTCTGGCGAAATATTCCGGTCTTGCGGGAAAACTTCCCCCGCTCGCCGAAGCGCTGAGGAGCGGGGTCGCGGTCTCCTACACGCAATGGGAAGCGTGGCTCGCCCTTTATCATGGCAAAGAGCTCTATGTTGCGACGGCGGACAAGGATGCGCCGCGCGGGCCGAACTACGCGCCGACCGAGGCTTCAAAACTGGCGCAACAGGCCCACCTCGCCCGGCTGAGAGAAGCCCGCCGCTATCCTTTCGCATTCACCAGCCCGGACAATCTAGCCAAACAGGTCCTCGCCTCCGGCATCCTCGACCTGCTGGTGAGGGACTACGCGCAAGAGGCGGCGCGTGGCCGCGACGTCGCCGAGGGATTCATCCGGGAGATGGCGAAGCGCGTCGCGGGCGACAAGGCGCTCGATCTCGACGGCATGAAGCAGGCGGTGCGCAACGCCATCGAGATCTATGAAAAGGAAATCGCGGGACGCCCGGTTGAGACCAACCTCGACGACATCGTCAGTCGTGCGCTGGCAAGGGCGAAGGAGCAGGTCGACAAGGGGCAATCTTCGCTCGCCCGCGCAACGCTGCGCCGGGCGGCCGAGGAGATGCGGCGCGAGGAGGAGGAGCGCCGCGAGCGCTACGCGGCGGGGGTCACGGCGCTCTATACTCGCGAGCGCGACATCGCGCTCGCCGGATATGACGGCGACGCCGCCGCCGCGGCCATTGTTGCTTTGGGGCAGGCGGTTCACGGGGCGAACCCGGCAGCTTTCGCGGAGTTCCTGAGGTCGGAGGCACAGGCGCTCTATGGGCATGGCCGCGACCGCGGCAGCAATGTCCATCTCGTCGCCTCGATCGCGCTCCGGCGCGAATTGTTGTCGCGCGCCGCCGCCGGCGACGATCGCGGCGCCGCCGGAAATCATCTGGCTATTGCGCTTACGGTGCTTGGTGAGCGGGAGAGCGGGACGGCGCGGCTCGAGGAGGCGGTTAAGGCCTATCGCGCGGCGCTGGAGGAGCGGACGCGCGAGCGGGTTCCGCTCGACTGGGCGATGACGCAGAACAACCTCGGCTTTGCGCTCCGGGCGCTCGGCGAGCGGGAGAGCGGGACGGCGCGGCTCGAGGAGGCGATCGCGGCCTTTTCCGCGGCGCTGGAGGAGATGACGCGCGAGCGGGTTCCGCTCAACTGGGCAACAACGCAGAACAATTTCGGCAATGCGCTCGCCACGCTCGGCGAGCGGGAGAGCGGGACGGGGCGGCTCGAACAGGCGGTCGCGACCTATCGCGCGGCGCTCGAAGAGAGGACGCGCGAGCGGGTTCCGCTCGAGTGGGCGGCGAGCGTCGCCAATCAGGGGGTCGCCCTGATGCTGATCGCGGACCGCGCAAATGACGCCGGCCGCGCCGAGACTGCGGTCGGGCAGATCGAGACCGCCTGCGAGACGCTGCGCGACGGCGGCCAGGCGCCGTGGGCGGCCTACTTCGAGGCGAAATTGCCGGAGGCCCAGGCGATCCGCGACCGGCTCAAGGGCAGGTGACCTAACACAGCGTCGAACTTAACGCATCCCCTTCCGCGCCAGCTCCGCCCCGGCCGCGAGCGCCGCGAGTTTGGCGTAGGCGATCTCCGCCGCCATCGGCGCCATGCCGCAATTGGTGCACGGATAGAGCCGGTCGGCCGACACATACGGCAGCACGGCGCGGATGGTCGCCGCGACCTCCTCCGGCGTCTCGACGGCGTTCGACGCCACGTCGATGCAGCCAACCAGCACGTCCTTGCCCTTAAGCAGCCCGATCAGTTCGATCGGCACCTTCGCATTGCGGCATTCGAGCGAGACCTGGCCGATCTTGCTCGCCGCCAAGGCGGGGAAGGTCTCCTCATACTGGCGCCAATGCTCGCCCAGCGTCGCCTTCCAGTCGGTGTTGGCCTTGATGCCGTAGCCGTAGCAGATGTGGACGGCGGTCGTGCACTTGAGGCCTTGCGCCGCGCGTTCGAGCGCCGCGACGCCCCAGTCCTTGACGTCGCGCATGTAGACGTTGAACGCCGGCTCGTCGAACTGGATCACGTCGACGCCAAGCGCTTCGAGCTCGTGCGCCTCCTCGTTGAGCGCCGCGGCGAAGGCGTGGGCGAGGCTCGGCCGGTCGCGGTAATGTTCGTCGGCGATGGTGTCGACGATGGTCATCGGCCCCGGCAGCGTGAACTTGAGCTTGCGTTTGGTGTGGGCGCGGGCGGCGCTCGCCTCGGCGCGGTGGACCGGGCCCTTGCGGCGGATCGGGCCGGTCACGGTCGGAACCTCGGCCTTGTAGCGGTCGGCGCGGATGCCGATCGTCTGCCGGCGGGCGAAATCGATGCCGTCGAGATTGGCGAGAAAGCCGTGGACGAAATGGATACGCGCCTGCTCGCCGTCGCTGACGATGTCGATGCCGGCGTCCTCCTGCCGCTTGACCGCGAGGATGGTGGCGTCGAGCTTGCCCGCCGCCAGCGCCGGGCCCTCGAGCTTCCATGCGGGCCACAGCTTTTCCGTTTCCGCGAGCCAAGCAGGCTTCGGCAGGCTGCCGGCGATGGTGGTTTCGAGCATGTCTCACCCTAGCATAGGATTGGGCAGCGCCGCCGTTCTCGCGGCGGTTTCCGGATTCCGCTTGTCCGGCCGGCGACAATCGCGCAGGTTATCCGCGGGGCGGGCGCTTATCCAGGAAAGTCCGATCGATGCTCAGGGCGATCATGTGCCTCTGCGTGCTCTTGCTGTTGTCGGCCGGGCGCGCCGAGGCCGGTCCGACCGTGGTCACCTGCCCGACCACGCTGAAACTCGCTCCGAACTTTGCACCAAGCTCGGCGCTCGGGTCGTCGTCCGCGACCGGGATCATCGGCAATGATCTGGTTTGTCAGTTCGCGCCGATCGGCTTTGATTCCTTTCGCTCAGTCCATCCGCCGGGTTGCCCGCCCAAGTCCGCCAATGCGGCGGTGAGCGGCGGCAGCGGCGTATGGAATTTCGGCTCTCCCGGCAGTTCGAACGTGGTCAAGTTTTCGGGCCACGCCACTCTGATCTGGAGGCGCTCGATTCGTGGCACGGTGCTTCCGACCCCAGCCTGCGCCTATGCCGAGACAACGCCACCTGTCGTCGCGGTCTGGCAAGCCGCGCCGGCGAACACGACCTGCACGATCAACGCCTCGAACCGCAGCCAGTTTGATTGCGTGCTGCCGCCCTGCCTCGCGACCCTGAAGGGAAGCAGCTTCCCGACGTCGGCCTACAGTCCGCCGGGGCCGGGATACACCAACGATTCGGCGATCATCAATGTCGCCAACGGCCAGCCCGTCGTCGGCCCGGCCACGGTCAATCAAGTGAAGGCCAAGATGGGAACGGCCGCGTTCGATGCGGCGGCATTCACCCTGGTCGGCGGCCCGGGCAGCGACAGCACGCTCGGGGCCGGCGTGATCACCTGCACTTACGACGGGCCGCGATTCCAGAGCGGCGGCGAGACGCTCGAGGCGACGATCACCGTCGCCTGCACCGGATCGTGCGGCTCGCTCTGACCTACCCCAGCTTGTATTCGCGCGTCGCTTCCGGGTCGTCGCTGGCATAGGGAAGCGCCATCAGCTCGCTCCACGCCGCCTCGGGGATCGGAAAGTTCGCCCAGTCGAGGGTCTGCTGGACCCGCTCGGGCTTGGTGACGCCGCAGATGGTCGAGGTCACGCGCGGATCGCGGATCGAGAACTGCAGCGCCGCGGCGCCGGGCGGGACGCCATGGCGGGCGCAGACGGCTTCGATCTTGCGGATCGGATCGAGCATCGCCTCCGAGGCTTCCTGATAGGCGTAGCGGGGATAGGCGCTCGACCCCTTGGCGAGCACGCCGCTCGCATAAGGGGCGGCGTTGAGGACGGCGATACCGCGCGCCCGCGCGAGATTGAGCATGGCGTCGGCGTTGCGGTTGGCGAGGGTGAAGCGGTTGTGGGTGATCAGCGCGTCGAAATCCCAGTCGTTGAGCAGCGGCATCATCATCGTCACCGGACCGGCGGCGAGGCCGACCGCTTTCGCCAGCCCCTCCTCCTTGATCCGGAACAGTTCGCTGAGCGCGCCGCCGGGCCCGGTCGCCTCCTTGAACGAGCGGGCGTGCTCGGGATCATGCAGGTTGAGCAGGTCGATCTGCTCGAGCCCCAGCGCCTTCAGGCTCTGCTCCAGCGAGCGGTGGGCGCGGGCGGCGTCGAAGGCGTTGGTCTCGAAATCGCGGTCGAGCTTGGTCGAGAGGACGAAACCGGGCGGCAGGCCGCCGCGCTCGCGAATGACGGCGCCGACCCGCTCTTCGCTGCGGCCGAGGCCATAGTTGCGGGCGGTGTCGATGAAATTGACCGGCCCGCCGAAAATCGCCAGCACCGTCGCCTTGGCCCGGTCGGCGTCGACGCCGTAGCCGTAGGTGTCCGGCATGTCGCCGATGCCCGAGGTGCCGAAGCAGACAGGCGTGACCATGAGGTCGGTGCGGCCAAGCCTGACCTTCTTCATCGCCGCTTCGGCCATTCCCGCCCTCTCCCGGTTTGGTCAGCGCGCATGACTAGGGCGCCGACAAGGGGCAGGCAAGGACCGGCCGCAAACCTCGCCTTAAGGGCGAGGCGGCGTTCGCAGGGCTCGGCCAGGATCACCCGCTCGGCGCGGGGCAGCGGTCGAGGCTCGGGAGATCGGCGTCGGCGGGATAGAGGGCCATCAACTTGAGCATGACGCCGTTGGTCCAGCCGAAGCCGTCCTGGGTCGGATATTCGCCGCCGCCCCCGGGGCGCGCGGCGTCCACGACGTCGTATTTCTCGACCAGCTTGCCGGTCTCGCGATAGACGCGCTCGACGTTGAGCATGAAGCGGCAGGCGATCGCCTCGGCGAGCCGGCTCCGGCCATAGCTCCTCAGTCCTGAGACTGCGATCCATTGCAGCGGCGCCCAGCCGTTGGGCGCGTCCCATTGCTGGCCGGTGTCGATCGGGGTGGCGACGATCCCGCCCGGCTCGAGCAGTTCGCGCTCAACCGCCGCATCGACGGCGGCCGCCTGAGACGGGCTCGCAACCTTGGCAAACAGCGGATAGAGGGTCGCGGCGCTGATGCGGCCGATCCGCTCTTTTCGTGTCCAGCGATAGTCGAGATAGACGCCGCGCGAGGTATCCCACAGCGTGCGGTCGATCGCGGCGCGGCGGGCTTCGGCGCGGCGGCCGAAATCGGCGGCGCAATCGCGATCGCCCGACCGCTCGCAGCCGGCGCTTATCGCGTTCTCCAGCCCGAACAGCAGCGCATTGAGGTCCGCTGGGATGATCTCGGTCGTGTCGATCGATTGGAGCGACCGGCCGTCGGCAAACCAGCGCGAGCTGAAATCCCACCCGCTTTCGGCGGCGGCGCGAATGTCTCGCCAGACGATCTGCGGCGGGCGGGGCGATGCGCGCGCGAGCGCAACGTCCTCGGCATAGGATTCGTCGCGCGGCGCATCGCTATCGTCGAAGTAGCGGTTGAGGATCGAGCCATCGTCTAGCCTGACGACACGACGAAACGCGCTCCCCGCCTTTAGCCCGTCCGCGCCGTCCATCCAGAAGGCGTATTCTTTCTTCAATTGCGGCAGGAAGCTAGCGTAGGCCGCCACGGGATCGCTCGGGTTGAGCAGGCCGACCATGGCGAAGAAGAACGGCGGCTGCGAGCGGCTGAGGTAGTAGGTGCGGGTCCCGTTCGGGATGTGGCCGTAGGCGTCGATGAGGTAGGCGAAGTCCTGCGCCATGTCCCCGAGCAGCTCCAATCGGCCGCTTTCGGCGAGGCCGAGCATGGTGAAATAGGAGTCCCAATAGTAGAGCTCCCGGAACCGCCCGCCCGGAACGACATAGGGCTTCGGCAACGGCAGCAGCGACGAATAGGGCGGCGCCGTCGGCGTATTCCGGGTCAGGACCGGCCACAGCGCGTCGATGTGGGCGCGGATCGGCTCGGGCTCTGACGCGACGCTCGCGGCGGCGATCTCGGCCGGCATATCGAAATGGGCGAGGACGAAACGCCTCAGCGCGTCCGCCGTCTGGGGCTTCTCGGCGTGATAGAGCGCGAGGATGTCGGGCGGGGGCGACTTCGGGGTCGCGTCGGCGAATTGCTTGCTGTCGGGAAAAATACGCTCAAGCTCGACGGCGGCGTAAAGATCGCCGAACAGGACCTGCGGCGGGGCCGGCCGCTCAAGGGCGAGCGCCGGACCGATGACGAGGGCCGCGGCGAGCGCGGCGCCGATGCGTGTCTTCATGCCCCTGCGGCGGGAATGAGATAACTCGCCAGATGGGCGTCGAGCGCGGCCATCGTCGTCGCGTTCGCGGGCGCGGCGCGGAAGCCGATGAAGCCGTCCGGCCGGACGAGCACGGCGCCGCCGCCGGGCGCGCCGGCCTTCGCCGGGTCGAAGCCTTCGGCCGACCCGTCCCTGATCGTCACCAGTCCGTCCCAGCGCGCGCGCATCCTCTCGAGCCACGGCGCCGCGCCGAACACGATGAGATGATGGCTCTCGCCCCGGAGCTTAAGGCTGGCCGGGAACCGCTCGCCCGGCGCCGGGCCGACGGACGACTGCCCGGCCTCGCCGACCAGCGGACTTCCGGCGTAGGAGATATCGAGCATCGACCGCTTGCGCGCCGCCGCTGCGAGCTGTTCCGCGGTCGAGGACGGCAGCTTTGGCGCGCTGCTCTCGCAATAGGCGGCGACCAGCGCGGTGACATGACCGTGGATTTCGTTCGACACGTCGAGCGCGTGGCGGTCGGCCATGCCGCGCTCGATGGCGTAGCTTTCGAGCAGGGAGGGCTTCGCCGCCCCGCGCACCACCAGGGCGAGCTTCCAGGCGATGTCGGCTGCGTCCATGAACGCCGCGTTGATCCCCTCCCCGCCGAGCGGAGACGACATGTGGCCGGAGTCGCCGAGCAGGAACCGCCGCCCGTCGCTGAGGCTCTCGGCCTCGCGCTTGTGCATCTTGAAATAGGAGACCCAGCGCAGGTCGCTCAAGCCGGCGTCGCCGCCAACCCTGGAGTTGACCAGCCGGCCAAGCTCGGCGGCGGTCGGCAGTTGATCCCGCTCATCGTCCGGGTCGCGGCTGACGAAAATCAGCCAGCGATCGTCCGGCAACGGCGCGAACAGCGTGAATCCGGATGCGCCGACCGTGATGCGGGCGGTCTCGGGCGGAACGGCGACGCCAAGCTTGACGTCGGCGACGATGAATTTCCCGCCGTAGGTTTCGCCGACCAGATGCTCCTGCATCGAATGACGGGTGATGTCGTGAGCGCCGCCGGCGCCGATCAGGTAGCGCGGCTGAAGGGTCTCCGACCGGTCATTTGCCCTTATCGTGACCCTGAGAGGCTCCACATCGGCGTCGATCCCGACCACCTCGGTCCCATATTCGACCTTGACGCCGCGCAGAGCCAGATGATCGCGCAGGATCCGCTCGGTTTGCCACTGCGGCTGGCTGCACTGGAACTCGTACTGGCAGCCGACTCCCGCGAAGTCGGCGGACATGATCTGCAGCATTCCCGGGCCCATGAGCTGGCTGTGCTTGATGTGCACGCCGCCGCTGAGGAACGGCTCGATCAGGCCGGCGCGGTCGATGAGGTCGAGCACCGCCGGCTGGAGCGCGGTTCCGCGCGTCTCGTGGTGCGGGGCGAGCCTTTGCTCGAGCAGCCGCGGCCTGACGCCGTGCCGGACGAGCTCCCAGGCCGCGAACAATCCGGCCGGTCCGGCGCCGACGATCAGAACCCCCGGGGTGGAGGATTGAGCCATTTTGCCCGAACTCCCGTTGCGGCTCAGCCAAAGCCGACTTCGTTCTGGGGGGATATAGCCAAAAGCTTCAGCGTTTCGGCGAGAGACGCCTCAGCTTCCGCGCGAGTGGCGAAAAACCGCTCGTGAATGACCTTCCCTTCGGCTGAAATGACTGCCTTGAAGGGCAGATGCTGGGTCGGAGTTTCGACGACCGCGCCGGTTACGGCCCCCGCCGTCGAAATCTCCCCTGCCTGCTCGGTTTTCGCCAGTTTTTCCAGCGTCATAGCCAGGAACGCCTCCGCCGACCGGCGCGAGGCCAAATACGTCTCGCGGACGATTTTCCCGTCGATCGAGATCACCGCCTTGAAGGGCAGGAACTCGGTCGGGACTTCGACCACCTCGCCAGTAGCGTTCGCCATTGCCTCGAACCTCCCCCTTGCTGGCGCCCAACCATACCGGAGGCAGGCGGCGGAGGCGAGCGCCCTTCGAAGGTCAGGCCCTCGAGCAGTTACTTGCATAATGAAAGTTACTCGTGTATATGTCGCGCATGCAACGCACCCGCTTCGACGCCATGGACTGCCCGATCGCCCGCAGCCTCGACCGGGTCGGGGAATGGTGGAGCATCCTCATCCTGCGCGACGCGCTCGGCGGCATGACCCGGTTCGAGGAGTTCCAGCGGAGCCTGGCCATCGCCCCCAACATGCTGACCCGCCGGCTGAATGGGCTGGTCGAGGCGGGATTTCTGGCCCGGCGGCGCTACAGCGACCATCCGCCCCGGCACGAATATATCCTCACCGAGCGGGGACGCGATTTTCGCCCCGTGGTCATCGCGCTCCTGGCGTTCGGCAACCGCCACTTCGCGCCCGAAGGGGCGAGCGTGACGCTCGTCGACGCCAAATCCGGCGCGCCGGCCGACCCGGTCCTCGTCGATCGCCTGACCGGCCGGCCGATTGTTTCTCCGGAGTTCGATCTTGCCGCGGGTCCGGCGGCGACCGAGGCGACCAAGGCGAGAATGGCGGCGCGCGCCGCCAGACTGGCCTCGCGGCGCGGACTCAACTGATTTCCGGCAGGAGGGCAGCCTCGATGAACGCGTCCGTCGTCAATGTCGCCCGCCTGGAGGCCGCGACGCCTACGCCCGCGCCAATGAACGCGCGCACGCTCATGCTGCTGACCGCCCCGATCCTGCCGACGCTGTTGAGCCTCGCCTGGCCGAACGTATTGGTGATGCTGGCGCAGGCCTCGACCGGACTGATCGAGACCTGGTGGGTGTCGCATCTGGGGACCGACGCGCTGACCGGAATGGCGTTGGTCTTTCCCGGGTTCATGATGATGGGAATGCTGTCGGCGGGCGCGGTCGGCGGCGGCATTTCGTCGGCGGTCGCCCGCGCGCTCGGAGCCGGCCGGCGGGCGGACGCCGACGCGCTGGTCGCGCACGCGCTCCTGATCAACCTCGCGCTCGGCCTTCTGACCTCGGCGCTGTTCCTTGCCTTCGGCCGGCAGATCTACAGCGCCATGGGCGGCCGCGGCGGCTCGCTCGAGGCGGCGATGCAATATTCGAACGTGGTCTTCGCCGGCAACATCCTGGTCTGGCTCATGAACGGGCTCGCCAGCGTCGTCCGGGGCACCGGCGACATGCTGTTCCCCTCGACGGTGATCTGCGTCGGCGTCGTGCTGCTGGTCCCGCTTTCGCCGCTGCTAATCTTCGGCCTCGGGCCGCTGCCGGCCTTGGGCATCGCCGGCGGCGGCCTCGCGGTCGTGCTGACCACCGCGTTGATGGCGGCCCTGCTTGCCTGGAGGATCCTGAGCGGCGGGTCGATCGTGCGGTTGAAGGCCGCGCGGCTGCGCTGGGCGTTCTTCGCCGACATCCTTCGCGTCGGCGCCGTCGGCTCGCTCTCGACCCTGCAGACGACGCTGACCGTCGCCCTGACTACCGGCCTGGTCGGCGCCGCGGCCGGTCCGCAGGCGGTCGCCGGCTACGGCACCGGCTCGCGGCTCGAATATCTGTTGATCCCGCTCGTGTTCGGGGTCGGCGCGCCGCTGGTCGCGATGGTCGGCGCCAATATCGGCGCGGGCCAGAACCGCCGGGCGCTGCGCATCGCCATGACCGGCGGCGCGCTCGCCTTCGCCGCGACCGAGGCGATCGGGCTTGCCGCCGCGATCTGGCCCGAGGCGTGGCTCAACCTGTTCGGCGCCGATCCGACCATGGTGACGACCGGCAGGGACTATCTGCGCTCGGTCGGCCCGGCTTATGGCTTCTTCGGTCTAGGGCTCGCGCTCTACTTCGCATCGCAAGGGGCGGGAAAGCTGCTTTGGCCGCTGTGCGCGGGGTTCGCCCGGCTGGTCATCGCCGTCGGCGGCGGCTGGCTCGCGCTCAAGGCGACCGGCTCGCTGACCTTCGTCTTCGCCATGCTCGGCGCGGCGCTCGCCGCCTATGGCGCGATCATCGGGGCCGCGATCTGGTCGGGCGTGTGGTTCAAGACGAGGGAGCGGGAGCTTCGACGCCGCCCCGCATGACGCCTACGCCTGAAAAATCAGCAGAATATAGGCCCCGAACAACAGCAGGTGGACGACGCCCTGCAGCATGTTGGTCCGGCCGCTGGTGAAGGTGATGATGCTAAGCGCCAGCGTGAGGATGAGGAGAGCAAGGTCGGTGTGCTCGACGCCAAGAACGACCGGGCGGTCGATCAGGTGGTTGATCACCAGCACAGCGGGGATGGTCAGCCCGATCGTCGCCAGCACCGAGCCGAGGAAGATATTGACCGCGCGCTGCATCTGATTGTCGAGCGCCGCCTTCACCGCGCCGATCGATTCCGGGGTCGCCACCAGGAGCGCAATGAGGATGCCGCCGAGCGGCGCCGGCGCTTGCAAGGTTTCGAGCAGGTAGTCGATCGGCGGCCCGAATTGCTCGACGAGATAGACGACCGCCGCCATGTAAGCCGCCAGCATCGCGGTCGAGAACCAGACGGGCGGCTCGGTCCCGTGCGCCTCGGCAAGCGTGTGGGCCGCGTCCTCGAAGTAGCCGTGATAGCGCCCGGTCTGCAGAACGACAAAGAGGAGGTAGAGCGCGATCGACACGATCACCAGGACGACCTGCTGGGGGACCGAATAGGTTGGGCCTGGGGTGGTCTGCGTGTAGTCCGGCATGACGAGGGCGAAAGTCGCGAGCGGCAGGAGGACGCTGAGATAGGCGTTGGCGCCCTGCAGATTGAACGTTTGCTCTCGATGCTTGAGGCCGCCGATCAACAGCGTCACCCCGACCATGCCGTTCATGATGATCATGATGAGAGCGATGAGAGTATCGCGCATCAGCGTCGGATTGGGGCCGCCATGCCGCACCACCGCCGAGATCGCGACGACCTCGATCGAGGTGATGGTGAGCGTCAAGAGCAGCGTCCCGTAGGGCTCGCCGAGACGCCGCGCCAGGCTTTCCGCGTGGCGGACGACGCATATGGACGACCAGAGCACCACTCCGAACAGCCAGATGAAAATCGCTGTCAGGATCAGCGGGTTGCCGAGCCGCGAGAACAGCCGGTTCTCGAACAGGGCGAAGGCGGCCGCGGAGCCTGCGCTGATGAGGAAGAACCATTCGGCGCGCACGAGCGTCGCCATTCTCCGGGGTGCCGGCGTTTCGGGAGCGGACGCAACAAAGTCCTTCGAGATCACGCGGGCTCGACTCACCGGAAATGGCGCCCGAGCCTAATGCGGAGAGACGCGCGCGGCTACGGGCGATGAATGACGGAGGCCGAGCCGCATCAGGACGGGCGCCGACATCGGCGCCCAAACAACCTCGCGCCTCAAGCGCCGACGGTCGCGATCCTGAGGTTGTTGGTCGCGCCCGGGGTCCCGAACGGCACCCCGGCGACGATGATGATGCGCTCGCCCTCGCCAGCGAAGCCCTCGATATAGGCGTGACGGCAGGCCCGCTCGGCCATGTCGCGCTCATCGCGAGCGTCTTCGGTGACGACCGGATGGAGGCCCCAGACCAGCGCCAGGCGGCGCGCGACGGCGTCGATCGGGGTTAACGCGAGAATGGAGGAGCGCGGCCGCTGGCGGGCGATGCGAAGGCCGGTCGACCCGGAAGTGGTCCAGGCGCAGATGACCTTCAAATCGAGCGTCTCGGCGACGTCGCGGGTCGCTTCGGCGATCGCGTCGGCCCCCGTCGCCTCGGGCGCCGCCCGCTGCGCCTCGATGATCGAGGGATAGATTCCCTCGGATTCGACGGCTTCCGCGATCCGGTTCATCGTCGCCACCGCCTCGCGCGGATATTGGCCCGAGGCGCTTTCGGCCGACAGCATCACCGCGTCCGCGCCCTCGAACACCGCGGTTGCGACGTCCGACACCTCGGCGCGGGTCGGCACCGGGGCGGTGATCATCGATTCCAGCATCTGCGTCGCCACCACCACCGGCTTGCCGGCGCGGCGCGCGAGCCGGGTCAGGGTCTTCTGAATGCCCGGCACCCGCTCGAGCGGCATCTCGACCCCGAGGTCGCCGCGCGCCACCATGACAGCGTCGGCGGCCGCCATGATCTCGTCGATCCGCTGGACGGCCTGCGGCTTCTCGATCTTGGCCATCACCAGCGCCCGGCCCTTGGCGATGGTCTTGACCTCGACGATGTCCTCCGGGCGCTGCACGAACGAGAGCGCGATCCAGTCGATGTCCTCCTCGAGCGCCGCGGCGAGATCGGCGCGGTCCTTGTCGGTCATGGCCGAGGTCGGGATGGTGGTGTCGGGCAGGCTCACCCCCTTCTTGTCCGACACCCGCCCCGCCACTTCGACGACGGTCGAGGCGCGGCCCGGCGCGGCGTCGGCGACGCGCAGCAGGACCTTGCCGTCGTCGATCAGAACGCGGTGACCGGGCGCGAGCGAGCTCAAGATTTCGGGATGGGGCAGATAGACGCGCGAAGGTCCGCCGAGCGCCGGGTCGCCGTCGAGGACGAAGTGGTCGCCCTTGTGCAAGTCCGCGCGGCCGTCGTCGAACGAACCGAGCCTGAGTTTCGGCCCCTGCAAATCGACCAGGATGCCGATCGGGCGGTTCGTCTCCTCCTCGAGCGAGCGGATCATCGCCACCCGCTCGCGCATTCCGTCATGCGAGGCGTGGCTCATGTTGATGCGGAACACGTCGGCGCCGGCGGCGAACAGGGCGGCGATGGTCTCGCGATCGTTCGAGGCGGGGCCGAGGGTGGCGATGATTTTGACGCGGCGACGGCGACGGGCCTGCAATGGCGTTCCTCCCCACGGTCGGCGGCGCTTGGCTCCCCGCCGTTCCATGAGCATGGCCGGCTTAAGGAAGCAAGCCGCCGGTTCGCGATCCGATGGCGAAAAGGGCTTAAGGGTTCGCCTGGTCGGTCAATTGCACTGTCCAGCTCTTCGAGTCCTTGCCGGTGTCGACCTCGAAGAAGCCGGTGCGATCGTAGCCGCGGACGAAGCAATCCTGCCGGCCCTCGATCTTGAACTCGCGGTCGGAGGTGCACATGAAGGCTTTGCCCTTCCACTCGCCGCCGCGCTCGTCCATCGCGTAGAGGTAATAATACTGCGCCGCGAGCGCGCCGCGCAGCAGCGTGGCGCAGTCGAGCGACTTCAAGTTCCACCAGCCCTCGCTGACCCAGCCCTGGCCGTCAGTATAGGCGAGCGCGACGCTGACCCGGCTCCCGGTGTTGTTGCACATGCGCAAATCCGCGCGCACGGGCTCAGCCGTGCAGAGCGCCGCCCCGAACGCAAACAGCGGCAACAATCGAGGCGCCATTCTGTCCATGACCCATACGGTCGAAGCCCCGGCCCGGCGGCATATTCGTTGCGGACGCCGCGCTGTCAACCCGGCGCTTCACGCCTTGCGGTCGAACCGCCAGTCGGGCCGGGCGGCCCGGATCATGACCACCTCGCCCAGGGCCTCGCGAGTCAGTAGACCGACGATCCTGCCATCGGCGTCGGTAACATAAAGCGCCGCGGCGCCCTGGCCCTGGAGGCGCTCGAACACGCTTTCGACGGGGGTCGCCGGACGAACGGCCTCGACGGTCGAGCGCATGAAGGCGCTCGCCGGCTCCTCGCCGCCGTGTTCGCGCACCGCATTCAGGATGTCCTCGCGGGTCAGCAGCCCGACCGGCTTCATGAACGCGTCGACGACCGGAAATTCGTGCTGCGCCGTCGCCAGCAGTGCGTCGACCGCCTGGCTGAGGCTGGCGTCGATCGAGACCGGAGTGAAGCGCGTCTCCATCGCTTCGCCGACGCTCACCCCCTTGAGCGCCTCGTGCGCCGCGCTCATCTGCGCTTCGGCGGCGGCCGCGATATAGACGAAAATGGCGATGAACAGCAGCAGCGGATTGCCGAACAGGCCGAGGAACCCAAGCCCGAAGGCGAGAGCCTGGCCGATCCTCGCCGCGATCTCGGTCGCCCGCGGGCCGCCGACCCGCATCGCCACCAGCGCGTGCAGCACCCGCCCGCCGTCCATCGGGAAGGCGGGAATGAGGTTGAACACGGCGAGAAAGAGATTGGCGATCGCGAGCCGGCCTATGAGCGACAGGTTTGGATCGTCGATCTGGGTCAGTTCGTTGGGGCGGACCGAGCCGACGATGGCGATCAGCACCAGCCCGATGACGAGATTGACCGCCGGCCCGGCGAGCGCGACCACCAGTTCCTGCTTCGGGTCGCTCGGCAGCCTTTGCAGGCTGGCCACGCCGCCGATCGGCAGGAGGGTCACTGTCGGAGTGCCGATGCCGTAGCGGCGCGCCGCCGCGATATGGCCGAACTCGTGCAGCACTACGCAAGCGAATAGCAGGACGATAAACGCCGTGCTGTCGAGCGCGGCGGCCGGGCCTCCCCTCGACCAGGCGCTGAAGGCGATCCAGGCGAGGAACAAGAGGAACGTGATATGGATTTTGACTTCGGTCCCGGCGAAGCGGCCCATGGAAATCGACCAGCGCATCCTCCCGCCTCCTGTCGCGGCGCGCCATTCTAGCCCCAATCGCGCCCGCTCGACGGCAAAACGCGAATCGCGGATGATCGAAGCATGAGACGTTTTGTCCTGTCCTGCCTCGCCGCGTCCGCCTTTGTCGCGGCCCCGCCCGCGCGGGCGGATTTCGCCGAATGCGTCGCGTCTTTGAAGGGAGACGCCGCGCGCGCAGGAATTTCGGCCAAGACACTCGACGCCGCCTTCAATGCGCTCCAGCCCGACATGAAGGTGCTCGATCTCCAGAACCGGCAGCCAGAGTTCAAGACGCCGGTCTGGGATTATGTCGACGCTCTCGTCGAGGACGACCGGGTCGCCGACGGCAAGGCGGCGATGGCGCGCGAATCGCGCGCGCTCGCTCGGGCCGAGGAGACCTATGGCGTCAGCCGCTACATGCTGGCGGCGATCTGGGGGGTCGAATCCAACTTCGGCACCAACATGGGCCAGCGCCCGCTAGTGCAGTCGCTGTCGACGCTGGCCTGCTACGGCGAGCGGGCGAACTATTTCCGCTCCGAACTGATGGCGACGCTCAAGATCATCGATCGCGGCGACGTCCCGGCCGACAAACTCAACGGATCGTGGGCAGGCGCGTTCGGCCAGACCCAGTTCATGCCCTCGACGTTCCTCCGGCTCGCGGTCGATTTCGAGGGCGACGGGCGGCGCGACATCGTCGACTCGGCGCCCGATGCGCTGGCGTCCGCCGCCAATTACCTGCGCAAGTCGGGCTGGCGCTCGGGTCTGCCGTGGGGCTTCGAGGTCAAGCTGCCGCCCGGCTATTCCGGCCCTTCCGGGCGCAAGGCGAGGCAGTCGATGTCGTTCTGGGCGGCGAAGGGACTGACACGCGTCGACGGGCGCCCGCTTGGCGGCGGCGACGCGGGGCTGCTTCTGCCCGCGGGGCGGGACGGCCCAGCCTTTCTGGTGACGCGCAATTTCGACGCCGTCTATTCCTATAACGCCGCCGAATCCTACACGCTTGCCGCCTGCGTGCTCTCCGAC
>Ga0335076_10002581_pt1 | contig 18045 bp, 16 predicted proteins | sample Lox_Sample_25_FD_206717 | JGI IMG/M metagenome (GOLD analysis project Ga0335076, IMG submission 206717) | Soil microbial communities from Loxahatchee National Wildlife Refuge, Florida, United States - Lox_Sample_2.5 | ecosystem: Environmental > Terrestrial > Soil > Wetlands | place: USA... | reverse complement strand
CGGGCCTCCAGGTTGGTCTGCTCCTGCTGGCGCAGGTTGTCGTTCAGGACCAGGATCGTCACCGCCGAGACTATGCCCACCGCCAGGGCGAAGACCAGGACGAAGGCCAGCGTCAGGCGGCCCTGGAAAGTTCGCGGCAGGGCCCTGGCGAGCGGCACCGAGACCGAGAACCGACCGGTCTCAGGCGGCTGCCGGCCGTCGGAGCCGGAGGCTGGAGGTTCGACCGGTCGTGGCTTCTTCCGGCTCTGAACCGGGCCCGGCTTCCTGCCCTTCCGCCCCGGGGCCACTTCAGCGCTCCGCGAAGGCGTACCCGGCGCCGCGGACCGTCAGGACGAACCGTGGGCTGGACGGATCGTCTTCCAACTTCTCTCGCAGGTGACTGACGTGGACGTTGATCGTCTTCTCGTCCTGGTCCAGGGCCTCGTAGTCGCGGATCAGCTCGAGCAGCTCGCGGCGCGAGTAGACCCGGCCGGGCTTGCTGGCGAGGTGGCGCAGGATCTCGAACTCGGTCGCCGTCAGGGCGATGCGCTTGTCGCCGCGCTGGACCCGGCGCCGTTCGAGGTCGATCAGCAGGTCGCCGTGGCGCAGCAGCCGGCCCCCACCGGCGTCGGAGAGATCGCCGTAGGCCCGCCGTAGCAGGGCCTTGATCCGGCTCATCAGCTCGCGCAGCCCAAACGGCTTGGTCATGTAGTCGTCGGCGCCAAGCTCGAGGCCGATGACCTTGTCCATCTCTTCGTCGCGAGCGGTCAGGATCAGGACGGGCGCCTTCGAGCCGCTGGCGCGCAGCCGGCGGAGGACCTCGAAGCCGTCGATGCCGGGCAGCCGCACGTCCAGGACGATCAGGTCGGGTCCTTCGCGGAGGGCGAACTCGAGTCCCTCCTCGCCGGAGCGCGAGACTGCGACCTGATACCCCTCCTGCTGGAGGGCGTACTGGATTCCCCTGGCGACGGCGTATTCGTCCTCGACGATCAGGATCGTGGCGGCCACCGCGCGATCCTACACCCGGCCGAAGGTTCGCGGTCGCGCCCCGGTCGAGGGCGCGCAGGCGCCGGAGCGGCGCAAAGCCGCCCGGCCGTGGTAGGCTCACATGCCGCAGCGCCGCCGCAACGGTAAGTGCGCTCGATGGATCCGTCAGAGAGGTTCCACTCACGTGTTAACTCAGTCATCGGCAGTAGTTCTCGACGCGGCTCGTCGCACCGAGATCGGCAAGGGTGTGTCTCACCTGCGCAAGAGCGGCCGCGTCCCGGCGGTCGTCTTCGGTCACGGCCTTGATTCGATCCCGGTCTCGTTGGAAGCTCACGAGTTCGACCACATCCGCCGAACCGTCCACTCCAACACCATCATCGAGCTCAAGATCGACGGCAAGGACCAGCACCGGGTCATGGTCCACGGGATCCAGATCGATCCCCGGACCCGCCGCCTGCTCCACGTCGATCTCTTCGAGCTCAAGTCGGGCGAGGAAGTAACGGTCGAAGTCCCGCTCCACGCCGTCGGCGAGTCGTTCGCCGTGGCGCGCCTGGGTGGCACGCTGCTCCACAACATCGACCACATCCGCGTTCGCTCCCTGCCGGAGAATCTCCCAGAGTCGCTGGAATACTCGATCGAGTCCCTCAAGGACTTCGACGTGGCGATCCACCTCCGCGACATCCCGATGCCCGAAGGAGTGACCCTCCTCTCGGACGCCGACGAGGTCGTGGCCAAGGTGGCCGCCCCGAAGGTCGAAGAGGTCGCCCCGGTGGCCGAAGCCGCCGAAGCCGCGCCCGAGGGCGAGTCGGCCGCCGAGGAGAAGCCGGAGGAGTAATCCTCCGGGATCGAGTCGCGAGGCGCCCCTGCAGGCGCCTCGCCCCGCTCCTCGCCGCGCGGCGGCGCGCTGGTTACGATTGGCTCGTGCCCGCCCTGCCCGTCTCCCGCTCCGGTCTCAGCCGCTCGGTTCCGGCCCTGGCGGCCTTCGTCGTTGGCGCCATCGCCTACGCGCCTCTGTATTGCTACCCGCTGCTGGCGCCCCAGTTCGAGGACGCGTTCCACACCTCGCGCGAGCTTGGCCAGATGCCCTGGACGATGTTCCTGATCGTCTCGGCGCTGTGCTCGCCGGTGCTCGGTCGAGCCTTCGACGTGGTGGCGGATCGGCTGCTGCTCCTCATCGGCGCGTTCGCGCTCGCGGCCGGCTGGTTCGTGGCCTCGCTCGCGTCCGACGTGGCCTTCCTTATGGCCGCCTACGGAGCCCTGCTGGCGATCGGCGTCCAGCTCGTCTTCGTCGGCACGACCACGGCCATGGCCCGCCGCTACGCCGGCGCCACGGGGCTGGCCCTGGGTGTCGCCTACGCCGGGCCGGGGATCGGCGTCGCGCTGGCCCTGCCCATTGCCGCCGGGGTCATCCCGGAGATCGGCTGGCGTTCCACCGCCGGCGCCTTCGGTCTTATCTCGCTGCTCGCCCTGCCCTTCGTCTGGATCATGACCATGGGCCCGCCGGTGCTCGTGGCCGCCACGACGCCCCGAGGCCTTCACGAGACCTCGGCACCGGGGTCCATCGCCGCCGCGCACGAGCCGCTGCCGCCGGGCAGCCGGACGCGGGCCGAGGCTCTTCGCCGCTCCGTCCGGACTCGACGCTTCCTGATCCTGCTCGTTGGGGCCGTCGGCATCGGCTGCATCGACGAGGGCATCTTCCAGATGTCGGCCCGCCACGAAGTCGCCCAGGGCATCGACGCCGGCTTCGCGGCCACGCTCCTGGCCATCCAGTGCTACGCCTACGTAGCCGGCCAGGTCGTCGGCGGCGGCCTGTCGGATCGTTTCGGCCGGCGTTTCGTCGGGCTGCTCTGCTCCGGCCTGATTTTCGTGGGCGCGACCTCGATCTTCACCGCCACGGGCTCGCTGCTGGCTCTGGCCGTGGCCGGCAACGCGATCTACGGGTTCGGCATTGGAGCCACGATCGCCATCCGCTCGGCCACGTTCTCGGATGTCTTCGGCGGCCACAACTTCGGGGCGATCTTCGGCATCACGGCCATCGCCTATCCGGCTGGCGGGGTCATCGTCATGAACGCCGGCGGGCTGCTCTACGACCGGATCGGCAGCTACTGGCCGGTCTACGCCATCGCCATGATCTCGATGCTGGCCTGGACCAGCGCGTTGATGATCGCGGGCCCGCGCCGCCACGGCCTCCGCAAGAGGCTCAGCAATGCACGGGCCCGGATGCCGGTCTAGTCAGGCCACCTCCCGCCGGATCGTGGCCGCGGCCAGGACCACGAAGATGGCCACGATCGCGGCCAGGACCGCCATGTCGAGCTGGACCGCCGAGTCCGCTAGGTCGGAGCCGGCGATCATGACGTGGCGCAGACCGTCGATCGCGTAGGTCACCGGCAGGATTCGGGCGACGGGCTGGAGCAGGCTGGGCAGCTGGTCGATAGGCCAGAAGAAGCCGCCGAGGAGGCCCTGGGGCACGATCACGATCGGGATGAACTGGAGGACCTGGAATTCCGAGCGGGCAAAGGTCGAGATGAAGATGCCCAGCGAGACCGCGCCGAGACCGAGCAGCAGGACGAGCAGGTAGGCGACCAGCGGGTTGCCCAGCGTATGGACCCCCAGGCCGATGGCGAACGCGGGTACGGGCCCGAGGGCCGGGATCTCGAGCCTGCCCAGGACGAAGGCCAGCACCAGGGCGATCTGAAGCGTGGCGAAGAAGCCAAAGCCCAGGCTGTATCCGAGGACGATCTCCGCCCGGCTCACGGGCGTGGCCATCAGCCGCTCCAACGTCCCGCCGATGCGCTCCCGCAGGAAGCTGATCCCGGTCAGGATGAAGACGAAGAAATAGACGAAGAACCCGACCACGACCGGGGCCAGGGTGTCGAGCTGAGTGGCGTCGGGCGAGCCGTAGACGCTGGATCGTTCGACGGTCGGCAGCGCGCCGCCGGCGTCCTGGACCACGGCCCCCACGAGGGCCTGCTGGACGGCCGGGATGACGGCCGCCTCGGAGGTCGGGTTGAGGCCGAGGGTCTCGAGGTCGATGATCCGGTTCTGGGCGCTGAAGCCCTCCGGCAGGGCGACGACGAGATCGACGTCCTTGTCGATGAGGGCCTGGCGCGCCGTGGCGGCGTCGGTGACGTCGGCGTCTATCTGGATCTTGGGCTGACCCGCCAGGACGGCGGTGAGCTTGACCGCGGCGGCGTTGCCGGCGGGATTGCCCGATTCGTTGACCACGGCCACGCGCACGGTCGTGGCCCCGGAGCTGGACAGGACCCAGCCGAGCAGGGCGATGATGGCGATCGGGGCGACGAAGAGAAGGGCCAGCGTCCGCGGGTCGCGGCGGAACTGGGCCACGATTCTGACGAATACGGCGGCAACTCGGTGGAGGTTCATCGAGCCGTCTCCTTCGGGCTCGCGCCCGCTTCCGCCGCGGGAGGGGCGTCGGGGTCGGCGTCGCCCGCGAACCTGAGGAACGCGGTCTCGAGGTTGTCGGTGCTGGCCCGCCGGCGCAGGTCGGCCGGCGTGCCGTGGGCCAGGACGCGGCCGTCCCGGATGAAGAGCAGCTCGTCGCAGCGGTCGGCCTCGTCCATGACGTGGCTCGAGACGAGCAGCGTCGCCCCATCCGCGGAGAGGCGATGGAAGTGCTGCCAGAACTGGACGCGCAGGGCCGGGTCCACGCCGACGGTGGGCTCGTCGAGGAAGATCACCGCCGGACGATGGACCAGGGCGCAGGCCATCGACAGCCGGCGCCGCATCCCGCCCGAGAGGTCCTGGACCGGGGTGTCGACGCGGTCCGCCAGGTCGACGAGGTCGAGCGTCTCGAGCATTCGAGCCCTATCCGCCTGGCCGTAGAGCGCGGCGAAGAAGCGCAGGTTCTCCCAGACAGACAGTTCGGGATATATGCCGTCGGCCTGGGTCATGTACCCGACGCGGGCGAGGTTCGAGCGCGACGGCATCGCCACGCCCATGACCTTGACGCTGCCGCTGGTCGCCGACGCCAGCCCGGTCAGCAGCCGGATCAGCGTCGTCTTGCCGGACCCGTTGGGGCCCAGCAGGCCGTAGATACGGCCGGGCGGCAGCGACAGGTCGATGCCGGCTACGGCGTGGATCGAGCCGAAGTCCTTGCGCAGGGCTACGGCCTCGACCGCCGGCGGCGGGGGCGGCGTGGTGGCGACGGTCATCTACGAACCTCCTGCGCCCGGGTTGGCGCTGCTGGCGACCTCGCCCTCGGCCGGCGCGATCCCTCGCAGGAGGAGATCGACGTAGGCCTCGACGTTGTCGATGGCTGGATGGATGCCAGCTCGGGCGATCTCGTCGAAAACGGTCGGCCCGAGGGTGATCAGCAGGAAGACAGGTCCGAAGAGGGCCTGGATTACGAGCGTCGGATCGACCGGTCTAAGGCGGCCCCGGCCGACCTGGAGGGCGAACCAGCCGACGATCAGCGGAGCGCCCCGGCCGATGATCTCGCTCATGACCACACCGGCCAGCTCGGGGTCTCGCGACGAGTTGGCCGCGAGGTTGCGGATGAGGTCGGCCCGGCTCCGCATGGCCTTGTAGTAGGCCCGAGTAATGACGATGAGACCCTCGCGCGGCGGCATGTCGATCGTCGGCTCGATCTGAGCCCTCATCTCGTCGACGGGCGAGACGCGCCGGGCCACGGCCAGCAGCAGCTCGGCCCGGTCGGCGAAGTTGTGATAGACCGCCCCTTTGGTCATGCCCGCCTCGGCGGCGATGGCCTCGACGGAGGCTAGGGCGCCGCCCGGCCGCGACATCAGCCTGACGGCGGCCTCGACGAGACGGTCCCGGGTCGGTTCATCGGCGGCCGTGTCGACCGACAGACCCTCGGCGGCGAGAGCCGCCCTCAGCCCCTTCGCCCCGCCGAAGTAGTGGTGGACGGTCTGGCGCGAGACGCCCGCGTCGGCGGCGACGCGCTGGATAGAAAGGCCGGCCGGGTCGCCCGACTGGCGCCGGGCGGCGGCCAGGATGGCGTCGCGAGTCGTCGGTTCGATCTCTTGGTCAGACATGCGTACCAGTATGCATGTCATGTCAAGTCTCTCGAACTGCCGCGTCGGACGAGGCTAGAGCGACGTGGCCGCCAGCTGATCCCGCCGGACGAAGCGAAGGGTGAGCGACTGGATAGCGAGCGTGGCGGCGACCGCCGCGACGAACGCGACCGCGATCCCGAAGCGGTCGATCGTGGCGTTGACCACCAGGAAGAACACGATCGTCCCGAACAACCCGACCTGGAGACCCCGGACGACGCCGAGAGCCTGCTCGGGCCCCTCGAGGTGGTGGGCGAAGATCGCCAGGACGGTCACGTAGACCGGGAAGGCGGCCAGGATGCCGCTCAGCTGCGGGCCGAGGACGTCGGCGGCGGCAGTGATGGCCAGGACGATGGCTGTGCCGGCGATCATCCGGGCCGGGATGTCCCAGGCTGGGAGCGGGGCCGCCGGGCGGGCCTGGCGGAGCGGCGCCGCGAGCCGCAAGCAGACCGCCATGGCCACGGCGACGAGGCCGAACAGTATCAGGGCCGGACCGCCGACGAAGGGCTGGACGGCCAGGGCTGCGACGCCGAATGCGGCGAAGCCGGCCAGCGTCGCGACCGGCCAGTCCACCCTGGAGGCGAGCCAGCCATAGGCGAGGGCGAACGTGGCGTCGCCGAGCAGCCCGCCGATCGAGCCTTCGGCCGTGCCCGCCGCGAAGGCCGTCCCGCGGTCGAGGGCGATGTAAAGCGCGACCGGCCCGGACGTCAGGGGCAGCGCCACGAGCCAGCCGCCGATCGACGGTCCCCAGTGCCGCGCGGCCAGGCTCGCCCCGCCGATCAGCAGGGGCGTCAGGGTCAGCTTGAGAAGCAGGAGGGCCACGGGTTCAGGCTATATCGGCGCGAGTTGCGGCGTTGGCGGCGGGAAACCCGGACCGGCGTTGGCGGGCCGCCGGTCGCTCCCTGCCACTATTCGGCGGTCTCGAACGGCGACTCTTCGGCGAGGGTCGTCGCCGCCGCGGCAGGCGCCCGGAACGCCGACCTGAGCTCGACGACCTGGACGACGACGACCACGGCCAGGGCCAGCAGGAACGAAGCGGCGATGCCCAGCTGAACCAGCGTCGCGGCGACGGTGGCCAGGAACGCCGCAAAGCCGAGCAGTCCGTGGGTCATGCCCCGCATCACGCCGACCGTTCGGTCGGGGCCCTCCTGAGCGTGGGTGAAGATCGCGAGGACCGCCGAGATCGTCGGGATCGTGGTCAGCATGCCGCTGATCGTGGCTCCGAAATACGGCCCCAGCGTCGTGACGAAGACGACCATGGCCGCTCCGGCGCCCATCCGTATCGGCAGGTCCGAGCGGGCCATCTCGTGCTTCGGGGTCGGCGGCGCGACGGGGAGGAACCTGCGCGACACGATCAGGATCACCGCCGCCGCGGCGAAGGCCGGCGCGAGGCCCAGGTCCTCCATCGGGATCATCGCCGCCCAGACGACCAGGAAGGCCCCGTAGGCGATCAGCCCCGCCGGCGGCCAACTCATGCGGTGGCAGATCCGGGCGTAGACCAGACAGAAGACGCCGCACCCGGCTGCGCCGCCGAGGGCTGTGACGGCCGACGTAGCCGCGAAGGTCGTGCCCTGCTCGACGGCCAGAAAGAGCAGGATCGGGCCGCCCTTGGACGGCACCGCGCCGAGGACGCCGCCGACGGCCGGACCCCAGCGATGGGCGGCGACGGTCACGATGCCGATCATCAGGACCGGCAGGATGATCTTGAAGAAGAGATCGACCATGACCGGTCCAGGCTAGCGGGCGGGGTCCCATCCTGCTCGCCGCGCGGCTCTCGGGCGGCCGGTGCTCGTCAGCCGGCCGTGGCCTGGCAGCCGGACTCATCGGGGTAGAGGGGCCGCACCGATATCGAGTACTCGCCGCTCGCCGCCTTCCAGATCGTGGTCGGGGACGCGGTTCGGGCGGTGGCCAGGAACGGGGCGAGGTCGGCACCCTTGACCGCCAGGCAGCGAACGCCGTCGACCACGGTCGTGGCTCCGGCCGTACCCGGATCGCGGGCGAGTGGCCAGTCGATCGAAGGCTGTGTCGGGTCTGGTTCGGCCTCGCTCGAGAACACGTCGTAGCCGGCCGGCTGGTACGGGCCGTCGTCGCTCACCGTTCGCCCGAGCAGCCCCGACAGGTTCGTCATCGAGTTCTCGAAGGCAAGCAGGCGGGCGCGCTGGTCGACGCCCTGGGTGTCCGGTCCGTCCACTCCGCCGCCGAGCGCCATGGCGCTGATGACGTGAGTCGTCCCTGCGACCGTGAGCGCGAACACCGTGGCCGGCGCGTCGGCGACCCCCGGGTTGCCGTAGCTGGCATCGGGCCCGAGAAGCCCGGCCGCGTCGGCCGCGGCCACGATCGTCTGGATCTCCGCCGGGGTCACCCGCTCCTGGTGCAGGTCGGGCAGAAGAGGCCCGGGATTGGCGTCGCTCGTTGGTCCGGGCACGATCACCCGCCCGTCCCCGTAGAGCGCCAGCGTCGGGGTTCGCGTCAGCTGGTAGGTTGGGCTGGTGAAGCCGCCCTCGAGCGAGATCCGCAGAATTCGCTGGTCCGAGCCGGTGGCGACCGCGAACCTCGGCGACTGCGTCGCGGAGAGAGACGGCGAGCTCGAGGCCGGGGCGGCGCCGCCAGAACAGGCTGCCGCGATGAGGGGAACCGCCAGGATCGCCATACGCGTACGCATCGTTGCCTCGCCATTCGGCCGGGCTCGTCGCCGGAGGGCGCGAGTCCCGGTCGCGGCCAGGACGCCCCGTGGGGAGGCCGGGTTCCAGTCGGTGCGTCGGACGCGATACGGGCCGTCGCCGAAGTGCGGACCCTGGCTATAGTCGCGGGGTGAACCTGCCCTTCCAGCCACCCCTCGAGCCGATGCTGGCCAAGCTCAGCGAGGAGATCCCCGTCGGCGACGGCTGGCTGTACGAGCCCAAGTGGGACGGCTTCCGAGCCCTGGTCTTCCGCGACGGCGGGGAGGTCTACATCCAGAGCCGCGATCTCAAGCCCCTCGACCGGTACTTTCCCGAGCTGCCGCCGGCCCTCCGCGAAGCCCTCCCGGAGCGATGCGTCCTCGACGGCGAGGTCGTCATCGCCGGACCCGACGGTCTCGACTTCGACTCGCTACTCCTCCGCATCCACCCAGCCGCGTCACGGGTCAAGCTCCTCGCCGCCGAGACGCCCGCCAGCTACGTGGCCTGGGACCTGCTCGCCTTTGACGACCGGGACCTCCGCGGCGTGCCTCAAGGCGAGCGCCGCGGGCTTCTCGAGACCGCCCTTGCGGAGGCGAGACCACCGGTCCATCTGACGCCCTCGACGGCCGACGCCGCGACGGCCGCCGACTGGTTCGACCGCTTCGAGGGCGCGGGTCTCGACGGGGTCGTGGCCAAGCGCGTCTCCGACCCGTACATGCCGGCCAGGCGTGGCTGGGCCAAGATCAAGCACGCCCGCACGGCCGACTGCGTGGTCGCCGGCTTCCGCTGGCACAAGAACGGCCCGGGGACGATGATCGGCTCGTTGCTGCTGGGGCTCTACGACGCCTCCGGCCGGCTGAACCACGTCGGCGTGACCTCGAGCTTCAGCAACGACAGCCGCGCCGCCCTGGTCGACGAGCTGGCCCCTCTCCGGGAGAACGCCCTCGACGGCCATCCCTGGGGCGAATGGGCGGAGTGGGAGGCCCAGGCGCGGGCCGACGGCAGGCGCATGCCCGGCGCCACGAGCCGCTGGAACCGTGACCGTGACCTCAGCTGGGAGCCGCTCCGCCTCGAGCGGGTCTGCGAGGTCGCCTACGACCATCTCCAGGGCGATCGCTTCCGCCACGCGACCACGTTCGTCCGCTGGCGGCCCGACAAGCGGCCGGCTGACTGCCGCTACGATCAGCTGGAGGTAACCGCGCCGTTCGAGCTTGCCCAGATCTTCGGCCGCTGAGCGAGCGCCGGCGGGATCAGCTCCGCCGGAAGACGGCCCGGTAGGCCGACCCGAGCGGCGGCCGGAGGGGCGTGACATCGACCTCGGTGAGCCCGTGGGCGGCCATCAAGGTCCGCAGCTCGGGGGCTTTGAGGCCGTGATGCGAGCCGACCGGCTCGACGACCGCGAACCGGCCGCCCGGCCGAAGCGCGCGGGCGATTGCTCCGATCGCGGCCGGCAGGTTGGCCGGGTCGACGTCGTGGAGGACGTAGTGGGCGAGGGCGAGGTCGAAAGTCTCGGGCGGTAGTCCGACTTCGGGCGCCTCGCCGAGGACGAACTCGACGTTGTCGAACCGGCGCAGCCGGCCGCGGGCCCTGGCAAGCCAGGCCGCCGAGACGTCCAGGCAGGTCACGCGGCCGCCGCGATCGAGGGCGCGGGCGAGATAGTAGGCCTCCGATCCGGGCCCCGAACCGAAGTCCAGGACACGCTCGGACCCGTCGAGCTGAAGAGACTCGACCAGGCGGCGCAGGTAGCCGGCCCGCAACGGGTCGTATATGAGCCGGTAGAAGGTTCTCATCAGGCCGGACGGATCCGTGTAGTGGTTGCTCATCGCGAGTTCCTCTAGGAGAGGCTGGATGGCCAATTCTGAGCCGGCGGCTTTGCAGAACCGATGAACCGACTGCGGAGATCCGGTGCGCCCCACCCGGGCTGGGCCGGTCCCGCGGCCCCGCGGCCGGGGCGGCCCGGCAGCGCCGTCAGCCGATGGCGCGCCTGATGCCCGGTTCGTCGTCGCCCCCGAGGACCAGCCGGCCGTCGGCCGCGACGTAGACGAGATCGATGTTCGCGCCCGCCTCGGAGACGCGTCGCAGCACCTCCGACGCCGAACCCGGCCGGTTCTCGAGGCTGGTCACGGCCACGCGGCGTTCGGCCTGGATCTCGAAGCCGGCGTCGAGGAGCGCCCGGCGCGCCCGCTCGGCCTCCTGAACCAGGATGTGGAAGACGCCCTTGCCCTCGCAGACGTATCCGAAGAGACCGTCGATGTTGATGCCGGCCCGAGCCAGCGTGTCGGTGGCGGTCAGGAGCGTTCCGGGCTGATTGACCAGCCCCACGGTGATGTCGGTCGGCATGTCCCGATGGTAGCACCGCGATGACGGCATCAGACGCCCCCGCAAATCCGGGCCGACAGCTCGGGGGTGTCTGAAAGACGACAGTCCGCCCCGCGCGACGGGGCCTTGGATCGACGTCAGGCAAATGTAGATTGCGCAGGCACTCGCCGCCGCGGCGACCGATTCGAGGTCGGATCGCCGGGTTTGCGCGGCGTGGCAGCACGTATAGGGGGTGACCATGTCCGGTCCATCCGCGCCCCGCCCCATCGTCCCGCTCTCGGCCGCGAGCCAGGCCCTGGCGGGTCACATCACCGTCGTCGAGCCGACGCTCGACACGCCGTTCGGGCCGCTCGCCGTTCCCCTGCCCATCAAAGGCAAGTGGGATTCGCTGGCCTCTCAGGCCCATCCGGACGGCGGCAGCATCCAGGCCTATCTGGGCTGGCCGCTCCGGCTCGTCCAGTTCGGCGGCACGGCCGTCTACTTCGAGCACGGCATGATCGTGCTCAGGCCGGACGGCGGCTGCCACGTCGTCTACGGCGAGATCTACCTCCGCTACGCCGCCCTGGGCGACGTCCAGCCGACCGGCTGGTCGCCGGGTCTGCCGATCTCCGACGAAGAGGCCGTCCCGAACGGCCGTCGCTCCCAGTTCGACGGCGCCGACATCTACTGGAGCTCGGGCACGGACGCCCACGAGGTCCACGGCGCCATCCGCGACAGCTGGCAGGCCCTCGGTGGCGTGAGCGGCTTCCTCGGCTACCCGCTGACCGACGAGACGTCGGTCCGGAGCGGCAGCGCCGAGATCGGCCGGATGAACATGTTCCAGGGTGGCTCGATCTACTGGAGCTCGGCCTCGGGCGCCTGGGAGGTCCACGGCGATCTGCGGCGGGCCTGGCTCGACCGCTTCGGCGGCCCGACCGGTCCGCTCGGCTGGCCGACCTCCAACGAAAGCTCCTCGCCGTCGGGCAATCTTCGCTACAACGACTTCCAGCACGGCGTGCTGGTCTGGCCGGGCAGCTACGACGGCATCCGGATGATCAACTCGGTCGACCTGTACCTGGACCGAATCGATTCGAAGGGCTCCCACACCACGGCCGAGAGCCTCGGTCTGGCCGGGGTCTGGCTGTACGTCAACTCGTCCGTGACGACCAACACCTCCGGAAACGCCAGCCCCAGGTTCCCGTCGAGCGGCCACTACGGCTCCAACGACAATGTCCACGCCAGCCTGATCACGATCAACCCGCTGCGGGGCGAAACCACCATCGACATGTCGCTGAGCGGCATGGACGCCGTCGCCATCGGCAGCGACGTCCACCTGGGGACCATCAACGCCCACTTCGACCTGGACAACATCTTCAACAACCCAGGCCCGCAGGACATCTGGAACGGCGACTTCTACGCGGCCTACTCCGTCCGCGACCTGTCGCCGGTCAACCCTCAGGACCCGAGCTTCCGGCAGGACCTCTTCTGGGGCTTCCACAACTTCGACACCGCGATCCTGACCCGGGAGCAGTTCGGCCAGACCTTCACCGACGTCCAGGGCGACGAGTCGGGCTGGCACCCCTTCGACGATCTCTTCTACGACAACGTCTACAAGACCATCGCCGCCGACGGCAACTGCTTCGGGATGTGCCTCGAGGCCAACGCCGCCCTGGCCCGGATGGCCCTCTACTCCGAGTCGATCCACACCGTTCCCGACAGCCCGACGGCGCGCAACGAGATCGAGATCAAGCACGGCTACCAGGTCGGGGCGGCCATGATCGACTATGTCGTCGGGCTGTTCCTGGCGGGGGCCACGCGAGACCCGGTTCGCTGCTTCAACGACAGCCGGGCGATGTACCAGCGCAACGACTACCCGATCATCTCGCTCACGACCGACGGCTCGATCGGCGGCTCCGGACACGCGGTGCGCCCATATCGCTGGGATCAGTCGAACCCCAACGACTGGGTCATCTACATCGCCAACCCCAACGATCCGTCGCCGGGCGGCGCGGACAACGACGGCCAGAGCACCATCCACGTCAACCCGAACACCAACCGCTTCTCCTTCGCCTTCAGTTCCGGGAGCACCTGGACCGGCGACGCGTCGGGCGGCGGCAGGATGTTCGCCGTCCCGTTCTCGCTGCTCTGCGAGGAGCCGCGGACGCCGTTCTGGGAGACGCTCCTGGCCCTCATCGGCGGGGCGATCATCATCCTGCTCGGCGCTTCCACGACGCAGCAGATCACCGACGACCTGGGCCGGACCTTCTACAACGTTCCGGCCGGAACCGCCCCAACGCGCTGGGATCAGATCAACGAAACGGCCACTCGCATCCCGGGCATGGCCCGCGTTCCGCTGCTCCACAAGCAGCCGTTCGAAAACCTCAACCCCAAGATGGTTCCGGCGGTCACGCCCGCGACGGCGGCCACTCCGGGGGCCGGCTCGCAGACGTCGGCGGCTACGGACCCGGCCAGGGCGACCCTCAATCCGGGCCTCATCGAACCGATCGTGAATACGCTGCAGATCCCGGTGCCCGAGTTCTACAGGATCCAGGGCATCCGGCCGTTCGGCGTCTCCCCGGCGGAGCAGGGCAAGCTGACCAGCCCTGAAGCGGACGAGGCGACGCTCGGGCTGGCGGCGATGACTCAGGCCCTCCCAGGCGGCGGCTCGCCGTCGGGCAAAGGTGGCAGCGTCGGCGTGACGACGATCCAGCCCGGGTCGCCCGCGGCCGGATCGCTGCCTCTGGCGACCGCGGCCACGCCCGGCGCGGCTCAGATGACGTCCGGGACGTCGCTGACCCGGACTGGGCCCGTAGAGCAACTCGTCCACGCGGTCGCTCCGGGCGGCGGGGCCTACACCTGGGGCCTGCGCTCGGCCGGTTGCTCGGCCATCGCGTCGGTCCCGGCGGGCGCCCAGACGGCCGACGTGATCACCCTCGACAATCCCGGCGCGGCCGAGCAGACGCTCGGGATCAAGCTCGGGACTTCTGCCCAGGCCCGGCCGGTCAGCCTGACGCTGGCCAACTCGGCCAGCGGCGGACCGTCCCAGCTGCGCATCTTCAATCTGACCAACGTCTCGCTCCAGGCCGGCCAGGAATTCAGCGCCGCCCTGGCAACGGACGGCAGCCAGATCACTCTCCAGAATGCCGGCGCCGACGTATCGCTGGCGCTCGAGATCCGAGCGGGGCTCGGACCGACGGCCATGGTCTCCCGGCCGACGGTCAAGCTCCAGGCCGGCAAGGCCGCGATCATCCAGCCCGACAGCTGGGATCCGGCCCAGATATCCGCGGCCAGCGTGAGCATGAGCGTCCTCGACAAGGTCGGCGGCACTGTGCTCCAGCAGCTCAAGATCCAGTAGCAGGTCAAGGCACTCCCCGGGGCGGTCCGCCGCTCCGGGGAGTTCTCATGCCGGGCCGGAGGGCGGCTCGGGGCCCACGGGCGGGCGCCTCGGCCACTTCGGCCGCCCCGGTCGTCGGCGCTGACGTCAGCGAGCGGCGCCGCGGGGATCGACCAGACCGGCCCAGGGGTCGTAGTCCGCCTCGAGCGGCTCCTGGCCCGGGCGGTCGGCCTCCGGGACGTGCTCGAGGTTGACCCGGATCCGATACCAGAGCCGGTAGCGGCCCCGCATGCCGTCGACCAGCACGTCGGTCGGTTCGAGCAGACCCGCGAGCGCCTCGTGGCGCGACTTCCAGCGCTCGAAGGCTGCCAGCGCTTCCTCCTTCGTCTCGGCCCGGGCGATCTCGATGAGCGGCTTCACCGGCACTCGACGACCGGTCGATTGCGGAACGTCGGCGCCGTCGGCGCCGGCTGCGGCCGGCTTGCGGGCCCGGGACGGCATGACCCGGGGCGGCTCGCCCGGGGCCTTGGCGTAATGCGGCGGCCACGGCGCGTCGCCCAGACCCTCCCGCTCCTGCCTGGCGGACAGCCCCAGCAGGCCGTCGAGCGACCCGACCGCGGCATCGATGCCCGCGCCCGGATCGCCCACCTGAGCGAACCTACCGGGCACCGTAACGATGGTGAAGTCCCCGAGCTCGCATTCGGGCAGCTCGTCCCAGGTCACCGGCGCCGAAACGCGAGCGTCGGGCACCGGCCGGACCGAGTAGGCCGAGGCCACCGTCCTGTCCTTGGCGTTCTGGTTGTAGTCGATGAAGACTCCGTGGCGCTCTTCCTTCCACCACTTGCTCGTGGAGATCGCCGGCGCCCGCCGCTCGACCTCGCGAGCCAGGGCCAGAGCGGCCCGGCGGACCTGGTCGAACGACCAGCGCGGCTCGATCCGAACGTTGACGTGGATACCGCGGGAACCCGAGGTCTTCGGCCAGCCAACAAGCTCGTGATCGGCCAGGACCTCGCGGACGACCATCGCCACGCGGCGGATGTCGTCCCAGGGAACGCCGGGCATCGGGTCCAGATCGACCCGCAGCTCATCGGGATGCTCCAGGTCGCCGGCCCGGATGGCGTGAGGGTTGAGGTCGAGGCAGCCCAGGTTGGCTACCCAGATCAGCCCCGCGGCGTCGTCGATGACGACCTCGTCGGCCGTCCGGCCCGACGGGAAGGACAGCTCGACGGTCCGGATCCATTCGGGCCGCGACTCCGGGGCTCGTTTCTGGAAGAAGTACTCGCCTTCGGCGCCGTTGACGTAGCGTTTGAGCGCCATCGGCCGGCCCCCGGCGCCGCGCAGCGCCCCCTCGGCGACGGCCACGAAATAGCCGACCAGGTCGCGTTTGGTGTATCCCGGCCCGGCGAAGTAGACCTTGTCCGGATTCGTCACCGCGACCTGCCTGCCGGCGACGTCGATGACCTCGCTGCGAGTTGGCATGGCCCGAACCATAGCGCCTGTCCGGCTGACGCGATGTGTTCGCCCTCGGCAGGTGGCGATGGGTGCGACCGTGGTAGGGTTTCGGCGAACTGGGAGGCGTTCCCGGGCCTCCCGGGACGTCCATCTGCCCTCGTCGCGGTGGCCCAGCGCAGGTGTCGTGAGGAACCATGTATCTGGTAGTTCTGGCGGCAGGAGACGATCCCAGACTCAGGCCTCTCAACGAGGATCGGCCGACGGCCCTGGTCCGATTCCTGGGCCGGCCGATCCTCGACTGGACCGTCAGCGCGGCCGCGGCGTGCGGGATCACAGACGTGGTCGTGGTCGGCGGCTACCGGTACGAGGCGTTCACGGGTCACGAGGCGCGGCTGTTCAAGAACCCGGACTACGTGAGCTCCGGCCAGGTCGGGACGCTGATGGCCGCCGATCAGTTCTTCAGCGACGGATTCGTGGTCGCCTACGGCGACGTGGTCTTCCGGCCCGACGTCCTCAAGGCCCTGCTCGCCTCGACGGCCGAGATCTCGGTCGTAGTCGACGTGGACTGGAAGCCCTACTGGGAGCGCCGATTCGGGGAGGACCTCAGCGACGCCCGAAGCCTGCGCATGACCCCGGACGGCACGATTCGATCGATCGGCCAGTCGGTCAGCCGGATCGAGGACATCCACGGCCAGCCGATCGGTCTGATCATGTTCAAGGGCCGCGGCATCAAGGCCCTGCGGCGCGCCTGGCAGCGGGCTACGACCGATGCCGCCTACCGTCGTCCCGTGCTCGGCCACACCAACGCCATGTCCAAGCTGACCGTCAACGACTTGCTCGACGAGCTGGTCAGCGGCGACGTACCGCTCAAGGCAGTCCGGATCAGCGGCGGCTGGGTAGCCATAGACACGCCCGCCGACGTCGCCATCGGTGAAGAGCGCTGGAACTCGACGCCGGCGTCCATCGCTGTGACGCCGGACACGGGCAGTGGCCCCGGTTCGGGCGCGGCGCCCGGCAGTCCGGCCACGGGCGGCGGCACTTCCGGATCCCTGACGCCGGGTGGTTCGCCCCCGATGAACCAGCCGTTCGAGCTGCCCCCGGTCTTCCGCGCGCCTCGCCGCCGCTGACCTTCCGGCGCCATCGGCGCCACTGTCGGCCGGGGCGAATACTCCCGGCCAGCGACCGCGCTACTCGACCGGAAAGCTGCGCTCCATCAGGCCCGCCAGGTCTTCGAGCTCCTGGTGGCTGAACGCCGACAGGAAGAAGCGCCGAACCGCGGCGAAGTGGCCGGGCCGCGCGGCATCGAGCCGTTCCCGGCCGCGGTCGGTCATAACCGCGTAGGCGCCGCGAGCGTCGGATGCGCACTTGAGCCGCGCCACCAGACCGTCGGCCACGAGGCGGTCCACCAGCCTGGTCATGCCCGCCCGGCTCAAGACCACCCTGCTGGCCAGCTCGTTCATCCGCAGCCGGTGACCCTCGGCCAGGTCGAGCTGGAAGAGGACGTCGAACTCCGCCAGGGGCAGGTCGCTGGCCGCCATCAGGTCGGCTTCGAGGCGTCGCGCGACCCGGGCATGGGCGAAGAGGAATGCCCGCCAGGCTCGCCGGCGGTTACCTCGTACGCCGCCTCGGCTCGAGCCTGAGTGTCACCCGGATCGGGTCGGCTGCCAGCCCGCGGCGCGGGCGGGATCGTATCGGCTTGGGGCGCTTGCAGGTCGGGCAATTCCGGATCCCTGAATATGCGACTACCGGTCCGGTGGTCGCCTGGTTGATGGACCCACGAGGGGCAATTCGGTCATGACCGTCCGGGTGGCTCCGCACGCCGCCGCCGTCGGCTCCGATGAGTCGCACCCCGGGCGATCGACCGTACTGAATACTGATGCATCGAGCATCGTTACGGGTGGGGAGGCTCGCGTCGCGCACCTCCGAACTCGAAAGCCGCAACGGCCACGGAAGCTCACGGCCCATCCCTGGCGCGGATATCGACGCAGGAGCGGGGCCGCCAGATCTGGCCGGCGACCCCGCTCGGGCACTTGTTCGGGCGGCGTCTACTCGGAGGTGGGCATGTGGAGGTACATGCTCTGGATACCGATCCGTCCCGGACCGGTGAAACGATTGAAGACCAGGTTTCCGGAACCGCCCATGATGCCCATTCGCAAGCCGGTCACCTTGACGTCCATGCCCACCTGCGGGTCCTTGTAGACCCAGCCGCCCGGCTCGACGTCGAAGACCTCGCCCGGCCCGAGGACCTTCTCGAAGACGTTGCCATAGCCGTGGAGCCAGAGAAGGCCGCCGCCCGGTCCGC
>Ga0335076_10002580_pt1 | contig 18045 bp, 14 predicted proteins | sample Lox_Sample_25_FD_206717 | JGI IMG/M metagenome (GOLD analysis project Ga0335076, IMG submission 206717) | Soil microbial communities from Loxahatchee National Wildlife Refuge, Florida, United States - Lox_Sample_2.5 | ecosystem: Environmental > Terrestrial > Soil > Wetlands | place: USA... | reverse complement strand
TGGCTGGGCGTGGGGCGCGACTCCCTCCTCGCCGGGATCCGCCGCAAGTTCGGCAAGAAGGGGGCCGAGGTCCTGCAGGGCAACGAGAACGCCTTCGCGGCCGGCGTCCAGTACGCGGAGTCGCATCCCCTGCGCGAGGCGCGCACGCTGGCTTCGGCCGAAGGCCGGACGGAGGGCAAGCTGGTCGTGGACGGGAACGACATGTGCGCGGCCGCCGCTCTCTTCGCGGGCTGCGAGTTCTTCGGCGGCTACCCGATCACGCCCTCCTCCGAGATCATGCACTTCTTCGCGCGCGAGGTCTGGAAGTACGGCGGCACGATGGTCCAGGCCGAGGACGAGATCGCCGGGATCGGGGCCGTGGTGGGGGCGTCGTTCGCGGGGAAGAAGGCCATGACCGCGACCTCGGGCCCCGGGATGTCGCTGAAGACCGAGATGCTCGGCCTCGCCTCGATCGCCGAGCTGCCCCTCGTCTGCGTCAACGTCCAGCGCGGCGGCCCCTCGACCGGCATCCCCACGAAGAGCGAGCAGTCCGACCTCCTCCAGGCTTGCTTCTCGGCCCACGGGGACGTGGTGCGGCCCATCCTGGCTCCGACGTCGGTCGCCGACACCTTCGCCGTCACCGTCGAGGCGTTCAACGTCGCCGAGCAGTACCAGACGCCGGTGATCATCCTCTCCGACCAGGAGATCGCCCAGCGCAAGGAGACCGTGGACCCGATCGACACCCGGGCGTTCACGATCGTCGACCGCCGCCGTCCCACCGCGTCGGAGCTCGAGCGGTACGAGCGCTTCAAGGCCACGGACTCCGGCGTCAGCCCGATCAGCCAGCCCGGCCTGGCCGGGGGCGCCTACCTGGCCTCGGGCATCGAGCACAACGAGCGGGGGGCCCCGACCGCCAGCGGCGAGGTCCACGCGCGCATGAACAGCAAGAGGATCCGCAAGCTCGAGCCGCTCAAGCAGCGCAGGGACCTCTTCCAGATCGAGGGCGACGCGCACGCCCCGGTCGTCCTGGTGTCGTGGGGCAGCGTGGCCGGCGCGGCCCGCGAGGCGTTCGCGATCGCCCTCCGGGAAGGCGTCCACGCGAAGCTCCTCGTCCCGCGGCTCGTGTTCCCGGTGGCCGAGGAGGTCTACGCCGAGTTCTTCCGGGGCGTGCAGGCGGGCCTCGTCGTGGAGCAGTCGCACCAGGGCCAGCTCTACCGGGTCCTGCGCATGTACGCGAACGTGCCGGCCGGCGTGGTGTCGTACGCCCGGAGCGGGTCGAACCCGATCCTGCCCTCGTCGATCGTCGAGCGGCTGAAGAAGATGGTCCTCGGCCTCCAGCGGCAGCGGGTGGCCGAGGTGGAGCCGGCGGGCTAGGAGACGAGGGCCATGAGCACCATCACCCGACCCGTCGAGGAGTACCAGGCGAAGGACTACAGGAGCGACCTGAAGCCGATCTGGTGCCCGGCCTGCGGCGACTACGGCGTCGTGCAGGCGATCTACCGGGCGCTCGCGAACGTGGGCCGGCCGCCCCACGAGATCGCCTTCGTCTCCGGGATCGGCTGCTCGAGCCGCATCCCCGGCTACACGACCGCCTACGGCTTCAACAGCGTCCACGGCCGGGCCCTGCCGATCGCGCAGGGGATCAAGCTCGCGAACCCTGACCTCCTCGTCCTCGTGGCCGGAGGCGACGGCGACGGCTTCTCGATCGGGGGCGGCCACGTCGCCCACGCGGTCCGCCGCAACATGGACCTCACCTACGTCGTGATGGACAACCAGATCTACGGGCTGACCAAGGGCCAGCTCTCGCCGACGTCGCCGCGGGGGCTCAAGACGTCGTCCTCGGTCCTGGGCAGCCTGGAGGACCCGGTGAACCCGCTCCTCTACGTCCTCGGCTACGGGGCGAGCTTCGTGGCCCAGGGCACCCCGGCCGACATGCCGGGCCTCTCCGCCGTCGTCGAGGAGGCGATCCGCTTCCCGGGGTTCGCCTTCGTGAACGTGCAGTCGCCCTGCGTCACGTACGGCCAGGAGGACCAGCAGCTCAAGGTCCACAAGTCGACGATGCAGACCCTGGCCAGCCTGGGCCACGACCCCGCCGACCGCCTGAAGGCGATGGCCCTCGCCTCCGAGTACGGCCGTCAGCTCTACACGGGCGTCTTCTACCGCAACCCCGACCCGCCCCCGACCTACGAGGCGGAGGCCCGGCGGCGGCAGGAGGAGATGAGGCCGCAGGCCCGCCCGAAGGACCGCATCCTCGAGATGTTCCGCCCCCAGTAGGGCCGGCGATGATCGATCCCCACCCGATCGTCCTCGTGGCCATGGGAGGACACGCCTTCATGCAGCCGGGCGAGGCGGGGACGATCGAGGATCACGAGCGGAACGCCGTCCAGATCGCCTCGCTCCTGATGACGCTCGTCGAGCGGAACTACTACCTCTGCGTCACCCACGGCAACGGGCCGCAGGTCGGCAACCTGCTGCTGCAGCAGGAGCACGCCCGGAGGGACGTGCCCTCGCTCCCCCTCGACGTGCTCGTGGCCATGACGGAGGGCAGCCTCGGCTACATCCTGCAGCAGGCGCTGCTCAACGAGCTGCGCAAGCGCGAGACGAAGCGGTACGTGGTCACCGTGGTGACCCAGGTCGTGGTGGACGAGAACGACCCCGCATTCCACGAGCCGAGCAAGCCCATCGGGCCGTTCCTCTCCCGGGAGGAGGCCGAGCGCCGCCGGGACACGCTCGGCTGGAAGGTCAAGGAGGACTCCGGGCGCGGCTGGCGGAGGCTCGTGCCCTCGCCGAGCCCTCTGCGGGTCATCCAGCGTCACATGATCCGCGACGCCGTGCGGCAGGGGCACATCGTGGTCGCCTGCGGTGGCGGCGGCATCCCGGTGAAGCGGCAGCCGGACGGCCAGTTCGCGGGCCTGGAGGCGGTGATCGACAAGGATCTGACGTCGAGCGTCCTCGCCACCGACGTCGGCGCCGCCCTCCTCGTGATCCTGACCGCGGTGCCGCAGGTCTACGTCCGCTACGGCACGCCGGACGAGCGCGCTCTCGGGGCGGTGACCCTCGAAGAGGTCGAGAGGCTCCACGCCGAGGGCCACTTCCCGCCCGGGAGCATGGGGCCCAAGATCGAAGCGGTCATCCGCTTCCTGAAGGCGGGCGGGCGTCGCGCCCTCATCACGAACCCCGAGAGCCTGCCCCAGGCCATCGAAGGACGGGCGGGCACCCACTTCGTGGGCGGGATCTAGGCTGCGGCGGTGATCATCCGGGTGAGCCGCTCGCTCCGACCCGGAGTCTGGCCCGACCACTGGATGCCGTAGCGGAGGCCTTCGGCAGTCGTCTGGCTCTCCGCCTCGACCCAGATCACGACACCGTCCGCCTGCACCGGCTGGGAGCCCTTGGGGAAGCTCAGCCGGAGGGCGAGACTCCGGCCCGGCTCGAGGCGGGCGTTCGTCCAGATGCACGCGCCTCCCTCGGAGATGTTGGCGACCACCCCGTAGGCGAACGGGGCGCCCGCCTCCTGGAGCGCCACGGTGATCGGGTTCCTGGGAACGACTCGCACCGCGCTGCGTTCTTGCATGGACAGCACCCCCGATTCCGGCGCTGACGTCCCTGGGACGTCCCGCCTCTCGCTCGCTGCGCGAGCCGACCGGAGGGGGGAGGAGGGGATCGGCCCGCGTGGTCCCACGTCGGCGACCAGCCTACGCCCTTGGTGCACGAGGGTCAACACGGACCGGGAGCGGTCTCGCCGGGCGGGCGATGCCATAATCCCGCGGTGAGCGAGCGCGTGCTCCGCTGGGGCCTCCTCGGCACGGCCCGCATCAACCGGGCCGTCATCCCGCCTCTGCGCGCGTCGGCGGGCAACCGCCTCCTGGCCGTGGCGAGCCGTGACCCGGCGACGGCCGCCGGCTACGCCGAGCGGTGGGGCATCGCTCGGGTGCACGGCTCGTACGAGGCCCTCATCGCCGACCCCGAGATCGACGCCGTCTACGTCCCGCTCCCGAACCACCTGCACGCCGAGTGGACGATCCGGGCGGCGCGCGCGGGCAAGCACGTCCTCTGCGAGAAGCCGCTCGCCCTCGGCGTGGCCGAGGTGGACGCGATCGCGGCCGCGGCCCGCGAGACGGGCGTCGCAATCGCCGAGGCGTTCATGTACCGCCACCACCCGCAGACGCTGAAGGTCAAGGAGCTCGTCGACGGCGGCGCGATCGGAGTCCCGCGCTTCGTGCGCGGCACGTTCACCTTCTCGCACGACCGCCCGGACGACGTGCGCCTCCGGCCGGAGTGGGGCGGAGGGTGCCTCTGGGACGTCGGGTGCTACCCGCTGAGCTTCGCCCGGTTCGTCCTCGGCGCCGAGCCGGTCGAGGTGACCGGAGCGCAGGTGCTCGGGCCGACCGGCATCGACGAGACCTTCGTGGGCCAGCTCGCGTTCCCGAACGGCGCTCTGGCCCAGATCGACGCCGGCTTCCGCTCCCCCTACCGGACGCACTTCGAGGTCGTCGGCACGGAGGGGGCGATCTCCGTGCCGCAGCCGTGGCGGCCGGAGGGGAAGCCGGCCCGGCTCGTCCGGGGGGATGCGGTCGAGGAGATCGTGGTCGCGGGCGACGACCGCTACCTGCTGGAGATCGAGGATCTCGCGGACTGCGCCCGAACGGGTCGGGAGCCCCGGGTGAGCCTCGCCGAGAGCCGGGGCAACGTCGCGACCATCGTCGCGCTGCAGGAGTCGGCGAGGAGCGGGCGGACGGTGAAGCTATAGGGTGCGGTCGACCCCAAGGGCCGTCGAACGGAAAGGAAAGGCGAGATACCCGGGAAGGACCGCCCAGATCCCTCGCGAGCCTGCGCGAACACGGGCAGGCTCGCTCGGGGGCTCAGCCGCGCACGCTGGCCTTCGGGATGCGGGCCAGGAGGTCGCCGAGCTCGTGGCGGTTCTCGGCGCCGATCGTGAAGCAGTCGAGGACCGGAGAGGCGAGCGCGTACTGGAGCGCGTCGTCGATGCGGCTCCGCAGCTGGCCGGCCCCCAGGATCTTCATCCCGATGACGCCCTTGCCCTTCCGCTTCATGTCGGCGAGGACGGGCAGCACCTGGTCGACCGACGCGTCCATGATCGCCCCTGCCGGGTTCAGCCGCGCCAGGTCCACGTCGACCCAGTCGGTGGCCGCGGCGACCTTGAGGGCGCCGAAGTCGTGGCAGGAGACCCCGTGGGCGCGGATCGTGCCCTTCGCCTTCGCGTCGGAGAGAACGGCCATCGCCCCCGCCTTCTCCTTCGGCCAGTCGGCCGACATCATGCAGTGGAGGAGCACGACGTCGAGCACGTCGGTGCCGATCTCCTGCCGGAAGCGGTCGAGGTCGGCCCGCATCTCCTTCTCGGTGCTGGCGTGGGTCTTCGTCAGGATGACGACCTTGTCCCGGGCCACCGTCTTCAGCGCTTCCTTGGCGTGGGGGTGGGTGCCGTACTGGTCGGCGAGGTCCCAGACCGTCACGCCCTGGTCGACGCCGGCGCGCAGCAGATCGGCCACGCCCTGCAGGCCGAGGCCGCGGGTCTGGTTCGAGGACTTGCCGACCCCGTTCGTGCCCGTGCCCTGGAAGAGGCGGCTCACCTTGATGCCCGTCTTCCCCAGGGTCACCACGTCCTGGGCCGTCTTCTCCTTCGCCGCCGCGTAGAGGTGGTGGGGGAAGGCGCGAGCGCCGAGGACGGCCGCACCGCCGGCGATCGAGCCACGGCGTAGGAACTCGCGACGCTTCATGCCTCACCTCCTGGAAACGGGACCCGTTTCCAATTCTACGGGGTCTCCCGCCGCGAATGCCAGTAGACGCCCGCCCCCAGGGCGAGGAAGAGGGCGAGGCCGGTCCAGTTTGCCCCGGCCCCGATCCACGCGCCGATCCCGGGCGCCTGCGTGAGGTCGGGCACGATCGTCCGTCCGGTCGACTCCTCGGCGAAGCGGAGGAGGGCGGCGAGGACGCCGACGAGGGCTCCGCCGGCGATGAAGCCGGAGGCGACGAGCGTCCCCTCCTCGTGCCGCGCGGAAGCCTTCGCCTCGTCCGGCGAGGATCGCCGCAGGAGCCAGGCGACCGCCGCGCCGAGGACCAGGGGCGAGTTGAGCTCCATGGGCAGGTACATCCCGAGGGCGAAGGCGAGGCCGGAGACGCCGCACATCTCGGCCGCGACCGCGAAGACGCCGCCGATGCCGTAGAGGAACCAGGGCGTCCGTCCCTCGCCCATGACGCCGCGAAGGACGGCGGCCATGGCGTTGGGCTGTGGAGCGGGAAGGGGGTTCGGGTGGGCGGGGGAGGGGGCGAAGCCGTAGACCCGGGCCATCAGCAGGATGACGGCGGTGGTCGCGACGGAGGCGAGCACGGCCCCGGCCAGGTTCGCGAGCTCGATGCGGCGGGGCGTGGCCCCGAGCCAGTAGGCGATCTTGTACTGCGTGACGAGGGAGGCCGACATCGAGAGCGCCGTGCACACGACGCCGCCGATGAGGAGGACCTGCAGCATGCCGCCCTCGCCCCGCAGGCCGAGGGCGGAGAGCGAGACCGCAGTGACGATGAGCGTGGTGAGGGTCATGCCCGAGATCGGGGTGATCGAGATCATCGCGACCGCCCAGGCGGAGACCGCCGCAAACAGGAAGGAGATGACGAGGGCGAGGCCGGCCGAGGCGAACGCGAGGGACGTGGCGGCGGGCTCGCCGGCCAGGACCGAGAAGCGGAAGTAGAGGAACGTCGCGAGCCCGGTCGCCACGATGCCGAGGAGGACGGTCGACATCGGCAGGCCCCGGTCGGTGCGCGCCGCGCCGTCCGGGCCGGCGCCGCCGCGCACGAGCCGGGCCACCTCGCCGAGGGCCTGGCGCGTGGCCTCGAGGATGACCGGGGACATCTTGAGGATCGAAAGGAGCCCGGCCGCGAAGATGCCCCCGATTCCGATCGGCCGGACGTAGAGGAAGAAGAGGTCCTGGGGGGCCAGGGCGCGGAGCGGAGCCGTCGCCGGCGGGATGGCGGCCTCGACGTAGGGAGAGAACCAGGCGAAGAGGGGTACGAGGACGAAGAACGAGACCATCGAGCCCGCCATGATGATGGCGGCGTACTCGAGGCCCATGATGTAGCCGAGGCCGAAGACGGCGGCCGAGGTGTTCATGGTGAAGACGGCCTTCGTGCGCTCTGTGAAGGCGGCGAGAAAGGAGACGGCCGCGGTCGAGAAGTTCTCGGCCCAGCCCTTCATCGACGGGCCGACGAAGTCGAAGACGGCGGCGAAGAGGGCCGACCACGTGAGGACGAGGGCGCTGTGCCCGCCGCGCTTGCCGGCGACGAGGATCTCCGTCGTGGCCCGGGCCTCGGGGTAGGGGAGCTTCCCGTGGAGGTCGCGGACGAAGTAGCGGCGGAAAGGAGCGAGGAGGAAGACTCCCAGGACGGCCCCGAGGAGCGGCACGAGGAAGATCTGGAAGAAGGACGAGCGGCTCTGCAGGCCGAGGATGTGGATCGCGGGCATCGTGAAGACGGAGCCGCCGGCCACGATCCCGGACGTGGCGCCGATCGCGAGGACGTTGACGTTCTCGAGGAGGGTCGAGGCGCGCCGCGCGAGCACGCGGACGGCGAGGGCGGAGAAGCCGACCGCGAGGATGGAGATGGGGATCGCCGACTCGATGCCCTGGCCGAGCTTCAGGGCGATGTAGGTGGCGGCGGCGGAGAAGACGACGGCCCACAGGACGCCCTGGAGGAGCGATCGGCCGGTCGTCTCCGGCACGCGAGCGGCCGGCGGCACCACGGGCTCGTAGAGCTCGCCGGGGGCGAGAGGGCGGAAGGCGTTCTCGGGGAGGCGCAGTTCGTCGGCGGGGGCGGAGCCGGGGTGCTCGGGCATGGGACCTCGGGGCTCAGGAAGCCGTCGTCTCGGGGTACTTCTCGATGACGGAGGAGGCCACGCGGCGCGAGAGGACGTGGTAGCGGGGCGCTGCCTCGGCGAAGACCTGGCGGGCGAGGGCCCGGGTCCGGGGGTGCCGGCCCATCGCGCCGTAGAGCGGCCGCAGGTACTTCATCCGGCCCACTCGACGCAGCACCTCCTCGAGCCGGCCGAAGGCGGGGGCGTAGTCCGAGCCCGCGGCCACGGTCAGCCACTCGACGAGGATCTCGTAGTTGCCCTTCGTCGTGAGGCCCATCGCGGCGTCGAGCCACGCGCAGGCGTCGCGGTCGATCTCGCGCGGCACGTTCTGGAGATAGACGAGCGTCTCGGCCGGGTTCCAGTCGGCGATGCTTCCCGACGAAGGCCTCTCGCCCGGGAAGGCCTTGGCCAGGGCCACGAGGCCCTCGAGCCGGGCCGAGCGGAACACGGGGGCGTTCCCCGGCAGGCCCGGCTCGTAGAGCCAGGCCTTCGCATCCACCTGGGCGGCGAGTCCGGGCAGGCGCTCCTCGAGAAAGGCCAGGAACTCCTCGGTGGTGATGGAGGTGAAGCGGAAGCGTGCCATGTACTCGCGCATGAAGCGGTCGAAGCGCGGCCGCCCGGCCGTCCTCTCGAGGAGGTTCACGAAGCGCGCGCCCTTCTCGTACGGTATGGAGGAGAACGCGTCGTCGGGGTCGGTGCCCGCGAGATCGGTGCGCAGGCAGGTGAAGCGCGAGCCCTCGCCGAAGCGCTCCATCGACTCCTCGAGCGCCTTCTCGCCGATGGCCCACGCGAGCACGGTCGCTTCCTCGCCGTGGAGCGCCTCCAGGAGCCGGCGCTCGGCCCACACGGTGAAGCCCTCGTTGAGCCAGAAGTGCTCCATGTCCGCGTTCGTGACGAGGTTGCCGGTCCAGGAGTGGGCGAGCTCGTGGGCGACCACGTCGACGAGCGAACGGTCTCCGGCGAGGAGGGTCGGGGTGAGGAACGTCATGCGCGGGTTCTCCATCCCGCCGTAGGGGAAGGAAGGCGGCAGGACGAGCATGTCGTACCGGTCCCAGTCGTACGGGCCGAAGAGCGTCTCGGCCCGGGCGATCATGGCCTCGGTCTCCGCGAACTCGTGGGCGGCGCTCTCCACGGTCTCCGGCTCCGCGAAGACGCGCGAGCGGGGGCCCAGGTCCCGCGACTCCAGCCGGCCCACGGCGAGCGCCAGGAGGTAGGAGGGGATGGGCTGCGGCATCCGGAAGCGGAAGACGCGAGTGCCGGGGCGGGCTCCCCGCTCCTCGCCGGCCGGCCCCGCGGACATCACCACCGAGAGAGGCTCCTCGACCTCCACCTCCGCCTCGTAGGTGAACCGCGTCCTCGCCGTGTCGGCAAGGGGGGCGAGGCTGCGGGCGTGGATGGGCTGGCACTGGCTGAAGAGGAAGGGATGCGCGCCGCCCGCGGTCTGCTCGGGCGACAGCCACTGGAGCGCAGGGGCGTCGGGAGCGGTGGCGTAGCTCAGGCTCACCTCGCGCGTGCCCTCGGGCAGGGTGAGCCGGACCCTGCGGCCGAGGATCGCCTCGTCGGGGCCCACCTCGAACGGCACTGGGGTCCCCGATCCGGTCGAGGCGTCCTGGATCTCGAGGGCCTTGCTGTCGAGGTCGAGGAGGCCCCCGGACGGCTGGTCGAGCACGAGGGTGGCCCTGCCCGCGATCCGGGAGGAGCCGAAGTCGACGGAGAGGCGCAGCCGCGCGTGGCGGACGCGGGGTTGAGCGGCATCGGCGTGCGAGTGGGGGTCGAGTCGGGCCAAGGGCCTCCTCCTGCTTCGGGCGCGGCGCGGCGGAGGGGGAGGTCAGGCCCCGGCGCCGCGGTGGATCTCGGTGTCGATGCCGGGACGCGTCTCGGTGCGCACCGGCGCGTCGCCGAGGAAGGCGATCGTGACCAGCCCTTCGGAGAGAGGCACGCGCCAGGCCGTGAGGTGCCTCCCCGCGAGAGGAGCCTGGATGGAGCGCGTCGGAGCGTCCTTGAGCGTCCTGTCCATCGTCGAGACGAGCTTGGCCGCGATCATGTCGGGGCCCGGGGACGGCCAGTCGCCCTGAGCGGCGAAGACCTGGCCCGCGGGGTCGACGAGCATCGCGGCCCGCGCCTGCGAGACGTCGAGGCATCTCCGGACGACGTCGTCCCAGGAGGGGAGGGCCGACGCGCCGACGAGATCCTCCGCCCGCGGCCCCGCGTCGTCGAGGTCGATCTCGAACGGCGAGGGTGGCACGGGAGGCGGCTCCGACTCCGCGAGGTCCTCGAGGCCCGACACCGGCTCCGCCGACCCGACCATCTCGTCGGGAGACAGGGATGGGCCCTCGACGTCCACGTCGGGCAGGGGGACGTCCTCCTCCGATGGCGCCCCGCCGAGGGCCGGCTCGTCGACGTCGCGGAGCCGCTCGTCACGGGGAGGGGCTTCGCCCACGGGCTCGTCCCAGGACGGGGGCGGGGGCGTCTCGAGAGCCGCCGGATCGAAGAGGGGAGAGGACCGCGCCACGCGAGGTGACGTGGGTGGTACGGGCTCGGGCCGGAGACGGGGCCCGGCCAAGGCCGCCGGAGGGAGCGGGGGCACGGGCGCGTCGAACGCGCCGTGGTCGCCCCGGCGGCGCCGCATGTGGAGCCGGCGGGCGGTCTCTCGCGCGACGTCGAGGTCAGAGGAGCTGGCGAGCGGGTTCAGCTTCATGGAGCCTTTCCATGCCGTCGAGGCGGTTCATCCGAGCCTCGATCTCGTCGGCGAGCAGGTCGAAGCGCCGCGCCTCAGGCGCGCCCGCCTCGCCGCCCAGGAAGCCGACCGGGACGCCCAGGGCGCTTGCGCGAGCGAAGGTCTCGGTCCTCGGGACGATCGTCTCCAGCGCATCGGGGAAGCCGTTCCAGATCTCGCTCAGCACCGCGTGGCTGCCCTGGCGCTCCCGCTCGACGAGGGTGGGCAGGATGCCGACGAGGCGAAGGCGGGGGTTGCGCGTCGCCTGGAGGTGCTCCACGACCTTGAGCGCCTGGCCCACCGACCGCAGCGACAGGCTCTCGGTCTGGAAGGCCAGGAGCACGAAGTCGGCGCAGGCGAGGGCGGCGCTCGTGACCCGCCCGAGCCCGGACGGGGTGTCCATGATCACGACGTGGCTGTCGCGATCACACGCGGAGAGAGCGCGATCCAGAGCGCCGGGGCTGCCGATCTCGGTCTCGAACGCGTCCACGTCGGTGGCGTCGAGCCGTCCCCGGGTCAGCAGGCTGAGGCCGACGAGGCGCGTGGGCACGACGGCGTCCGCGGCCGTCGCCTGGCCGGACACGAGCTCGGCGAGGCCCGCGAGCTCCGTGTCGCCCCTGGCGAGCGAGAGGCCGACCGCCCCCTGGGGATCGAGGTCGGCGAGAAGGGTCTTCCGTCCGCGCTCGGCGAAGGCCACGGCCAGATTGAGCGCGATCGTCGTCTTGCCGACGCCGCCCTTCTGGCTCGCGATCACCAGGCGCCGTGCCATCCGCACCTCCTCTAGAGCGTGGGGCCAAGTGTAGCACCACGTGCGAGGTACGGGGCTCGGCGCGGCCGCCTCAGGCGGCGGGCGGCGCGGTGGCGGAGCGGAGCTCGGCGAGGCGCGCGACGAGGGTCTCGCGCAGGCCGTGGACGAAGGCGGGCAGCCCGGCGTCTTCGGCCGGGGGCTCGAACGGCCCCGCGACCTCCGAGTAGGCGTCGATGAGGTGGACCCGGAAGAGCAGGTCGGCCAGGCGGCGCACCCGCCAGACGCCTTCGTTCACCACGGTGTAAACCGGTACGCGCCGCTCGGCGAGGGCGGCCTCGATCCCGGCTGTACGGAAGGCACGGATCTCGCCGTCACGGCTGCGGTGCCCTTCGGGGAAGATCAGCATCCCGTGGGGGAGCTCTCTCGCCCCTCGTCGAATCGCCGCGACCGCCCCCGCGACGTCGCGCTTCGGGTCCACGATCGGGGAGCCGAGGAGGCGGATGCACGCGGAGACGAGAGGCACGAAGCGCGCGTAACGCCGCCGCGACACGAATGCGGGAACTCGGGGGTGGGCGAGCAAGGCCACTTGGATGATGTCGAGCAAGGCCTGGTGGTTGGCGACGACGAGGATCGGCGTCGCGGTGGGCAGGGAGCCCGAACGCCTGACGCGGGCTCCGCCGAGCCGGAGCAGCGCGAAGATGCCGGTGGCCATGCCCTTCATGAAGACGCTGACCAGACGGAAGCGCTGTCGAGGGAAGAGCCACGCGCCCGGAATCACGACGAGCCGCAGGATGGGGCTGGCCAGGAAGAAGTAGAGGCCGACGAGGAGGACGGCGACCAGGCTGCGGACGGCCCGAAAGAGGACGAGCATCGGGCCGGGGATTCTAGCAGGCGGCGGCGGCCGGCGCCCGCCGCGCGAGGAAGCCCTCGTCGAGCGTGCGGCCGGCGCGTTCCACGAAATCCAGGAGTGGAGCCAGCGCGGGGAGGGAGCCGCCGTCGGGGGCGTCGCCGTAGAGGACGGCGATCGTCTCGCGGTGCGCGGTGACGGGGAGGATGGCCGCGTCGGTCGCGGCTCGGGCCCCGATCCGGTCGACGAGAGCGCGCACCGGGCCCTGGCGGGGCAGCCTCCCCGTCCACGGGCGGCCGCTCGCCACCGCTTCGCTGAAAGGCGAAGGCAGATCGAGGGGGACGGCGATCTCGCGGGCCACGAGGTCGAGGCTGTCGCCGCCGTCCGCCGGTCCGAAGCCCGACAGGCCCCGGAGATTCTCGTCCCGAACGACGAACAGCAGAACGCGGGGGAAGAACGCGCGGGCCGCCTGGAGGAGGAGGAAGGCCACGAGGTCGGGATCCGCGCTCCTCTGCATCTCCTCGAGCGCGGAACGGAGCGCCGTCTCGCGCGCGTCCATGCCGGGCTCGCCGGCGGCGAGCGGGAGGGGCGCCACCGGTGTGACGCCGCGCCGGCGTGTCTCGAGGCGCGGCAGGAGATCCCGGGCCAGCTTCTCGCCGAAGGCCCGCAGGTCGGCCCGGTACTGCAGCGGGTCGAGCTTGGAGAGGCCGGGCTTGAAGGCGAGGAGCGACACGCCGAGCCGCTTCGCCCGCGCGCGCATCCGCGCGTCGAAGGCCTCGCCCATCAGCAGGACCGGGGGAGGGCGGCGGAGGCCAGAGGCCGCCCGGACGACGTCGAGGCCGCCGCGGAAGGAAGAGCCGGAGTCCGAGGGAAGCCCGAGGTCCGCGACGAGGAGGAACCGGCGGCCTTCGTCGGCCAGCCGTCCCATCTCCCTCCGGGCCGCGGCGGGTCCATCCGCCTCGCGGACGTCGAACCCCGCCGCGGTCAGCCGCTCTCCGACGACCCGCCGCACGTCGACCTCGTCGTCCACGAAGAGGACCGGTGGACCGGCGGGTGGAGCAGGGGCGGCGGCCTCCTCGGGAGGCATGGCCTCGAGGACGATGTCGCCGTCCTCCACTTCCGCCGGCGGCTCGTCGTCCCCGGGCGCCGTGAAGGACGCCTCGAACGCCGCCGCCGCGTCACGCCGGTCCTCGTCCAGCTGGCGGGCCAGGTCGAGCATCATCTCCTCGGGGTTGATGCCGTTGGGGAGCCGCTCCGCGGAGAGGTCGCGCCCACCCAGCGACATCGGGACGTCCTCGGTGAGGGTGAAGGCGAACTCGCCCTCCCGGAGTCGGACCAGCCTCTCCAGGATCGAGGCGATTCGCTGCCGGACGACCAGCTCCCGCTCCGCGCCCCCGGGAGGCCGGTCGCGGGCCAGGGGCGGCACGTCCCACACGTAGCCGGCGACGACCCGCCCGCCCTCGAAGAGGACCGCGGCCTCTCCGGCAGGGGCCCGGACGGCCAGGTGGCCGGTCTTCTGGCAGAAGGAAACGACCTGCAGGATCTCGAGGAGGGGCAGATCCTCGACCGAACCGCTCAGGCTCACGGCTTCTTCATCGCACGGAGCGCGGCGTCGCGCAACCGGGAGAGGGGGGCGGGCTTCAGGATCACCTCGTCGGCCCCGCGGCGGAGTGCCTCCTCGCGCACGCCCGGGCCGGGCACGCCGGTGAAAAGGAGGACCGCCGCGTCCGGCCAGCGCCGCCGCGCGCGGCTCACGAGTTCGAAGCCCTCGCCGAGGTGCGCTCCGGTGAAGTGCAGGTCGCAGATCACCGCGTCGAAGGGCGGGTCCGAGCCGACGAGCTCTAGGGCCTTCGACGCGTCGGCGCAGACCGTCACGAGCCAACCGAGGCCGCCGAAGTAGGTCCGGAGGAGGGTCAGGAGGCCGGGGTCGTCGTCGAGCACGAGCAGGCGATGGCTCACCGTGCTCCCGCCGCCGGCGCGAGGTCGGACAGGTACCCGGCGGCGACGATCTCGCTGCGGGTCCCAGGGTGGGCGAAGAAGTAGCCCTGGATGAGGTCGATGCCGGCGGCCTCGACGGCAACGAGCTCCTCTTTGGTCTCGACGCCCTCCGCGACCGCCCTCGCCTCGAGGCGACGCACCATGCGGGCGAGCGAGTCGAGGATCACCTGGCGGTGGGGGTCGGACCAGGCCCCGCTCACGAGGTAGCGGTCGAGCTTGAAGATCTCCGGCTTGACGTCCAGGATCATCTTGTAGTTCGACTGGCCGAGGCCGACGTCGTCGAGGGCGATCCGGATCCCGGACTCGCGCAGCTCGGCGAGGGCTCGGCCGAAGCTGGGAAGGTCGAGGTTCTCGGGAGCGTACTCGACGATCTCGAGCACGAGGCGGCGGGGCTCTATGCCGGCCTCGTCGGCGCGCTCGAACAGGAAGGCCCGGAAGCCGGGGTCCCGTCCGAGCGTCTTGGCGTGGACGTTCAGGGACAGCCGGGGCTCGCCGGGCAGCAGGCCAGCCTCGGCGAGAGAGGTGGCGACGCAGGCCCGGTCGATCACCGCCTCCGCCCGCTTCCGTCGGATGTACTCGAAGAGGACGTCCGTCCGCTCGGCGCTCGTCCCCCGGGGGCCGCGGATGAGACACTCCAAGGCGAAGAGCCGGGGGTGCGGCCCGCTGACCTCGAGGATGGGCTGGAAGACGACGGTCAGCTGTCCCGGCTCGAGGATCTTGTCGAGGAGGTTCGCGTCGGCTGGCACGGTCTGCGCTTCTGCACCTGACATGCCACGGCCCGCCGAGCGCATGATCGGGCCGTCGAAGACTGGATCAGATTGATTCGATGAGACTTGTAGTCTTCGGCCGAGGGGCCACCACGGCCAGTCCGTCCCGGGCTCGGACGCGTGCCTTCTCGATTCGGGACGACGGGGGTCGGCGGTGAGCGGGGAGCCCCTCCGAGTGCTGCTCGTCGAGGACGAGCCGGGGCACGCCGAGCTCGCCCGCCGCGCCTTCGAGGGGCGCGCCGGCGATTTCCTCGTCTCGGTGGCCGAGACGGTGGACGCGGCGCGGGCCGTCCTCCACGGCGCGACGCCTCCCGACCTGGTCATCGCCGACTGGCTGCTCCCCGACGGCGAGGGCCTCGACCTCCTCCGCAGCACGCCGGCCCGCGCCATGCCACCGGTCGTGATCATGACGAGCCACGGGAGCGAGCGGGTCGCGGTCGAGGCGATCCGCTCCGGCGCCGTGGACTACGTCGTGAAGAGCGAGGTCGCCCTGGCCGACCTGCCCCACATGGCCGAGCGGGCGGTCCGCCACCGGCGCGTCGAGGAGGCGCTCGGCGACCTCGTGGCGGGGACGGCGGCCGCCGGCGGTGAGGCTCTCTTCGGCGAGCTCGTCCTGCGCCTCGGGCGCGCCCTCCGCGTGAAGTACGCCTCGGTGGCCGAGCTCGTGGGCGGGGTGACGCTGCGCACCCTCGCGCGATGCGTGGACGGCCGCTTGAGCCCGAACGTCGAGTACGCGCTCGAGGGTACGCCCTGCGCCGACGTGCTCGATGCGCGGGTCTGCCACGTCCGGGAGGGCGTGGCCGACCTCTACCCGCGTGACGAGGCCCTGCGGGTCCTCGGGGCGGAGAGCTATGTGGGGACGGTGCTGCGGGCGTCGACGGGGGAGGTGATGGGGCTCGTCAACGCCATCCACGACCGCCCCCTCGACGAGGTGGTCCGTCCGGAGGGCGTGCTGCAGGTGTTCGCGGCCCGGGCGGCGGCGGAGATCGAGAGGCTCCGGGCCGAGCGCGAGATCGAGCGCCAGCGCCTCTTCGCGGACAGCCTGCTCGACATGGTGGCCTCGCTGGTGATCGTGGTCGACCCACAGGGGCGGATCGTCCGCTTCAACCGCGCCTGCGAGCAGACGAGCGGGTGGACCGAGGCGGAGCTGCGGGGCCGGGTGTTCTGGGAGACCCTCCGGCCGCCGGAGACGCGCGGGGAGATCTCCGGCTACTACCAGGGCGACGCGACGGCGGCCGCACTGCCGCAGGCCTACGAGGCCGAGTGGGTGACGCGCTCCGGCGGGCGGCGGCTCATCTCCTGGGTCAACCGCCCCGTCTTCGACCCGTCGGGGAGGCTCACCTACGTCCTCGGGACCGGCACCGACGTCACCGAGAGGCGGAGGCTCGAGGCGGACCTCCGGCGAGCCGCGTACGAGTGGCGGGAGACCTTCGACGGCCTGCCCCTCGGTGTGCTGGTGGTGGACGGGAGCGGACGGACCGTGCGGGCCAACCGGACGGCGGTCCAGCACTCGGGGCGCGCGAGCTGGCCGGCCCTCATCGATACGCCGCTCGCCTCCTTCGGGCCGAACGAGCCGTGGGCGGCGCTCGGGGAGCTCGCCGCCGCGGTGCGCGCAGGCGGAGCCCCGGCGGCGCGCGAGGTGAGCGACCCTCTGACCCAGCTCACCTGGGTTGTGAGCGCCCGCGCCCTCGCCGCGGAGGGCGAGGACGCCGGGCGCGCGGTCCTGAACTTCCAGGACGTGACGGAGACCGTCCACCTCAAGGAGCAGCTGCGGCAGAGCGAGACGATGGCCGAGATCGGCTCGATCGTGGCCGGCGTGGCGCACGAGGTCCGCAACCCCCTGTTCAGCATCTCGGCCACGCTCGACGCCTTCGAGTCCCGGTTCGGCCGGGCGGAGGGCTTCGAGCGCTACCTCACGGTCCTGCGGGGGGAGATCGTCCGCCTGACGACGCTCATGCGGGACCTCCTCGACTTCGGCCGTCCGAGCCGGCCCGACTTCTCGCTCTGCCGCATGGAGGAGATCGTGGAGGCGGCGGTGTCGGCCTGCGTTCCCCTCGCCCGCCGCAAGGGGGTGGAGGTCGTGTGGCCGCGGGGCCCGGCCGTGCCGCCTGTGCTCGCCGACCGGGCCCGTGTGTCCCAGGTGCTCCAGAACCTGATCGAGAACGGCGTCCACTTCTCGCCGCAGGGGGGCCGGGTGCACGTCGCGCTCGGGGGGACGGGAGACGGCGAGGCGGAGTGGGTCGAGTGCGCGGTGCACGACTCGGGGCCCGGCTTCGATCCCTCGGACCTGCCGCGCCTCTTCGAGCCCTTCTTCACCCGGCGGCGCGGGGGCACGGGCCTCGGCCTCTCGATCGTCAAGCGGATCGTGTACGACCACGGCGGCGAGGTCGCGGCCGAGAACCACGCCGAGGGCGGGGCCGTGGTCAGGGTCCGGCTGCGGGCGGCGCTGCCGTGAGCGCGGGTCGTCGGGCCCGGCGGAGCGAGACGCGGCTGAGCGCGCCCCGCGAAGCGTTGCGCCGCTCGAGCGACGAGCAGCGCGTGATCGCGACCGTGGCCGAGGCGGCGGCAGCGGCGGTGGACGAGGAGGAGCTGCTCGCCCGCACGACGACCCTCCTTCGCGAGGGCTTCTTCCCCGACCACTGCGGCTTCCTCCTCCTCGACCCGTCGCGGGCCGTGCTCCAGCCCGCCCGGTCCTTCCACTTCCGGCAGCCGCCGGGGGCGCGGTTCCCGCTGCCCATGGGGAGCGGCGTGGCGGGCATGGCGGCGGAGACCGGGACCGCCCGTCGGATCGACGACCAGCCCGGAGAGATGGACCCCGAGCTCCGGTCCGTGCTCTGTGTCCCGCTCCGGGTGGGGTCGAGCGTCCTCGGCGTCTTCGAGGCGGGGAGCGCGCGACCCCACGCCTTCACCGAGGCCGACGAGAGGCTGCTGACGACGCTCGGCAGCCAGGTGATGGGGGCCGTCCTGCGGCTGCGGACGGCCGAGGCTCTCCGCCAGAGCGGCGAACTCTACCGTGCGTACTTCACGGCGTCGCCCCTCGCCCTGTTCGTGTCGGACACCCGCGGCCAGTACCTGGAGGTGAACGGCGCGGCGTGCGCGCTCACCGGCTTCGGTCACGACGAGCTCGTGGGA
>Ga0335076_10002579_pt1 | contig 18048 bp, 19 predicted proteins | sample Lox_Sample_25_FD_206717 | JGI IMG/M metagenome (GOLD analysis project Ga0335076, IMG submission 206717) | Soil microbial communities from Loxahatchee National Wildlife Refuge, Florida, United States - Lox_Sample_2.5 | ecosystem: Environmental > Terrestrial > Soil > Wetlands | place: USA... | reverse complement strand
TGCTGGCTGTAGCGTTCATGTCACCGCCTCCGCGGCGACAGTGCCAGGTCAGGAACACACGAATGATGCGGTCCGGGGGTGGCTGGCCCTCGGGCCGCATTCGATTTTTGCCCACGAATTCACTCGCCAGGGATTTACGCTGATTTCACGGATACGCCGATATTGATATTCGTCTTTTATTCGCCTACACTCTAACTCACCGAGAGCTCTCCGAACGGCACGTTTGAGAATTTTTGTTGCGGCTGAGTTTTCCGCAGCATCCGCATCGCATTCACAACCCCGATGCAGGTATTGTGAGCAACGAAATTTGATTTAGGACAATTTCCTTGGCGACGACCGATTACGCAGTCAGCACGCTTCCAGCGAACGTAGACGCCGAACGCTCCATACTCGGCGCGATCCTGCTCGACAACTTTGCCTACAACCAAGCCGCCGAGCACTTGCGGACGGAAGACTTCTCGCTCGATTCGCACCGGCGGATCTACTCGCGCATGGTCGACCTCGCCGAGTCTTCCCGCCCCATCGACATGATCACGCTGATCGAGGAGCTCGATCGGCACAAAGATTTGCAAGCCATCGGCGATGTCGCCTACGTCTCCAGCTTGGTCGAAGGCGTCCCTGAGCGGCCGAGCATCGAGCACTATGTCAAGATTGTCCGCGACAAGGCGCTGCTGCGTGGATTGATCTCAGCCGCCAGCGCCGCCATCGCCCGCGCCTCCGATCAAAGTGACGCCGCCGAAGACGTCCTCAGCGATGCCGAAGCCGCCATCTTCCAGCTCTCCGAGAAACGCATCGGGCGCGGTTTCATGGGCGTCCAGGAAATCGTCCGAGAAACTTTCGGCTCGGTTGACGCTCTTCTGCAGCGCGGCCAGCGCATCACCGGACTCGCCACGCACTATCTCGATCTTGACGAGATGACCTCCGGCCTGCAGCGTTCGGATCTCGTCATCATCGCGGCCCGCCCATCGATGGGCAAAACCGCATTCGTGATGAACATTGCCGAGAACGCCTCGATCGAAGACCAGCAAGTTGTCGGAGTCTTCTCGCTGGAAATGTCGCGCGAAGCCCTGCTGATGCGCTTGCTTTGTTCCCAGGCGCGCGTCGATGCCCACAAGATGCGTACCGGCTCACTCTGGCAGGACGACACAAAGCGAGTGGTGAAAGCGATGGAGCAGTTGGCGCACGCGCCCATCTTCATCGACGACACGCCAGGAATCACTCTGAGCGAGATGCGCGCCAAGGCCCGCCGCCTCAAACAATCGCAAGGACGCCTCGACCTCATCATCGTCGACTATCTTCAACTCATGTCCGGCGGAGGCAAACGCTTTGAAAATCGCACGCAGGAAGTTTCTGCAATCTCTCGCGGATTGAAGGCTCTCGCGAAGGAAATGCAAGTTCCAGTCATCGCGCTCTCACAGTTGAGTCGCGCTCCCGAGAGTCGCGGTGGAGATCACCGTCCGCAACTCGCCGATCTTCGCGAGTCGGGATCTATCGAGCAAGATGCCGACCTCGTCATGTTTATCTTCCGCGAAGAGGTCTACAAACAAGACGATCCCGAACTGCAAGGCCGCGCCGAGATCATTATTGCCAAACAACGCAACGGTCCAATCGGCCGCGTGAAGATGGCTTTCCTCAAACACTGCACCAGATTTGAGTCACTCGCCGAGGGCGGTATCGCCCCCGAGGAGTAATTTTGGTCTCTACAGTTTTTACCCTAGAGAACTTTCAGTAAGTACTGTAGCAACTTGAGCTTGCGAGGGCTTGCGGAGACACCGCTTGCCTGTGGAAAACATTGTGGAAGTGAAAGCCTGCCAGGAAACGGCTCGCCAAGGTGACCGGTTGGTCGGTTCAGCCTCGCCCCGTTTCTCTGCGTTAAGCCAATGAATAGTAACCAGTTATGCAATTTACACAGTATTAACACATCTGTCTTTGGTTGCAGGCAAAGTACTCTCCCGAAATGAGATTTGCACATTTCGAAGTTCTAGTACTTTCGTTTTACGGGCTTTTTTCGGAATTCGTAACACCCGGGAATTCGCCTGAATTTGATGGGATTGATCATTTTTTTGCATGTACAAGCGGGTATGACATAGCTGTGGCGGCTGGTTGGACCAGCGCACTGCCCAAGTTCCCCGAACCTTCAGTTTGCTTGCGTTTTCATTTCGAATTCAAAGCCGCCGAAACACCGCACGCTGAACGCAATCGGCAATCCCACGACCACCATGTGCACCACTAATCCCTGGATCAAATCGCGGAGTTCGTAAGGCCCTCTCGCATGAAGCGCGGAGAGCGGCAGCACAACAAGGTTCATGATTTCTTCCACCGCCGCGCCGAAGAACAATCCACAGATCAGCGGATGCTCCACCAGAAAATGCAGCCTCCGGCTTGCGGCATAGTAAGTCGCGGCCGCCGAGCTTGCGATGAAGAAGTGCAACAAAACACCGAGAAGATAAATTCCTGCGCCGCCGTGCACAGCGCCTGGTCCTAACAGCCCACCCGCAATCACCTTCGGAATGTCCCATCCAAAAAGGATCGAAGCCTGCAGCAAATCCAGAGTTCCGGCAGACAAGCCTCCTACGCCAATCGCGATCCACGCGCTACTCTTGTCGACTTCCCTTGTCGTCATCTGTGCAAGCATTTCGTTCCCTCCGCATAAATCTCAAAAGACTTTCGCTGTTCTGTTCTCCCATGCTGTTACGAATAAGCAGGTGATCAGCAGAGCGTTGTACTCCCAGCCACCTTCGCCCGCACCCACTACAAAGAATCCGTTGTGCCGGTTGAACATCATGATTCCGGTGAAATATATGAGAGACAGAGTCAGAGTGATGGGCAGCACAAGGAAGCGCATCGCGAGCAAGGTCGTTCCAAACGTTTCGGCGATGCAGATCAGATACGCGACCAGCAGGCTGGCGGGCACTCCTTCATCCCGCAACACCGTGCCCAGCCCGGAGGCTTCGCCGTGGTACAACCTGTAGGATCCGTGCGCGAATAGAGTGGCGCAAACAACAAGACGCAACACATCTGTTGCAAGTGTTTCCTTCGAAAAGATCCTGCTCATTGGGTTCATCATGATTCGCCGTACCTCACCTTGTTTCCGGGGCGAAACTCGTCAGGACCATACATGCGACAGAGGTGCGAAGTCCTGAATCTTGTCTGAAATACTCTGAACAGTTCTGAAATTGATTTGGCAACCCGCATCTTCTGCTCGGAGTCGCCGGACGAAGGTAGCGCTGGTAAAATCGGGCGGATGTCCGCACGCTACCCTGAAGACAGGGTGGAAGAGCGGCGCTTTAGGGCCGCGTCACGGCCGCTTAGAACGGGGCTTTAGCCCCTGTGGCTTTCTGCATGGAACCTGCTGGTAACACAATCCTTCTGATCGGTGAGTGGCGCGTTGATCCCGCTGCGGGAGAAATCTCGCGCAACGGGGAAACCATCCGCCTCGAAGTCCGGACCATGCGCCTGCTGATGTGCCTGGCTGACCACGCCGGACAAGTCGTCAGCATCGAAGATCTACTGAGCCAAGTATGGCCTGAGGTGACCGTCTCGCAAGATTCCGTTTATCAGGCCGTCACTTCGCTTCGACGTCAACTGGGTGATGACGCAAAGCAACCTGCCTACATCGCGACCGTGCCGCGGCTGGGATATAGGATGGTCGCGAAAGTCCGTCCACTCGCCGAGACGAATACCCGCAAAGAGCAGGTCTCCTCGGGACTTCCGGAAGCAAAGCATCCTGGCCGTGCGCCAGTGGAGCAAACTGAACTCCGCCTGCGCTGGCTGGTAGCGCCGGCAATTGTCCTTCTCGGAGTCCTCGCTGTCGCGTTTCTGATCCGCAACAAAGATGCTGGGAAACGACCGGTCTCGTCAGCGCTGGCAGCTCAACCTCAGAAGTCAATTGCCGTGCTGCCCTTTCTCGATCTCACCGAAGGCATGAAAGAAGAGGAATTCGCGGACGGCATGACCGAAGAACTCATCAACCGCCTCAGCAAGATCCCGGACTTCCGCGTGCCCGTAGCGACGTCATCGTTTTACTTTAAAGGCAAGCAGCTGCCTGTTGCTGACATCGCGAAGTCTCTCGGCGTCGTCTATGTCCTCGACGGTAGCGTCCGGAAGTCAGACACCAGGCTGCGCGTAGCGGCCCGGCTGGTTCGCGCTGAAAACGGATACGTGATCTGGTCCGAAACTTACGACCGCGCCCTCGACGACAAGCTTTGGGTGCAGGAAGATATCGCCGGAGAAGTGACAAAAGCACTCCGCGCCTCCATTGAAGGGAAAGCGCAGTGAGGTTCCAATAAGCGGCCCACACCCAGCATTCGTTGCGTGAGTACGAGCCAGAAGGTCAGAACCACAAGGTAGAATTTTCGACGTCACAAGCAAGTTGTTTTCGAGGATAGTTACGCCATGACGGACTGGTTCGCGCGCCCGATTCTCCATGTAGCCGACGTTGAGGCTTCGCTCCGCTTTTATACCAACAAGCTCGGCTTCACGAGCCCGTGGCACTACGACGACGACGGCAAAATACGCATCGCGCAAGTCGATCGGCAGAGCTGCGCACTGATCCTGGCCGACGCACATTTTTTTCGCGGAAATCCTTCGGGCGCATTCGGGCCGGAGAAGATTGGGAAAGGCGTGATGTTTGTTTCTTTGAACGTTGAACCGCCGACCCGCGAGGCCGGGACCGCTGCATTAGACGCCCTCCGCGCCGAACTCGAAGACAAAGGCGTTCCAGTCAAGGACGGTTCCTGGAGCTACCGGCTTCTGGTCGTCATTGATCCCGATGGCAATCAGCTGTTGTTTAACTATCCGAATGAGAACGCGTGAGGCATTCGAAGGCTGAGTGAAAGCCCGATTGCAACTCAAATCCCGCCTGCCTCAGCGAAAAGGTGGTGCAAGCTTGTGAAATGGCTCTTAACGACACTCGACATTCGGGCGGCAAGAAAATTCCTTCGCCCGGTGATCGTGACTGCTCAAATCCACTGTAAAAGAGAGTATTGACTAACCTCCTAGAATCCTGAGGATGCGGTCCAGGTGTCAACTCTTTTTAGTTCAGCCGCGAAGGCCTATCGTCGCGGTCACGGTATCGATCAGGCCTCCGGGATGGAACACCGCCGCCTGGTACTCTGGCAGAAATGGGCACAGAAGTTGCCGAATAATGCCTTCGTCGGCCAACAGCTTGCTGCCGAAACAGGCCACTCGTAAAACGGATTACGGCGAACGGTTCACACGCTGATTGCTCACGAGACAAAAGCGCCCAGCGCGACCGCTGCCCTGCTGGCATAAGTTCTAGTTCTCAGACCCCGGACCCGCCCCTAGGCTCTTACTGTTGGCTTTCCGATTCTCACATGACAGGGATAAAGAACGTTCATTATGGAACTACGGTTGCCAGTGCAAGACCTCGGGCGCGCTTACTTGCGGCGCCGATACACAATCTTGTTTTATACCTTGGTGCTTACGATGGTGGCCTCTCCAGTCATCGCCGGCATTGGGTGGCGCGGTGCTCTGATTGAATCACTGCTGGCTGTGAATCTTCTTGCGGCGGTGATGCCTTTCAACACCGGGAAACGTCGTGAGTATCTTCTCGTAGCGATGGCTGCACTATGGATCGCGCGTCCGGTTACAGTTTGGCTGGGACATCCGACAATGTCGAAGTTGACACTGGCGGTGTGGACGCTAGTCGGCTTGCTGGCGGCGGCGAGTGCATTACGTTTCGCGATGAGTGGAATTCGGATCGAGGCAGAACATCTGTTTGCAGCGCTGAGTGCTTACTTACTTTCCGGAGTCTACTTTGGGCTCTTGTATTGGGCCATCGAAGAACTTCACCCTGGAACCTTCGCTCCTCCCAATTTCTCCAGGACTGGTGCGATTTACTTCAGTTTCGTTACCTTGGCAACACTGGGATACGGAGATATCGTCCCCCGATCGGACCTGGCACGTGGACTCGCGGTTGTCGAAGGGGTCGGAGGGCAGCTTTTCCTCGCCGTATTAGTCGCACGTCTCTTGAGCTTGTATTCAAGCCCGACCCGTGATTAGGCAAACCGGTTGGTAGCATTCTCCTTCCGTACTCAAATGGGTCAGTCGCTGCTCTCCCCAACTTTCAGCACAGCTAAGAATGCTTCCTGCGGAATATCCACGCGGCCGATGCGCTTCATGCGCTTCTTGCCTTCCTTCTGCTTTTCGAGCAGCTTCCGCTTTCGCGTGATATCGCCTCCGTAGCACTTGGCCAGCACGTTCTTGCGCATGGCGTGTACGGTTTCGCGGGCGATGATCTTGGCTCCAATGGACGCCTGGATGGGCACTTCAAACATTTGCCGCGGGATCAGTTCCCGCATCTTGGAAACCAGCGCCTTCCCGCGCTCGTAGGCGAAGTCGCGATGCACAATGATCGAAAGCGCATCTACCGGATCTCCTGCCACGAGAATATCGAGCTTCACCATCGGTGAATCCCAATATCCTGCAAGGTGATAGTCGAGCGACGCATATCCGCGGGAGACTGACTTCAAGCGATCGTAAAAGTCCAGAACGATTTCGTTCAGCGGCAACTCGTAGTGCAGCATCACACGAGTGGAGCCGACGTATTCAAACGTCTTCTGCTTGCCACGCTTTTCTTCCACGAGCGCAAGAATCCCACCAACATATTCTTCAGCCGTGAGAATCGTCGCGAGAATCACCGGCTCTTCCACTTTCGCGATCTCGCTCGGATCGGGCCAGCGTGAGGGATTGTCGACCTCGATGTTGCTGCCGTCAGTAAGCGTGATCTTGTAGCGCACACCGGGCGCGGTCGTGATCAGATCGAGCCCAAACTCGCGCTCCAGCCGCTCCTGGATAATTTCCATGTGGAGCAGCCCCAGAAATCCGCAGCGGAATCCAAAACCGAGAGCCACCGAACTTTCCGGTTCAAAGAAGAACGACGAATCATTCAGCCGCAGCTTTTCCAGCGCCTCGCGCAGCTGTGTATGCTCGTGCGCATCGACGGTGTAGAGCCCGGCAAACACCATCGGCTTGATTTCTTCAAAGCCGGGCAGCGGCTCGATCGCAGGATCCGCATTGTCGGTAATCGTGTCGCCAACTTTTGAGTCGGCAACGTTCTTGATATTCGCGATCAGAAATCCCGCTTCGCCAGCCTTCAACTCGTCGATATCCACAGGCTTCGGCGTCAGTACTCCCAAATTCTCTACGTCGAACACGCGATTGTTCGACCACAGCCGGATCTTCTGTCCCTTGCGGAGCGTCCCTTGAAACACGCGCGTCAGAACAATGACACCGCGGTATGCGTCGAACCAGGAATCGAAAATCAGCGCCTGCAACTTATTGTCCGGCGATCCCTTCGGCGGAGGCACGCGCTTCACAATTGCTTCGAGCACATCGGGAACACCCATGCCGGTCTTCGCCGAGATCAGCACCGCATCGGTTGCGTCCAGCCCCACCGCGCTCTCGATCATTTCTTTTGTGCGTGGAATGTCGGCGCTCTGCAGGTCGATCTTGTTGATGACCGGGATAATCTCCAGCCCGTGATTGATCGCAAGATAGGAATTGGCGAGAGTCTGCGCTTCAACACCTTGCGACGCGTCCACCACCAGCAGCGCGCCCTCGCACGACGCGAGCGATCGCGAGACTTCATACGAGAAGTCCACATGCCCCGGAGTATCGATGAGATTGAGCTGATAAATCTCGCCATCCTGCGCGGTGTACATCATGCGGACGGCATGGGCCTTGATCGTAATCCCGCGCTCGCGCTCCAGATCCATGGAATCGAGCACCTGCGCCTGCATCTCGCGCGCCGTCAGCGAGCCGGTCAGCTCGAGCAGACGGTCGGCCAGCGTCGACTTGCCGTGGTCGATATGCGCGATAATCGCAAAATTCCGTATGTGCTGGGAGTCCATGAGAGAGAGAGCGGTAAGTATTGATTCTAGCAGGCGTTGAGGCTTCCAAACGCCTCCGGCAGCGTCCTCTTCATCCTAAGTGGAGTCATCGAGTGGTTGCGACCGCACAATCCACTAACCGATCCGCAGACAGCTTCCTTGTCATCGCAACCTTCCTGATTTACTCTTCTCTCCCGGAATTCAATCATGATCGCCGTCAACATCTTGATCACCATCGTCGTGGGCGTGGCCGTTGGTGCCATCGTCCGTGAACATCCGCCTTCCGTATGGGGACCCGAACAGATCTTCGGACTTTGCCTTCTGGCCATCGGATTCATCCTCTGGACGACGGCCCGCTTCCAACTCGGCAAGTCGCTGGCCGTCACAGCGCAAGCGAAGAAGCTGGTAACCACCGGCCTCTACTCGAAGATTCGCAATCCGATCTACGTGTTCGGCTCCTGCACCATCATTGGGCTGATCCTGACCATCGGCCGTCCAATCTGGCTCCTGATTTTCCTGGCAATCATCCCGCTGCAGATCTGGCGCACCAGAAAAGAATCCTCGGTGTTGGAAGCTGCCTTCGGCGACGAATACCGAAAATATCGAGCATGCACGTGGTTCTGAGAACACCTGGCGCAGCCGCCGCATTGCCCCGTAGGGGCACCTGAGAATAGCCCGGCACTTCAGCGCCGGGGAAGCAAGAGCGGTTGCGCGTGCCGGATGGCACGCCTGAACCTCAAAGATCATCCAATAGGAGATCCCGTGTACAAGAAGATCTTCGCCATCGTATTCGCGCTTACTTCACTTGCCGCGGCGCAAACCCTCTCCCCCGACGTCAAACAATTCGTCACCGTCGACGCTCCCGTCGTCGCACTCACGCACGTCCGCGTCATCGACGGCACCGGCTCGCCAGCGCGCGAGGATCAAACGATTGTTGTTAACAAAGGAAAGATCGATGCTGTCACCGATGCCTCCTCGTCCAAAGTGCCTTCAGACGCCAAGATCCTCGATCTCCACGGCTACACCGTCATCCCCGGGCTGGTCGGCATGCACGACCACATGTTCTACCCCATGGGCAATGCCATCTTCGGCGAGATGGCCTACAGCTTCCCGCGTCTTTACCTCGCAGGTGGAGTCACCACGATCCGCACCACCGGATCGCTCGAGCCTTACACTGACCTCGAATTGAAGAAATCGATCGACGCCGGGAAATCTCCCGGCCCGAAAATGCACGTGACTGGGCCATATCTCGAAGGAGTAGGTTCGTGGGCTCTCCAGATGCACGAGCTCACTGGGCCAGATGACGCGACCAAGACCGTCAACTTCTGGCTCGATCAGGGCGTCGACAATTTCAAAGCCTACATGCACATCACGCGCGCCGAACTCAAAGCCGCAATTGACGCCGCCCACAAGCGCGGAGCCAAAGTCACCGGCCACCTCTGCTCCGTGAATTTCCGGGAGGCCGCCGACCTTGGCATCGACGATCTCGAGCACGGATTCTTCGTCGACACCGAATTCCTCGCCGGCAAGAAACCTGACCAATGTCCCGAGGAAGGCGAGGATCCAGTCGCCCTCGCCAAGCTCGACGCCAACTCCGGCCCCATGCACGACACGATTCAATATCTGGTTCAGCATCATGTCGCACTCACGTCCACGCTGCCAGTCTTCGAGATGGGATCATTTACTGGACGACCCACCGTGCAGAAGCGTGTGCTCGACTCTCTCACTCCCGACGCCCGCACCGCGTGGCTTCGCTACCGGCTTCTTTATAACGACTCTGCCTTTCTTAAGCGCAGATTTGGAACTGACGTGTCTCCTCTTCCAGCCGCTTTCGAGAAAGAATTGGAATTCGAACACGCCTTCTCCCAAGCTGGCGGACTTCTTCTCGCCGGACTCGATCCCACCGGCATGGGTGGCGTCATCGCCGGATTCGGCGATCAGCGCGAAGTCGAACTGCTCGTCGAGGCCGGATTCACCCCGGTGGAAGCCATTCACATCGCCACCTACAACGGTGCGCAGTATCTCGGAGACCTCGACCGCGTGGGCACCATCGCCGCCGGCAAACAGGCCGACCTCGTCGTGATCAAAGGCGATCCGTCAAAGAAGATCGAAGACATCGAAAATGTAGAGACCGTCTTCAAAGACGGCATAGGCTACGACTCGGCAAAGCTGATCGACTCGGTGAAAGGCATGGTCGGCAGCCGCTGAGGCCTGATGTGAATTCTCCTTTTACCGCCATCGATCACGTGCAACTCGCTATGCCCGTTGGAATGGAGGAACAAGCGCGCGCCTTCTACTCCGGATTGCTTGGCATGACCGAAATCGACAAGCCCTACGAACTCAAAAAGCGCGGCGGATGCTGGTTCTCGAGCGGCGCGGTGCAAATCCATCTCGGGATCGAGCCCGACTTCCGTAGTGCGCGCAAAGCGCATCCAGCATTGCGCTGCCGCGATTATGACGAACTCATTGCGCGTCTCAAGAAGGCCGGAGTGGAAACCAAAGATGACCAATCAATCCCCGGCGTGCAGCGCTGCCATATCTTCGATCCGTTCGGCAACCGCATCGAATTGATCCACGCATAATTCAGCGCATCATTCCGATAGAATCGAATCCGCATGCTCGTGCTCGCTTCCGCCTCCCCGCGTCGGCAGGACCTTCTTCGCAATGCCGGAATTCAATTCACCGTGCAGCCTGCCGACATCGACGAAACTCCGCTGCCGGGGGAGTCTCCCATCGCCTGTGTCGAACGCCTTGCCCGCGAGAAGGCTCTCGCAGTGTGGAAGACTCGCCAGAAAGATCTGGTACTCGGTGCCGACACCACTGTGGTTGTGAATGCCATAATGCTCGCGAAACCCGTTGACGCCGAAGACGCAGCCCGTATGCTGCGCCTGCTCTCTGGACGCACGCATGACGTGATCACAGGCGTATGCTTGGCTGGCCCGCCACACACGGCTGAGAAAGAGGGCCAGAGAGCTGACAACGCCGCACTGACCACGGCTTGCGAAACCACGCTCGTGACCTTCACCGAACTGTCCGACACGGATATCCGCGAATACGTCGCCACCGGCGAGCCCATGGACAAGGCCGGAGCCTACGCCATCCAGGGCATCGCGTCCCGCTGGATCCCTCGCATCGAAGGGGATTACAGCAATGTTGTCGGATTACCCGTGGCGTTGGTGTATCGAATGTTACGGGAAAGGAAATTCGTGTAGATCAGGCAGGAAACGCTTCAGGACATTTGCCGCGGCACTTACGACTTCTTCTCTTCTTCTTTCTTCTCCTCGCCTTCTTTCATTGACGATTTGAAGTTTCGGATCCCTTCTCCCAAGCTCTTGCCGAGAGCGGCAAACTTGCTAGGCCCAAACAACAGCAGAGCTATAGCCACAATGATAAGGATCTCGGGGATTCCGATTTTGCCTTCCATGAAAATCTCCTCAACCTCCCGGCTACGCTGTACAGAAGAGCAATAACACCTACAAAAATTCTAGGCTACAACCGAACCGGAGTCAAAGAACGATGCAAAGTCGGCGGCTCAGCGCATGCGGAGCCGATAGGCACGACACGTAATTTCTCTTGACAACGGCCCCGCTGCGATCATAATGCCTGAAACATTCCCCCTCTTCCGAGCATGTGTCAGGAGGCTGTATGAGCGTGCTGGAACTTTGTGACCGCGAAATTGCTGCCGTAAGCGTCGACGCGACCGTCGCCGAAGCTATCAACAAAATGCTCGATCACCACGTGGGCGCAGTCGCTGTAGTCGACAGCGACTACCGCGTCGCGGGAATCTTTACCGAACGCGATGTCCTTCGCAAGATGTCGCTCAGCCGGCTTGACCCGCAAACGACCTCCGTACGTGAATTGATGACGACCCCGGTCGAAATGGCAACTCGCGATACCGGCGCCGGAGAGGCATTGAGCACCATGCTCGAACGCCACTTCCGTCATCTGCCCGTTGCCGACAACAACGGCAAGTTGTTGGGCATTCTTTCGATCCGAAACCTGCTGGAGTGGCGAGTCGACGACCTCAGTCACGAACTCGACTCGCTGGAGCAGTACATGACGAATGACGGCCCTGGCGGATAGCCCTCGGAGTGGCAAAGGTTTAGGGGGTGTCCCAAACCGGAAGCGGTGTTTCAGCCCTTCTCTGCCAGCAGCCGCACGCGCTTTCCGAAAATAGTCCCGTGTAACGTCAAGGCAGGGCCGATCAGCACGTATATCCAACCCGACCAGCCCGGGCTGCCAAACGCCACAAAGAATGAGATTGCTCCGATCGCCACGAGCAGAATATTTTCTTGCAGCGCATTACGTGTCTCGAGCGATTCAATGGCACTGAGTTCGAGCTTATGTCGTAACCGATACGCATGACCGTACATCAGCATGAAGAGGGTGAACACTGCGGCGAAACCAGCCGCATAAATCCGCATGACGACGGATGCCTGCGCCAGGTTGAGCGCTCCGGGTAACGCCGTTCCCGTAAGTTCGAGAAACAACATTGTGAAAACGAACTTCAGCGGATAGACATAGAACAACCCACAAACAGGAGCACCACGTTGAGGAATACCGTGTATCCGTCTTCGAGCCCATATCGGCGGGAAAAGATATAGTGCGCGCGCCAGATCATCACCAGTTGCGCAAAGCAGACGGCGAAGGGTACGAATCCACGCATCGCCGCCATCAGTTCGGCATAGTTCCGGGGCACTTCCAACGACACGACCAACAATGTCAGAGCGAACCCAAACACCACGTCGCAGAATGCTTCGAGGCGCGTGATCTCGCCGCTCCGCCAGCGGAAGTACTTTTCGGGAAGCAGACCGCGACGGTGCTCGACAGTACGTACATGGCCGGATTCTTCGACTGCAATTTCGGCCTTGCCTGCCTCATGCGATGGATGAATGTGTTTACGGCTCATGGTGCTTGGGATTCTGCCGCTTCGTGAGCCGCTTGGCAAGGAACTGAGCCCCGAACTCCGTACTTCCGCCCAAACGCGATGCGCGAGGACTAAGACGACGATCACAAGTGTGCAGCGCCGTAACCTGAGGCCCGAAGCCTATCTTTTCACTTCGCTCATCAGCGCCAATAGATTGTCTTCCGTATCGCGAAAGAAGGTCATCCACAGATCGTGATCCGGCATGCGAGCGATCATGTGTGGCTCATCTTCGAAGCGCACGCCCTTCTCTTTCATCCCTGCATGCGCCGCTTTGATATCAGGCACGGCGAAGTAGAAAATAGAGCTCGCGTGATCGAACTCCGGCTTCTCTGGACGATCCAGCATCAGCCGTACTCCGTTGCAATCGAAGAAAGCCAGCCCTGGAGGGGCCTTGAACAACAGCTTCAGCCCAAGGACCTTCTCGTAGAAATCGGTCGCGCGCTCCACATCGTGCGTGCGAATTTGGATTTGCCCTAGCTTGGTGATTCCCGGTCCACTCATGATCTTGACCTCTATCCCGAAATTAGTTAGCATAGCTAACTATATTCCAAAGGAGATGTCAACGAAAAAACGCAGCCTAAGAAACGATGCGAAGGATGCAGCAGCATCCGGAAGCCGAGAACCGGAAGCCGGAAGCCGACTTGCCCAAGCGATAAGCCAGAAGCCAGGAGCCCTGCAAGTCGCCGACCGCCTGCATTCGGCTGCCATCCATCTACTCCGGCGACTACGCAAACAGGACGTCGCTACTGGCCAAGGCCCCGCACGGCTCTCGGCGCTCTCCGTGCTCGTCTTCGGAGGCCCGAAGACGCTCGGCGAACTGGCCGCCGCCGAGCAGGTCAAGCCGCCCACGATGAGCCGCATGGTGGCCGGGCTCGCGGGTGACAGGCTCGTCGAGATCGCCTCCGACTCCACGGACGCGCGCCGTATGCACATTCGCGCCACCCAGAAGGGCAAGACGATCCTGCAAAAAGGGCGTGAGCGCCGGATTGAGTACCTCGCTGCCCATCTCCATCGCCTCACGGTGGAAGAACTCGAAGCGGTGAGCCGCGCCGTCGAGATCCTGGGACGGGTTCTGAGCGACTGGGACTAAAGTGCCCTCATCTGTCGGTAACCTGCCTTCGGTTACCGTCGGAAGATGAAATCCACAGGCACTTCATCGATACTAGAGGGTCTTTTTAGTCAGGTCCCCCGATATGGGTGAGGCCGGAATGATCGCTTTGAGTCGCGATGTCCGGATTCGTTCCGTCCCTTTACACGAGTTATCAGTCGAAATTTGCAGCGTAAGGAAAGGGTCGAAGTGTCTCGCACGCGGACAATCGTGATTAGTGGCGGTGTGCTGTGGTTCCTGCACGCTGCCGTCATCTTCGGCATCCCAGGCCGCTCGTACACTCCTCTTCTGTCCGACACGATCCAGTTCGCAATGGGTGGTCTGCTGCTCTGCGAGCTGACACTGGCCCGGGGCCGCTCCGAAGGCATGGCTCGGGCCTTCTGGCAGTTGACTATGAGCGCTTACGTTTGCCTGATGTTGGCGCAGGCGCTGAGCGTGTACAACGATCTTAGCCACCTTCCAGCAGTCGCGTGGATCACGAATCTCCTTTTCTGCTTCTGGTTCGCGCCGCTGGCGATGGCCCTGGTGCTCGATCCGGAACACGAAACCGGACGCCTCGACACCCTGGTTGCGCTCGATTTCGTTCAGGGCATCCTGGTCTGCATCACGGCCTACGTCTATTTCTTCTACTTGCCGAAATCGGAGTCAAACGAGCTGGTGCACGGAGTCTGGGCTCCGTATTTCGTGGGCTACGGCCTGGTTGCGGGAGCTTTCGTTCTGCGTGCGGTCGTGACCCGCTCGCGCGATATCCGCATGCTCTTCGGGCCGATGGGAGTTTTCCTCGCACTTTCCGGCTGCGTCGACGCTCTTTATTACTATGGGCCCGGACAGGGTCTCAAAACCGGGCAATGGTTCGACCTTTTGTGGAGCGTGCTCCTGCTGATGCCCATGAGCATCGCTCACGTCTGGAAGCAGGCCGAAGCCCCCGAACTCTCGCTGGAATCCCGCCCACGCGAGAAACGCATTTACGTTGAGCTCTTTTATCTGATCTATCCCATGGCAGTCTTGGTCATGTCGCTCCGCATTGCTCGCGAACATGAAGGGCTGGCTGCTCTTGCGGTCGGACTCTCTTTCATCTGTTCCAGCGCGCGCCTGCTGGTTACGCAGAATCGGCTTCTGCGAACTGAGGACGCCCTGCGCCGCGAAGCCTCGCACGACAGTCTCACCGGACTGTGGAACCACAAAATCATTCTCGAAACCCTGCAGCGTGAACTGCTGCGCGCCGCGCGTGATCGCCAGTCTGTGGGCGTGATCATGGTGGACGTCGATCACTTCAAAGCCATCAACGATAGCCGCGGGCACGCTGCCGGAGACGACGTGCTGCGAATCATTGCCAGCGGGATTGCGGCCATGGTTCGCCCCTATGATTCTGTAGGACGTTACGGTGGAGAAGAATTTTTGATTATCGCTCCCGGCTGCGACCTCGGCGAAACATGGGAACTCGCCGAGCGCGTGCGCACGCACGTGTCATCCTGCAGCATCATGGCCGGAGGATCGCATGTGAAGGTCACGCTGAGCCTGGGTGTGGCCACAGGAGCAGCGGCAGCTGACACGGAAAAAGTCCTGCACGCCTCCGATGCCGCCATGTATCAGGCCAAACGAGCCGGACGCAATCGCGTCGAACCCAGCCTGGGGAAGGCCGCGGGAGCCGGCCACAGCAATACGGCACCCAACGAACACGACTTCTGGATCTAACGCGAGTTTCTTCTCACCGCCAAGTAACCCAGAACTTTGTCACTCCGACGACGCGCGGAGCGCGGACGGAGGAACCCGCTGTCTGCCGGCAGTATCGGTGCTGCATGCAAGCAGCAGATTCCTCCTTCGTCGCTACGCGACTCGTCGGAATGACAAAGCCTCCAGGAGTGAACAGAGGTTAGCTCACGCCGACGGCTGTTTCCACTTTCACATTGCGCAGGAATTCGGCGGCTTCCTCCGGAATCACGGTATTGATGAACATTCCCGACCCCAGTTCAAAGCCGGCAGTGCGCGTCAGGCGCGGAATCACGCTCATGTACCAGTGAAAGTAACGCACCCCAACGCATTCGGCTGGAGCCGTGCGGATAGTGAAATTAAAGTCCGGATTGTCGAGGCCGATGTAGAGTTTCGCCAGAACGGTGCGCAGGACGCGGCCCAGTTCCGCGATCTCGCTGCTGCTGATGTCGCCGAAGCTCGCCATGTGGCGCCGCGGATAAATATGAGTACAGAATGGCGCGGGCGACGCGAACAGTTCCATCGCGACAAAATGCTCGCTCGTCACAACGATACGCTTCTGGTCATTCAGTTCCTCATCGATGGTCTGGCAATAGATGCAGCAGCCGAAATCGTCGTAATGCTGCATGGCTTCCTGAAAGCGCTGCCGCACCTGGTACGAAATGACGGGCGTGGCAATCATCTGCGAGTGCGGATGCTCCAGGCTGGTACCCGCATCAACGCCATGATTCTTGAAAATAGTGACCTGCGCGATGCGCGGGTCGAGGCTGAGCTGGTCATAGCGCGTCTTGTAGACGCGCAGGATATCGGCGACATGCGAATCAGGCATGTTTGCCATGGCCAGCGAGTGATCAGGCGTTTCCACGATCACGTCATGTTCGCCGAAGCCGCCCATCGAACGCAGCGATCGCCGGATATTGCGCTCGGGCTTGACGTCCGGCGAGAGTGCCGCGAACTTGTTCGGAATCACGCGCGCCTTCCATCCCTCGCCATCATGTAAGCGCAGAATCTCAGGCGGTGTCTGGCTCTCGTGCCCCGGGCAGAACGGACACTTTTCCGAAAACGAGACGGCCGGTTTCAGTTCGCGGTGCATCACCATCTGATCGGGACGTTTCGCCCGTTCCGTAGCAATCACCACCCATTCCTTCGTCATAAAATTCTGCCGCAGTTCGGGCATGAAAGGCCTCCTGCAACTTCCTGTTCATTGTACGAACCGCTCGCGTGCACACCAAGGCACCTAGGGCCGTACCTGCGCCCTTTCTTGCATTTTGGGGCGCGTCAAGCCTGCTCTTGCAGTAAGGTTTTGTCATTCCGACGACTCGCGCAGCGAGGCTGGAGGAATCTGCTGTCGCCGGCAGTGTTGACGCTGCATGCAGACAGCAGATTCCTCGGCCCTCGCTAACGCTCGGGGTCGGAATGACAAAGAGTTGGTAAGAAGGCTATACAAACACCGACTGAGCGTGGCCAGTTTTGCACAGGCGGACGTTGTGACATCCGGCACAGACATCGTTCCCGCTTTTCCCTAAAGTTTGTCATTCCGACGACTCGCGTAGCGAGGCTGGAGGAATCTGTTGTCGTCGGCAGTGTTGATGCTGCATGCGAACAGCAGATTCCTCCGCCCTCGCTAGCGCTCGGGGTCGGAATGACAAAGGCCCGGAGTAACCAGATGGCGAAGCAACGCACCTATTACGTCTACATCATGGCGAGCAAAAGCCGCGTGCTCTACGTCGGTGTTACTGGATTTCTCATGAGCCGCGTTCTTCGGCATCGCGCTGGAGAAGGCGGAGAGTTTACGCGGCGTTATCGCGTACACCGGCTCGTCTACTACCAGACCTTTCACAACGTCGGTGATGCCATCGCGCGGGAGACTGAATTAAAGAAATGGCGAAGAGAAAAGAAGATCATTTTGATCGAGGAACGCAATCCGACGTGGGAGGATTTGGCTGAAGGTTGGGGACAGCCGGCGCCTATGCGCGTGGTGAGGACAGCAGATTCCTCGCCGCTGCGCGGTTCGGAATGACAACCCTTACCCTATGCCCTTGTCATTCCGACGAGTCGCATAGCGACGACGGAGGAATCTGCTCTTCGAACGCAGCATCGGCACTGCCGGCAAACAGCGGATTCCTCCATCCTCGCTGCGCGCGTCGTCGGAATGACAAGGTAGATCCGCCTAGCACTAACCGGCGTTCACCTTCAAGAAATTAATCCTATTAAATCGTTTCTTGCGCACGCTTGGCACTAGCGCGATTGCGCGAGTTTGTGTAGGATGCCGTCGTCTACCGTTAGCTCGCCAAAATTGTCGCAGCCTGTTTTATCAGGTGAAAAGGAGGGTCCTATGCGGTCCGCTCTTCTTGCTCGCAGTCTCTCGCGCGTGGTTTTCGTCGTTTCCTGTATCTCAGTAGCTCTCATCCTGCCGTCGCTGGTTTGCGCGCAGGCTTACTTCGGCACAG
>Ga0335076_10002578_pt1 | contig 18049 bp, 19 predicted proteins | sample Lox_Sample_25_FD_206717 | JGI IMG/M metagenome (GOLD analysis project Ga0335076, IMG submission 206717) | Soil microbial communities from Loxahatchee National Wildlife Refuge, Florida, United States - Lox_Sample_2.5 | ecosystem: Environmental > Terrestrial > Soil > Wetlands | place: USA... | reverse complement strand
GAAGGCGACGGCGACACAACACTGGCAAGTCAGCCCATAGGCGACGTTCAGGAATCGAGTCAGCCGCCGCCTTCCCGAGTCTCAGCCCACAACCGGACAACACCGGCCGAGGATGACATTGAGTTCCGGAATGACCCCTGAGCGGTGGCTCTTGACGGATGTTCTAGTGCTAGTCATACTAGTTTTATGGAAGCCCCTGTCTCGCGTTCGCCGTTCTGGCTCCACAAGCTGATCGCCGAGGCAAAGCGGCGAGCGCGACAGCGACGGCTACTCGTCGTGCTGCTTCTCGTCGTTGTGGCCGGAGTGACTGCAGCTGTCGTGCTTCGCCCGTCGGGCGGGGGGTCGCGCTCGGGCGGTCTGTCCGGGCGGGTGGGTGGCACATCCGCGAGCTCCCATTCCGTGCATTTTGGAGCCTTCGTGCTCACTGTTCCGAAGGGCTTTCACCAATGGGAGTCATTGAACGGGTCTAAAAGTAGGCCCTCTCTGGGCGCCTTCTGGGTGGCCCACCATCCCCGAGCAGCTTCCACAGGGGTGCGGCTTCCCGCGAGCGCGGTCTACCTCTGGGTGCAGGCGGGTAGTGCGACGCCCTCCTTCGCGCAGAGACTGCCGCTCGATCTTCACAAATTCCACCGGTCCGCCGTCGGCAACTGGGGCACCATGTGGACAGGCGGCATCTATGGAGGCCACGACGGCTACCTCGTGATGGTCTTCGAGGGAAGCAAAGCTTCAGCGGCCGACCGGGCGGCAATCGAACGCGCCCTCAGATCGATCCGTCGCGCAAGCTAGCGCGAGAGTCGCACTCCGACGCGTTAGGGATCCTGGGCTGGGCCAAGTGTTCCGGAATGACCCCTGAGCGGCTGGCCAGGACGAATCGGTGAAGGAAGGGGCCGGCCGTGCGTGGCCGACCCCTCGGGCGGTCAGCCGCTTGCTGCCTCGAAGGCTGGCGCGACGTCTTCGATCGTCGGGGCCAGGTCCGGGAGGGTTGCCCCGACGAACCCCATCCGCTTCGGCTTGTCGATTAGGAACGGGATCAAGCACACACAGGCGACCGCAGCAATGACGAAGGCATCGAGCGCCGCGATGAGGCCTACCGCAAAGTTGAACGACATGACGTCAAAGCCCCTTCTCCCCCCGCCTTGGAAGCGTTGCCTTGCTCCACTGGACGGTGGCGGAGCCTTCGTTCTTTCATGATCGCGTGCGGATTGCAACGACTGATCGCACGGCGATCAGGCCGCTCTAAGCGAACTTTTCGTAGGCGGCGAGCGGGACTGCTCGTGCGGGTTACCAAGAAAGCCGCCGGAATGGTCGGGAGGTGAGGCGCTCGCCTGGGCCAGTGCTCGGGAATGACCCCTGAGCTTGGCGGCTCGCGCTCAGTAGATGGACTTCAGGCTCGGGTCGTATCGCCAGAGCTGACCGTTCGCTGACACGTAGATCCAGAGTCGCTGACGACTATGGGCTGCCGGAGGCGGTCGGACGAGTGCGATGAGGCGTGCCCTCGGTTCTGTGAACGAGGGGCTGCCTGCGACGACGCTGATCACCTCGCCCGGAAGGAAGGCCGCCCACCAGTGCTTGCCCGCGTCAGGCGTGACATCAACGATGGTGTTCAGCCCGCAGCACATGAACCAGGTGTGGCCGTTGATGACGCCTGCCTGCGCAACATCCACAGGCGCCGATGCGGTGGGGAGGTTCACGGCCGGGCCTGCTATCCGCCACGTCTTTCCCCCGTCGGTCGTCGCCACCGGGTACATCGGTCCACCCTCCGACGCCGAGAGATTGCCGAGCGCGAATCCCTCCCGGCGGGTCGCGAAGCTGCGTGTCCCGGAGAAGTCGTTCCCTACGCGCGTCCCTGGGCGAAGCGGTCGTGATCCAGCCATCGGCCGCCCGAACCGCGAAGCTCGCACGGTCTTCGGCGGGGCAATGGTCTTCGACGTCGGAGACGCGGGCGATGCGGCCCGCTGAGGCTTCGATGCTCCGCCGCCGCAGGCGGCGAAGAGGAATACGCAGAGCAACGCGACCGCGAGAAGGGCTATAGGCCGACTCGTCCTCAGCCAGCTGAACATCGCGACCTAAGCCAGCTGAACATCGCGACCAAATCGTAAACCCTCGCCTGAGCCAGCGTCCTCTCACCTGACTGTTCCCGCAGCACCCGCAAGTTACGTGATCGAGACCATGCGCTCGATCGCGAGGCGGGCGCGCTCTGCGAGTTCGGGCTCGACCGTGATGCGGTGCTTGCCGTCACGGAGCGAGTCGCGCACTTTCGCGAGCGTCGTCAGCTTCATGTAGCGGCACTCCGCGTCGTCGCGCACGGCTTCGAACCGCTTGCCGGGCGCTTCCTGCTGGAGCCGGTGGATGATGCCGGTCTCGGTCGCCACGAGGAAGCGCTCCTTCGGCGAGCGGCGCGCGTAGTCGATCATCTTCTCGGTCGAGAGGATCTGCGTCCTCTCATTCCCGAACGCCATCGCCTGGCTCGCGCAGCCGCACTCCGGGTGCACCAGCAGCTCGGCGTCGGGCGCCTCGCTCTGCCACCGCTCGATGTCGGCGGGCCGGATGCCGGCATGGACGTGGCACTCGCCGAGCCAGATCGTCAGCTTGCGGCCGGTCACCTTCTCGAGCCAGAGGCCGAGATACATGTCCGGCAGGAAGAGGATCTCCTGCTCCGGCGGGATCGCCTCGATCACGGACTTCGCGTTCCCCGACGTGCAGCAGTAGTCGCTCTCCGCCTTCACCTCCGCCGTGGTGTTCACGTAGGAGACGACGACCGCGCCGGGATGCTGCGCCTTCCACTCGCGCAACTGCCCGGCGTCGATCGAGGCGGCGAGCGAGCAGCCGGCGCCGAGATCGGGGAGGAGGACAGTCTTCTCGGGGCTGAGGATCGCCGCCGTCTCGGCCATGAAGTGGACGCCGCAGAAGACGATCGTCTGCGCTTCGGTCGCGGCCGCCTGCCGCGAGAGGCCGAGCGAGTCGCCGACGTAGTCCGCGACGTCCTGGACCTCGGGGCGCTGGTAGTTGTGCGCGAGGATCACGGCGTTCTTCTCGGCGGCGAGCGCGCGTACCTCCTCGTTCAGCTCGGTCGTGGACGGGGCAGCAGCGGTCATCGGACCTCCAGGGAGACGTGAAGTGAGCGGGCGGAGTGCGTGAGGGCTCCGACGGAAACGAAGTCGACCCCGGTCTCGGCGTAGGCGCGTACGGTGCCGAGCGAGACGCCGCCGGACGCCTCGAGCTCGGCGCGGCCGGCGACCAGGTCCACCGCCTCGCGCACCTCTTCAGGGCTCATGTTGTCGAGCAGGATCCGCGGCGCGCCGCCGGCGAGTGCTTCTCGCACCTGCGCGAGCGTCTCGGCCTCGACCTCGACGGGAAGTCCGTCGACCCGGCCGTCGAGCGCAGCCAAAGCGGCCGTCACGCCGCCGGCGACGCGGAGGTGGTTCTCCTTCACGAGCACGCCGTCGTAGAGGCCGGAGCGATGATTGCTGCCGCCTCCGCAACGCACCGCGTACTTCTCGAGGGCGCGCAGGCCCGGGGTCGTCTTGCGGGTGTCGAGGACGGTCGTAGGCGTTCCCTCGGTCAGCTCGACGAAGCGACGCGTGAGCGACGCGATGCCGCAGAGCCTGGCGAGCAGGTTGAGCGCGACGCGCTCCCCGCTGAGGACGGCGCGCGCAGGCCCTTCGACCGTGGCGAGGACTGCAGGGACGTCCGAGACCGCCGTGCCCTCCTCGACCTGCGCGACGACCTGAACTCCGGGATCCAGCGCGCGGAAGACGGCCGTCGCGACCGGGACGCCGCAGACGACCCCCGGCTCCTCGAGCAGCAGCGCGGCGTCGCAGCGCGCGTCTTCGGGCACGAGCGCGAGGGTCGTCGCGTCTCCCGAGCCGAGGTCCTCGGCCAACGCCGAGGTGACGACGCGCTCGATGCTCGCCTGCGTCAGCTCCACTGCTCGAGCGCCGGCTCGCGGTCGGGGTGGACGACGAGATGCCCGGCGAGCGCATCGCTCTCGACCGGGAAGTCCTCGCGGAAGTGCACGCCGCGGCTCTCTTCCCGCGCGAGGCCGCAGGCGGCGATCCGGCGCACGAGCGGGTGCGGTGAGTCGAGCAGGCGGGAAATGCCGGCGGAGCTCCGGATCAGCCCGGCGTCGCGCCAGAGGGCGGCGCCCGGGTCCGCCGCAGGAGCGAGGGGTTCCGCGTCGGCGTCGAAGCGTCGGCCCTCGAGCGCGGCGAGTCCTGCACGGCGGCCGAAGACGAGGCACTCGAGCAGCGAGTTCGAGGCGAGACGGTTCGCTCCGTGGACGCCGGTGCAGGCACACTCGCCCGCCGCGTACAGGCCCGGCACCGAGGTACGCGCATCGAGATCGGTGACGATGCCGCCGATCGCGTAGTGCGCGGCGGGGGAGACCGGCACGGGCTCGCCGCCCGGGTCGTAGCCGGCCTCCTCGAGCGTCGCCATCAGGGTCGGGTAGCGCCCCCGCTCGACCGGCCGCAGGTCGAGGCGGGCTCCGGCGCGCGCCGCCACCGCCCGTGCGACGACGTCGCGCGGTGCCAGCTCGTCGACGAACCGCTCGCCTCCGTCGTCGAGCAGCGTCGCACCGGCGCCGCGGAGCGCTTCCGAGAGCAGGAAGCCGTCGTGGCCGTTGTCGTCGCGCAGCGCCGTCGGGTGGAACTGGACGAGCTCGAGGTCGGCGAGCGGCGCGCCCGCGGCATGCGCGAGCAGGAGGCCCTCCCCGATCGCGCCGTGGGGATTCGTCGTCCGCGCCCAGAGCGCGGCGTATCCGCCGGTCGCGAGCACGACGGCGGAGCCGCGGAGCGATCCGAGGGTCGTGACGCGCTCGCCCTCCGCAAGGCGGATCCGGGGATGCTGCCGGGCGCTCGTGGTGAGGACGTCCGCGACATGGCGTCCGGTGTCGGCGCCGCCGGCGTGTACGACACGCGCCCGCGAGTGGCCGCCCTCGCGTCCCAGCCCGTCGTCGAAGCGGACTCCGAGGCGGCGCAGCTCCGCGATGTGCGCCGGGGCTTTCTCGGCCAACAGCTGGACCGCGCTCGGCCGGCAGACGCCGCGGCCTGCAGCGAGCGTGTCGGCAGCGTGCAAGGAGGGGTCGTCGTCGGGGCCGACCGCAGCGGCGATGCCTCCCTGGGCCGCGTAGCTGTTCGAGTTCGTGTGCGAAGCCTTCGCGAGCACGTGTACGGACGCGCCGGCGTCGGCGGCGGCGAGGGCGGCAGAGAGTCCGGCGACGCCGGCCCCGACGACGACCACGTCGGGCGTGTGGCGTTTTTGCCTCACAAGCGATAACCTCGATTCACGAGTCTACATGGTTGACGACTCCCAGGCGAAAACTGCGGCACATGCCGTGCTCGCGGCCGTTCTCCAGGTGCGGGGCGGACGGCTCCAGGCGCTGCTCTGGCAACGGGCGCGCGAGCCCTTCGCTGCGTGCTGGGCGCTGCCGGGCGGGACGCTGGCGGCGGACGAGACGCTCGAGGAGTCGATGCGCCGGCACCTCGCGGAGAAGGTCGACGTGCGGGAGGTGGCGCATCTCGAGCAGCTCGAGACGCGGAGCGACCCGCTGCGCAACCCGACCCGGCGCGAGCTCGCGACGGCGTATCTGGGCCTGGTTCCGAGCGGGCTCGACCCGAAAGTGCCGGCCGACACCCGCTGGCATGCGGTCGACGAGCCGACGGCGCTCGCATACGACCACGAGGAGATCCTGCTCAGCGCGCGTGAACGGCTCCGCGCGAAGCTGTCCTACACGAATCTCGGCTTCGCGCTCGCCCCGCCGACCTTCACGCTCGCCGAGCTGCGCGACCTCTACGCCGCGGCGCTCGGGCATCCGGTGAGCTCGACGAACCTGCAGCGTGTTCTGCTCCGGCGGCAACTCCTCGAGGACACGGGGGAGCAGCGGCACTACGGACGCGGCGGGGGCCGGCCGGCGACGATCTACCGCTTCCGCAGCCCCCGTCTGGAGATCACCGATCCTTTCGCCGTCCTGCGGCCGCCTACAATGCCTCACTAGTGGCTGTCCGTACGCAGACACTCATGCAGCCGAGACGGCCCAACTACCGCGCGTGGCTCGCCTTCCTCTTCGGCGTCCTGGCAGCTGCCGCCATCCCCGTGGCGATCGAGCTGACGCGGAAGATCCCCGGCGCTGCGCTCCTCGACGCGGTCTGGGCAATTCCGGTCGCCGCCGCTGCGGCCGTCCTGTCGCTTCTCTTCGCCCGCGGCGCCCGCGGCGCGATCACGCGCACGCTCGAGCGCGTCGGCGGCTCGATGTGGATCCGGCTCGCTCGGATCCTCGCCGTGGCGGGCATCTGCATCACGCTTTCCGCCTCGATCGCCGTCGGTCTCTACGAGCTCCTTTTGCGTCTCGAGCACTGAGCCGTAGACTCCCTGCGTGTTCGAGATCGGTCACAGCCTGCGAGAGGCCCGCGAGCGGCAGGGACTCGGCTACCCCGAGATCGAGCTCGCGACGAAGATCCGCGCGAAGTACCTCCAGGCGCTCGAGGAGGAGAACTTCACGTCCCTTCCCGGAGACGCCTACATCCGCGGCTTCCTGCGGACGTATGCGGACTATCTCGGGCTGGACGGGGACGTCTACGTCGACGAGTACGCGTCGCGCTTCATCACCAGCTGGCGGGACGAGCTGCCCCCGCGGCCCGAGCGGCGCAAGCTACGGGCGCGTGAGCGTCCCATCGAGCGGCGTGCCGTCCTGCTCGTGCTCGCCGGCATCGTCGTCGTGACCGCACTCGTCTTCGCCGCCTGGCGCATTCCCGGCTCGTCGCCGCACGTGCCGGGAGTCGGCACGAAGCAGAAGCACTCGGCTTCGGCGCGCGGGCTCGTCCTCAGCGGCGTCGGCCGGGGGACGTACGCCGAGGTCCGTCGCAACAGCTCGTCCGGCAAGCTGCTCTTCTCGGGGACCGTCGGCGCGGGGGAGGGCGACAACTTCTGGGGGCACACCAGCCGCTTCTACCTCCTCGTGCGCAGGCCGGCCGGTCTACACGTCACGCTCGACGGCCGCGTCGTCGCGCTGCCGGCAGCGCACAACAGCCGCGTTCTCGTCACACCGCAGCAGACGACGCGTCTTCGCGGTTGACCGGGCGGCCGCGCGCGGTCGTCGTCGTCACCGGCAGCGAGCTCGTCCGAGGGGAGCGCACCGACCGGAACGGCCCCTTTCTCGCGGCCGAGGCGCTGCGGCAGGGTCTCGAACCGGCCCGCATCACGATCGTCGGCGATGCTCCCGCCGAGCTCGAAGCGGCGTTGCGCGAGGGACTCGAGGCGGATGCGTGCCTCGTCTCGGGCGGGCTCGGCCCGACGCACGACGACCGCACCGTCGAGCTCGTCGCAAAAGCCGCCGGGATCGAGCTCGTGGTCGACAACGCCCTCGAGCAGGAGATCGAGTCGATCTCGCGCGCGGTCGCGGAGCGCCTGCGGCGCCCGTACGCCGATTTCGCGCCCGGCGTGACGAAGCAGGCCACGCGGCCGTCCTCCGCGATCTCGATCGGGCTCGCGGGGACGGCGCCGGGCCTCCTCTTCCGGGCCCCGACGGGCTGCGTCGTCGTCGTCCTGCCCGGGCCGCCCGGCGAGTTGCGACGGCTCTGGCCGAACGCGCTCGCGAGCGATGCCATGCGGGAGCTGCTGCAGCGGACGCGGCCGCCGGGGCGACGCGTGCTGCGGCTGTTCGGCGTGAGCGAGTCCGCGGTCGCGCGGGTCCTCGAGGAGGCCGGCGGCGACGGTGACGGCGTCGAGGTGACGATCTGTGCGCGCGAGTTCGAGATCCACGTCGACCTCGTCGTCGAGCCGGAGGCCGAGGAGCGCGCGGACACTCTCGAGGCGTCTCTCGTGGACAGGCTCGAGCCCTGGCTCTTCGCGCGCGACGAGCGGCGCGTGGAGGAGCTCGTCCTCTCGCTCGCGGCCGCCCGCGGACTGCGGCTCGCGACGGCCGAGTCCTGCACGGGAGGCATGGTCGCTGCGCGAATCACCGACGTACCGGGCTCGAGCGCGAGCTTCGTCGGCGGCGTCGTCGCGTATGCGAACGGGGTGAAGCGGTCGGAGCTCGACGTGCCCGAGACGCTCCTGGCGGAGCACGGCGCCGTGTCGGCCGAGGCCGCGGCGGCGATGGCGGATGGAGCACGCCGCAGGCTCGATGCGGACGTGGCCGTGTCGGTGACCGGTGTTGCAGGTCCGGGCGGCGGGACGCCCGAGAAGCCGGTCGGGCGGGTCTACCTCCATGCCGCAGGTCCCGACGGGTCGCTGGCCCGGGTCCTCGACCTCCCCGGAGAGCGCACGCAGGTCCGCGTCCGCGCGGCGGTGACCGCGCTTCATCTACTGCGTGCGCTTCTGACGGGAAGTCGCGACGAAACCGCATGACCTCGGTGGCTAGCGTGGGCGGCGATGAACGGATCCGCCTCTTCCTCGCGCTCCGCATCCCCGAGGACGTCCTCGACGAGATCGAGCGCTGGCAGGCCGAGTGGCCGGCGCGCGTTCGCATCGTTCCACGGGGGCACCTCCATGTCACGCTCGCATTCCTCGGCCACCGGCCCTCCGGCGAGCTCGAAGCGATCGTCGGCGCGTTGCGCGACGCGGCTGCTGGGGCGGGGGAGATCCATCTCACACCCGTTCGCTACCGCGAGACCCGGAGCGTCGGCATGCTCGTCCTCGAGGACCATGGAGGCAGGGCTGCTCTGCTCGCCAACGAGCTTCAGGAGTGGCTCGAGCGCCTCGGCGTCTACCGTCGCGAAGGTCGTCCCTGGCTGCCGCACGTCACGGTCGCGCGGTGGCGCGAACGGCCGAGGCTCCGGCTCGAGCCGCCCCCGCTACGAACGTTCGTTCCGTCCGACGCGGCTGCTTACCTATCCCGGCTGCACCCCGGTGGGGCGCGGTACGAAGTGTTGGAATCTGTCGCTCTAGGAGGCTGAGAGGTGGACAAGCACGAAGCACTCGACGTGGCGCTCGGCCAGATCGAGCGGCAGTTCGGCAAGGGGTCGGTCATGAAGATGAGCGACCGCGCCGCGGTCTCGATCGGCGCCGTCTCGACAGGCTCGCTCGCGCTCGATCTCGCGCTCGGTATTGGCGGCCTCCCGCGCGGCCGCATCGTCGAGATCTTCGGCCCCGAGTCCTCCGGCAAGACGACCCTCGTCTACCACGTGATCGCCGAAGCGCAACGGCGGGGCGGCATCTGCGCCTTCATCGACGCCGAGCACGCGATGGATCCGGCCTATGCGAAGCGGATCGGCGTCGACATCGACAACCTCCTCGTCTCGCAGCCCGATACGGGCGAGCAGGCTCTCGAGATCGCCGAGCTCCTCATCCGCTCGGGCGCTCTCGATATCGTCGCGGTCGACTCGGTCGCGGCCTTGACGCCGAAGGCCGAGATCGAGGGCGAGATGGGCGATTCCCACGTCGGTCTCCAGGCGCGCCTCATGAGCCAGGCCCTGCGCAAGCTCGCCGGCACGCTCAATCGCACCGACACGATCTGCATCTTCACGAACCAGCTGCGCGAGAAGATCGGCGTCATGTTCGGGAATCCCGAGACGACGCCCGGCGGTCGCGCATTGAAGTTCTACTCGTCGGTGCGACTCGACATCCGGCGGATCGAGACGCTGAAAGAAGGTGTCGAGGCGTTCGGGAACCGCGTCCGGGTCAAGGTCGTGAAGAACAAGGTCGCGCCGCCGTTCAAGCAGGCCGAGTTCGACATCATCTACGGCTCCGGCATCTCGTGGGAAGGCACGGTGCTCGACTCCGCGCTCGACCGGAAGGTCGTCACGAAGTCGGGCTCGTACTTCAGCTTCGGCGACGAGCGGCTCGGCCAGGGCCGCCAGAACGCGACGGCCTTCCTCCGCGAGCATCCCGACGTGACGCAGCAGATCCTCCAGCAGATCCAGGTGGAGCTCGGCTCGGACCAGATCGCGTCAGCGCGGCTGCTGCCGGTCGCTGCCGAGGAGTCGGCGGCATCGAACGGCAAGGCGGAGGTGGCTGCGGAGGCACTCGCCTCGGCCGAAGCCGAGGCGTGACGCCGACCGTCACCGGTCTGCGCGAGCGGAAGCGCGGTCGCGTCGCCGTCGAGCTCGACGGCGAGCCGTGGCGTGTGCTGCCGGCAGACGCCGTCGTGCGGGCGGGGCTCGCCGTCGGGCGAGGCCTGGATCGGGACACCGCCCGGGAGCTTGCACGCGAAGTTCGTCGCGCGCGAGCCCTGGCCCAGGCGACGCGGACCCTCGCGACGAGCGGGCGATCGCGACGAGAGCTCGACCGGCGGCTCGCACGTGCAGGGCACTCCGGTGCGGCCCGAGACGAGGCGCTTGCGACCCTCGATCGCGCCGGGCTCGTCGACGACGCGCGGCTGGCGGAGAGCCGGGCCGGGGTGCTCGCGCGCCGTGGCTACGGCGACGCCGCGATCCGCGCCGATCTGCGCCGGCGCCTGATCGGAGCCGAAACGGCCGCCGAGGCGGTAACGGCTCTCGAGCCCGAGCTCACTCGCGTCCGGCGTCTGCTCACCGGCCAGGACGTCACGCCGGCCTTGCTGCGACGCCTCGCGGGCCGCGGCTTCTCGCGCGACACGCTCGACGAGCTCGCGTCCTCGTTTGCGCAGGAGGCCTGAGACGCGATACGATCCATGTGCATTCCATTTGATGTTTTGCCTGCAAAAGCAGCTTTTCCGAAACCAGACCCGATGATCGACAACTCGAACCCGATGACTCGGAGGTCGCGCGCGAGATAGCGCGGCGACTTTTCGGCGGCCCGACCGCCGAAGAAGGGCTTCTCGGATAGCTGCCGGCTAGGCCCGGCGTTGGATGGACGCGCCGCCGCAGGCGGCTGGATCCCCGACCGAGGAGCCGCGCACGTGCTGATCGGGATCGGAATTGCCATCGGGATCGCCGGAGGCGTTGCGCTTGCCCTGCTTGCCGTCTCGGTCTTCGGCACGACCGGCGTGACGAAGGCGCGCCGGATACGGGACCAGCTGCTCGAGGACGCCCGCCGTGAGAGCGAGGCGGTGCGCCGGGAGGCGCAGGTCGAGTCCCGCGAGCAGGCGGTCCGGCTGCGAAGCGAGATCGACGCCGAGCTCACGGACCGGCGGGCACAGGTGCTGAAGATCGAGGAACGCGTCCTGGCAAAGGAGCTCGAGATAGAGAAGAAGCTCGAGGAACTCTCACGCCGGGACCAGGGGCTCGCCGACCGGGAAGACCACATCCGCCGGCTTCAGGACGAGCTCAAGGAGACGAAGAACGCGCAACTCACCGAGCTCGAGCGCGTGGCGGGCCTGACCCAGGCCGAGGCGAGGGCGCTGCTGCTCGACCGCGGGGAAGAGCAGGCGCGACACGAGCTCGCGCGGCGCGTCAGGTCGCTGGAGGACGAGGCCCGGGCGGAGTCGAAGCGTCGCGCGCGCAACCTCGTCGCCGACGCGCTGCAGCGGGTCGCCGCGACGCACACCGCGGAGACGACGGTGACCGTGGTGGAGCTGCCCTCCGACGACATGAAGGGCCGCATCATCGGGCGGGAGGGCCGCAACATCCGCGCGCTCGAGCACCTCACCGGCGTCGACTTCATCGTCGACGACACGCCGCATGCGGTCGTCCTGTCGTCCTTCGACGGGCTCCGCCGCGAGGTAGCACGCCTGACGGTCACGAAGCTCCTCGAGGACGGTCGGATTCACCCGGCCCGGATCGAGGAGACCTACTACGAGTCGAAAGCGGAAGTCGAGGAGGTCGTCCGCCAGGCCGGCGAGCAGGCGGTCTTCGAGGCGAACTGCGGCCCCTTCCCCGACGAGATAATCCAGATCCTCGGTCGGCTCCGGTTCCGGACGAGCTACGGCCAGAACGTCCTCAAGCACACCCTCGAGGTCGTCCACCTTGCCGGGATCATGGCCACCGAGCTCGAGGCGAGTGTCCAGACGGCGAAGCGCGCAGCGATGCTCCACGACGTCGGCAAGGCGATGACGCACGAGGTCGAGGGCTCGCACGCACTCATCTCCGGCCAGCTCGCGCGGCGCTACGGCGAGCCGCAGGGCGTCGTCCACGCCGTCGAGGCGCATCACTACGAGGTGCAGCCGCAGACGGTGGAGGCCGTTCTCCTGATCGCGGCGGATGCCGTCTCGGCGAGCCGGCCGGGCGCGCGCGGCGAGAGCCTCGAGCAGTACATCAAGCGTCTCGAGGCGCTCGAGGAGCTCGCGGCCTCGAAGCCGGGCGTCGAGAAGGTCTATGCCCTCCAGGCGGGACGCGAGATCAGGGTCATCGTCAGCCCCGGCGACGTCGACGACGACGAGGCAGCGCTCCTCGCCCACGAGATCGCCCGCGAGATCGAGGACCGCCTCGACTATCCGGGCCAGGTGAAGGTGACCGTGATCCGGGAGAGCCGCTCGGTCGACGTCGCGAAGAACCATGCGGCGGTCCACGCCGACCAGGTCGCGGGCGACTCGCCGATCCAAGCCGCCTGATTCGAGCGTCTAGGAACGCGGCACGATGAAGCTGGCGCTGCCGACCGAGCGGTAGTGCGCCAGCGCACGGGCACCGAGGCCGGCCCAGACGAACCAGTGGTACCGCCCCGGCGTCAGCCGGAAACGGTGCTTCGACCACTTCCAGGTCTTCGGCAGGCCGACCTGGTGCGTGGTGGGCCACGCCGCGTAGATGCGTCTCGAGCCGCGGAAGAGCTGCACGTTGTAGTAGCCGGCGCCGCGGAAGCGGCCCCAGCGGAGGATCGGGTTCGGCGCCACACGCGGGACGTACGACGTCTTCCGCAACGTGAGAACCTTCGGCAGGCCGGCGACGGTGACCTTTTTCGAGGAGTTGCCGGCCTGGTCGAACGACTGCACCGAGTAGACGTACTGCGCCCCAGGACGGATGTTCTTGTCGGCGAACCCGGCGGCGCTGCGGTCGAAGACGGTCTTGTGCGCGTTGTTGCCGCGGATCGTGCGCCGGACGACAACGCGGTCGGAGGCGCTCGACGAGCTCCAGCGCAGAACGTTGCCGCCGGCGGTGCTCTGCTCGGTGACGTCGCTCAGGACCGGCGGGGTTGCGTCGTAGGCCAGATCGACCGGGCGAGCGGCGGTGTTGCCCGCCTTGTCCGTGCAGCTCCCGATGATCGTCGCGGCCGCGTTCTCCGGGCCGGTGTATGTCACCGCGGAGCAGCGGGCAAGGCCGGACGTGGCGTCGGCTCCGCTCCAGCGGACCGTGACGGGATGGTTGTACCAGCCGTTGAAGTCGGGCTTCCGCGAGAGGGTCGCCGTGACGGTCGGCGGGGTGTCGTCGATCTTGATGGGGCTCGTCGTCACCGCCGTGGTGCCAGATCCGTTCGTGGCCGAGCAGCTTCGCGTCGTGCCGGTCGTCGGCCCGGACACCGTGTCCGGTAGGCAGACCGGAGTGGTTGCACCGACCACCGACCAATGGACGATCACGTTGTCGCCGTAGATGCTCCCGCGGTACCAACCGTTACTGCCGGCGATCCCCTCGATCGAGTAGGTGATGGTTGGTAGAGCTGCGGCTGCGGGCGCGGCGAACACGAGGAAGAGCGCGAGCCCGACGGCGGCGACTGCGCTGAACCGACCCATCCCTACGGCGCCTTCAGCGCGCTCGGAGCCGAAGCTCCCGTCGGGGCCGGAAGCGGAGCAGGACCGGCGCTGTTCGAGGCTGCCGCCGCGACCGTCTCACCGGCCGCCGGCGCCGTGTGCGCCGACCCGGGCCGCACGGATTCCGAGACGAACGAACTCTGCTGGACAGGCGTCGACGGCGCGTGGGAGGCCGGCCTCGTGACGCGCTGTCGCGTCACTCCGCGGGTATGTCTGGTCGGGGTGGCGCGCGGAAGGCGCAAAGGCTCGTCGAAGATCCGGTGGGCCGACTGGAGGTTGGCCGATGCCGTCGCGCCCGTCTTGCCGGTCGAACCAAGGCGGTGGGTGAGGACGACCGCGGTCACAGCCGCGGCGGCGAGCGCAACTGCCGCCAGCGCGCCGGCAAAGCTCCAGGCGAGGCGGCTGCGAAGCGGCGCGCGCGTCGATACTGCTGTGCGCGAACGGTCGAAGCGGTCAAGACCCAGCTCGTTCGCCCAGTAGGCGACGCCCCCGTAGCGGCTGGCAGCGACGTAGAGATCGCCGCGTCCAGCGGACTTGAACTCGCTGGCCGTGGGCCATCCGTTCCGGCCCGCGCAGAACGCGTGGAGTTCGCGGCGAATTCGATCTGGTGTCCATCGCCGTTGCGAGGCGGGTTCGTGCGCGAGCACGTACCGGGTGGAACGGCCGCCGCCGACGCGCATCAACCGGCCCGCGGAAACCAGCTCGGAGAGATCGTAGGCAGCTTGGGAACGGCCGACGCCCGTGAGGCGCTCGTACTCGCTTCTGGTCAGGGATGTCCCAGGCTCGGACTCGAGTGCCAGAAGCGCTCGCTGTTGAGCCGACTTCAGCTCCGGTGCACTGCTCGTGACGCGTTGTGGCACCCCAACCCTCCCCGCGACGGCACGACCCCACGCACCATAGCGCACGAGGCGCGAATACAAAAGCAGCGCAACTTGCCGGAGTGTCGCGGCTCGCGCTGCAAGCGTGGATTTGCATGTCGGGCGGACGGGAGATCGTACGAGCAGAGCCCTCTGCCGACGAATCGTCCAGTCGCCGGAGCGTAACGTCCACTGAAATACCGAGCCGAATGTAGCGGTAAAAGCCGAGAACCGCACGCAGATGCTCAAAGCGCAGACAGATACGAGTAATGGAACAACAAATCGGCTTGCGGAAAGTATCTCGATATGTTACGGTCATTTCGCTTTGAAGTCGAGGTCCGGCCGCGAGTTTTTGCCTCGGTGGCCCGCGTGGCAGCGCGGAGTGGTCGTCCTGATCGCGCTCGTAGCGTGCGGATTCCTCGCCCCGACAGCTCTCGCAACGCCCAGTCCGGTGGCGGCGGCGCCGCTGGCGGCCCCAGCCGCGTTCGACGGCCAGGTAGCTGCCGCGGCTCCCACCGCCACGACGACATCTGAGCCCAGCACGACGACAGCGACGGCGCCGGCAGACATTCCTCCGCCGGACCCCGATGCCGACGCAACGACGAATCAGAGCGCGAGCTCGGCGGCGACCGCCACGCAGCAACAGCCGGTGAACGTGGTCGTGAACATACGCGTGAACAGCCCCGGCAAGAACGGGCCGGTCACGCAGAACAACATCACCGTGGCTCCTTCGACTGCGGCGAACAATGCGTCGACGACGCAAACCGGTGGCGGGAATAACGGGGCATCGACCGCTCAGCAGGCGAATTCGACCGCGACCGCCACCCAGGACGGGGCGGGAAATCTCGTGATCACCGTGCGGATCGACAGCCCAGGGTCGAACGGCGCGATAGCCCAGACGAACGGAGTCGTCGGATCCTCGAGTGGAACGAACACGAGCGACACGACTCAACAAGTGGCTGCGCCCACGCCGGCTGTGCTGCCGCAGGCACACCGCGCGGGCGCAGCCCGTTCAGCGAAGCCGCCACGTCGGCATCTCCCCAGTCGGCAGCGCCGGCTGAGTGCAGCGGCTCCGGCGCCGGCCGGGTCGACCGCACAGGCGGCCGCACCGGCCGCTCCCAAGCCGGCAGCGGTACGACGCACCCCGGCGCACCGGCACGCGGGAGTGGCTCGAGAGCCCCGTAACAACACGCATCACCGCGTGACGCTGCGCAGCATCGCCGGCGGCGCAGCCAAGGTGCTGTCTCCGTTCGTGCCCCAGGTGTCGCCTGTTACGGACGCAGCCGGGCCGCAAGACGTCTCGCATGCGGTTCTGCTCACACTACTGGTGCTTGTCGCGGCCGCGGCGACCTTCGCCGTCTTCCGTCAGGCCACGGTGCGGCGCCGGGCCGCATCGTGGCGTCCGCCGCGATGAGCACTGGACGAATCGCGGCGCCCGGGTGGACGATTAGGGGTCCGATTTCAGATTGCACGCGGGTTCGCGCCGCTTACGGCAACGCGAGTTTCAGCAACCACTCGGGGCGGTGGCAGCGGCGCGCCGCCTGACAGCACTCGTGGCCGACCGGCAACCCGTCGTCCGCGAAGGGCTGCGGTCGTGGCTGCGGGCGGACGATTTCGACGTCGTGGCAGAGGTCGACGATGCCGCGGAGGCCGTGGTCGAGGCGGAACGGCTACGTCCGGAGATCGCAATCCTGGGCGTGTCGGCAGCCGAGCACGACGTCGCGGCGGCCTGCATCGCGATCGCGGATCGGTCGCCCGGAACTGCGACCGTTGTCCTGGCGGAGGCCGTCGACGACGAGGAGGTGCTGGAAGCGGCGCTCGCCGGGGCTCGCGCATACCTCCTGAAAGAGACCGTAGACGCGGATCTTCCGGACGTTTTGCGGCGGGTTGCCGCGGGAGAGCAGGTGGTCGATGCGGCGGCGGCGGCCGCGCTGTTCCATGCCCGGCAGCAGAGCGCGCGAACGCCGCTGACCGATCAGGAGCTCAGAGTCGTGCGGCTTGCCGCCGAGGGATGCTCGAATCGCGAGATCGGGAAGCGCCTTTACCTCAGCCGGCACACGGTCAAGGAGTACCTCAGCAACGCGATGCGGAAGCTCGGGGTGGGGAGCCGGGTCGAGGCCGCCGTCGAGGCGGGCCGGCGCGGGCTCTTGGAAGCGCGGATCGCGAGGAGGGCCTCGTAGGAACCCCCTGGTTGGGGGGAGAACGATCCCCCGGGTGGCCGGTAGCCGTGCGGGTGAGCCGGCCTGATCATGGCGGTGTGCGCGCCTGCGTTCTCGTCGTGGCGGTCGCGTTCGGCGTTCTTGCCGTTCCGGCGATCGCGCGCGCCGATCCCGGCTCCTCCACGACGGCGCAGTTGCTGCAGCAGGCCGACGCCGCCATGAGCAACGCGCAGGCGCTGGCCTCGCGGGAGGTCGCGGCGACGTCCGCAGCCGTCTCGGCGGCGACGGCCGGCACGCCTGCATCCGTTCCCACGACTGTGGCAAGCGCCGAAAGAGAGGCGACAACGGCCGTCTCGCACGCCATCCCGACAGCAGATGCGGCCGCGGCGAGCAGCCTGGTTGTTCCGCCGCCGGCGACGGCAGTCCAGAAGCCGGTGTCGCGGCCCTCGCCGCATCGACATCACCACCGGGCAGCGGCCCGCGCGCGTCACAGAGAGGCACGGGATCGGCCGGCCCCGTCGAGCGAGCGAGCTGTCGCCGGCGCGAGCACCGCGGGAGCGATCGGTCTCGCGCCACCCGTGGCGCCCCGCCACACACCGGCTCAGGCTCGCAGCTCGTCCACGCGACATGGCAATGCGGGTCCCGCACCGCCTCGCCCGCCGCCGCTGCCTGCGCCTCCGCAAGGTCTGAGCGGAGGCGCCGAGGCGACCGGGTCGGGGTCGCCCGTGCCTCTGCTCGTAGCGGCGCTCGGCCTGACGCTGTTCCTCATCGTTTTCCAGCTTCTGTCTCGTCTGCTTCCGCGATCGGCCTTCCGGAAGCCGAGACGCCTCGCACTTCCCCCCTGGCATCCAGGCTGACCTCCTCTCCGGCCCGTGTGCGCGTCGTTCTGCGACGACGCGTGGTCTGTCGAAACGACGACATAAGGAGAAGGAGATGAAGGCCAAGCTATTGAGCGTGGCGGCTGTGGTCGTTGCCTTAGCGGCACCAGCCCAGGCGCTCGCCTCCGGTGGCGCGGGCGGCGCACAAGCGGCGCTGCAGAACGCGACCACCGCGCAGGCAGCGCTTGGGGCGTCCGTCTCGAGCCAGAACGCAGTCAACGCGAACGTGCCGGTCACGATCGCCGGTGGCAACGTGACTGCAGGCCCGAGCTCGGCGACCCAGACCGCCACGTCGACCGCCATGACCACTGTGTCGAACATGGCGGACACCAAGCAGAACCAGAACCTCAACCAGAACCTCGGAAGCTCCGGCTGTCAGGTCGGCTGCGGTGGCGCGGGCGGATTCCAGGCCGGGATCCAGGACGCCCAGACGCAGCAGGCGGCCGTCGGCACGTCGAAGAGCGACCAGAACGCAGTGAACGCGAACGTGCCCGTGACCATCGCGGGCGGCAACGTGAAGTCCGGTTCGAGCTCGGCGACGCAGACGGCGACCTCGAACGCGACCACGAACGTCTCCAACAAGGCCAAGACTGACCAGGACCAGCAGCAGCACCAGAACAT
>Ga0335076_10002576_pt1 | contig 18060 bp, 15 predicted proteins | sample Lox_Sample_25_FD_206717 | JGI IMG/M metagenome (GOLD analysis project Ga0335076, IMG submission 206717) | Soil microbial communities from Loxahatchee National Wildlife Refuge, Florida, United States - Lox_Sample_2.5 | ecosystem: Environmental > Terrestrial > Soil > Wetlands | place: USA... | reverse complement strand
GTCGTAGCCGTAGTACCCGATCGCCGAAGCCGAGATCAGCGCGGCGGGCGCGGGCTCGGTGCGGCCCAGCAGTTCGGCCAGCTGGCGGGTCGGGCCAATCCTGCTGTCGCGGATCGCATTTCGATGCGCGTCGGTGAACCGGCCGGCGATCGACGCGCCGGCCAGATGGATCACCGCGTCGACCCCGGCGAGCAACTTCGGATCGGGGTCATCGGGGTTCCACTGCCGCTCGTCGTCGCCGTCAGCCGTTCGGCGGACCAGCGAGATGACGCGATGGCCGCCGGTGCGCAGGAATGCGGTCAGCGCCGAACCGACCAGCCCCGACGATCCCGTGACGGCGATGGTCACGGGGGCCAGACCGTTTTCGGCGGCCAGCCGGTGTGCGGCCAGGTCGTCGGCCAGCTGACGGTGGCGATAGACGAACATGGGGCGCAGCAACGACCCGGGCACCGGCGTCTCGACGCGGTCGATGACCCGGGTCCGGTCGCCGCCGACATCTTCGAACTCATGGGTGTGCCGCCACCGCACCGCGATCCGCGCCGGCAGGGAGGCCGGCCCGTCGCTGCCGATGGTGTCGACGAATCGTCGTGGCGGATCGTAGGAATCCGCCTGGTGCTCGGCCACCCAGCGCAGGCCGCCGGGCAGGGCGAGCGTGGCGCGCCCGTCCTCGAGCGAGGCCGCCTCGGTGAGTACGCGCATGGGTTGCCACGGCGGCGACAGTCGGTTGAAGGCGCCCGGCCTGGCGTGCCAGGCGAACACCTCGTCGCGCGGCGCGTCGACCACGCTCGAATATTCCAGCCCCATCGCTGGAACGTTAGCGGTCCGGCAGCGCGTGCTCGACGATGGGCAGCCGTGGCTGCGGCTGCCGCTCGCGGCGCTTGGCCGCCAGATACACCTGCGCGGTCTGGTTGGCCACCGTCCGCCAATCGAAGTCCGAGGTGAGCCGCTCGCGGGCGGCGCGGGCGCGCCGCTGCGCGGCGCCCGGATCGTCGAGCACGGTGCGTACCGCAGCGGCCAGCGCCGCCACGTCGCGCGGCGGGCACGACACCCCGGTCTGCCCGTTGATCACCGCCTCGCCCAAGCCGCCGATGTTCGAGGTCACCAGCGGGGTGCCCGCCGCGGCGGCCTCCAAGGCCGCGAGCCCGAACGGCTCGTAGTGGCTGGGCAGCACGGCAGCATCGGCGCGATGCAGCACCGTCAGCAGCTCGGCGTGGTCGAGGTGCCCGGCGAACCGAATTGCCTTGAGCACCCGGTATTTACGGGCCTGCTCGACGAGCCAGTCCTGCTGGGTGCCCTCCCCGGCGATGGTCAGTGTGGTCCCCGGATGCGTGCGCCTGATCCGCGGCAGCGCGGCGATGACGTCGTGCACACCCTTCTCGTACTCGAGCCGTCCGAGGTAGAGCAGTTCGGCCGGGCCGGTGCGTGGCCGGCGGCCCGCGAACGGCCAGCGCGTCGCGTCGATGCCGTTGCGGATCACGGTGGTCTCGGCCAGGCCGGGGCCGAACAGCTCGGTGATCTCGTCGGCCATCGACGCCGAACACGTGATCAGCGAATCGGATTCACGCACCAGCCACGATTCCACCGCGTGCACCTGACGGCTGAGTGCGCCACTGACCCAGCCGGAATGCCGGCCGGCTTCCGTGGCGTGGATCGTGGAAACGATTGGCACGTCGTAGAACTGGGCGAGGGCAATGGCCGGGTGGGCCACCAGCCAGTCGTGTGCGTGCACGACGTCGGGGCGCCACGGTCGCTCCGTGTGCGGTTTCTTCAGAGTGAGCCCGGCGCGGGTCATCGCGTGACCCATCGCCAGCGTCCAGGCCATCATGTCGTCGCTGAAGGTGAATTCGTGCGGATCGTGCGCGGCCGCGATCACCCGGACGCCCTCGCTCATCTCGTCGGACGACGGGTGCGTGCTGGGATCGGTGCCCGAAGGTCGGCGCGACAGGACGACGACGTCGTGGCCGGCCGCGGCGAGCGCCGTGGAGAGGTGATGCACGTGGCGGCCCAGCCCGCCGATCACGACCGGCGGGTACTCCCACGACACCATCAGGATTTTCACGCGTCCGCCCACCCTGTTCGTCGCCGAGACCGCGGCCTCGGCTCGACCTTCACCGGGGCAGCCTACGCGCATCCAAAGCGCCGAACAGACCGTCGGCGCGATTCCAGCCCTCGGCCAGCCGCTGGGCACTGTCGCGCCGGCCCGACGCCAGCGCGCCGGCGATCTCGCGGGTGGCGTGCGCGTGCAGGTGGGCCCGGTAGCGGGCGTAGTCGGCGGCCGAGTCCTTGCTGACCATGAACGGCCAGTCGCTGGAGACGGTGAGCAGGGTCTCGCGCAGGATCTGGTCGGCGACGTGATCGCGGGGGAGCGGCCCGTCCAGCGACGAGGTCTGCGACAGCGCCTTGTCGACCGTGCTCAGCGCCGTGTCCACCACTTCGGTGTTGAGCTGGACCAGGTCGGCCACCTTCTCGCCGGCCCAGACCTGCCAGTCCTTGCCCGAACCCCACGAGCTGGGCGGCAGGGCGACCGCGTGGCCGACGAGTCCGCCGTCGATCGCGTCGTTCAGCGTGCCGACCCGCACGCCGGCGGCGGGCAGGGCGCGCAGCACGCGCTGCAGCCACGTCGGGCCCTCGTACCACCAGTGGCCGAACAGCTCGGTGTCGAAGGCGGCGATGACGTGAGCGGGCCGACCGATGCGCTCGGACTCGCTCGTCAGCCGGCCGCGGACCACGTCGACGAAGTCGGCGACGTGGACGTCGACCGCCCGGTCGGCGCGCTCGGGATCGTAGGGCGCCTTGGCTTCTGACGGCACATTGCGGCCGGTCACCCGGGCCGGCTTGAGCCCGGTCAGGTGGTCATAGGTGTGGAAGTCGCGGTAGGCGGCGTGCCCGGGGTAGCCGGATTTCGGCGACCACACCCGGTAGCTGACCTGCAGGTCGCGCCCGAACGCGACGACGTCGGTGTCGCCGACGGGCCGGCCCAGGGCGGTGTCACCGTGCAGCGACGGGCCGTCGACCATGAAGTGCGTGACTCCCGCGGCGGTGTAGTCGTGTTCCATGCCCGGGGCGTAGGCGCACTCGGGCGCCCAGATCCCGGTCGGGCGGTGAGCCAGCCGCTGCTGCGCGTCGGCGAGGCCTTCACTCAGCGCGAACTCGCGTAGCCGCGGCGCGAGCAGCGGCTGGAACGGGTGGGCCAGCGGGCCGCCGAGCAACTCCACCGTGCCCGCGTCTATCAGGCTGCGCAGCAGGGGGCTGCCGCCGTGTCGCCACATGGTGGCGAAGTCATCGAGCGCCCCGTCCGCTTCGGCGCACTCACGAATTCCGAAGTCGCGCAACGCTTCCGGCGTGCACGACTGATAGCCGGTCGACTTGGATCTAGGCACCGAACGCACGCTGGCAGCTTCAGCAGCCCGCAGTCGCCAGTTCGCCAGCCAGTGATGCATGCCGTCGAGGCAGTACGGGTCGTCGAGCTGGGCGTTGACCACCGGGGTGATGCCCAGGGTCACGAGCCGGTGCCGATCCTCGTCGGCCAGCGTGCGCAGGACCCGCAGCAGCGGCAGATAAGCCGCCGCCCAGGACTGGTACAGCCATTCCTCACCGACGGGCCAGCGGCCGTGGTGGGCCAGCCACGGCAGATGGGTGTGCAGCACCAGGGTGAAGAGCCCGGGCACCGCGTCAGGGGGTGTGCTCACGGTCGTACGGCGATCGCGACGAGGTCCAGGCTGTCGGCTATGTCACGGTCTCCCGACGATTCGACGATGTCGAAGTCGTCGCACGTGACCGCCGCGACGTCCGCCGCCAGCCCGGGCGGCCACGGTGCATCGGCCACCGCACGCGCGATCTGCGCGTCGATGATCGATCCGCCGTGGCGGGCGTCCATCTCGCGCAGGCGCGGGCCGTGAAACAGGCCGCTGACCGAAATCTGGGAGAAACCCGCGTCGGCCAGCAGCTCGGTCAGCTCGTCGGCGTTGAGTTCGCGGGTGTGGAACGGGTTGATGGGGGTGTCGCGGCCAGGTGAGAAGGTGATTCGATTGGGAGTGGAGATCATCAGCAGTCCCGAGGGACGCAGCACCCGGGCGCACTCGGCGATGAACTGTGGCTGGTCCCACAAGTGCTCGATGACTTGGAAGTTCACCACAACATCCATCGACACGTCCGGCAGTGGCAGCGTGGCGAGATTGGCCTGCATGACCTCGACCGCGGGGTAGCGGCCGCGCACGTGGGCCACCGCGGCGGCGTCGTAGTCCACCGCGACCACCCGGCGGGCGACGCCGGCGATCAGGTCGGCGCCGTAACCCTCGCCGCAGCCTGCCTCGAGCACCTCACGGTTCGCGCAGCGCGGCGCCAGCCGCTGGTAAACGACCTGATGACGGCGGAACCAGTAGTTCTCGATGGCCAGGTCCGGGATGGTGCGCTCGCCCGTCAGCGTCAACACCGCGTCGACCGCCGGCGAGGGGTCGCCGGGGACGTGCTGGGCACCGTCGGGGAGGAATGCGCTCATTGCATAGGCAGGCTAACGCGAAGTGTCCGATTCGCGAACCGGGAAGTGGGCACCCCTGGCGGGAGGGGCCGACAGGGCGAAAGAACCTGCACTACGACCCGCTATGGTGTGAGAGCAGACCGGCACAAAGTTACCCGCCGGTAACACGCTGTCCAGTTAAAGGTGCGTGGCCGAGGTCCCGCAGTCGACCACTGTGGGGCCCCTTCGAGGAGGACGAACCAGACTCATGACGAACATCGTGGTCCTGATCAAGCAGGTCCCAGACACCTGGTCGGAGCGCAAGCTCACCGACGGCGATTACACGCTGGACCGCGAGGCCGCCGACGCGGTGCTGGACGAGATCAACGAGCGCGCCGTGGAAGAGGCGTTGCAGATCCGCGAGAAGGAAGCAGCCGACGGCGTCGAGGGGTCGGTGACCGTGCTCACCGCGGGGCCCGAGCGCGCCACCGAGGCGATCCGCAAGGCCCTGTCGATGGGCGCCGACAAGGCCGTTCATCTCAAGGACGACGGCATGCACGGCTCCTGCGTGGTGCAAACCGCCTGGGCGCTGGCGCGGGCGCTGGGCACCATCGAGGGCACCGAACTGGTCATCGCCGGCAACGAGGCCACCGACGGTGTCGGGGGTGCGGTGCCGGCCATCGTCGCCGAGTACCTGGGCCTGCCGCAGCTGACCCACCTGCGCAAGCTGTCGCTCGAGGGCGGCAAGATCACCGGCGAGCGGGAGACCGACGAGGGCGTCTTCACCCTCGAGGCCACTCTGCCCGCGGTGGTGAGCGTGACCGAGAAGATCAACGAGCCGCGCTTCCCGTCCTTCAAGGGCATCATGGCCGCCAAGAAGAAAGAGGTCACGGTGCTGACCCTGGCCGAGATCGGGGTGGAGGCCGACGAGGTCGGGCTGGCCAACGCCGGTTCGACCGTGCTGTCGTCGACCCCGAAGCCGGCCAAGACCGCGGGTGAGAAGGTCACCGACGAGGGTGAGGGCGGCAACCAGATTTCGCAGTACCTGGTCGCCCAGAAAATCATCTAAACGCGAATCCTTTAATTACGAGAAGAGCGATATAACCCATGGCTGAAGTTTTGGTGCTCGTGGAGCACGCCGAAGGCGCATTGAAGAAGGTGACCGCCGAATTGATCACCGCCGCCCGCGCGCTGGGCGAACCTGTCGCCGTCGTGGTCGGCGCGCCGGGGACGGCCGCGCCGCTGGTGGACGGGCTGAAGGAGGCCGGCGCGGCCAAGATCTACGTCGCTGAGTCCGACGATGTCGAGAAATACCTGATCACGCCCGTGGTCGACGTGCTGGCCTCGCTGGCCGAGTCGAACTCGCCCGCCGCAGTACTGCTGGCCGCCACCGCCGACGGCAAGGAGATCGCCGGCCGGCTGGCGGCCCGGATCGGGTCGGGCCTGCTGGTCGACGTGGTCGAGGTCAGAGAAGGGGCAGTGGGCATCCATTCCATCTTCGGCGGCGCGTTCACCGTCGAGTCGCAGGCCAACGGCGACACCCCGGTGATCACGGTGCGCGCCGGTGCCGTCGACGCCGAGCCGGCGGCCGGCGCCGGCGAGCAGGTCACCGTGGAGGTTCCGGCTGCGGCCGAGAACGCCACCAAGATCACCGCCCGCGAGCCCGCGGTCGCCGGTGATCGTCCCGAGTTGACGGAGGCCACCATCGTCGTGTCCGGTGGCCGCGGCGTCGGCAGCGCGGACAACTTCAGCGTGGTCGAGGCGCTGGCCGACTCGCTCGGTGCGGCCGTCGGGGCGTCGCGCGCCGCGGTCGACTCCGGCTACTACCCGGGCCAGTTCCAGGTTGGCCAGACCGGTAAGACGGTGTCGCCGCAGCTCTATATCGCGCTGGGCATCTCCGGGGCGATTCAGCACCGCGCGGGCATGCAGACGTCCAAGACCATCGTCGCGGTCAACAAGGACGAAGAGGCGCCCATCTTCGAGATCGCCGACTACGGCGTGGTGGGTGACCTGTTCAAGGTCGCCCCGCAGCTGACGGACGCGATCAAGGCGCGCAAGGGCTGAGTTTTCGCGCGGGGTACAACCGCCACACGGGTACCACGCGGGAGCCACCATACGATCCGCGAAAGCGCTATCGCATGTGATAGCGCTTTCGCGAGTCGCCTATCGGGAACCTGTTGCCGGAGCGGGTCAGCATGGCGTCGATGCGGCCGCTCGACGCTTAGGGTGCGGCCCGGAAAGCTCGATCAGCGCGCGGACGGCCCGTCGTGGTGGCGGTTGCAGACAGTGGCGCGGCGTGCGGCTTCGGCGCGGGCGCGCGTGGCGCGGGCCGTCTCGCGGGCCTGCCGTGCCTGCGCGACCGCGCGGCTCAAGGCTGTCGTCGGCACCGCCTGATCGGCGGCACGGCGTCGGGTGCGATCACGGTGGGCTTTCTGTCGGCACGCGTCACAGCAGTAGCGCGCGTCGGCGCGACCGTGGAACGCCCTGCCGCACTCCCAGCACTGCAGTCGCCAAGCGGCCATAACGGGATGTTACGGCTATCCGTAACGCCTAGCAACTCCGAAATTTTGGGACTCGAAATGGTGTAGTCTGTCTCACTTGGGGCTCAAGTGGAAAACGCTCAAACCAATTGGCTGAATCAGCAAACTTTTTGATCACTTTCGGGACTGGTCGAAAGTGGTATCGAACCTTGGGTGTTTCCGCTTCGCTGTCAGGCCGCAAAGCACAAGGCAGCGAAGGTCGGGGATGAGCGAAGACGAGGCCGAATCGGCCTTCGGGCTGCGCGGGCCTGATTATTTGAGCCGGATGCGCGAACAGCTTGGGGAGTTGGTTGCCGACCGCGAGCAGCTGGGGCGGCGACTGCTGCAGGTGGCGATCGGGGTCGGTTCCAACCTCGAACTGGACGCGACATTGCACCGCATCGTCGCCGCCGCGCTGAGCCTGAGCGGAGCGCGCTACGGAGCGATCGGCCTGTGGGCAGCCGACGGAACCCTGGCCTCATTCGTGCACAGCGGGATGGATCCCGAGAAAGTGCGGCTGGTCGGTCATTTGCCGGCGGGAAAAGGGTTGTTGGGTGCTCTGCGCGACCGCACCGAGCCGCTGCGCCTGGCGGACCTGGCCGACCATCCGGCCGCCGTTGGATTCCCCGAGCACCATCCACGGATGCAGGCCTTCCTGGGTGTACCCGTCATCGTCCGCGGCGCGGTGTTCGGCAGCCTGTTTGTCGCCGACGACCGGCCCGGGCACGGCTTTAGCGAGGCCGACGAGGTCACCGTGCGAGCCCTCGCGTCGGCGGCGGCGGTGGCCATCGACAACGCCCGCTTGTTTGACCGAGTCCGCGCGTCGGCCCGGTGGGCCAGGGCCGGCCGCGAAATCAGCACCGCCCTGCTCTCCGAAGCCCACCCGCATCAGGGGCCGCTGCAGCTGATTGTCGAACGCGCCGCCGAGCTGGCCGATGCCGAGCAGGCGATCGTTCTCGTTCCGGCCGACCCAGACCAGCCGAGCGGTGACGTGGACCGCTTGGTCGTGTCGGCAGCGGTCGGCATACGCGCCAATGAGGTTCTCGGACAAGATGTTCCGGTCAAAGGTTCCACTACCGGTGAGGTGTTTCTGTCCGGTGAACCCCTGATCACCGAGCCGTTTCGCCGTCCGATCGAGGGGTTCACCGATGTCGGTGAGCGATCCGCGATCGTGATGCCGCTGAGTGCCGACCGGCAGAGATTGGGTGTGATCGTGGTGGCCCGCAACACCGCTGGGCCCCCCTTCGACGACGAGTGTGTTGACCTGCTCCGCGATTTCGCCGATCACGCCGCGATCGCCTTGGCGTTGGTCACAACTCGACGGCAGGCCCAGGAACTGACCGTGCTGGCTGATCGGGAACGCATCGCTCGCGACCTGAACGACCAAGTGATTCAGCGTGTCTTCGCCGTTGGGATGGACCTGCAAGGCGTCATCGGCCGCCTGCGCTCACCCGAACTCGCGGAGCGGGTGACCCAAGCCGTGGACAGATTGCAGGCCGTCATCAACGACATCCGCCGCACCATTTTCGACCTGCAGCGACCCCCGGCCCCACGGCGAGCTTTCGGCGAGCGCATCCGGGACACGGTCGCGCGCCTCACCGACGACGGCGACATGGTCACCACGCTGCACATCGACGGACCGACGGACAGCGTCAGCGACGAACTCGCGGAGCACGCTGAAGCGGTCGTCGTCGAAGCGCTCAGCAACGCCGTCCGGCGGTCACGGGCCGCCAGCGTCACCGTCGAGGTCAGTGTCACCGACGTACTCCTCGTCGAGATCACTGACGACGGACGCGAAATTTCCTCCGAGAGCCAGCGCCACAGCGGCCTGGCCGCTATCTCCCTGCGCGCCGAAGAACTCGGCGGCCGCTGCACGGTCACCAGTCCGCCAGCGGGCGGCACCCAGATCCGCTGGAGCGCACCGCTGCAGCACTCCTAGCGCAGCTACGGGCGTTTCGCTGCGACATTTCGTCACCTGACGTGCACGGACACGTCACAGCTTCGATGCCGAATAGCTCATCGACTACGCCACGTTGTTTCCCATGAGCATTGCTTCTGTCCTGATAGCCAGCGACAAGCCGGACGGCGCGGCAACCGGCTCGCCCGGGCCGCACTATTCGCTGTTGTTGTCCACCGACCCCAGCTTGATCGAGGCGGCGCAGCGGCTCCGGTACGACGTATTCAGCAGCACACCCGGCTTCACCCTGCCGGTCGCCGGTACGGAGCATCTCGACGTCGACAGGTTCGACGAATACTGCGACCACCTGCTGGTCCGCGACGACGACACCGGCGAACTGGTGGGCTGCTACCGGATGCTGGCGCCCGCCGGTGCCATCGCGGCCGGAGGGCTGTATACCGCAACGGAATTCGACGTTCGCGCCTTCGACTCGCTCAGGCCGTCGTTGGTGGAGATGGGACGCGCGGTGGTCCGGGACGGCCACCGCAACGGTGGCGTGGTGCTGCTGATGTGGGCGGGCATCCTGGCCTACCTGGACCGCTACGGCTACGACTACGTCACCGGCTGCGTGTCGGTGCTCATCGGGGGCGAATCGGACGGCGAAATGCCGGGCGGCCAACTGCGCGGAGTTCGCGACTTCATCCTGAGCCGGCACGCCGCACCGCCGCAGTACCGGGTGCACCCATACCGGCCGGTGCGCGTCGACGGACGGGCCATCGACGACATCCCCGCGCCGTCACGGCCCGCGGTTCCGCCGCTCATGCGCGGCTACCTGCGGCTGGGCGCACAGGTCTGCGGCGAGCCCGCGCATGACCCGGACTTCGGTGTGGGCGACTTCTGCGTGCTGCTCGACAAACGACGCGCCGATACGCGATATCTCAAGAGACTGCGGTCGGTGTCGGCGGCCTCCGAGATGGTCGGTGGCGCTCGATGAGCGCTCCCGCGCTCACAGCACACGCCTGGCTGCCCCGCAACATGTGCGACGTCGGCTGCGTCGGTCTAGGCAACGTCGATGAGTCCCGCCTGCGCGTGGCGCTGCGGGTGGCGCTTCGCTGCGCGCTGGCGCTGGTATTGGCGCCGGGGCTGCCGCTGGTGGCGGTGCCAGTTCCCGGGCGGACACGGGTGCAGCGCCTCTATTGCCGGCTGATGCTCCGCTGTTTCGGCGTCCGCATCACGGTCTCGGGTAATCCGATACGAAACTTGCGCGGAGTCCTGGTGGTCAGCCCCCACATCTCTTGGCTGGACGTCTTTGCCATCGGTTCGGTGTTGCCCGGGTCGTTCGTCGCCCGCGCCGACATGTTCACCGGGCCCGCCATCGGGATCGTGGCCCGAATCCTGAAGATCATCCCGATCGAGCGGGCCAGCCTGCGGCGGCTGCCGGCGGTGGTGGACGCCGTCGCCGGCCGGTTGCGCGCGGGGCAGACGGTGGTGGCCTTCCCGGAGGGCACCACCTGGTGCGGGGTGGCGTGCGGGGCCTTCTACCCCGCGATGTTCCAGGCCGCCATCGATGCCGGGCGTCCGGTGCAGCCCCTGCGGCTGACCTACCACCACGTCGACGGCAGCGTATCGACGGCGCCCGCCTTCGTCGGCGACGACAGTTTGGCGCGGTCGGTGGGCCGCCTCCTGACGGTGCGCCGGACGCTGGCCCGGGTGCAGGTCGAGTCCCTGCAGCTACCGGGTACCGACCGGCGAGCCTTGGCCAGCCGCTGCCAGTCCGCGGTCGGCGTGGGAGCCTACCGTCACCCGGGTCACGGACACGTGCTGGTGGCCTGAGCAAACCGGCCTGCAGGTATCGTGGGGCGCGTCATGGTCTACCTCGATCACGCCGCCACCACCCCGATGCACCCCGCCGCCGTCGAGGCGATGACGGCTGCGCTCGGGACCGCCGGCAACGCCTCGTCGCTGCACACCAGCGGCCGGGCGGCGCGGCGGCGGGTCGAGGAATCCCGGGAGCTGATCGCGGACAGACTGGGCGCGCGTCCGTCCGAGGTGGTCTTCACCGCGGGCGGCACCGAGAGCGACAACCTGGCCGTCAAAGGGATCTATTGGGCCCGGCGAGGCGCCGACCCGCGCCGCCGGCGCATCGTCACCACCGAGGTGGAACACCACGCCGTCCTGGACTCGGTGAACTGGCTCGCCGAACACGAAGGCGCCGCGGTGACCTGGCTGCCCACCGCCGCCGACGGCTCGGTGTCGGCGGCCGCGCTGCGCGAGGCGCTGCAGAGCCATGACGACGTCGCGCTGGTCTCGGTGATGTGGGCCAACAATGAGGTCGGGACCGTGCTGCCGATCGCCGAACTCGCTGCCGTCGCGGCCGAATTCGGCGTTCCGATGCACAGTGACGCCGTTCAGGCGGTGGGGCAGTTGCCGGTTGACTTCACGGCCAGCGGGCTCTCGGCGATGAGCGTCACCGCGCATAAGTTCGGCGGTCCGCCCGCCGTCGGAGCGCTGCTGATGCGCCGCGACGTCGCCTGTGTACCGCTGTCGCACGGCGGCGGGCAGGAGCGCGACATCCGCTCTGGCACACCCGATGTCGCCGGCGCCGTCGGAATGGCAGCGGCGGCCCGGATCGCCGTGGACGGACTCGAGCGCAACAGCGCGCGGCTGCGGGCATTGCGCGATCGGCTGGTCGAAGGGGTACTGGCCGGCATCGACGACGTCAACCTCAACGGCGCACACGACCCGCTGCGCCTTCCCGGCAACGCGCACTTCACTTTCCGTGGCTGCGAGGGCGACGCGCTGTTGATGCTGTTGGACGCCAACGGGATCGAGTGTTCGACCGGGTCGGCCTGCACCGCCGGGGTCGCGCAGCCGTCGCACGTGCTGATCGCGATGGGCGCCGACCCGGCCAGTGCCCGTGGATCGTTGCGACTTTCCCTGGGGCACAACAGTGTTGACGCCGACGTGGATGCGGTGTTGCGAGTGCTGCCCGGGGCCGTGGACCGCGCCCGGCGGGCCGCACTGGCCGCCGCGGGGGCGTCGTAGGTGAAAGTTCTCGCCGCGATGAGTGGTGGCGTCGACTCGTCAGTCGCCGCCGCCCGCATGGTCGATGCCGGGCACGACGTGGTCGGGGTGCACCTGGCGCTGTCGTCGGCGCCGGGCACGTTGCGCACCGGCTCCCGGGGCTGCTGCTCGAAAGAGGACGCCTCAGACGCGCGCCGCGTCGCCGATGTGCTCGAAATCCCCTTCTACGTCTGGGATTTTGCGGAGAGGTTCAAAGCGGACGTGATCGACGATTTCGTGTCGTCGTACGCCCGTGGGGAAACGCCGAACCCCTGCGTGCGGTGCAATCAACGAATCAAGTTCTCGGCGTTGTCGGCGAAAGCCCTTGCGCTGGGCTTCGACACGGTGGCCACCGGCCACTATGCCCGGCTTTCGGGCGGCCGGCTGCGCCGCGCAGTCGACCGGGACAAGGATCAGTCCTACGTGCTGGCCGTGCTGACCGCCGAGCAGTTGCGGCATGCGGCGTTTCCAATCGGCGATACGGCGAAGCCCCGCGTCCGTGCCGAGGCGGCCCGTCGCGGCCTGGCCGTAGCCGACAAGCCTGACAGCCACGACATCTGCTTCATCCCCTCCGGGAACACCCGGGCGTTTCTGGGTGAGCGGATCGGGGTGCGGCGCGGCACCGTCGTCACCGGCGACGGCGCCGTGCTGGCCACCCATGACGGGGTGCACGGCTTCACCATCGGGCAACGCAAGGGCCTGGGCATCGCCGGGCCCGGACCCGACGGCCGCCCGCGCTACGTGACGGCAATCGATGCCGAGACCGGGACCGTTCAGGTGGGCGAGGCGGCCGACCTCGAGGTGCGTGCGCTGGTCGGTCGTTCCCCGGTCTTCACCGCAAGCGCCCCGCCGGATGGCCCCGTCGAGTGCGCGGTCCAGGTACGGGCACACGGTGAAATGGCCGGTGCCGTGGCCGAAGTGATGGGCGACGAGCTTGTCGTGCGGTTGCGCGACCCGCTGCGTGGCGTGGCGCGTGGCCAGACGATGGTGCTGTACCGCCCGGACCCCGTCGGCGACGAGGTGCTCGGCAGTGCCACGATCGCCGGCACGTCGCGCTGATCGCGCCCTGACTTCAAGAATTCGTTGAGGATCCGCCAAGGGTCCTCCCCGAATCTTTTCTCGATGGTTGCAAGGACGGTCGCAAGCCACCGGGTGGCGGCCAGGACCGGAGAGGATACGAGCACATGAGCAGCAACCAGGTCGCGGCGCGGGTGGTGCCGTCCGTCCAGACCAACGCCCTGGCCATCGCGGGGTTCGTGCTGAGCCTGATGGGCATGTACGGCAGCCCGCTGTTGAGCAGCGTTCTCGCGGTCGTCGGGTTGCGCCAAGCCAAACGGAGCGAGCAACAGGGTTTCGGGCTGGCGATCGCCGCCCTGGCGGTCTCCGCGGCCGTCACGGCCTTGCACGTCGCGATGTGGATCCACTGTGGCCGGCCGAACTTCGAGCTGCTGACGACGGCGCACTGGTGAGGCCGCGCAGCTAATGGGGGATGTTGGCGGCGATGTTCGTCATCACGATGTCGGACACCGATTGCGGAAAGCCGCAGAACGTGACTTCCAGCAGGGCCACCGACAGGACCCGGTAGTCGCGGCCACACCCGCCCGGTCCCAGGTGCAGCGAGTCGGGGTTGGCGTTCCAGTCGCCGACCAACAGCTGGCCCGTCGAGCCGCCTGCGCAGTCCCCGACGGCGGTCACCAGGGCGCCGAACGCGCGCCGGGCGGTGTCGGCGTCCGGATAGGCCGCGGCGCCCTCGGAGATCAGCGCGCCGTCGGGCGGGTCCTGGAAGGTGGTCTTGTGGAACTCCTCGACATCGGGGCCAAACGTCGCCGTCTCGGCGTAGAGGAACCGGCATTCCCGGGGCGCCGCATCGGCCAGGGCGTCGATGTCGACCGGGCGGTTGCCATCCATGGAGGGAATGATCGTCAGGTGCTCGCCGGCGCCGGTGATCGCGCGCATCCGCGGCTGGTCCAGCAGGATCGTGTCGACGTTGACACCACGGACACCCTTGGCCGCGGGGCCGAATCCCGGGACGGCCGTGCCGCCCACCACCCGGATGCACGCCGCCGTCAGCAGCACCGCGCCACACAACAGCAGCGGCCGCGTCAACCTCGCCATGTGCCACACCGTCCCGCACCCTTCCCGGTAGAACCTACCCGCCGCAAACACCCCTCGCGACCGGCGCGCGATGGGACGTCGAATACGGTTGCCCGGTGAGTGTTTTCGCGCATCCTGTCGCGCATCCTTTCGCGACGGCCAGCGGCGTGGGATCGTGGCCCGGCGCCGCCGCCCGCCAAGCCGCCGAGGTCGTCGTCGGTGAGTTGGCGGGCGCGTTGGCCCACATCGTCGAGCTGCCCGCCAGGGGAGTCGGCGCCGATCTGCTCGGGCGGGCCGGTGCGTTGCTGATCGACGTGGCCATCGACACGGTGCCGCGCGGATACCGCATCGCCGCGCGGCCCGGCGCGGTGACACGCCGGGCCGTCAGCCTCCTCGACGAGGACATGGACGCGCTGGAAGAGGCGTGGGAGACGGCGGGGCTCCGCGGCGGCGGGCGCGCGGTCAAGGTGCAGGCACCCGGGCCGATCACGCTGGCCGCCGGTCTCGAGCTGGCCAACGGCCACCGCGCCATCACCGACTCGGGGGCCGTGCGCGACCTGGCGGCGTCGCTGTCCGAGGGCGTTGCCGCACACCGCGCGGCGCTGGCCCGTCGACTCGAGGCGCCGGTGGTCGTGCAGTTCGACGAGCCGTCGCTGCCGTCGGCTCTGCGCGGGCAGCTGACCGGAGTGACGGCGCTGAGTCCGGTCGCCGCCCTCGACGAGGCGGTTGCCGAGGCGCTGCTGGAAACGTGCGTCGCGGCCGTGGGCGTCGACGTGCTGCTGCACAGCTGCGCACCGCAGCTGCCGTGGGAGTTGTTGCAACGCAGCACAATTAGCGCCGTATCGGTGGACGCGGGAACGCTGCGGGCACCGGACCTGGACGGCATCGCGGCGTTCGTCGAATCGGGCCGCACCGTCATGCTGGGTGTCGTCGACGCCACCGCGCCGGAGCGGCGGCCCTCGGCCGAGGAGGTGGCCGGCGCGGTGGTCGCGGTCACCGATCGACTCGGCTTCGACCGTCCGGCGCTGCGCGATCGCATCGGCGTCACCCCGGCCTGTGGCCTGGCGGCGGCGACGCCCCGGTGGGCCCGCACCGCGATCGGGCTGGCCCGCAAGGCCGCCGAGGTGTTCGCGGAGGACCCGGACGCCATCTAGCACCAATACGCAACCGAAAGGTTGCGCTTTGTGATTCGGCTGTGGTGGACTGATAGGCAACCAGGAGGTTGCATATGAACACGGATCGGATCGAAAAGCGCGTGGTGCTGCGCGCGCCGCTGGATCGGGTGTGGCGGGCCATCAGCGACGCCGAGGAGTTCGGCCGCTGGTTCGGCGTCCGCTTCGATGGACCGTTTGTCGAGGGGGCTTCGATCACCGCGGCGATCACCCCAACCACCGTCGACGACGAGGTCGCCAAGCGTCAGGAGCCGCACGCGGGGGTGAAAAGCACGTGGCAGATCGTCGCGATCGAGCCGGGGCGACGGTTCGCCTACCGCTGGCATCCCTTTGCGATTGACCCCGGTGCCGACTACGAACGCGAGCCGACCACGCTGGTCGAATTCGTCCTGTCGGAGACGCCCGACGGCGTGCTGCTGACCATCACCGAATCCGGTTTCGACGCCCTCCCCGAGGCGCGCCGCTCCGCATCGTTCGACGCCAACGCCGAGGGCTGGGCGATCCAAACCGGCCTCGTGCGCAGGTATCTGGAGGACGCCCGGGTATGAGTGTCTCCACCGCCGGGGCCGCGCCGCTCTTTGACGCGCTCGGAGATCCGAACCGGCTACGCATCATCGTCCGCCTGTGCGACCTCGGGCCGAGCTCGACATCGCAAGTGACCAGCGTCATTCCGGTCACCCGGCAGGCGGCCAGCAAGCACTTGTCGCTACTGGAGAATGCCGGCCTGGTCACCAGCAGCCGGCGCGGTCGCCAGCGCGTCTGGACCGTGCGGACCGAGCCGCTGGCCGAAGCCAGCGACTACCTCACCCGGTTGTCGCGCCGATGGGACGCCGCGGTGGATCGGCTACGCGCGTACGTCGAGGACTGAGCTTGTCGCCGAGATTGCCGCTAGGGCTGTGCCCCGGAGGCTCAGCACAACCACCCCTTGAATCAGAGGGCAATCTCGGCGCACAAGATGGCGCGTCGGTGTCCTTCGATAGCCTGCGAAGGTGACTTCAGCCGAAGCTGACCCCGTCGCGCCGGAGGTTCGGCGGCAATGGCGGGAACTGGCCGACGAGGTTCGCGAGCACCAGTTCCGTTACTACGTTCGCGACGCGCCGATCATCTCCGACGCGGAGTTCGACCAGCTGCTGCGTCGGCTCGAAGCACTCGAGGAGCAGTACCCCGAGTTGCGGACGCCTGATTCGCCGACCCAACTCGTCGGCGGTGCCGGCTTCGCCACCGTTTTCACCGAGGCCGAGCACCTGGAACGGATGCTCAGCCTCGACAACGTGTTCAGCGCTGACGAATTCGAGCTTTGGGCGGCCCGCGTCCGGGCCGAGGTCGGCACTGATGTTCCTGACGTGCCCTACCTGTGTGAGCTCAAGATCGACGGTGTCGCGCTGTCGCTGGTGTACCGCGACGGTCGGCTGGTCCGGGCGGCGACCCGGGGTGACGGCCGCACCGGCGAGGACGTCACGCTGAACGCCCGCACGATCGACGACGTGCCCGAAAGGCTGACGGCCGGCGAGGGTTACCCCGTGCCCGACGTCCTCGAGGTGCGCGGTGAGGTGTTCTTCCGGCTCGCCGACTTCGAAGCGCTCAACGCCGCGCTGGTCGAGGACGGCAAGACGCCCTTCGCCAACCCGCGCAACAGCGCCGCGGGATCCCTTCGCCAAAAGGACCCTGCGGTGACCGCTCGCCGCAAGCTCCGGATGATCTGCCACGGGGTGGGGCACACCGAAGGTTTTCGGCCCGCGACCCTGCACGACGCCTACCTGGCGCTGGGCGCCTGGGGCCTGCCCGTCTCCGAGCACACCACTCGGGTGGAGGACGTCACCGGCGCGCTCGAGCGCATCACCTACTGGGGCGAGCACCGCCACGACGTGGATCACGAAATCGACGGCGTCGTAGTGAAAGTCGACGATGTGGCGCTGCAGCGCAGGCTGGGATCCACCTCGCGGGCCCCGCGGTGGGCGATCGCATACAAGTACCCGCCCCAGGAGGTGCAGACCAAGCTCCTCGACATCCGCGTCAACGTCGGTAGGACCGGGCGCGTCACGCCGTTCGCCTTCATGACACCGGTCAAGGTCGCCGGATCGACGGTGGGGTTGGCCACCCTGCACAACGCCGCCGAAGTCAAGCGCAAGGGCGTGTTGATCGGCGACACCGTGGTGCTCCGCAAGGCGGGCGATGTGATTCCCGAGGTGCTGGGCCCGATCGTCGACCTGCGCGATGGCTCGGAACGCGAATTCGTCATGCCCACAACGTGTCCCGAGTGTGGCACCCCGCTCGCTCCCGCGAAGGAGGGCGACGCCGACATCCGCTGCCCCAACGCCCGGTCGTGCCCGGCGCAGTTGCGGGAGCGGGTGTTTCACGTCGCCGGCCGCGGCGCGCTGGACATCGAAGGTCTGGGTTATGAGGCTGCCGTCGCGCTGCTGCAGGCGGGGGTGATCGCCGACGAGGGAGACCTGTTCTCCCTCAATGAGGATGACCTGTTGCGCACCGAGCTGTTCACCACCAAGAGCGGCGCCCTGTCGGCCAACGGCAACCGACTGCTGGCCAACCTGGGTGCGGCCAAAGCGAAGCCGCTGTGGCGGGTGCTGGTCGCCCTGTCGATCCGGCATGTCGGGCCGACGGCCGCCCGCGCCCTGGCCACCGAATTCGGCAACCTGCAAGCAATCGAAGACGCGTCCACCGAGCGGTTGGCCGCGGTCGAGGGCGTCGGCCCGACGATCGCCGCCGCGGTCACCGAATGGTTCACCGTCGACTGGCACCGCGCGATCGTCGAAAAGTGGCGAGCGGCCGGGGTGCGGATGGCCGACGAACGCGACGCGAGCGTGCCGCGCACGCTGGAGGGCCTGACCATCGTGGTCACCG
>Ga0335076_10002575_pt1 | contig 18065 bp, 15 predicted proteins | sample Lox_Sample_25_FD_206717 | JGI IMG/M metagenome (GOLD analysis project Ga0335076, IMG submission 206717) | Soil microbial communities from Loxahatchee National Wildlife Refuge, Florida, United States - Lox_Sample_2.5 | ecosystem: Environmental > Terrestrial > Soil > Wetlands | place: USA... | reverse complement strand
GGCCCGGCGCGGTCTCCCTCGTACCGGTGATGTCGGCGGCGGGGCTCGCGGCCGCCACGCTGGGAGGACTATGGCTCTGCCTGTGGCAGCGGCCCTGGCGCCTCGCCGGCATTCCCGCCATCCTGCTCGGCATCGGCACGGTCCTCCTCGCCCACGCTCCCGACGTCCTCGTCGCGGACGACGGCCGTCTCTTCGCGGTTCGCGATCCCGACGGCGGCATGCTCCTGTCCTCCGCCCGGGTCGACCGCTTCGAGGCCGACATCTGGCTGCGGCGCTCGGCGGCCGAGGCGGCGCTCGCCTGGCCGCAGGACGGTTACGGTGCCGGCGGCCGGCTCGCCTGCGACAGCCTCGGCTGCCTCTACACCGCCTCCGGCAAGGTCATAGCGCTGGTCCAGCAGCCGGCGGCGCTGCCCGAAGACTGCCAGAGCGCCGATGTGGTCGTCAGCGTGGAACCCGTCCGCATTCCGTGCGCGCATCCGGCGGTCGTCATCGATTGGTTCGACCTCTGGCGTAACGGCGCCCATGCCATCTGGATCGACGGGGATGGCGTGATCGACGTCCGCTCGGTGCGCCAGTTGCGCGGCGCGCGCCCGTGGGTCGTGCCGTCGCCCGATCGGCCGCCGGAAGACTAGAAGCGCCGCAGCAGCCCCACCAGCCGGCCCTGGATGTTGACTCGATCGGGCCCGAAGATCCGTGTCTCGTAGGCCGGGTTCGCCGGCTCGAGCGCGATGGAATCGCCCTTGCGGCGCAGCCGCTTCAGCGTCACCTCGGCGTTGTCGATCAGGGCCACGACGATGGTGCCGTTGTCGGCGGCATCGCAGCGCTCGATGATCACCGTGTCGCCGTCGAGGATGCCGGCGTTGAGCATCGAATCGCCGTCGACCTCCAGCGCGTAGTGCTCGCCCCGGCCGAGAAGGCTGGCGGGCACGTCGATCGAATTGGTGTGATCCTTGAGCGCCTCGATCGGCGTCCCGGCGGCGATGCGACCGTAGAGCGGCAGCTGTACGGCCGGGGTTTCAGCCGCGACCGCCGCCCCGGTGAGCTGGTTACCAAAGTTCCCCTGGATGACGTTGGGCGCGAAGCGGCCGGCGCCGCCGGCCTCCGATCGGCGGTTGCCGATCCCGAGGTCGGCCGGCAGCCGCAGCACCTCCAGCGCCCGCGCCTTGTGGGCCAGGCGGCGGATGAAGCCGCGCTCCTCGAGCCCGGTAATGAGGCGATGGATGCCGGATTTCGACTTGAGGCCGAGCGCCGCCTTCATCTCGTCGAACGAGGGCGACATCCCTTTCTCCGTGAGATGCCGGTTGATGTACAGCAGCAGCTCATTTTGCTTTCTCGTCAGCATGGATCAGTCCACCTGTTTGGAACAAAACCTAAACACCTGGACATGTTCTAGTTTGGTTCTCGGAAAACGTCAAGTAGTGTTTTTCGAGCCGTCGGATTTTTTTCTGCGGCCGCTGGAAACGGCGGAAATCCGCGCCTCTACGGTCGCCCCGCGCCGGATCGGCCCGGGCGGAGCAAGAAGATGGTTGCCGGCTCGCCGCGGACCTTGACGGGACTCGCCCGCGCCAGCCGCACGGTCCCGATGTCGGCTGCGGCCGCTTCCAGCGCATCGGTATCGGATGTCAGCAGGACGGCCCGCCAACCCTCGGCCCGTCCGAGGCGGGCCATCTCGCGGACAATATCCTGATAGAGCTGGCGGTTCTGCGACCGGCTGCCGAACTGCTTGCCGAATGGCAGGTTGGCGAGAAAGAGGCCGACGCTGGCGTCCGGCAGTTTCGTGGCGCGGGCATCACCGGTCGCGAGCGTAACGTCGCGCAGCTTCGCGAGATTGCGGCGCGCGGCGGCAACCGCGTCGGTATCGGAATCAATTCCTATGGCATGAATGCCCGGGGCATAGGCGCAAGCCTCGGCCAGCAGCGTTCCGCTTCCGCACACGGGATCGAGGACGGTTTCACCGTCGCGCGGCTCGCCGAGGAACGCCATGGCCGCCGCGATGGTCGGCGGCAGGCTGCCCTCCCGCTCGGCCACGCGTTGGCCGCGTTGGCCGGTCTCCGTTGCCGTCCGATAGGGCAGGCAGAAATAGTAGGACTCCTCGACGCAGAAGAGGAACGCCGTGCGGTGCCCCGAATCATCCAACGCTGCGCCGCGCCGCCGCAGCTCGCGGCCGAGCCAGCGGCCCAGCTCGTGCCGGTTGTAGCGATTGCCGTCGACGGTCACCACGAGATGCCAGTGTCCTCTTTTCGATCGGACAAAGCCGGCCATGACGTCGAGCTGGCGCAACGAAATCTTGTAGCGGCCATAGACGGGGCAGCGGTGGATCTCCTCGGCGATGCGCAGCTGGCCAGCCTTCGGTTCGGCCGCCAGCCGCGGCAGGAACACGAGGTCGTGATTGCGTTGCCACAGCACGGAGGGCTTGGACCGCCGGTCGGCGAGGCCGTTGGCGCGGAGTTCGGCGATCAGCGACGTCGCCAGCCCGGGGGCGCAACGCAGCAGCCAGGCGGTCGCGCTGCCCTCGGGGCGGACGTCTGCGGCGCGCCGTGCCGTGCCGGCAGAGCCGCCCGCACGGGCGCGCGGCATCCCTATATCGACAGGCAGCCGCCGGCGAGCGGCAGGATGGCGACCGTCGCGCCGGCCTTGATCGCGGGCGCCCGCGGCGCCCGCACCACCAGGCAGTCGGCCTTCGCCATCAGCGACAGCATCGAGCTGTCCTGCCTCTCGAACGGGGTCGCCACCAACCGTCCCTCGGGGTCGTGGGACAGGCGCGAGCGCAGATAGTCCTCGCGGCCGTCGTTCTCGGGCAGATCGCGGCCGAGGCGGGCGGTGGGCTGCGGCTCCGCCGCTTCCTTCCGCCCGAGCATCACGTCGATGGCCGGCTTCAGGAACATGAGCGCGCAGACCAGGGTGGAGACGGGGTTGCCGGGCACGCCCAACACGGCCGTCGGTCCGATGCGGCCGAACATGAGCGGCTTGCCCGGCCGCATGGCGATCTTCCAGAAATCGAGCTGCATGCCGGCGGCGCCGAGCGCCGACTGCACGAGGTCATGGTCCCCGACCGAAGCGCCGCCCGACGTGACCAGAAGGTCGGCTCCGACCGCCGCCTCGGCCAGCCGGCGCAGTGCCGCCGTATCGTCGGGCGCGATGCCCAGGTGGACAGGCTCGCCGCCGCAGGCGACGATGAACGCCGATAGCGACAGGCCGTTCGAGCTCACGATCTGATTCGGCCCGATGGCGTCGCCGGGCATCACCACCTCGTCGCCGGTGGCGAGGACCGCGATGCGCGGCCGCCGGGTGACGCGCAGCCACGGCACGTTCATCGCAGCGGCAATCCCGATGTCGCGCGACGTCAACAGCCGGCCCTTCGCCAACAGCACATCGCCGGTGCGGAAATCGAGCCCGGCCGGCCGCACATAGGCGCCGCGGGCCGCCCCCTCGTTGACGACGACCGTGTCGCCGTCGGCCGTCGTGTCCTCCTGAATGACGATGGCATCGGCGCCCGCCGGCAACGGTCCGCCCGTGAAGATGCGCACGGCTTCGCCGGCGCCGACCTCGCCCGCGTAGGCGCCGCCGGCCGGCGCGGCGCCGACGACGCGTAGCCGCGCCGGCACGGTGGCGACATCCGCCGCCCGCACGGCATAGCCATCCATCGCCGACACCGCCACCGGCGGCTGCGTCAGGCGCGCGGCCACGTCTTCGGCCAGCACGCGTCCGAGACCTTCGGTGAGGCCGACCTGCTCGTTGCCGAGTTGGTGGAAGGCGCCGCGGATGCGCGCCTGGGCCTCGGCCACCGACAGCATCAGCTGGCCTCGTAGGTGCCGGACTTGCCGCCGCTCTTGCGCACGAGGCGGATGTCGGTCAGCCGCATGCCGCGGTCGACCGCCTTGCACATGTCGTAGACGGTGAGCGCCGCGACCGCGACGGCGGTGAGCGCCTCCATCTCGACTCCGGTCTGCCCCTTGAGCTTGCAGGTGGCGGTGATGTCGACGGCGTTGCGTTCGGCATCGACCGTGAGATCGACCTTGACGGAGGTGAGGGGCACCGGATGGCAAAGCGGAATGAGGTCCGGCGTCCGCTTGGCGCCCATGATGCCGGCCAGGCGCGCGACCGACAGCACGTCGCCCTTCTTGACTCCGCCCGAGGTCACCAGTGCGATCGTCTCCGGCTGCATCAGCACCGAACCCTTGGCCACGGCTTCACGCTCGGTCGTCGCCTTGTCCGTGACGTCGACCATCGTCGCCTTGCCCTCGGAATCGAAGTGCGTGAGACCCGACATTCGACTCGGCTCAGGCGCGCAGTCTCGGTGCGGCCGGCAGCGTGAGCAGCGTCCGCGTCGCCGCCGCCACGTCGTCCTGCCGCATCAGCGACTCGCCGACCAGGAAGACGCCGGCGCCGGCCCGATGCAGGCGCGCCAGATCGTCCGGCGTGTAGATCCCGCTTTCCGCGACCACGAGGCGATCCTTCGGCACCCGCGGGACCAGTTGTTCGCTGGTCGCGAGATCCACCTTCAGGGTCTTCAGGTCGCGGTTGTTGATGCCGAGCAGTCGCGCCTCGAGCTTCAGCGCACGCTCGAGTTCGGGCGCGTCGTGGACCTCGACGAGCACGTCCATCCCCTGTTCGATCGCGGCGGCCTCGAGCTCCGCGGCCTGGCCGTCCGCGAGCGCCGCCATGATCAACAGCACGCAGTCGGCGCCGAGCGCGCGCGCCTCGACGATCTGATAGGGATCGAGCATGAAGTCCTTGCGCAGCACCGGCAGGTCGACGGCCGCTCGCGCCGCGGTCAGGTATTCGTCGCGCCCCTCGAAATAGGGTTCGTCCGTCAACACCGACAGGCAGGTGGCCCCGCCGCCCTTGTACGCGCGGGCGAGCGCCGCAGGATCGAAGTCGGCCCTGATGAGTCCCTTGCTGGGCGACGCCTTCTTGATCTCGGCGATAAGCCCGTAGCGGCCCGCCGCGACTTCCGCCGCCAGGCGCGCCGCAAACCCCCGCGGCGGCTCCGCTCTTGCCGCTGCTGCCTGCAGATCGCCGAACGGCCGCTCCGCCTTGCGGCGGGCGATGTGCTGCAGCTTGTCGGCGCATATCCTGGCGAGAACGTCGCTCATGTCGGAAGCGTCACGCCGCCGCGGGTTTGCTGTTGGTGATGGCGACGAGCTTACTCAGCACGGCGCGCGCCTTGCCGCCGTCGACCGCCGCCGCCGCCATCCCGACGCCGGCGCGCAGGGTCGCGGCCTTGCCGGCCACCAGAAGGGCAGCGGCGCTGTTGTAGAGGACGATGTCGCGATAGGCCCCGGGATGGCCGTCGAGCAGCGCGCTCAGCGCCAGAGCATTGGTGGCGGGGTCGCCGCCCTTGAGATCAGCCGCGATTGCACGCGGCAGGCCGGCTTCCTCCGGCGTGACGTCGAAGGTCGTGACCTTGCCGTCCTTCCATTCCGCTACATGCGAGGGGCCGGTCGTCGTCAGTTCATCGATGCCGTCGCTGCCATGCACGACCCAGGCGCGCTCGCTGCCGAGCCGGCCGAGCACCTCGGCGAGCGGCGCGATCCAGGCACGCGAGAACACGCCGGTCAGCTGCCGCTTGGCCCCGGCCGGATTGGAGAGCGGCCCCATGAGATTGAAGATCGTGCGCGTCCGCAGCTCGACCCGCGTCGGCCCGACATGGCGCATGGCACTGTGATGGCGCGGCGCCATCATGAAGCAGATCTGCGCGTCCCACAGCGCCTGCCGGACGAGCGTCATGTCGGCGTCGATGTTGACGCCGAGCGCCGCCAGCACGTCCGCCGCGCCGCTCTTCGAGGACAGCCCGCGGTTGCCGTGCTTGGCGACCGGGACGCCGCAGGCCGCCACGACCAGGGCGGCTGCCGTCGAAATGTTCCAGGTGCCGGCCGCGTCGCCGCCGGTGCCGCAGGTGTCGATGGCGCCGTCGGGCGCCTCGATGCGCGTCATCTTCGCGCGCATGGCGCGCACCGCGCCGGTGATCTCGGGAATCGTCTCGCCGCGCACGCGCAGCGCCATCAGGAAGGCGCCCATCTGCGACGGCGTCGCGTCGCCGGACATCATGGTGTCGAAGGCCGCTTCGGCCTGCTCGGCCGTCAGCGCCTGGCCGTTGGCGACGACGCCGATCAGGGACTTGAAATCGGCGGCGTCCGTCGTCATTCGGCCGCCATCGAGGCCGGCGCGTTGTGCCCGGCCAGCTGCAGGAAATTCGCGAGCAGCTTGTGTCCATGCTCCGAGGCGATGCTCTCGGGATGGAACTGCACCCCGTGCACCGTGAGTTCGCGATGGGCGAGGCCCATGATCAGCCCGTCCTCGGTCTCCGCCGTGATCTCCAGGCAGCTCGGCAGCGACGCCCGCTCGACCACCAGCGAGTGGTAGCGGGTCGCTGTGAAGCGCGTCGGAATGTCATGGAACACGCCCTTGCCCCGATGCGTGATCTGGCTCAGCTTGCCGTGCATCGGGGCGGGGCCGCGGATGACCTTGCCCCCGAAGGCCTGCCCGATGGCCTGATGCCCGAGGCAGACGCCGAGCACGGGAATCCGGCCGGCGGCCTTCTCGATGAGATCGAGGCAGATGCCGGCCTCGTTCGGCGTGCACGGGCCGGGCGAGAGGATGATGCCCTGCGGCGCCATGGCCATCGCCTCGTCGACGGTGAGGGCGTCGTTGCGCTTGACCGTCAGGCGGGCGCCCAGCTCACCCAGAAAGTGGTAGAGGTTGTAGGTGAAGCTGTCGTAATTATCGATTAGCAGAAACATTTCCAAGACTTCCCTGATGGAATTCGCAACCCGCCGGAACTGGTTCCCGCCTTTATATCAGGTGGCACCGCCCCGTCATAGGGGGCGGCCCGCAGAGCCGGGGGTGCGATAGTCCATGGCGAGTCGGAGCAGCAGGGCATCGGCCCGCCGGCCGCGTGGTCCCGCCAAGGGCGTCCGCCGGCGTCGGCCTGCGGGCTGGGGTCCCGCGGTCATGGCGGTGCTCCGGCGGGAGCTGCTGATGGCAGCCGTCGTGGTCGCAACCGCGGCGCTTGGCGCGGCGGCGCTCTGGGTCGTGAAGCCGCATCGGGTGCCGGCGCCGACCACCGCCGCGTCGTTCCAGGCGGATGCTGCGGAGCCCGTTAGGAGCGACACGCTGCCCGCGTCGAAGATCGCGGCCGCGGCCGGCACCTTCATCCCGGCGGACCCGGTGCCGATCGCGGCGCCGCCCGGGGCCGTCACGGGCGATGCGCCGGCCTGGCTGCACAACGCCGTCGCCTCGGTCGACGCCGGCGGGCGTCCGATGATCGCCGTCGTCATCGACGATCTCGGCCTCGATCGCCGCAACACCGAGCGTGTCATCCGGCTGCCCGGCCCGCTGACGCTCTCGTTCATGACCTACGCCGACGACGTGGCGGAGCAGGCGCGGGAGGGGCGCCGGCATGGGCACGAGCTGCTGGTGCATGTGCCGATGCAGCCGGACGCCGACGGTCTCGACGCGGGATTCAACGTGCTGCGCACCGACCTGCCGCCGGCGGAGCTGGCGCGCCGCATCGACTGGGCGCTGTCGCGCTTCGACGGCTATGTCGGCATCAACAACCACATGGGCAGCCGCTTCACGGCATCCGACTCCGGCATGGCGGCTCTGTTCGCCGAGCTCCACCGCCGCGGTCTCCTCTTCCTCGACTCGCGCACGACCGTGGCGACCCTGGGCGATGCGATGGCGGCGCGCTACGACGTGCCCTTCGCGCGGCGCAACGTGTTTCTCGATAACGAAACTGCGTCCGCGGCGGTCGATGTGGCGCTCGCGAAGGTCGAGGCCGACGCCCGCCGCACCGGCTTCGCCGTCGCCATCGGGCATCCGCACGACGGCACCGTTGCCGCTCTCGCCGGCTGGCTGCCGACGCTGCGCGAGCGCGGGTTCGTCCTGGTGCCCGTCAGCCAGATCGTCCGCCGCAACCTCGCGGCCGCCGGCCAGACGGCGTCGAACTGGCCATGACGCGGCTGCGCCGGCGGTTACAGTTTGGGCAGGATCTTGGTGCGCGATACGGCCGCCGCGGATTCGTCGAGTAGCCGCCGCATCGCCCGCTGCGCTCCCGCGGGATCGCGGCGCTCGATGGCGAGAAGGACGCGGCGGTGCGCCACGAGGTCGCCGACGGCGACGCCGAAGATCGCGTTGGTGATGCGGGCGCTGAGCACGAGCGCGGTCCGGATGAGCGCCGCGAGCGGCTGATAGAACCGGTTGCCGGTCGCCACGACGATCGCTTCGTGGAAGAGGCAGTCGGCTTCGATCGGATCCGCCTTGCCGGCCGCGGCGGCCTCCATGCTGTCATAGGCCTGGCGGATCGCCGCGATCTGCTCGGCGCTGCTGCGGCGGGCCGCCAGCGCCGCACCTTCGCATTCGAAAGCGAGGCGGACCTCGAACAGTTCGAGCAGCATTTCCCGCGTCGCCACGCACTGGCGCAGCCAGAACTGCACGTCGGGATCGAGGAAGTTCCATTCGCGAATGGCGTGCACGCGCGTCCCGCGCCGCGGCCGCGAGCTGACGAGGCCCTTGGCCGAGAGCATCCGCACGGCCTCGCGCACGGCGCTGCGGCCGGCGTCGAACTGCACCGAGAGGTCGGCCTCGTTCGGCAGGGTCGCGCCGGGGGCGTAGGTGCCGGAGACGATGTGCCGGCCGAGCACGTCGGCAATCTCGTGCGTCACGCCAGCGCGGACGGTGATAACACTCACTTGCGAAGGCTCCCCGCCGGCCCGGTCCGACCTCTGCGGTCGGCCCGATCCTGGCGGCTTGTTTAATTTTAATTTGCCTGATAAATGGGACATAAAACAAGCGCCTAGGAAGCACGCAAATCAGGAGGGATCCGGCAGCCAGCCGCTGCGCCGCGCCAGCTTCAAAACCGTCATCGGAGATCGGCAACGACCAAACGGGAGGATGCAATGACGATCGATTCCAGCCTACCGCCGGCCACTCGGCGCGATTTCATCCGCAAGGTCAGCACGTCGGCCGGCGCCGCCGCCGTGCTCGGCGGCTTCGGCTTCGATCCCCTGATGGGGAGCGCCATGGCGGCCGAGATGGGTCGCTCCGAGACGCCGCTCAAGGCCGCGTTCTCGAACGCCGGCCTGCAGGCGACCTGGTGCGCCCAGGGCAAGCAGGCGGCCGAGTTCTGGGGCAAGCTGTTCAACGTCGAGGTCACTTGGTTCGACGGCGAGCTCAGCGCGCCGAAGCAGCGCGCCGCGATCGACAACATGGCCTCGCAGAAGTGGGACTTCGTCGCCATCCAGGCCTTCGGCATCGGCACGCTGACCGATCCCGTCAACAAGATGATCGACGCCGGCATCCCCGTCATCGACATGGACACCCTCATCGTCCCGCTCGAGGAAAGCCGGGTGCACAGCTTCCTCGCCCCCGACAACGAGTTCATGGGCGGCTCGGTGACCCAGGCCCTCGTCGACGCGCTCGGCGGCAAGGGCAAGATCACCATGACCCAGGGCGCCCTCGGCCACACCGGCGCGCAGGGACGCGCGCGCGGCTTCGAGGCGGTGGTCAAGAAGTACCCGAACATCGAGGTGCTCGATACGCAGCCCGCCGACTGGGACGTGACCAAGACGGCCCGCATCTGGGAGTCGCTGCTGACCAAGCACCCGCAGATCGATGCCGCGTTCTTCCACAATGACGACATGGCGCTCGCCGCCGCCAACGTGATGAAGGCGCATGGCCGCGATAAGATCCTCATCGGCGGCGTCGACGCGCAGCCGCCGGCCATCGAGGCGGTGCTGGACGGCCGCATGTTCGCGACCGTGCGCAACCCCTCCTGCCGCATCCATGGCGGCGCCGTGATCGCCGGCGTGGCCGCCATCCTCACCGGCGAGAAGCAGGGGCCCGGCGGCATCCCCAAGCATGTCATCACCGACGGCCCCGTCGTCACCAAGGCCAACGCGCCCGGCATGCAGTGGATGGAAACCCACTTCCTGATCTGAGCACCAGGAAGTTCCGGCGGCTGAGTCGCATGCGTCACATCTCTCGATTGTCACCCCCGCGAAAGCGGGGGTCCAGAGCAAGCGCTGAACCGCTTGCCTGGATTCCCGCTTTCGCGGGAATGACATGGGGGATGTGGCGCGACCAGCCGCATGGGACGCCACCGCATTGAACACCGCCGCCGTTCCGCTGCTGGAGCTGTCCGGTATCTCCAAGTCGTTCGGCGGCGTGCAGGCCCTCAAGGACGTGGATTTCGCGCTCTCGGCGGGCGAGATCCACGGCCTCGTCGGCGAGAACGGCGCCGGCAAGAGCACGCTGATGAAGATCATCGCCGGCGTGCATGCCGAGTACGAGGGCGCCATGCGGATCGACGGGACCCCCGTGCGCTTCCGCTCGGCGCGCGACGCGCTTGCCGCCGGCATCGGCATGGTGCACCAGGAGCTGAGCGTCATTCCCCATCTCAGCGTCGCCGAGAATATTTTCCTCGGCAGCCAGCCGGTCAACCGGGCCGGCCTGGTGCGCTGGCGCTGGATGGCGCGCGAGGCCGAGCGCCACCTGCAGAGCCTGGGCATCCATGTCGATCCCGGCATCACCCTCGGCGCCCTGCCGCTCGGGCTGCAGCAGCTCGTCGAGCTCGCCCGCGTGCTCTTCTCCGGCGCCCGCATCGTCATCCTGGACGAGCCGACCTCGGCGCTCTCGCCGCCGGAGGTCCGCCGCCTGTTCGAGGTGCTGGGCCGCCTGCGCGCCGCCGGCCGCAGCTTCGTCTTCATCTCGCACTTCCTCGACGACGTGCTGGCCGTCTCCGATACGGTCACGGTATTCCGCAATGCCCGCAAGGTCGCCACCGAGCGGGTGGCGTCGGTCGACAAGGCCTGGCTGATCGGCAACATGATCGGCGCCGGCCACGAAGGCCTGGAGGAGAGCTACACCAGCGACATCAAGCTGGAGAGCCTGCCGGCGGCGCCGGTCGTGCTGGCGGCCGACGGCCTGACGCTGCGCGGTGCCTTCCGCGACCTTAGCTTTCAGGTGCGCGCCGGCGAGATTCTCGGCATCTTCGGGTTCATGGGTTGCGGGCAACTCGAACTCTGTCGGGCTCTTGCGGGCAAGCTGCGGCCGGATGCCGGCAGCCTGACCATCGACGGCCGCGCCGTCCATCTCGACAACACGGCGCGCGCCAAGCGCCACGGCGTCGCCCTGCTGCCGGAGAGCCGCCGCAGCATGCTGTTCGCCGCCGAGCCCGTCTATCGCAACATTTCCATCAGCCTGCTCGAGCACATCTCCCGGCTGTTCCTGCGCCCGGAGCAGGAGCGGCGCATCGCCGCCGAGAAGGTGCAGCAGCTCGACATCCGTCCGCCCTCGGTCGAGCGCACGTTGCGCACGCTGTCCGGCGGCAATCAGCAGAAGGTGGCGCTGGCCCGCTGGCTCGCGCGCCTGCCGAAGGTGCTGGTGCTGAGCGAGCCGACGCGCGGCATGGACGTCGGCGCCAAGGACGATGTCGTGAAGATCGTGCGCGGGCTGAAGGCCCAGGGCGTCGGAGTCGTCGTCGTCTCGGCCGAGCCGGAGACGATCCTCTCGCTGGCCGATCGCGTGCTGGTCATGAAGAAGGGCGTGCTGGCGCGCGAGTTCGCGTCCGAGATCGTCAGCAAGGACCGCTTGCTCGAGGCGGCATGAACGAAGGCGCATCGGACACCGCAGTGACGACGGAGAGTCGCCGGGCACCGGCAGGCTCCCGCCGCCGCAGCTGGCTTCTGGGCCAGCTCCGCAACATCGCGCCCTTCGTGACCCTGCTGTTCCTCGTGGGCTTCTTCAGCTTCGCGAGCCCGTCCTTCCTGACGGCCGACAACTTCCAGAACATCCTGCGTCAGGTCTCCGTCACCGGCATCATCGCGACCGGCCTCACCTTCGTCATCCTCTGCGCCGAGATCGACCTCAGCGTCGCCAGCATCGCCAACGCCACGGGCATCCTCGTCGCCTTCTTCACGGCACAGGAGGCCTACGTCAACATCGCCAACGTGCCGCTGCCGGGCTCGGTCGCGATCGTTCTGGCGCTCGCGGGCTGCGTCGCGCTCGGCGTGATCAACGCCTTCGGCGTCACCCGCATCGGCATACCCTCGTTCATCATGACCCTGGCCATGCTGCAGATCGGCGCCGGCATCTGCGCCATGCTGGTGCGCGGCCAGATCGCCTATGCGGTGCCGCCGCTGATCAAGACCCTCGGCAGCGGCAGCCTCGGCCCGGTGCCCTGGATCGTCATCGTCGCGACGCTCATCCTCCTCGGCGGGCATATCGTCCTGACCTATACGCGCTTCGGCCGCTACGTCTACATGGTCGGCGGCAACCGCGAGGCGGCGGAATACTCCGGCGTCAACGTCAAGGCGGTGCTGGCGGCCGTCATGATCATCTCGGCCGTCTGCTCGGGCGTCGCCGGCATGCTCGGCGTCGCCTATTTCGGCAGCGCCCAGCAGAACGAGTTCGACGACTTCCTGCTCGATTCCATCGCCGCGGTGGTGGTCGGCGGCACCAGCCTCTTCGGCGGCCGCGGCGGCATCGGCAACACGCTCACCGGCCTCTTCGTGCTCGGCGTCCTCAACAACGGCCTCGACCATGTCGAGATCGACAGCTTCCTCAAGATCCTGATCCGCGGCCTGATCCTGCTCGCCGCCCTCATCATCAACGTCTACGCCCAGCGCCTGCGCTCGGCCACGGTGGCCACGACGGATTGAGGCCGGCCGGCCTTAGCCTGTCGTCGTTTCCGCTTGCAAGCCGCTCGATAGCAGGCGAATAGTCCCATCCGGGTGTGGAGGGGATATGCGGCATTTCCTTTCTGTCGGCGTCGGCATCATTGCCGCCGCGGTCCTGTCGTTCGGTACGCCGGTTGCGGCCGCCAAGAACTCGTTTCACGTGGCTTGGTCGATCTATGCCGGCTGGATGCCCTGGGGCTATGCCGCCGACAGCGGCATCATGAAGAAATGGGCGGACCGCTACGGGATCACCGTCGACGTCACGCGGGTCGACAGCTATCTGGACTCCATCAACCAGTATACGTCCGGCGCCTTCGACGGCTGCGCCATGACCAACATGGACGCGCTGACCATGCCGGCAGCCGCGGGTGTCGATTCGACGTCGCTCCTCGTCGGCGATTTCTCCAGCGGCAATGACGGGATCGTGCTGAAGAACGCGACCCGCCTGCAGGACATCGCCGGGCGCCGCGTCCTCCTGGTCAAGTTCTCGGTGTCGCACTATCTGCTGGCGCGCGCCCTCGAGAGCGCCGGCCTGGGCGAGGGCGACGTGACGCTCGTCGATACCTCCGACGCCGACATCGTGAAGGCGTTCGCCGGTTCGCCGGAGGCGCAGGCGGTGGTGACCTGGAATCCGCAGCTCGCCGATGTGCAGCGCGTTCCCGGGACCACGCTCGTGTTCGACAGCAAGCAGATCGCCGGCGAGATCATCGACATGATGGTCGTCAACACCAAGACGCTCGGCGAGCATCCGGAATTCGGCAAGGCGCTCGCCGGCGCCTGGTACGAGGTCCTCGCGCGGATGCGGCAGCGCAACGCCGAAGGCGCGGCCGCCATTGCCGCCATGGCGGCGGCGAGCGGCACGGACGTCGAGGGCTTCCGCGCGCAGCTGCGCGGGACCTGGATGTTCTACGGCGCCGACGAGGCCGCGTTCTTTGCCGGCAACAGCGACCTGGTGACGACGATGGACCGCGTGCGCAAGTTCTCCTTCGACCACGGCCTGCTGGGCAAGGGCGCCGCCTCGGCGGATGCCGTGGGCATCCGGTTCCCCGACGGCACCACCCTCGGCAACCCCGACAACGTGAAGCTGCGCTTCAGCGACGACTACATGAAGCTCGCGGCCGAGGGGAAGCTATAAAGGAAGCAGCAATCGCGCTTTGAGCCGTAGGACCTCGCGACGGATGTTCCTACAGCGTCCCCTCGCCCGCGAAGCGGGAGAGGGATAGGGTGAGGGTCCGCCGCGGCAGCGGCGAAGAGTCTCTGACGGAAAGGCTTGGCTCTACAGGTGCGGACCGATCGGCAGCACGGTCCGCGAGACTCTTGTTTGGTTCGCTGAATGTTCCTATAATGTCCGTGGCAGTTGGACATCGTGAAACAAATCTATGGCAGTCGAGCCCGCCGCGTGCTCGGCCCAAGGCCGCCTCCGATCCCAAACAACGCAGAATGCGTTACCCTCGTTTTCAAGATTCTGGATGTCAACAAGAGCATTCAACCCCGAGCTTCCGCTGGGCATGGGGTGCATCGCTCGATTTCGCCGCCAGGGGGCGAGCGGCGATCGCGCTGCGAAGGGCTCCGGTTCTGTCAATTTCCGCTGGACATGGGGTTCATCCGACAAATTTCCGGACCAGCGTCGGAATTAACTCCGTATGCTTGCCAGAACGCAGGACCGGCCCAAGGCCCAAAAAAATGGCACGTTGGAAAAGATACCAGACCGTAATCGGCCCCGGACGGGCCAAGGCATATCGCTGCCCCTGCTGCAATGCCAAGACCCTCCGTGGCCGTGGTCAGTTCGAATTGTGTCCCGTCTGCTACTGGGAGGATGACGGCATGGACACAGGCAATCCCCGACTGGAATGGGCGCGAGTGAACTACCGGCAATTCGGGGCTTGCGAGGATCGCTGGATCCATGACGTTCGCCCGCCACGGACGGGCGATCGGTAAGCCGGCAGGACGCAACGCGCACTCCGTTTCTCCGCTGGACATGGGGTCCATCCGCAATTTTTCACACCACCGCCGGAATCCAGCCGCACCCGGCGGTCAGTTCCCCCGGCGGGCGGCGAACCGGACGGCCTCCTGGGCGGCGCGGACGAGGGCGCGGGCCTTGTTGCAGGTCTCCTGGTACTCGGCCTCGGGATCGCTGTCGGCGACGACGCCGCCGCCGGCCTGGACGTACATGGCGCCGTCCTTCACCACGGCGGTGCGCAAGGCGATGCAGGTGTCCATCGAGCCGTTGGCGGCGAAATAGCCGACCGCCCCGGCATAGACGCCGCGCCGCTCCGGCTCCAGCTCGTCGATGATCTCCATCGCCCGCACCTTCGGCGCGCCCGACACCGTGCCGGCCGGGAATCCGCCGATCAGCGCATCGATGGCGTCGTACTGCGGGTCGATCTCGCCCTCGACGTTGGAGACGATGTGCATGACGTGGGAGTAGAGCTCGATCTCGTTGCGCTCGGTCACCTTGACGGTGCCGATCCGGGCGACGCGGCCGACGTCGTTGCGGCCGAGGTCGAGCAGCATCAGGTGCTCGGCCAGCTCCTTCGGATCGGCGAGCAGGTCGGCGGCGAGATCGCGGTCCTCCTGCGGCGTGGCTCCCCGCCGGCGCGTGCCGGCGATCGGGCGGATCGTGACCGTGCCGTCGCGCAGGCGCACCAGGATCTCCGGGCTCGAGCCGACGACGGCGAAGTCGCCGAAGTCCAGATGGAAGAGGAAGGGCGAGGGGTTGAGCCGCCGCAGCGCCCGGTAGAGGGAGAACGGCGGCAGCCGGAACGGCACCTTGAAGCGCTGGGACGGCACGACCTGGAAGATGTCGCCGGCATAGATGTACTCCTTCGCCTTGGCGACGATGGCGTGGTACTGCGCCGGCGTCATGTTCGAGGTCGGCTCCGGCAGGTCCGCGAGATCGGCCCCGTCGTCGCGGCGATGCGGCAGGCTGCGGTCGAAGTCGGCGACGACGTCGGCGAGCCGCTCGCAGGCCTGGGCATAGGCGGCGCGCGCGTCGATGCCCGGCGTCGGCCAGGCGGGCGTGACCACCGTGACGATGTCGTCGACATTGTCGAAGATCGCGACGACCGTCGGCCGCAGGAGGATGGCGTCGGGCACGCCCAGCACGTCCGGATTCTTGTCCGGCAGCCGCTCCATCAGCCGCACCATGTCGTAGCCGAGATAGCCGAAAAGGCCGGCCGCCATCGGCGGCAGCGCGGCGGGCGTGTCGATGCGGCACTCGGCGACGAGCTTGCGCAGCGCCGCGAGGGCATCCTCGCCGGCCGGCACGAAGGCGGCGGCATCGAAGCGGGCGCGCCGGTTGATCTCCGCCTTGCCCTTGCGGCAGCGCCAGATGAGGTCCGGCTTCAGGCCGATGAAGGAATAGCGCCCGCGCAGCGCGCCGCCCTCGACCGACTCGAAGAGAAAGCTGTTGGGCCGGCCGTCGGCCAGCTTCAGCATCGCGGAAACGGGCGTCTCCAGATCCGCGACCAGAGTCGTCCAGACCAGCTGCGGGCGCCCGGCGGCGTAGACGGCGCTGAACGACTCCGGGCTGGGCTGCGTCTGCATTACTTGTAAAGGGCGTCGATGGCGGCCTGGTCCTTCGACACGCCGATCTTCTTTTGCACGACGGCGTTGAACTGGTCGTAGATGTCGCCGGCGATCTCGCCGCGCAGCTTCTTCTGTAGATCGGCGACGTCCGTCTTGGCGGCCGCGAGATCGACCGGCTTGATGTCGGTGAGCCGGGCGACCACCTCGCCGTCATCGGAGATGCTGCGCGCGGTCGCCGCGTCGCCGACCTTCCCCGCAAAGAGCAGCGTCGCCAGCTGCGCGGAGATGTTGGCGGAAACGTCGCCGGTGTCGCGCTGGAACGGCTGCGACGTCGACACGGTCGCGTTGAGCTCGCCGGCGATCTTGTCGATCGCTTCGCCGCCCTGGATGCGCTCGACGATCTTCTGCGCCTTGGCGCCGACCGCCTTCTGCCGTTCGACGGCCTGCCAGTCCGCGATCACCTTGTCGCGCACCTCGTCGAGCGGCCGGGTCGCCGCCGGCCGGATGCCGTCGACATGCAGGATCACGAAGCCGCCGTCGGGCGCATCGGTGAGCGGGCTGTCCTCGCCCTCCGGCGTGTCGAAGGCGATCGAGAGGACCTGGGCATCGCCCTTGACCTCGGCGACGTCCTTGCCGTCCGGCGCCTTGCCAGTCTTGTCGACGGCGTCGATCTTCTGCACGGGAAGGCCGAACTTGCCGGCGGCGTCGACCAGCTTCGTCCGCGCCGCCAGTTCGTCCTGCAGCTGATTGCCGACGTCGACCAGCTCGGCCGCCGCCTGGCGCAGGGCCAGGTCGTGCGCCAGCTTGTCATGCACGTCGGCCAGCGTCTGCAGGTGCGGGTCCGTCGCGTCGACGATCCCGAACACGGGCCAGCCGAGCGGGCCCTTGACCGGATCGGTCACGTCGCCCTGCTTGCCGGCGAAGATGGCGTCGGCGAGCTGCTTGGCGCCGGCCGTGTCCGCGACGACGTTGGCAAGCGCGTTCTGCAGGTCCTCGACCTTGCCGAACTCGCCGAGGTCCAGCGGGTCGGCATTGATGGCGGCCTTCACGGCGTCAGCGAACGGTGTGCCCGCCCGTACCTTGGAGACCAGGTCCTTCGCCGCGGCCTCGTCCGCGATGACGGCCTGCGCCACCTTGCGCTTTGCCGGCACGTCGAACTCCGCCTTGCGCGCCTCGTACTCCGTCTTCACCTGGTCTTCCGAGATCTTGATCGTGCCGGCGCGGTCCTCCGGCCGCAGGCGGACGATCGTCATCCCCCGGTATTCGGGCGCCTGGTAGTTGGCCGGGTGGTCCTTGTGAAACTGCGCGATGGCGGCATCGTCCGGCGTGGCCACGTCCGTGATGCTGCTGTCGGGTATCAGCAGCGTCTGCGCCACCCGCTGTTCGTTGCGATAGGCGTAGAGCGTCTCGGCCAGACTCTTCGGGACCTGCGTCCCCACCTGGATCGCGACCGATATCGGCGCCGCGGTGAGGATCTGGCGCAGTTGCCGGCGATATTCCTCGTCGCTGAACCCGGCATCTTCCAGGGCCATCTGATACCGATTGGGGTCGAACGTGCCGCCGACGCCGCGGAAATGCGGATCGCCCTGGATCGCCGCGCTGGCCATGTCGGCCATGGCCGGGTCGTCCAGGCGCGTCATATTCAACGTGCGCCCGTAGGACGCGAAGGCCGCGCGCTCGATCAGCTGGTTGAGGACGCCGTCGACCACGCCGAGCTGGCGCAGCAGCTGCGGATCGATCGGTGTCGCGCTCTGCTGCTGCATCTGCTTCGACTCGCGGTCGACGGCGCGGCGCAGCTGGTCGGCGCTGATCTCGATGTCGCCGACCGTCGCGACCTCGGCCTCCTTGGCGAATTCC
>Ga0335076_10002573_pt1 | contig 18067 bp, 10 predicted proteins | sample Lox_Sample_25_FD_206717 | JGI IMG/M metagenome (GOLD analysis project Ga0335076, IMG submission 206717) | Soil microbial communities from Loxahatchee National Wildlife Refuge, Florida, United States - Lox_Sample_2.5 | ecosystem: Environmental > Terrestrial > Soil > Wetlands | place: USA... | reverse complement strand
GCCGCAGGTGAAATATTCCGGTTCGAAGATGAAGGTAAGTGGCAAGGGCGCGTTCTGCCAGAGGTGGCAGGCCCACTGTCTTCATCAGCCACACATCGCAGGACGCAGATGCCGCGCAGCGCAACTGTGACGCCCTGCGCTTCGCCGGGCTTGAAGTCCGGTTCGACCAGAGTGAGCTGCGCGGAGGGAATGCGTGGGATACCTCGATGGGCAAGTAGATCAAGGGGTGCGCGCTGTTCTTGCCGCTCATCTCAGCCAATACCGATGTACCGATGCGCGCAGCGATCGTTACTTTCGCCGCGAATGGAATCTCGCTGAGGGCAGCGAGCGCGGTTGCGTTCGCCGATCCGGCGCGCGCGAATGAGGAATCTGGGGTCGCGGCGCTCTCGTTCAGGTACCGCGGTGCCAACGCCGATCTCATCGCCCTCGCCGAAGCACTTTCCGAGGGGTCGTGACCGGGCTGTCCCGCTTCTCCTACCTCAGCGTGCTTGCCCCCGTTACTGCTGGGGAGCCTTGGAGATTGCGCCCTTGCATTGGGAACTTAGCTTCGAGTCATTATTTTTTAGGCATTGCTCCGCCTCCTTGCCTTTCTGACCCTGGCAGAGTTGTTGGAGCTCTGTTTTGCACGCCTGGGCAACTTGGCTATTGACTTCACGACGCTGGGCATCTGCTTGAGTGCAGACACCCAGGACGAAGGCGGACATGATGACGAGTGCTGTCACTTTCATACATTTCCCCTTTCCGACGGTGGTCATCGGATATTCAAGGCTGATGGAAAGCCGGCCAACTCATGTGCTTTTACCAGCTTCCGGTGAGAAGCCGAAGCGAAAACAGGCGCTGAGCGGTAATTGTTTGACCGGTCTACCCACAGCAAACTCGTTGCAGTGTAGATCACGTCTCCGCTTGGATGTACCGTGGAAACCGCATAAAACCGAGGTCCATCGTGCCGGGAAGCCACGATGGCTACGTTCGTGCTGGCGCTGGGCGAGACGGTGTCCGCGCCCTACAACCTTCGGGAGAAGAATCGTGAGCGATCAGACCAAACTGGACCGTTCGCATCTGCCAATTCGCAACACTCAACGACCGGGACTCATAACCTACGATGCGAAGGATCCCGAGGCGAAGTTCCCGCCGATCCGCGATCTGCGCCCGCCCGACGGAGCACCGAATGTCCTGGTCATTCTCATCGACGACGCGGGATTCGGGTCTTCGAGCGCCTTCGGCGGGCCCTGCCAGACGCCAAATGCCGAGAAGCTGGCGGCGGCTGGCTTGAAGTACACGCGCTTCCACACCACTGCCCTGTGCTCACCATCTCGTCAGGCACTGCTCACGGGGCGAAACCATCATTCCTGTGGGATGGGCGGGATCACGGAGATCGCCACCGGCGCTCCGGGCTACAACTCGGTCCTCCCCAACACAATCTCGCCGGTGGCACGAACGCTTAAGCTCAACGGATACGCCACGGCGCAGTTCGGCAAATGCCACGAGGTCCCAGTCTGGCAGACCAGCCCGGTGGGTCCGTTCGATGCCTGGCCCACGGGCGGCGGCGGGTTTGAATACTTCTATGGTTTCATCGGGGGGGAAGCCAACCAGTGGTACCCGACGCTCTACGAAGGCACGACGCCGGTGGAGAACAAGAGAACGCCGGAAGAGGGCTACCACTTCATGGAAGACATGACCGACAAGGCGGTCTCCTGGATCGGGCAGCAGAAAGCGCTCACCCCCGACAAACCGTTCTTTGTGTACTTCGCGCCCGGTGCCACCCATGCGCCGCATCACGTACCAAAGGAATGGGCGGACAAGTACAAAGGCAAGTTCGACGGTGGCTGGGACAAACTGCGCGAAGAGACTTTCGCTCGACAAAAGAAGCTTGGTGTGGTCCCGGTCAATAGCGAGTTGACCGCCCGTCATAAGGAAATTCCGGCGTGGGAGGAGATGCCGGAGAAGCTCAAGCCGGTTCTTCGGAGGCAGATGGAAGTCTACGCGGGGTACATGGAGTACACCGACCATCACGTGGGCCGCCTGTTCGACGGACTGCGCGGGCTCGGCGCTCTCGAGAATACCCTGATTTATTACATCATTGGCGACAATGGAGGCTCGGCCGAGGGCACGTTGAACGGAACCTTCAACGAGATGCTGAACTTCAACGGCATGGCCGCCATCGAGACGCCGGAATTTCTCGAAGCCCGGATCGATAAGTTCGGCGGCCCGGAATCCTACAACCACTACGCCGTCGGCTGGGCGCACGCGATGAACACGCCTTATCAGTGGACCAAGCAAGTCGCCTCCCACTGGGGCGGAACTCGCAACGGCACGATCATTCACTGGCCGAAGGGCATCAAGGGCAAGGGTGAGATGCGCACGCAGTTTCACCACTTGATCGACGTGGCTCCGACCATTCTTGAGGCCGCCGGGCTTCCAGAGCCGCTCTCGGTGGAGGGCATAGCGCAGGAACCCATCCATGGGGTCAGCATGCTGTATTCGTTCAACGACGCCAAGGCCGCAGAGCGGCACGAGACGCAATACTTTGAGATGTTCGGTAATCGCGGGATTTACCACAAAGGATGGACCGCAGTGACGCGGCACAAGACCCCCTGGCTGCTGGTGGGTGAGAAGACGCCAGCCTTTGACGATGACGTGTGGGAGCTCTATGACACCAACAAGGACTGGACTCAGGCGAATAACCTCGCCAAGCAGATGCCCGAGAAGCTGCATGAGCTGCAGCGGCTGTGGTTGATGGAGGCGACGCGCTACAACGTCCTGCCTCTCGATGACGACATAGCCAAGAAGATGAATCCAGACTTGGCGGGTCGGCCCACTCTTATTAAGGGCAAGACACAGCTCCTGTTCGGCGGGATGGGCCGCCTGTCCGAGAACTGCGTCCTAAACATCAAAAACAAGTCGCACTCAATTACCGCTCAGATGATCGTGCCCGAGAAAGGTGCGCAGGGAGTGATCATCGCCCAGGGTGCCAACATCGGCGGGTGGAGCCTCTACGCCCACAAGGGGAAGCTCAAGTATTGCTACAACCTGGGCGGGGTACAGCGCTTCTACGTCGAGGGGGCGAATCCGTTGCCCCCGGGTGAGCACCAGGTACGCGCGGAGTTTGCGTACGCCGGCGGCGGTCTGGCAAAGGGCGGCAAGGTGACGCTCTATGTTGACGGGAAGAAGGCTGGAGAAGGAGACGTCCCCATGACGCTGCCCATGGTCTATTCGGCCGATGACGGCTTAGACGTTGGTGAAGACAGCGGGGCTCCGGTCTCCGAGGACTACGGGCCAACGGGCAACGCCTTCAATGGCCGGATCAAGGGCGTGCAACTTGCGATCGCTGAGGACGCCGAGAACGTGGATCATCTCGTCAAGCCGGAGGACGCGATTCGCATCGCGATGGCGCGACAGTAAAGCCGCCCTTCAGGCAGGCTCGGTAGATTTTCAACGCGGGTGCCCGCTGAAGGCACCTTGACGGCAGTTGCCGGACAGGTCGGCTCCGTGGCACACCGGCTGTTTGGCACGGGGGTTGCTGATGCTGCAGCGAGACCGATCGACCCATGGCACCCGCGTCCTGCGACTGGGCGGACTCTCTCTCCTGGTGATTGCTCCGGTACTGCATTCCGAGGCTGCCGTTTCCCAGGACTTGCGCATCGAGAACGTTACGATCGTCTCGCCCGAGAGTGCGCGGGAGATCGACAGTGCCACCGTGACGATTCGTGACGGGCGTATCCGCAGCATCTCCAGCGGGGCGCCCGGCGCTGCGGCGAGCGGCCCGACTGCTGCTCAGACGCTCGACGGCACCAACCTGTACCTGATCCCGGGCTTGATCGACAGCCACGTCCACCTCGGGGGGATCCCGGGGATGACCGCCGAGCAGGAAACGGCTCACCCCGACATCGCCCGCGCTGCGCGCGATCAGTTTCCTCGCAGCTACCTTTATTCCGGTTTCACAACGCTCATCGACCTGATTTCGACGCCCGAGGGGATCGCCCGTTGGAAAAGCCACGACCCCACGCCCGACACCTATTTCTGCGGCGGCGCAGCTCTGATGGATGGGTATCCGTCGAACTACCTGCCGAAGGAGAGCCGCTACAGGGCAATGCCGTACATGCTGGTGGAGGCGCGGCCCGGCTCGCCTCTGCCACCGGGTGTGAAAGCCAGTGAGCACACGCCACAGGCCGTCGTCACCCGCATGAAAGCGGACGGTGCGATCTGCGTGAAGGCGTTCTTCGAGCGTGGCTTCGGTGGAGAGCACGACCTCCCTGTGCCGCAGGCCGACACAATCCGCGCCCTGGTGCGGGCGGCCCACGCGGCGGGACTTACGGTGCTGATGCATGCGAATTCGCTCGAGGCCCAGACGTTCGCGCTCGACACCGGCGTTGACATCATCGCGCACGGCCTATGGAACACGGACGAGAAAACCAAGCCAGGCGAACTCACGGCGCTCGAGAAGTCAGTTCTGGATCGGGTCATCGCCGCGGATGTGGGATGGCAGCCGACACTTCAGGTTCTGTACGGACTGCACAATCTGTTCGATGACGCGACGCTGGCCGACCCAAGGGTCGCTCGCGTTCTGCCGCGCAGTCTGATCGACTGGTACCGAACGCCGGAGGGAAGGTGGTTTCGGGACTCCATCGTCGCTGAGACCCCCGAGCTCGGTGCGCCCTCCGTGGCCGCAAACATGCTCGTCGGTCCCATCAACAGAGTCGCAGCTGCGACAGCTTCCATGGCTCAACACCAGGCGCGCCTGTTGTTTGGTACTGACACGCCGAGTTCGCCGACCTATGCGAATCCTCCAGGACTCAATGGCTGGTTGGAGATGCGCCATCTGGCCGATGCCGGCGTCACGCCCAAGCAGATCTTTCAGGCGGCAACGCTGAGCAACGCGCGCGCCCTGAAGCTGGATCGCGATGTTGGCACGGTGCAGGTGGGAAAGCGCGCGAACCTGCTGCTGGTGCGCGCCGACCCGAGGAAGACCATCCAGGCCTATCAGCAAATCGTAAAGGTCATCCTCGGCGGCCGGGTGCTCAACCCGAGCGCGCTGGCGGCGGATCGCCTTGATTAACGCGCCAAGCAGTGGTGCTTTCCCCATGACTGGATGCGTACGGCCGAGTCGTTCATGGAGGGCGACCCTCCACTGGGTCGTCCATGACTGTGAAGGCCATTACAATCTCGGATAACTCGGATGCCCCCCACCACTGAACGCGGGGCTCACTAACTCAAGCATTAATGTGGGATTCCTCTATGGCGCAATTGTTGCGATTGCTGTTGGCTGCTGCCCTCCTACCCGTCTCGTTGCAAGCTGCAGCGGACCCGGCAAAGCTTCACAAGCTCGCACGGGACTACTATCAGTGGCGTGATGTCGCTCACCCGGTCGACACAAGCCAGGCTGGGGACCATCGCTTCGACAGCCGGCTGACCGACTACACCATGGCTGAGGTCCTCAAGCGGCGCCAGCACATCAGTGACCTGCTCGCGCAGGTTAGTGCTATCAATACAGACGGCTGGAGTAAGAACGAGCGCGTGGACCTCGTTCTGTTCCGGTCGCAGCTCGCCGCCGCGGACTTCTTCGATCGACAACTGGACCCCGAGAGCAGCGACCCACAGCTATACGTCAACGAATGCACAGCCGCGATCTTTACTCTATTGCAGAAGGAATACGCGATACACCGCACTCGCGCACTTGCCGCGACCGCGCGTCTCGAGCAGATGCCCGCGTTGTTACGCACGGGCCAAGCGAATCTCACGAGGCCGACAAAGCTATATGCCTCGCTCGCAATACAGGCCGCCAGACAGGGTGATGACCTGTACACCGTAAGCCTGATGTCTCTTGTTGATGGCCTTTCGGAAAGTGAGCGCACACGGCTATTCAAAGCACGTGACGCCGCAGTCAAGGCGTTGCACGAGTACGCTGACTGGCTGGATTCCCGGCTGAGCAAGATGCCGGACTGGCAGCCGATGGGCGAGGAGACTTACAACTACCTGCTAAAGCACGTTCTGCTGCTGCCGTTCGACGCGCGTGAGGTTGCACATCTGGGTGAAGTGGAGCTGGCACGTTATCGTGCGCTCGAAGCAATGCTCAAGGATCCGAGCCTGGCGTCACCCGATCCGGCGCGCGCCAAGCACATTCCGAAGGACGAGGCGGAGTTTCTTGCCGCGTATGAGTCACGGCTCACGGAAATCGTCGCTTTCCTGAAGGCCAACCGGCTGGTGACCATTCCCTCCTATATCGGCCCGTTCGAAATCCGCCAGCTTCCCGAAGCATTCAAGCCGACCGCGCCGGGCGGGTTCATGAATCCGCCCGGCGTATATGACAAAGATCCCAGCGGCTTCTATTTCATTCCAACCTACAATCCGAAGAGCAACAACTTCTACATTCGCGCGGCCATTGAAGATCCGCGCCCCATCCTGGGTCATGAGGGGATTCCAGGCCACTTCCTGCAGATCTCGATTGCGAATCACGTTGCAGATGAGATTCGTCGGCAGCACCAGGACACGGTATTCGCGGAAGGGTGGGCCCTTTACGGAGAGGAGCTGCTGATGCGGGAAGGTCTCTATCCAGACAACTCTGCAGCACAGGGCCAGGTTCTGCGCCTCAGTCGTTATCGGGCGGCGCGCATCGGTGTAGACGTGAACCTGCACACGGGCCGCTGGACCTTCGAGCAGGCTGTGCAGTACTTCATGGAGGCAGGCGGTCTCGATCGGGAGGCCGCAGAGGGTGAGGCAGCGGGTGCCGCGTCGACTCCATCTCAGAAAATCTCCTACATCACGGGCAAGTGGCAGATCATGCGTCTGTTAGGGCGATATCGTGACAATCAGGGCGCCAAGTTCCGTCTGGGCGCGTTCCACGATCAGTTGATCAGCTACGGCAGCTTGCCGTTGTCGGTTGTCGGTTGTCGAATGGCTGATGCTCGATGACGACACGTCACTGCGGCGAGCGCTGAATTAGGGAGGCGCGTTCAGCTTTCGTGGAGTTGCGGAAGTCGCGGGGTGCTTCGTCGCGCCCATGAAACATGCATTGCCTGACCTCAAGCGCCGCGATGACATGGTGCTTGGAGGCGAGTTTGGCAGGCGATAGACAATCTTGCTGCCGCGACTCGGCCTTTTTGCAACAGCTCTACGCTCTGGCACGCCCCAGGGCACAGTGGCGACTCAAGATACGCCCGGCACAGCCCGTTTGCCTACTCAGCTCCATCATCCGGGATCGACGACGAGTGTGATCTGAACGCGCCACGTCGAGGCTCGCGGTCACGTGCGCGGCGGGCGGAAAAAGGGGCCGCTTCGTGGTTTCCGCTAATCTGTAGGCATGTCGAGCGGATTCCGCTTTGTCTGTTTTGGTTCACTCGCGACGGCGGCATTGCTGTGCGCCGTCAGCGCGCAAGGCGCGGGGGCTGAGGCATCTAACGCCGACCTGCGCAAAGCCTTTCAGGACGCCTATGCACGTGTCACCGCCAATTTTCCCGATGAGTCCGCCGCCGACAGCGAGGCGCTGAAGAGCTATCTGCTGTACCCGTATCTGCAAGCCGCACGCATCCGCCAGGCACTGGATGGCAGCCCCGATTCATTGGTGCGGGTGGACCAATCAGCCGCGGATTTTCTTGCAGCCCACGAGCAGGCGCCGGTGTCGCGGGGACTGCGCCGCGCATGGCTGGAGAGCCTGGCCAGGCGGTCAAAATGGGGCGTTTTCATCGAAGCCTACCGCGACTCCGGCGCGACGGATGCAGCGCGCTGTCAGAGTTTCACCGCACGCATCGAGCTCGGGAAGACCGAGGGACTCGCCCGCGACATCGCCAAGCAATGGCTTACCCCGCACAGCCTGCCGGAGTGCGAGCATCCCTTCGCTTGGCTCAACACCAACCGTCTGCTCACCTCGGATCTGATCGAGGAGCGCATCCGCTTGGCGTTGGAGATCGACAACGTGGCATTTGCCCGCCAGATCATCCAGCAGCTTCCCACAGACCGGGTCGGACCCTACCTGCAGTGGGCATCGTTGCTCGAGCACCCGCAGCGTAGCCTCGATGCCCTGATCGCCTCGCCAGACGTCACCGTAGACCCGACGGCTCTGCTGGCCGGATGGACCCGGCTCACCCGAACGAATCCGGCAGCGGCCAAGGAGCGCTACCAAGGCTTGATGAGCGCGCGTGGCCTGACTCGCGAAACCGGCAGCCCTTATGCCTTGGCACTGGCATTGTCCCTCGCCTGGAATCACGATCCTGCGGCGCTGAAATACTTCGAGCTCGTTGCTTCTCGCGACTTCGATGATTCGGCACTGGAGTGGCGAGCGCGTGCTGCATTTCTGGCCGGCGACTGGAAGCTCGCGGTGAAATCGATCGGTGCAATGTCCGAGACCAACCAGCAGACGGCGCGCTGGCGCTATTGGGCCGCGCGCGCGGCGGCACAACTGCACGAATTCAGCCAAGCGCAGCGGCTGTACATGTCACTACTCGGCGATGACAACTACTACTCGGGAATGGCGGCTGCACGCCTGCATAGGGCGGTAATTCCCCGGCTCCAGACCCTGCCGGTCGACCAGGATCTGCTCGCTTCCATCGAGCACGTGCCGGCGATGGAACGCGCCCGTGAGCTGTTTCTCTGCGCCATGCGTCAGGAGGCCTTAGCCGAGTGGCAGCTCGGCTATGGTCAGTTGTCCGAGGCAGGGCGGTTGCAGTCGATCCGTCTGGCGGCGGGCTGGGGATGGTATGACCAGGCGATCGCGGTCGCCAGCGCGCAGCAGGTGTTCAACGATTACCCTCTGCTTTATCCCCGTCCGTTCGATCCACAAGTGAAACAAGCAGCAGGCCTGGCGCAGTTGTCACCCGACCTCATCTATGGCGTTCTCCGCCAGGAGAGTCTATATCGCGTCGATGCGGTGTCGAGTGCGGATGCCCGAGGTCTGATGCAATTGCAGTTGGATACAGCCCGCCGCACAGCACGCCGTTGGAAGCGGCCGCAGCCGGACCTCTCGGATCTCTTCGATCCAGCGACCAGCACACAGCTCGGAGCCGCTCGATTGCGCACACTCCTCGATCAGTTCGATGACCAGCTTCCAGTGGCGTTGGCCGCGTACAACGCCGGGGCGAACGCAGTGATGCGCTGGTTGCCCAGTACGACTGTCGACTCTGATGTCTGGATCGAGAACATTCCGTACGGCGAAACACGAGTTTACGTCCAGAGGATTCTGTGGCATGCGTTGACCTTCACGTGGCTACACACGAGGGAGGCCCAGCAAACGAAGTCTTGGCTTACCCCCATTCGGGCGATGCACCCGACGGATTCGGAGCCAAAGGCTCTATCCGAGGTCAGAGGTACGGTCCACCTCGAGCCGTGTGTAGAGTGTTGGCAGGACAGGAACCCGCGATCGGGTATCGGTCGACGCTACATCACGACGGTAACGACTTTTTCCTCCGTGCAGGCGTCGAGACCGCGCGCACCGAGCTCCCGTCCAATGCCGCTGGTCTTGAATCCGCCCCAGGGCAGACGCGGATCGATCGCACCCCAGCCGTTGATCCACACGGTGCCGGCGCGAACCCTTGCCGCAATGGAGTGCGCGGCATTGATGTCGCGCGTCCACACGCTCGCCGAGAGCCCGTAGCGGGTCGCGTTCGCGAGCCGCACGGCTTCGTCGGTGTCATCGAAGGCCATCACGGCGCCGACCGGACCGAATATCTCCTCCTGCGCGACGCGCATCTCGTTGCGCACGTTGGCGAGAATCGTCGGCTTGAAGAAATAGCCCTTGCCGCTGCGACGGTCGCCGCCCGCGACTACCTTGGCGCCTTCCTGTACGCCAAGCCTCACGTAGCCTTCGACACGATCGAGCTGTTTTTTGCTGACCAGTGCTCCCATCTGGGTCTCGGGGCTGAAAGGATCGCCCTGCCTGACGCCGTTGGCGGCCGCGCCAAGACCCTCGAGCAGCTGATCGTACCTGGAGCGGTGCACGAAGATGCGCGTGCCGGCAGCGCAGATCTGCCCGGAATTGGCGAACAATCCTAGCGCCACCCCGGCTACCGCTGCGTCCATCGCCGCATCTGACAGGACGATGTGCGGGGTCTTGCCGCCGAGCTCCAGCGCAACGCGCTTGAATCCGTCTGCCGCGACCTTCTGGATTTCGCGGCCGACTTCGGGACTTCCCGTGAAGCTGATTTTGTCGATGCCCGGATGACGCGCGAGAGCTGCTCCGGCGACCTCACCCAGGCCAGTGACGACATTGAACACACCGGCCGGGAACCCTGCCTCTTCGATCAGTCTCGCGATGTGCAGCGTCGTGAGGGGTGCCTCTTCGGAGGGCTTCATCACCATGGTGCAACCTGCCGCGAGGGCCGGAGCCAGCTTCCACGCGGCGATCATTGTCGGTGCGTTCCATGGGGTGATGGCACCGATGACCCCCACCGGTTCCCGGATCGTGTAGTTGAACACCGGACGCCCGAACGCCCCGGCGGTGGGGATGGTGCGCCCTTCGATCTTGTCCGCCCAGCCGGCGAAGTAGCGCACCGTGTCTATGCTGTTTGGAATATCGAGCATCGTGGGCTCGAACAGTGGCTTGCCGACCGTCGCCGATTCGAGCTTTGCCAGATATTCCTTGTCGCGCTCGAGCAGATCCGCGAGCCGATACAGAAGACGGCTGCGTTGGGCGCCCGGGATCTTCGACCATTCGCCGCCGTCAAACTGGGCGCGCGCCGCGGTAACCGCGCCGTCGACGTCCTGTGCCGAGCCGGCCGAGACGGTGCTGAGTACCGTCTCGGTGGCGGGATTGATGACGTCGAAACTCTCGCCACTGCTCGAGTCGATCCATTTTCCGTTGACGTACATCTGGCGAAAGCCAGCGCCTAGCGCTGCCGTGGACGGGATCGAGGTCGCCATGAGCTTCCCCCTCATCAGATGAAATCGCTGCGTGGGCGCGGCCCGACGGTCTGCAACGGCCGAGGAACCCTGTAAATGCGCTTAGAGTAGCCTGCCGCGAAACACAGCGCCAATTCCCGAGCCGCGCGGCAAAGCGGTTGGGGGCACAAAGGCATCTTGACGCTCGAGAGATCAGAGGCTTAAGGTAAAACGCAGCTATAAATACTCCAAGCCGCTCGAGCGTCGGTCGCTCCGGGGACACGAAGATGAGTAGGGCGATGCGCTGCGTCGTAGCGTTGCTGGCAGTTACGTCCGCCGTCGCCGGCTGCGCGCGACATACGGCGGAGCCCTCCGGAACCGTGCTGGTCGCAATGGCCGACAACACCTTCTCTCCCAGCATTGTGCGCGTACCGGTGGGCGGCTCGGTCGTCTTCCACAATGCCGGGCGCAGCGTCCACAACGCGGTCGCGATCGACAACTCCTGGTCGACCGAGCGCACGTTCGGCAACATCAGCATTCCGCCCGAGGGGATGACCGAAGTCGTATTCCCGACTGCGGGTGTGTATCGGTTCTACTGCACCTTCCACGGAACGCCCGACGGCAAGGCGGGAATGGTCGGGGTGATTGTCGTCGGAGACGTTCAATACACGCCTCCGGCCGGTAATCGTGGCGTGCTCGCCGTCGTCGACCGGCCGAGCGGCGTCACCCGGCACGTTCCCGCTGAATACCCGAGTATTCAGAGCGCCGTGGATGCGGCCGATCCGGGCGACCTCATCCTCGTGGATAAGGGGGTTTACGCGGAGGGTGTGTTCGTTACGACACCGTCCCTGACGATTCGCGGCGTCGACCGCAACGCGGTGGTCCTTGACGGCCAATTCTCGCTGGGCACCGGCATCATGGTCGCTGCCAACGGCGTTGCCATCGAGAACATGACCGCGCGCAACTTCACGCTCAATGGCTTCTACTGGACGGGCGTGAGCGGTTTTCGCGGCTCGTATCTGACCGCGTACAACAACGGCGACTACGGCATCTATGGATTCGGGGCGACCAACGGGGTATTCGAGCATTCCTATGCCAGCGGCTCCCCGGACTCGGCCTTCTACATCGGACAATGCTACCCCTGCAAAGTCGTGATTGATGACGTCACCGGTGCCTACAGCGGGCTGGGCTATTCCGGCACGAACTCGGGTGGCGACATGTACATCGTCCGATCGCGCTTCGTACACAACCGCAGCGGCATCAGCACGACGACCTTCGACATCGAGCTCTATCCGCCCGGCCGCGACACGACGATCGTCGGCAACCTCATTACCGACAGCGGGCTCGAAAATGAAGCGGCCGGCTTCTACGCGACCGAAACGCTCGCCGGCAACGGGATCGCTCTAGTCGGCACCCACGCGAACCTGGTGGCGAACAACTACATCGCCCGCAGCCGCAACAACGGGGTCCTCGTGCTGCCGCTGCTCGACCGCCATTACTGGCCCTCGACGCGGCACGTCGTTCGGGACAACACCGTGGTGAGCTCCGGACGCGCCGATCTCGCGGCCGGTGGCTTCGGCACGCTCGGCAATTGCTTCGCGGGCAACCGCTACCGCACCTCGCTTCCCTGGGGGCTGGAGGTTCTGAACGCCTGCCATGGCTTGCGCGTGCCCATCGCATCGGACCTGGCTGGCGACATGATGTTCTTCGGCTCCATCGCTCAGGTGTTTGCGGGCAGATTCACGGTGCTCGACTATCGAACTCGCCCTGCACCGCCGCCGCAGCCGAACATGCCGGGCGGCCCGCAAGCGCCGGTCATTCCGGCCGTCCATCCGTTTGAAGACCACAAGCTCGAGCTCGACTCCATCCTGACACCGCGGGAGTCCTCATGATGCCGTCGCTGTTCTCGCTGGCCCATCCTCTCAGCGCCTTCCAGGTTTGGTTTGTCGTCTACGTATATCTGCTGCCGCTGCTGCTGTATGCGGCATGGGCGTCGCTGTCGCTGATGGATCTGATGGAATCGAACGAGGCGAGCTGGCCGATGCTGGTCTTCGTGATGCTCGTGCCGCTGGTCGGAGGCGCCTGGTACCTGCTGAGGCGCGCCCGCATCCTGTCGCGGTCGGCCCGTGTAGCGACTGTCGTGACCGGGACGGTCGTGTGGCTCGTTCCATTGCTCGTGGCGATCTGGCTCGTGGGACGGCCACTGGGTCCCAAAGCGCTCAGCTGAGCAGCACGTTGCGCACAATCATCTCCCAACTCGAGCAGAGGTCATTCATGGCGGGCTCAACGATGGCGTTGCCTACGGGATTACAGATGCTGCTGGGCCTATATGGTTACCTGCTGCCAACCCTGCTCTATGTTCTGTGGAGCACGCTGGCGTTGTGGGACCTGGGTCGACGGCTGGATGTCCGACCGATGTTCACCTGGGGTTGGGCGCTTGCAATCTTTCTGCTGCCCTTCATCGGCCCGATCGCCTACCTGTTGTTCGGCGGCGGTCAGATTTCGCGGCGCTCCCGGATCGTCGCGGTGGGTGGCGGTGTGGCAGCGTACCTGTTGATTCTGCTGGTTGGCGCCGCGGCGGGTGGAGTGAGCTGATGAGGGTAGGGCGCCGCGATTTGTTTCGCCTGGGCGCCGTGGGCGGCGGCTTCGGACTGCTCGGCGCGCTGGCATGGCCGGCGACGAAGAGGCTGAGCGCGCGCGCGACACGCGCCAACGCCGCCGCGCAGCTGCCGATCGACTGCGCGAGCGGCGCCGAAGCCGGCGATCCGGCCGCTGACTATGCAGCACGCTATTCACCGCCACCGTATCTGCCTGTCGGCTCGCGCGACGGCCTACATCAGCCGCCTCCGCCGCGCGCCGGGGCGCCTGGTCAGCTGCTCGAGGTCGATCTGCCCATTGTCGAAACGACGCTGGAGGTGGCCAACGGCCGCAACGTGCGCGTGTGGGCGTATGGCGGCACGGTACCGGGTCCGATCGTGCGAGCGACGCTCGGAGATCAGTTACGGGTCACCGTGACCAACCGCACCTCGGTGGCCCACAGTACGCACTTCCACGGGGCCCACGAAGTCATGCAGGACGGGCTCAGTCGCATCGCTCCAGGCGAGCAGCGCATCTACGAGCTCACGGCCGGCCCGGTTGGACTTCATCCGTATCATTGCCACGTGCCGCCCTATGCCTGTCACATCGGACGCGGGATGTACGGTGCCTTGATCGTCGACCCGGTTGGCGGCCGCCCGCCCGCGCACGAGCTGGTATTGTGCCTGTGCGGGTTTGATGTCGAGGGGAGCGGACGCAATGACACCTACGCCTGGAACGGAGTCGCCGGCTACTACGATCGCTTTCCGCTCAAGGTCCCCGTCGGCGAGCTGGTGCGCATCTATCTCCTCAACATGGTCGAGCACGACTCGGTTGCCTCATTCCACCTGCACGCGCACACCTTCGACGTCTTCAGGTCCGGCACCTCACTGACACCGCACGAGCACACGGACATCCTGACTCTCGGACCGGCCGAGCGGGCTATTCTCGAATTTCGCCTCCCGCGACGCGGCCGTTACATGTTCCATCCGCATCAGAGTCACATGGCCGAACGCGGAGCGATGGGTTGGATAGCGGCGATATGAGTCCGCGGGGCGTCAGAGCTTCATTTATCATAGGGTGCCATTTAGCGATATATGCATTCAAACAATGCGAGCTTTTGAATCGGTTTCGTGACGGCTAGGCGGTCTTTCCTGACCGCATGCGGGGAGTGACGTGAATCGACATCTGTTCGCCGAAGCGGTGCTGCGCTCCACGCGCACCACCCGTGTGAAGACCCTTGCGGCCACCGCGCTCTCCAGCGCGCCGGCTGCGACTAACCCTGGGCGCGGCGGAGCGGGCCCGCTCGCAAGTCCCGGCGTGAGAGCCGCGCCTCAGGCTGCAGCGTCGCTACCGCGGATCGGCTGGGGCATGGGGATGTGGCTCGCTTCGGCGAGTGCGGCATTCGCACAAACGCCGCCGGCGACGCCCACGGAGGGCGGACTGCAGGAGGTCATCGTCACGGCGCAGAAACGCGCCGAGACCGAGCAATCGGTACCGCTCTCCATTACCGCCTTCAGTGCTGCTGCGCTGCAGCAGAAGGAGGTCACCGAATTCTTCGACTATGGCACGAAGGTGCCGAACCTCGGATTTGCCATGACCGGCGACGGCGTGGGCACGGCACGCACCATCTCCATCCGCGGCATCTCCGGGGACAACGTGACCGGCTTCTACATCGACGATACGCCGCTGCCCGATTCGATCGATCCGCGCATCCTCGATGTCGATCGCATCGAGGTGCTGCGCGGGCCGCAGGGCACGCTGTACGGCGCCCGCTCGATGGGTGGGACCGTGCGCGTAATCACCAAGACTCCGGACTTCAACGGCTTCTCGGCCGACGTGCATGCCGGGGTCTCCGATACCTGGAACACCGATGAGCCCAACTACACCGGCGACGCCGTGGTGAACCTGCCGCTCGTGCAGGATCGCGTCTCGCTGCGCATCTCGGGCTTCTATGATCAGGAGGCCGGGTTCTTCAAGCGCCGCTACTGCACCAATCCGGCGACTGCGGGCGTCAGCTGCTTCCCGTTGACTACTGATCCCTCGCTGACGACCACCGTGGACAACGTGGCCGCCGTCAATACCTACGGCGGCGCCGCAGCGCTTACCTGGAAAGCCACCGATAACTTCACGATCACGCCGCGAATGATGCTGCAGCGCGCGGACTACAACGGCTTTCCGATGTCCGATTACCTGTCGGAGCCGACGCAGTATCCGAAGACGGGATACCCGTATCCGGCGCCGGGCTCGCAGGTACCGCCGTTGCCCGTAGTACTCATCCCGCCGGTCACTCCGAACAATTTCGTGCAGGGCCGGTTCTTCAATATCCCGGAAGGCGGTTACGACAGCTGGCACCTGTACAGCCTCGCGCTGCACTGGACCACGAGCGTCGGCGAGCTGGTCTCCTCGACGGCCTATTTCGACCGCAAGGTGTGGGAGACCGAGGACGAGACCGACTTCGTCTATCAGACGTTGCTGCCGCTCGCCTCGCTGAACATCGGCTTACCTACTATCCCGCTGCCGCTGCCGATCGCCAGCGCGATCAGCGAGGAGAAGGACTATCAGCGCTTCGTCGAGGAGTTGCGCTTCGCCTCGACACTCAAGGGGCCGCTGCAGTACGTCGCCGGCTTCTTCTACTCCGACTTCCACGGCCGCATTCCCTTCGCGGCCTACTATCCGCCGGCGCTGGCACCTGGATTCGGTGCCGTGCTCGATTCCGCCTACGGCGGCGCCGGCACCTGCGCGGTGGTCGCGTTCTGTTCGAATCCCGACAATCCGGACGAAATATTCGGTTCCAATTACCACACCGAGATCAAGGAGCCGGCCGTCTTCGGCGAGCTCTCCTGGCAGATCATTGATCCTCTGAAGGTCACGGCCGGGCTGCGCTGGAGCCGTGTTTCGACCACCGCCGGGGGCTACCAGGAGGGTGCGGTGACTCAGGCGCCCCCGCCCGCACCTCCGCGCATCACGGATGCCAACGTCACTACGACCGAGACCGCCTGGACGCCGAAGGGGCAGGTCGACTACCACTTCACGCCCGATGAGATGGTGTACGCGCTGGCCGCGAAGGGTTTCCGTCCCGGCGGCCTCGTGCCTTCAGTACCCTCCGCCATCTGTGGCGGCCAGCTGCCACCGGGGGTCACCTTCGCCGATACCCGCCAGTTTCAGTCTGATTCCCTGTGGAACTACGAGCTCGGGAGCAAGAACACCTGGCTCGACCACCGGCTCACCTTCAATGTTGACGTCTTTTACATCGATTGGAAGAACATTCAGCAGAACATCCTGCTCCCGTGCGGCTTCCAGTACCGCGCCAATGCCGGCGCCGCCAGCAGCAAAGGCGGGGAAGTCGAGCTCAACGCACGGCCGATCGACCCGTTGCAGCTCTCGCTCGGGGTCGGCTATCAGGACGCCAAGATCACCGAGGCCAGCACGTCTTCGCCGCAGCAGCCCGGGGACCCGGTGTTCCAGGTACCGGACTGGACGGGTAACGCTTCAGCGAGCTGGACTCAGCCGTTGTTCAGTGCCGGCTGGACCCTCGTCGGCTCCATGGATTACTCCTACGTTGGCCGCAGCTTCAGCGCCAACAACCTGACGAATGTGAACGGTGTGTTCGACACCCGTGAACGCCCGTCGTATGAGCTGCTCAATGCGCGTATCGCCCTGCAGCATGGCCTCTGGGAGGCAGCCGTCTACGGCAAGAACCTCACCAACGAGCACGCCAATCTCGGCGACAGCCGCTCGATCGCCGCCGAGACGGCCGGCCGGCCACGGTTGCTCGTCAACCAACCACAGACATTTGGCATCGAGTTCCGTGCACATTTCTGAGATGCCAGAGCGCCAGGGCCAGGTGGCACTCGAGCATGCAGGGTCCATGAGGAAGGCTCGCATGCGGCGGTCAGCACTTCGGTGGCTCTCACTCGGACTTGTGCTGGGAGCCGGTGTGGGCGTGAGCCAATTTGCTTGCGCACAGCTGCCGCCTGAGCCCGTCAAGGTCGAGCAACTCGCGACCCCTCCCAAGCCACACTGGGTGTGGGTCAACGACATCGGCTTCTTTTCCTTTCCCGACGGCCGGGCGTTCCTCGTCGATGGCGACGCCGGCGCGCTGCTTGGGATGCTAAGTACCGGCTATTCCTTCAACGCCGTGGTGCCCGCCAGGACCTCACGGCTCATCTATGCGCCCGAATCCTATTTCTCGCGCGGCACGCGCGGCACGCGTACCGACGTGATCACCATCTACGATGCCATACGCCTGCTGCCGGTGGGAGAGATCGCGATTCCGCCGAAGCGCGCGTCCATCATGCCCATGCTCGGGGCCGCCGCGCTTACGGATGACGATCGTTTTCTGCTGGTCTACAACTTCACGCCGGCGCAATCGGTGAGCGTGGTCGACACACGGGCACGCAAGTTTGTGGGCGAAGTCGAGACCGCCGGCTGTGCGCTCGTTTACCCGACCGGGCCACGCAGTTTCTTCTCAATTTGCGGCGACGGTGCACTGCTCGTGACTACGCTCACGGATGCGGGCCAGGTGGCGGGACGCACGCGCACCGCGGCGCTGTTCGATGTGATGAAAGACCCGCTCACTGAGAAGGGCGTTCGGCTTGGAGCATCTTGGCTGTTCGCTTCCTTCGAGGGCATCATGCATCCGCTGCGTCAGACAGCCGCCGGCGTTGAAGCCGAGTCGACCTGG
>Ga0335076_10002571_pt1 | contig 18070 bp, 17 predicted proteins | sample Lox_Sample_25_FD_206717 | JGI IMG/M metagenome (GOLD analysis project Ga0335076, IMG submission 206717) | Soil microbial communities from Loxahatchee National Wildlife Refuge, Florida, United States - Lox_Sample_2.5 | ecosystem: Environmental > Terrestrial > Soil > Wetlands | place: USA... | reverse complement strand
ATGGGGGCAGGGTACCGTCCGGCGGGATAATCGACCTATGTTCGTCGACACCGTGACCATACGCGTGCGCGCCGGCGACGGCGGTGCCGGCAGCGCCCACCTCGCGAGCGAGCCGTACAAGCCGCGGGCCGGGGCAGACGGCGGCAACGGCGGGGACGGCGGGGACGTCGTGCTGCGGGTCGATCCGGAGGCGTTCGACCTGTCCGCGTACGAGGATCGCCCGCGGCTTCGTGCCGAGGGCGGCGGGCGAGGCGAGAAGAACAAGCGCACGGGCGCGCGCGGCAAGGAGCTGGTCCTGGCGGTGCCGTCGGGGACGACCGTGCGGGACGAGCGGGGGTTCGTCGCCGATCTGGTCGGCCCGGAGGCGACCGCGGTGGTTGCCCGCGGCGGCCGCGGCGGCCGCGGGAGCGCGTCGCTCGCGTCGCCGAGGAACCGCGTCCCGCGCGCGGCCGAGCCCGGCGAGGAGGGCGAGGAGCACACGCTGGAGTTGGAGCTTCGCCTCGTGGCCGACGTGGGCCTCGTGGGCATGCCCAACGCGGGGAAGTCGACGCTGCTGTCTCGACTCACGGCGGCGCGGCCGAAGATCGCCGACTACCCGTTCACGACGCTGTCGCCGAACCTCGGCGTCGCGGGCGCCGAGGACGAGCGAGCCGTCGTGGCCGACGTTCCGGGCCTCATCGAGGGAGCGCATCAGGGCCGGGGGCTCGGCCTCGAGTTCCTGCGCCACGTTTCCCGGTGCCGGGTCCTGCTGTACGTGGCAGATCTGTCCGGCGAGGATCCGGCCTCCGACGTCCGGATCGTGCGCGAGGAGGTTGCGGCGTTCGACCCCGCGCTCGCCGAGCGGCCGTCCATCGTGGTCGGGACGAAGGCCGACCTCGCGCCGGATGCGGCGCTTCCCGACGGGTTCGACCTCGCGGTATCGGGACTGACGGGGGAGGGCCTGCCGGAGCTCGCCGCGCACATGGGCTCAGTCGTCGCCGAGGCGCGTGCCGAAGAGCCCGAGCCCGCTCCGTACGCGGTCGTGCGCCCGGGCCGCGATTCCTTCACGATCCGCCGGGAGGGCGATCGCTTCCGCGTCAGCGGCCGGCGTGTCGAACGCTGGGTCGCCGAAACCGACCTGGAGGACGCGCGCCAGGTGGTCGAGTTGCAGCGGCGGCTCGTGAAGGCCGGAGTCGAGCGCCGTCTCGTCGCGGAGGGCGCCCGCCGCGGGGACGAGGTGCTCATCGGCGGGTCGGCGTTCGAGTTCATCCCGGACGAGGATGTGGATCAGAATGGGTCGGAGACGGGGGAAGGGGAAAAGGGTGCCGACGAAGGCTGAGATGGTGCAGCAGGAGGACGCCGCGTGGTCGCGGTTCGAAAGCGTTATCGAGTCGCTCAGCGAGGAGCAGATCGTCGAGGCCGGCTACTACCCGGACGACGGCTGGTCGGTGAAGGACCTGATCGGCCACATCGGTTCATGGATGGCCGAGGCGGCGTGCATGCTCGAGCGCATCCGGTTCGGGACCTACCAGCCCGACACCCGCGCCACCGACGACCTCAACAAGGAGTTCTACGAGGCGAACCGCGACCTTCCCCTCGACGTCGTCCGCGCCGAGTGCGCGTCGGCCCGGATCCGGATCCTGCAGGAACTCGACGCGTTGCCCGAGGTGACGACCGACGCGCTGGAGTGGTTCGAGGAGTCGGCCGCCAAGCACTGCGCCGAGCACCAACCCAGGCTGGACGAGTGGGCGACGCACCTGCGCTCGCGTTCGTCGGCGGGTGAGGGGCCGGCCCCGGCCGGCGGCGGGGGTGCCGCTTCCGGATGAGGGCCGCTCGCCCCTACAATCCCCGCGTGGGAACGCCGAGGCGCTTGGGGATCATGGGCGGGACGTTCGACCCCATCCATCACGGCCACCTCGTGACGGCCCAGGAGGCGCTCTGGCAGTTCCACCTGGACGAGGTGGTCTTCGTCCCGACCGGCCGGCCGTGGATGAAGGAGGACCGCAACGTCTCGCCTGCGGAGGATCGGTACCTGATGACGGTGATCGCGACGTCGTCGAACCCGAACTTCTCCGTCTCGCGCATCGAGGTCGACCGGGAAGGCCCGACGTACACGCGCGACACGCTGCGCGAGCTTCGCGACTCGAACGGCGACGGGGACGGCGGACCGCCGGACCTGTTCTTCATCACGGGCGCCGACGCGATGCTCGAGATCTTCCACTGGAAGGATCCGGAGGACGTGTTCGCGCTCGCGCATTTCATCGCGGCGACTCGGCCGGGGTATGAGTTGAAGGGCCTGCAGGACGAGGAACTGCGGAGCCATCCGGGCGTGTCGATCATGCACATCCCCGCCCTGGCGATCTCGTCGACCGACGTGCGCCGGCGGGTCGCCGAGGGCGAGCCGATCCGGTACCTGGTCCCCGAGGGCGTGCAGACCTACATCGAGAAGGCCGGCCTGTACCGGGTGGCCGAGTGACGGATCGAGGGTCGCCGGCGACGGGGGACTCCCGTCGGCTGGCCGTGACGGCGGCGCAGACGGCCGCTTCGAAGCAGGCGGAGGCGATCGCGGTCCTCGACGTTCGTGAGCTCATCACGATCACGGACTACTTCGTGATCTGCTCCGGGACCTCGGAGCGCCAGGTGGACACCATCGCGGACGAGGTCGTGAGGGAGCTGAAGGCGGCCGGGGTCCGCCCGGTGCGCCGCGAAGGCGAGTCGGGGGCGCGCTGGCAGCTGGTGGACTTCGTCGACTTCGTGGTGCACGTCTTCCACGAGGAGGCGCGGGAGTACTACCGGCTGGACAACCTTTGGGCCGACGCGCCGGTCGTGGATTGGGAGCGCGAGTTCGCCGCTTCCTAGGGCACCGAGAGGGCCGGGCCTCCCAGGGTGGTCGGAGGCCGCTGGTAGACTCGGGCTCCCGAATGGGCCTGTAGCTCAGTTGGTAGAGCGCTTGCTCGGCAGGCAAGAGGTCACCGGTTCGAATCCGGTCAGGTCCACAACAATGGGCCGGCGCGGTCACATCGGCGACTGTGGCGGTGTGTCGGGGGTGGAGCGCTCCTCGGCCGGTCCACGACCGACTTTCGCTCACTCGGCTGATCGAGGAGTTCGCTCACGACGATTCAGTGTGGCATCCGCAGCCGCTCGTTCGCCGAAGGTCCCGCAGGCGACTCATGAACGAACAGCAATCGCTTGACGATAGGCATTGACCTGGGAATTTGATTCCGATGCCGCCGGGAAATAGCGTCTCGTACGAGAATGCGGGATCGCGAAGCAGGGGAAGCCATGCGCACAGAGGAACGCATGATCGTGAATGAGGCGACCCGGTACTGGTGGGTCTTCCTCGTGTCCGGAATCGCCTGGCTGCTGATCGCCTGGATCGTGCTGCGCATGAACACGACGTCGGTCGCCGCAGTCGGGGTGCTGATCGGCGTCGTGTTCCTCTTTGCTGCGATCAACGAGGTGGGCGCGGCCATGGTCGTGCCGGGCGGCTGGAGGGTGTGGCACTGGATCATGGCCGTCATCTTCTTCCTGGGAGGGCTCTGGGGCTTGTTCGAACCGATCAACACCTTTTTCGCGCTCGCGTCCGTGCTCGGTTTGATTCTGATCTTTTACGGCTCGTTCGAGATCATCCAAGCAATCGCATCGCACGGGGTGAACCCCTACTGGTGGCTCAATCTGATCGCCGGGATCCTGCTGATCCTGCTCGCCTTCTGGGTCTCGGGGTCGGACCGCGTGTACGCCCTGGCGCAGCGCGCGTTCCTGATCCTTTTCTGGGTGGGGTTCTTCGCGCTCTTCAAGGGCTTCACGCAGATCTTCCTGGCGTTCAGCATCCGCCACGCGGGGAAAGAGGCCGAGGACGCTCTTGCGGGCTGACCGGCCGGTCGGCGGGTGCTCGCCGCAGGCCGACGTCCCGCAGCCGGAACGTCGAAGAGGAATTGGCGCATGACGTTCGTCCTTCCACAGTTCGGCATCTTCGCTCAGGGAACCCACGCTCACCACTTCCTCGAATTCGATCTGCGAGCCGATGTCACGCCGATGGCGGCTGTGGCTTCCTTTCGGAGGCTACGAACGCCCGAGGTGTCTGCCGGCGGGGTGAACCTGGTGGTCGCGTTCAGGGCGGCCGCTTGGCGGGAAGTCGCCCCGTGGAACGTTCCATCCTCGCTTGCAGACTTTCGCGAGGTCGTCGGGCCGGACGGTCGGCGGGCGCCGGCTACCCAGCACGATGCCTGGATCTGGGTCAGCGGCAGCGCAGCCGATGTGACATTCGACCACGCTCGATCGGTGGCGGCGGCAGTGGACGACGTCGCCACCCTTGCCGCAGAGCAGCCGGGGTTCACCTATCACGAGGGTCGGGACGAAACCGGCTTCGTCGACGGAACGGCGAATCCGCCGATCCGGCGCGCCGCCGATGTGGCGTTGGTTCCCGCCGGCGAGGGCGGCGAGGGCGGCAGTCACGTGATCGCCATGCGCTGGGTGCATGACCTCGACGCCTTCCACCGGCTCTCCGTGCAGGAACAGGAAAGCGTGATCGGGCGCACGAAGCCCGACAGTGTGGAGCTCTCCGACGCCGAGAAGCCCGCGACGGCCCACATCGCAAGGGTCCAGGTGCAGGCGGACGCCGGGGAGCTCGAGATCTTTCGTCGGAGCGTTCCCTACGGGAACGTCGCCGAGCAGGGGCTGTACTTCGTGGCGTTCAGCGCCGATCCCACCCGCTTCGACATCATGCTCTCGCGGATGTTCGGCACCGCTCGCGACGGTGTGCGGGACCGGCTAACCGAGTTCTCCCGTCCGGTGAGCGGCGGGTATTACTTCGCTCCTTCGTTGAACGCCCTGAACCAGGTGGCGGGCCCGGAGGAGGAGTGATCCGGTCGCCGGCGAAGGGGAGCGCGAGGAGGGCACCGACAACGCCGCTAGGCTCGTACCGGCAATTGCCTTCGCTGCTTGGTCCGTCCACGGCTGATCCTCTCTTCGCCGACCGGAGTCGGAGTCGGTCCGGCTATCCGCCCACGCTGGCTTCGTCGGCCTCCTTCTGCGCCAGGATTGCGTCCATCACGGCGTACTCGGCTTCATCGAGAGCGTCCGAAGCGATGTTGATGGCGACCTCGGCGTCGGCTGAGGCGATGTTGGCCTCGAGCTGTGCCTCCTTCGCATCGGCCGCCGCCTTCCTTGTCGCGATGCCCTCCCTGACCTTCGCCACGTGCTTCGCCCAGTCGGACTTGAGCTCGACCCACCATGCCGACGCTTGGGCTTTGCCGGCGTCTGTCTTCGTGGTCAGTTCGTCTGCCTGTCGGTGAGCGGTCTCGGAGGCCTGCTTCACACGCTCCGCAACCTCTTCCTTCGCCTCGGTTGTCGCCGCGCGCGTGCGGTCCTCAGCCTTCTTTGCCCGCTTCGCCAGATCACTGAGCTGATCCGATAGAGCCATTTTGGTCCCTCCTTGTAAGTGCAGTGATCCCGTCCCTGTTTCTGACACCTGCGGAGGACCCGTCAGTCGCGCATGGGCATCACCCTCCGGGTCGGCTCGGTCTTTGCCATCGGCCGCCGCCACTCTGCGTGCCGCGCCTGTTTGCCCACGGCGAAATCAGCGCTCCCGGCTTCTGCCGAAGAGCGACAGGAAGAACTGGAAGACGTTGAGGATGTCGAGGAAGATCGACGCTGCCAGTAGCGGCGCGGTCGCGATGTTCTTCGAACTCCGAAGCCGTTGGAAGTCGATCATGACAAAGGCGGAGAAGATCACGAGCCCGAGGATCGCGTAGATGAGCGAGCCGCTCGGGATCTGGACGAAGATGAGCAGGATGCCGAAGGCGATCAAGGCGATCAACGCCCAGAAGGAGAGACGCGCGAGGGCGGAGAGATCGCGCCGGGTGGCGTACCCGGCTGCACCGAACCCTGCGATGAACAGAGCAGTCGCGCAGCCCGATTGCCAGAGCGCCTCGGGGTTCACGCTCGCGTAGTAAGCGAGCGTTGGCGCCATCGCAAGACCGATCAGGATGCCGAAGCCGAAGAGGACGCCGATCGCGAGCTGCTCGGATTGCCGCACGGCGACGTTCAGGCCGAGCAGACACAGGAACGAGGCAATGAACCACACCCAACCCCATCCGAACGACATGTCTCGACCCAGGTAGGCGCCCAAGGCGAACAGACCGGCTGTGACGGCGACCAGTCCCATGGTCTGCCCGAAGAGGGTGTGCGTCTCCTGGCTGCTCGCCGCCGGGCGCGACAGGCTCTCGCCGGGAATCATCGCGACCCTAACTCGACCTTGCGCGGCTCCGGCGCGTCAAGCGCCCGAGACGCTCTCCAGCCAACCAGCGTGTCCACGATGTGCCTCCTTTGCCTGGGGTTGCCCGGCGTCTTAGCCTTCACCGACAAGGCTCGCTCGGGGTCGCCGCCGAAGCCACCCGGCGAACGCCAAGACCGTTCTTCCGGCCAGCCGGAGAATCCGCACCCCGCCAGCCGGGGGAGTGCGGCTCGAAGCCGTCTCGCAGACGGGGTATGTGCCCCGTCGAGCATCCGGCCGCCTCCAGCCGCGCGCAGCAGTTGGGATGGCGTCAGCCCGGGGCGGGGCGGGACTCGTCTCGGAGCGGGAGCTTGACCTCGATCGACGTGCCGGCATCCAGTTCGCTGTGCAGCGTGAGCCGCCCCCCGAGCGTCTCGACACGGTCCCTCAGCCCGACGAGGCCCGACCCGCGGCCGAAATCGGCACCTCCAACACCGTCGTCCCGGACGAACACGCGCAGAACGTCATCGGCCGCCTCGACCTCGACCGCGGCGCTGGAGGCCTCGGCGTGCTTCGCGGCGTTCGCCAGCGCTTCCGAGACGATGTAATAAGCTGCGACCTCGATCGGCTGAGGCAGCCGTTTCTCAGCGCGCACGTCGAGCTCGACCGGAAGGGCGGAACGGCGGGCGAGCGACTTCAACGCCGGAGCGAGGCCACCCTCGGCGAGGATCGCCGGATGGATTCCGCGGGCGTACTCGCGGAGTTCGTCGATTGTGACGTTGAGGCCGCGCACGACGTCGTCCAACTCCCCCACGAGTTCATCGAGATCCGGCGGAGTCACGGCCTGCGCCGCGCGCAGCTGCAGCGCCAGGGAGACGAGCCGCTGCTGCAAGCCGTCGTGAAGATCCCGCTCGATGCGGCGCCTTGTCTCGTCGGCGGTGGCGATGATCCGTGCCCGCGACGCGGTCAGCTCGGCCTGCGCCTCAGTATTTGCGACCGCGGTCGCGACAAGCTCCGTGAACTGGACCAGGCGACCCTCGCCACCCGCTGGCAGCGCACCCGCCTGCTTCCACACCGCGAGCATCACGCCCCACGGTCGCCCCTCGACCACGATCGGAGCCCCTGCCGCGCCGCGGTTGCCGCCGACGCGAAGCAGCTGCGCCATTCGGCCCACGTTGCCCTCCGGTGCATCGATGCGGGACGGCCGGCCCGTGCGCAGAACGGGCTCGATAACGCCATTCGGCTCCGGCGTGAAGCGCCCGCCCACGGGTATCCCCGGCGGCTCGGGATGCGTGCTGTGCACTGCCAGAACCGCCACGGTGCCATCGGACTCTGGGCGCAGCAGGGCGACGCTGTCGACGCCCAAGACAGCTCGCGTCTCCTTCACGACCGCGTCGAAGATCTCGGCGGCGGCTAAACCTCGCGCGACCAGCATGGCGACGCGCCGCAGCGCGGCCTGCTCGTCCGCGACCGTCCGAAGCTCCTCGCGCGCCTGGGCATTCGCGATCGCGGTCGCGACGAGCTCGGTGAATTTGGCGAGGCGCTCCTCCGTTCCGGTCGGCGGCGGCTCCTCGCTCGTCGAAGCTACTCCGATGACACCCCATGGACGGCCCTCGATGGTGATCGGGGCGGCGACAGCCGAGCCGATGCCGTGCTCGCGCGCCGCTGCGTACATGTCGCCCGCGTAGCGGTCTACCCGAGCCGGCCGCCCGGTCTCGCGCACCAATCCGCTCACGGTGCCTGCCCCACCGGGGGCTCGGATCCCGACCGGCAGGTTTTCGCCGGTCGAGCTCCATGAGGCGACATGTGTCATTGTGTCGTCCGTCTCGTACCGACCCACGTATGCGCGATCGGGAGAGAGGAGCCGTCCGACCTCCTCGGCGACCGCCGTGAACACTTCCTCGGGCGGCGCTGCCGCGGCGATGAGTGTCGCCACGCGCCGAAGCGCGGCCTGCTCGTCCGCGATCGTCCGAAGATCCTCGCGCGCCTGGGCATTCGCGATCGCGGTCGCGACGAGCTCGGTGAAGTGGCCGAGGCGCTCCTCTGCGCCCGTGGGTAACGGACCGTGCCGCGAGAAGACGGCGACCTGACCCCAGGTCCGCCCCATGAGCACGATCGGGCTGGCGACCCACGCCTGCAGGTCCTCAGCGCGGATGAGGTCATCGGCCAAGGTCCCCGTCGGAGGGGCGTCGACCCGTACTGAGTGGCCGCTGAGCAATTGCGCCACGCCCGGCATCGATGGGCCGGGATCCAGGCGGAATCCGATCGGCATCGAGTCGGTCATAGCGCCGCGGACGGCGAGCACGGTCCACAGCCCGTCAGGGTCGTACCGAGAGAGGCCGGTCTCGTCCGCGTGCAGTAACCGGTGAACCTCCTCGGCGACCGCCGTGAACACTGCCTCGGGCGGCGCCGCCTCGGCCACGAGCGTCGCCACGCGCCGCAGCGCGGCCTGCTCGTCAGCGATCGTCCGAAGCTCCTCGCGCGCCTGGGCGTTCGCGATCGCGGTCGCCACGAGCTCGGTGAAGTCGGCGAGCTGGCGCTCGATTCCGGGCGGGAGCCCGTCCGGCTGCATCGATCCGACGGTCACAACGCCCCAGATCCGGCCCTCGACGTTGATGGGCGCGCCGACCGCGGAGCGCGCCCATTCCCGCGCGAGCGCGGTGGCGGCGGTGGCCTCCTCGGTCAGATGATCGACGCGAGCAGGTATGTTCCGCTCGAGCACGAGTGTCGCCACGTTGTGGCCCCCGAGACTCACGCGGCTCCCGACGAAGCTCGGGTCGCCTTCTCTGCTCCAGCCGCCTACGAACTCGACGGCACCGTGGGCGTCGTATCGGCCGACCAAAGTGACGTCGGCGGCCGCAATCACATGGCCGACCTCCTCGGCAACCGCGTCGAAGACCGCCGATGGTTGCACGCCGCTCACGATGAGCGTCGCCACGCGCCGCAGCGCGGCCTGTTGGCCGGCGAGCTCCTCGAGCCCCTCGCGCGCCTCGCGCTCCTCGTCGAGGACCCGCAGCATCCGCATCGTGAGCGCTGCGACGCGAGCCATGCCCCGGAGCAGGCCGGCTTCCTCGGGCGTCAGGCCGTCGACTCCCGCTCGTGCGACGACGAGCGTTGAAGCGGGCGGATGCTCGAGCGTCACCGCCGTCGACGCGCACGGACCGACCCCGGGCACCTCGAGCAGGAAGCCGGCAACTCCCGGTCTCACCGCCTCCAGGTCGGCGACCGGCGCAGCACCCTCCGGGTAGCCGACCGCGGCGATGATCTCGCCCCCGGCGACGATCGCGGCCGCGTCCGCGTCGAGCAACTCAGCCGCCCGTTCGACCGCAGCCAGCGCCGCGGTCGCCTCGTTGTCTGCCACCGAGACGGCCCCGATGAACTCGGCCAGCTGCTGCGTCGACCATTCCGCCCCAGCCATGTCACGCAACGGAGAGGACGACCAGCGTCTGGTTGTGGAAGCCGCGCACGCCCCTCGTGCGTGCGATCTCGCCGTAGGTGTAGAAGCCGGCGATCGGTGCGCCCGCTGCCAACGCGGCGAGCCGGTCGATCTCAACGCGAATGCCCGCGTCTCCGAGTACCCCGCGCCTGGCGATGCAGTCGAAGGCGACCATGCCAAGTGGCGGACGTCCGTCGAGCGCGGCGACCGAGGCGCCGGCGGCTGCCTCCGTCGCCTCGAGCACGGATTCCTCGTCTCCCTCCATGACCCAGACGAGAGCACCCTGCGGGACCTCCGCGACGCAGGAGAGCGAACGGTCTCCGAAGTCGCCGCCACTGATCAGGCGCACCTTCTCCTCACCGCCCGGGCGACTGAGACCGAACGGGTGGGTGAGCGCCAGGCGCGCCAGCCACTCCCGGTCGCCGTCGGCGGGCTGGTCGAGCCCGAGGTGCGCGAGGTAGACGTCGAGTGCCGGCCCGTCGTCGAGCGTGAACACGCGGGTCCCGGCACTCGAGGTGACGAGCATCGGCTGGCCGACCCTACGCCAGCCGTGATGGACGCCGATCCCGAGGGGAGCATCCGACGCGATCCCGGCGGCGACGACGGCGTCGGTCAGCACCTCGTCGTCGTGGAACTGGAACGTCCGCGTCATCTTCAGGTCGTCGCCGGCGCAGCCGCCCACGAGCGGCACGCCGGCCCCAAGCACGCCGTAAGCGCCGCGAACGATTTGTTGCTGGTCGCCTGCAAGGCCATCGGAGAGGAGAAGCAGGGCCTTGTGCGGGAGGTCTGTCCGCGCCGGAACGCAGCGCGCGGCTGTCGCTCCTGCCTCACGCAGGTCCCGCGACGCACCCTTCGCGCAGGCGGTCTCGACGGCGAACCCGTCCCCGCCGAACGCGGTGACGACGACGCTGGCGTCGCGCGGGCCCGTAGCCACGATCTCGCCGGCCGTCGTGCAGCCGATCAGCGGGACGTCCCCCGCTCGTGTCCGAATCCCCCGAATCAACGCAGGCAGGTCGAAGGTGGGTGAGCAGAAGACGATCAGGAGCTTCGCGTCCTCCGCGAGCAGGGCCTCGTCGGTCGCATGGGCGCCGGCCCCTTCTGCGGGCCCTCCCGCGGATCCGACGCCGACCCACCGAGTAGGTTGCACAGGGACTCCCTGAGCTGGTTATCTCGACGCCAGGAACGGTACCCCAGACGCGACATCCGGCCAACCCCGCCTCACGCGGGGAGCAGCGCTCGTCGAGACCCCTAGGATGCGCGGGGCCGGGGAGCCGGGATATCCTCGGCGAGTTGACAAGGGGCACTAACGGGCGGACAGCGATGAGCCAGAGTGAAACCCAAGCAGTGCGGGTCGTCATCGCCGAGGACGACGTCCTGCTCCGCGAGGGCATGGTCACGTTGCTGGAGCGCAGGGGCTTCGAGGTGACCGGCCGCGCCGGCGATGCGACCGAGCTCTTGTCGCTCGTTCGCGCGCTCGTGCCCGACCTCGTCCTCGTGGACATCCGGATGCCGCCCGGCCAGTCCACGGAGGGGCTGGACGCGGCGAAGGTCATCCGCGCGGAGCTCCCGGACATGGCGATCATCGTCCTGTCCGCCCACGTCGAGGTCGAGCACGCCACGGAACTCTTGGCCTCGGGAGACAGTCTCGGCTACCTGCTCAAGAGTCGCATCACCGACGTGGACGAGTTCATCGAGTCGGTCAATCGGGTGGTGCGGGGCGGTTCCGTCATCGACCCGGCCGTCGTCCAGGAGCTCGTGGGCGCGCGGCGCCCGAACGACCCGCTCGGCGCGTTGACGTCGCGAGAACGCGAGGTCCTGACGCTGATGGCCGAAGGCCGGTCGAACGCCGGGATCGCGAAGCAACTATGGGTTGCGGAAGGGACCGTCGAGAAGCATGTCCGCAGCATCCTCGGCAAGCTCGACCTCCCGGAGACGGCGGACGACCATCGCCGCGTTCTCGCAGTCGTCAAGTATCTCGACGCCCGGTAGCCGATTCTTCCCCTGCTGGCTGCAATGCCATTCGCTTGTGGAGGGGGCATGCTGGATCCATCGTGCGGGTTCTTCTGGTCGACGACAGCGTCGAGTTCCTAGCCGCGGCTCGTCGGCTTCTCGAACGCGAGGGCCTGCAGGTCGTCGCCACAGCGACGACCATCGCCGAGGCGGTTCGACGAGCCCGGGAGACCTCGCCCGACGTCGCGCTCGTCGACATCGACCTCGGCGGGGAGAGCGGGTTCGAAGTGGTTCGCCGCCTCCTCCACGACCGGGAGGACCACGTCCGGGTCGTCCTGATCTCGTCGCATGCCGCCGAGGACTTCGCCGATCTCGTCGCAGAGAGCCGTGCGGTGGGCTTCCTGTCGAAGTCACGGCTGTCCGCCGCGGCGATTCGTGAGGTCCTGGAGCGCGGATCGGGCGAGGAGACGCGCTCCTGATTGTCCGTGTCGGTTCCAGCTAGCTGGTATTCGAGAATCCCGGCCCTCGGGGTGCGTGGCGGATGCTGGCGGTGATGACGCCGGCGCCCCCGCAGGGGATCCCGATGACACCAACGATCCACAGCTCCAAGTCGTTAGGAGACGAGCTCATGGGGACAATGGAGAGGCGAAACGCGTCACCCACCTCGCGCTCTCACAGCTCGGCTCTGGCTCTTCTTCAAGCCGCAGGGCGGCCAATCACTCGCGCGCGCTATCGGCCGCGAGGAGCGGCGCATCACCGCAGAGCTTCACGTTGGATCAGTTGGCGAACCCTCGATAAATCTCGCAAGGCCGACCCTTCAAAGCGGGAGATCTCACCAAAAGGTTCATAAGTGCTCGACACTAGCCCTCTCCCGTCAGGGCCGTGCGCGACGCTGAGCGACCCCAGCTAACCGGGGCAAGGGTCCTCCGGCTAGCCGGTAGGAACGTCGGGCGCTAGCCGTGATGGTGAGGCCACGTCTCGCCGAGATGCTGCTCTCTGAGAGTAAGCCTCGCAGCCGCCGGATCGGCCGGAAGGGAGACGAGATGAGCAAGGACACGTTGATGGTGCTCGCAGCGTCCTACGACACAGTCATGGACGCGGAAGCCGATTACGACGCCGTGAAGAAGCTGTACGACGCTGAGGGAACCACCCACGACTTCGACGCAGCCGTGATCGACCGGGACGAAGCGGGGAAGGTGCACGTCGTCAAGAGGCATGAGGAGCCGACCCGCCATGGAGCGGTCGTGGGCCTCGGCGTGGGGCTCGCGGTCGGGGCCGCCGTCGCACTCTTCCCCGCGATCGCGCTCGTCGGCGGCCTAGCCGTGGGCGGGGCCGCAGGAGCGGTTCTCGGAGCCGTGACAGGTCACGTCACAGGGGGCCTGGACCGTGAGGATCTCAAGGAGCTCGGTGAGGTCTTGGACAAGGGTCGGGCCGGCCTGATCGTCGTGTACGAGACCAACCTCGCCGACCAGATCGTCTCCGACATCAAGGCTGAGAACAAGTTCGTGTCCAAGGAGATCAACGCGGATCTTGACGACCTGGCCAAGCAGATCGAAGCCGCCCAGAAGAGCAAGTGAAGCAACCTTCGAGGAAACGAGGGGGTCCGACCGGGGGTCCGACCCCCTCGTGTCATCCCCTGGAAGGAGCAGCGGTATGGTCCCGGCCCTCGATCACCCCCATCGTGACACGCTCGAGAAACTCTTCAGACATCCATTCAGCGGCAATGTCGAGTGGCGTCAGGTGGTCTCGCTGCTGAAGGCCCTCGGCGCAACGCGGGAAGAGCACAACGGAAAGCTCGAGGTGACGCTCGGCCCCGAGACCGAGGTCTTCGAACGGCCTCGCGGGAAAGACATCGATCAACAGATGGCCGTCGACCTACGGCGGATGCTCACGAACGCGGGACTCGCCCCCGTGGCTTGATCGCCTGCGAGGCGTTTCTCCCGCATGCCGCATCGTTCCGCCAACCTCGTGTCGGGTGTCGTGAACTGGATTCCTCAACAGCCAGATCACGCCGGTGCCGGGCCTCCGCAATTCCGGCTAACTGCAATGTGAGAGGCGCCAGGAGGTGCGAAGCTCTGTCATATGCCGACCGGCGTTCTCATCGTGGACGACAACGCATCGTTCCTCGAGGTTGCGCGGGGCCTCCTCGAGCGCGAGGGCATGGGCGTCGTTGATGTCGCCTCGACGACGACGGAGGCGCTGCGACGGGTCGATGAGCTTCGACCGGACGTCGTCCTCGTCGACATCATGCTCGGGAGGGAAAGCGGCTTCGAGCTCGCCCGGCGCCTGGTCCGGCAGGACGGCGCCGGGCCGTCGGTGATCCTGATCTCGACTCATGCGGAGGCGGACTTCGCGGATCTCATTGCCGAAAGCCCTGCGATCGCTTTCCTGCCGAAGTCGGAGCTGTCGGCGGACGCGATCCGCCGGATCCTCGAAGACCGTTCGCACTGAGGCGCACTCCAGGTGCCGGCGCGCGTCGAGAAACGCGAGCACGGGAGCACGGTCGGCGTCGGCGATGTTTGGATGCTGCTAACTGCCCAGTGGTCCTCACCTGCCTCCAAGAGGACGGGGTCGCAGCGGACCTTGCGACTATTCTTGGGCATGGCCAGGCGAAGGTCCGGGCGTTCGCGCGGCAGCCCACACGAAGACGCTGCAGCCGCCGGGGCGATCCGGAATCGGGACAGCATCGCGCGGCGGGTGGTTATCGCGACCTTGGCCCTCGCGCTTGTCGTCGGCGCCGTGTTCGCCACCCTTCTGCGCAGTATCGAGGATGCACGAAGCGCCGAGCGCAGCGCGCGGCATTCGCAGGACGTGCTCATCGCCGCCAATGGGCTCGAACTGCGGGTGCTTGACCTGGAAACGGGGCAGCGTGGCTTCATTCTCACGCGCCAGATGCAGTTTCTCGTGCCATGGCAGCAGGCGCGCGCGACGCTCCCGCAGGAGGAGCTGGCACTGCTCAAACTCGTCGCGGGCGATCCGACCCAGGAGGCGCGGGTGCGCGAGATCGTCGCTGCCACACGCTCGTACATCGACGACTACTCCATGCCCCTCGTCCACGCGGCGGAGCGGAATGATCCTTCGGTGAAGACGGTCGCGGTGACGGCCGAGGGCGAGGCCAGGGTCAACGCCATCCGGGCCGACTTCGCGCGGCTCCTCGACGCCGAGCGCCGCACGTCCGCGGCGACCGCTCGCGCAAGCGCCGACGCCGCGCATCGCGCCTACGCCGCCGTGGTGGTCGGCATCGGCGCATCCATTGCTCTGCTGGCGCTCTATGCCGCGTACCTGACGCGCGCGATCGTCAGACCGATTCGACGAGTCGCAACCCTGACGGGCCGCCTCGCGGGCGGCGACCTCGCCGCGCGGCTGCCGGAGACCGGCGTGGGGGAGATCGGTGCGCTGCAGCGGGCCTTCAACGTCATGGGCGCCTCGCTGGAGCTCAGTCGAGATGAACTGGCCGCCCTTGCCGATGAGCAGGCGGGATTGCGGCGGGTGGCGACGCTGGTCGCACAAGGCGCGTCGCCGGACGACCTCCTTGCTGCCGTAGCAAGCGAGATCGGGCAACTGCTTCCGGCCGACTACGCGATCATCGGCCGCTATGACGCCAATGGCACCGAGTTCACGGCCGTGGGCAACTGGAGCCGGGAAGGCGATTCGGCCGGCTTCCCTACGACGTTGGCCGTCGGCGGACGCAACGTCACGGCCCTCGTCTGGCAGACTAGACGTACGGCCCGCATCGATCCCGACGAGACCGCCTCTGGGCCTGTCGCTGCGTACCATCGCGCACTCGGTGTCCGGTCGACGGTCGGCGTCCCCATCAACGTCGAAGGACATCTGTGGGGCATCGTGATCGCCGCGTCCACCCGGGACGAGTCGATGCCGGAGGACACGGAGACCAGGCTCGGCAGATTTACCGAACTCGTCTCGACCGCCATCGCGAACGCCGAGGCGCAAGCGGCCCTGACCGCATCACGTGCGCGCATCATCGTTACCGCCGACGAGGCCAGACGCCGTTTCGAGCGCGATCTGCACGACGGCGCCCAGCAACGGTTCGTCACGGTCGCGTTGCGGGTGCGCGCGGCGCAGGCAGCGGTGCCGCCGGATCTCCCCGAACTCGCATACGAACTCGATCACGCCGCCGACGAGCTGACCCGTGGGATCGACGAACTGCGACACTTCGCGCAGGGTATTCACCCCGCGATCCTGGCCGAGGGCGGATTGCGCCCCGCGCTGCGCAAGCTGGCTCGCGCCTCGACTGTGCCGGTCGATCTGGACGTGCGGGCGAATGGCCGCCTCCCCGAGAGAGTCGAGGTCGCCGCGTATTATGTGGTGTCCGAGGCGCTCACGAACGCAGCCAAGCACGGGCAAGCTTCGAGCGTGACCGTCCGGGTAGAGACCGCCGGCGATGTGTTGCGAGTCGGCGTCCACGACGATGGTGTCGGGGGCGCCCGGTTCGGCCGCGGATCAGGTTTGGTTGGACTCAAGGATCGAGTGGAAGCGCTCGGTGGCGAGATCACATTGCAGAGCGAGCCGGCCGCGGGCACATCGCTCTCGATCGAATTGCCGCTCACGGACGACGCCGGAGCGTCGCAGGACGGGCCATGATCGGGGCACGAGGGACGGCCAGACGAGTGCAGCCGAGGAGTGCGAGTCGTCCAAGGTCGGGGACAGGGCCTCGTCGAGCGACTCCTATCGTGCTGTTGCTCGTCGTTGCGCTCGCAGGATGCACGTCCGGCGGGAAGGATTCGGCGGCTGAGCATCAGGTACTCACCTATCAATACACAGCGTTCGACCAGCTGGATCCGCAGCGCGTGTCCGACGGTGCACCGGTCGCCGGGCAAAACCTGCTCGAAGGGATGGTCACGCCGGACGCCGCGGGCACCGGCGTCGTACCAGCGACAGCAGACACGTGGACCGTGTCGCAGGCGGGCACCGTCTACACCTTCCACATCCGCAGTGACGCCAAGTGGTCGGACGGAACACCCGTGACCGCGCAGGACTTCGAGTGGACCTACAAGCGCCTCCTCACACCATCGACGAGTGCGCTCGACACCCTGTACGGGTCGAGCAGCTACCAGGTCGATCTCGGGATCAAGAACGCCGCGGACTTCCAGCTCGGCAATGTCACCGAGTGGTCCCGGGTGGGGGTGAAGGCTCTCGATCCCTCACACCTTCGCATCGTCCTGGACACGCCGAACCCTAACTTCCTTCAGGGAATGGCCTACACGTCGATGGTGCCGCTGCCGGAGAAGAACCTGGAGAAGTATCCCTACTCGTGGCAGACGCCGGCCCACTGGGTGGGCAACGGGCCGTTCGTGATGAAGTCGTGGATCCCGAACTCGATGATGGTCCTCGTCCCCAACGAGGACTACTGGGACCGAAAGGATGTCCACCTGAACCGGGTGAACATCTTACTGACACCGGTGAATGACGCTCAGCTGCCGATCCGATACAAGAACCACGAGGTCGACATCGCTGAGTTGGACGATCCTGCGGCGTTCGAGAAAGACCCGGCCCTGTCGTCGGCGCTCACTCGCCAAGACCAGTTCTCTGTGAACTTCCTGACACTCCTCCCGAGCCGGAATCCAGCGCTGGAGGACGTGCGAGTGCGAAAGGCGATCGCGCTGGCAATCGGCCGGGCCGAGGTTGTCAAGGCCGGCCTGCTGGTGAAACCGGCGACCTCGCTGGTCCCGAGCACACTGCCCGGATTCGACAACAGCGTCGGGTTCCACGAAGACATCGCCGGGGCCAGGAAGCTGATGGCCGAGGCCGGGTATCCGGGTGGCAAGGGCTTCCCGACCTTCTCCATCATGACGGACCACAACGACCCGTATGTCCAAGCGGTCGTGGACACTCTGCGGCAGAACCTCGGCATCAAGGCCGTGCAAGACGTGGAAGATCCCGGTGTCGAGCAGGCCAAGAGGCTCGAAGTGCAGCCGGCGAACTACGTCGGCTACTTCTCGACCGGCTACACGGGCATCCTGACCTGGCAGAGCTGGGTTTCCAACCTCTACCCGCCGAGCCAGACCGAGCTGCTCAGCCTCAAGCCGGGCGACTACACGCATTACGAGGTGCTGCAAGCGGCCGGAACTGCCCGCTCGCTGTCAGCGGCCAGCAAATTCCTCGATGCAAATGCGAGCCCGCGGTCCCGCCAGTTCGCCGCCGTCACGGCCGAGGCGGACGCAACGGCGAATCCCGCCCAAGCCACCGCGCTGTACAAGCAAGCGGCGGCGATCCGGCAGGGTACCTACGAGTTCATTCCGTACGCGTACGGCGCCCTCGTCTATGCGATCCGTCCTAGTGTCAAGGGCGTCCACCTGTGGACCGGCTACTTCACGATTTCATTCAAGGGCGTCAGCGTCGGTTGATGACCTCTTTGATTCGGAGTAGCCCGACTCCTTCATGACGCATCGCGCTCGAGCGCAGCTCGAGAGGTCGGGGCTGACCCAGGCGGCTCGCGAGACGCACACGACGGCCTTGAGCGCGCCGTTGCA
>Ga0335076_10002570_pt1 | contig 18071 bp, 14 predicted proteins | sample Lox_Sample_25_FD_206717 | JGI IMG/M metagenome (GOLD analysis project Ga0335076, IMG submission 206717) | Soil microbial communities from Loxahatchee National Wildlife Refuge, Florida, United States - Lox_Sample_2.5 | ecosystem: Environmental > Terrestrial > Soil > Wetlands | place: USA... | reverse complement strand
GTACTCGGCAAACAGAAAGTCCACCGTCTCGCGATACAGTTTCCGCGCCTCGTCATCGGCGCCAAAGTCGGGCGTGTAATACCCACTCTTGCGGAAATCCTGATACCGCGTCGAACGCTCCTGCCCGTCCCAGCGTTGCTCGTCGGCCAACTCAATCGCCGCCAGGATCGACAGCCGCTCAATCGCCAGCGCAATGTGCGCCAAATCTGCTATCGACCGATGCCCATACTGAAAGTAGAAAGTGTTGAGGAACTTCTCCGCCTTCTGCGTACTGATCTCCCGCAGCGATTCCTTCATCGACAACGCCGACCGCGAGTACTTCGCCATGGCGTAAGCCTGAATCTCCGGCTCAACGCCAAACACGGCGAACACTTCGGTCGAAGGCGCGGCCTGCGTGCCCGGATCTGGTGTGGCGCGGCCGCCCTCGGCCGCGACAGCCGAAAGAGGCTCAGAAGCTGGAGCACCATCTACAACCGGCTTCTCCAGAGCCGATCCGCGATGCGGCGATCGGTGTCCAGAATCAGCGGAGTTTGTATTGGAGGGTTTAGGCATGGTCACAACATTCGATGGAGTGGGAGACATGGGAGTGCTCGCATGTTAACCGCCGCATCTGTGGATTAGCAATCACCATGTAGAGGCAGCCGCCCCCGGCTGTCCGGTCGAGTTGAAAGCTCGACTGCTTGCCTGTGCCAAAGAGCAAGGAATCCGGCTTAAACTACCAAGTGCACCCATTGCTCCTCCAAACCGCACACCGCCCCTGGCCTCTTCCACCCGGGCCGTGGATCATGAAGCAGACTTGGCACGATCTGCTGTTTGCCCACTGGCCGGTTCCTTTCCAACAACTCCGGCCGCTGGTGCCTGCCCAACTCTCACTCGACACGTGCGACGGCCAATGTTGGGTTGGCGTCATCCCTTTCTGGATGAGCGGCGTTCGCTCCCGCGGACTACCGCCATTGCCCGGACTCTCCCGTTTCCCCGAACTGAACGTGCGAACCTATGTCACATACAAGGGAAAAGGTGGCGTCTACTTCTTCAGTTTGGACGCGGGAAATCTCCCCGCCGTATGGGGCGCTCGCGCCTTCTATCACCTGCCGTATTTCTGGGCTGCCATGAAAGTCGTCCGGCAGAATGGACCCACAATCATCTACAGGTCATCGCGCCGCAAGAACCCGGCAGAATTCCACGCGGTCTACTCGCCGAACAAGCCCGTCCGACTCCGCGAGAAGGGATCGATCGAGCACTGGTTCACCGAACGTTACTGTCTTTACACCGTGCATAAGAATCGCGTACATCGGTGCGATATCCATCATCTTCCCTGGCCCTTGCAGGATGCCGAGGTGGCAATTCTGAAAAACACCGTTGCCTCCGCCGGCGGTATTGACTTGCCAGCGACGCCGCCGGAACTTCATTTCGCCGAGCGCCTCGACGTTCTGATCTGGCCTTTGCGCGGCGCCGACTAGCTGACACCCGCGTATAATTCCCGTTCCGCACTCATACTCCGGAGAACGCCATGTCCCTTTCCAGTCACATTGCCTTCGTCACCGGCGCATCGCAAGGCATCGGACGCACCGTCGCCCTCCGCCTCGCCAAGGAAGGCGCCACGGTCGCCGTCGCCGCCCGCAATCAGGAGAAATTGAACGAACTAGTTCAAGAAATCACCGCCACCGGAGGCCAGGCCGCCGCCTTCCCGCTAGACGTCGCCGACGAAGAACAGATCAAAGCCACCGTCAAGGCCGCCATCGCGCAGTTTGGCAAGATCGATATCCTGGTCAACAATGCCGGAATCACGAAAGACCAGCTCGTCATGCGCATGAAACGCGCCGACTGGGACGCCGTCCTCCAGACCAACCTCACCTCCGCGTACCTGCTCATTCAGCAGGCGATTCCCTCCATGCTCAAGCAGCGCTGGGGACGCATCATCAATATCACCAGCGTCTTCGGGCAGATGGGCCAGGCTGGACAAGCCAACTATGCCGCCTCCAAAGCCGGACTCATCGGCCTCACCATGGCCATCGCCCGCGAGGTCGGATCGCGCAACATTACTTGTAACGCCGTCGCTCCCGGCTTCATCGAAACCGCTATGACCGCCGCTCTAGGCGACGAGTTCAAGCAGAACGCCGTGAAGCAGATTCCACTGGGCCGCGTCGGATCTTCGGAAGATGTGGCAGGAGCGGTCGCATTCCTCGCCTCTGATGATGCGTCCTACATTACGGGCCATGTGCTTGGCGTGAACGGCGGCATGTTGATGGGGTAACGAATGTTTGAGAAATTCGCCTTTGCCGTGGTTGCGGGCATCGCTTTTCAAGGGCTCATTCTGCTGGCAGGCGCACTGCGCCTTTCAATCGCCGAATATCTGATGTTTCCAGGTGGCTATGCTCTCTCACCCATTTTCCCGGAAAGAATGCACAGCGGAAAGGGAGTAGCACTTTTCGGACTCTATCTGATCGTCGCGAACGTCCTTTGCTACACGCTTCTCTTTTACATCCTGCTCCTGTTGGCTGCACGCAAAAAGGGAGTGCGGAATGGCTGAAGATCATGCATCTACGGAAACACCGACGTTTTCATTCGCCCAAGTCGATTCGGCAACCCGGATCGCCCAAGCCCGCGAACTCTTCCTTGAATACGCGAACTCTCTAGGCTTCAGCCTCTGCTTCCAGAACTTCGACAAAGAACTCGCCAACCTGCCCGGCGACTACGCCCCTCCAACCGGACGCCTGCTGCTCGCCGAATACGAAGGCCAACTCGCCGGCTGTGTCGCCCTGCACAAACTCGAAAGAGAAATCTGCGAGATGAAGCGTCTCTACATCCGCCCGCAATTTCGCGGCAAGAAACTTGGTCGCGCCCTCGCGGACCGCATCATCGTCGAAGCGCGCCAGATCGGCTACCGGCGCATGCGCCTCGACACCGTGGAACCGGTAATGAAAGACGCCGTCGCTATGTACCGCAAACTAGGATTCCGTGAAATCGCGCCATATACCGTCAACCCGATTGAAGGCGCCCTCTACATGGAACTCGTTCTGTAAATGGCATAATCTCCACCGAGAGGTGGATGTTGAGGGAGCCCGCGTTACTTTCACGGCGTGCAAATAACCTGCAGCTCACTGCTCACAGCTCATCGCTCATAGCGCGGCAGCTCCCTTTTCCACATGGCACGAATGTCCGACTCCTTGGCACGAATTTCCACTTGCCAGAAGTTGGCGCTCTGGTTACTATGACGCATCCTGAAATGCTCCCTAACATGAATATCGGCGAGACGATCCGCAACTACAGGCTCCAAAAAGGGATGTCTCAAGGTGACATCGAAAAGCGCACGGGCTTGCTGCGCTGCTATTTGTCGCGCGTCGAAAATGGACACACCATTCCGTCGCTCGACACGCTTTCGAAAATTGCCGGCGCCATGGAGCTTCCGCTGTCGCAATTCTTCGCCGAGCCCGGCCACAACAACGGTTCCAAGGGATTGCCTCAGCTCTCCGACGACGAAGTCCGCTTCCTGAGCCAGATTCGCCGCTACGCCACCAACCTCAACGACAGCGACCGCAAGCTCGTCCTCGCCATGGTGAAAAAAATGGCGTCGAACTCCAGCAAGTAACCTTTTCTTCAACTCACCCCTCCTTGTCATTCTGAGCGAAGCGAAGAACCCTTGCATCTCTGCCGGTGACTCGCGTCACTGACATTTCCCGCCCACTTGCTATTGTTCTTCTGATTTCGAAAATCACGCTTCGAGTGATTCGAAAGGAGCTCTTCCATGGCAAAACAGGCGAAGCTGGATCTCTACAAGGACCACCGCGCTGAATACGTCGCTCCCAAAGAGCCTGTCTTTGTGATCGTCGGACCTGCCCGCTATCTCACCATTAGCGGGCACGGGGCTCCCGGTGGAGAACACTTTCGTGAACATGTGTCTGCTCTCTATACGCTCGCATACACCTTGAAGATGGCGGAAAAGTTCTCCGGTCACGACTACAAAGTCTGCCACCTCGAGGGCCAATGGTGGGCCGCCGACGGCAGCGACTTCCGCATACATGAACCCAAAGAGTGGCAATGGAGATTGCTCATCCGCGTGCCCGAATTCATAACTCAGGCCGAGGTCAGCGATGCGATCAAGACCGTACTGGCGCGCAAGAAGGCGCCTCTTGCCGCTGAGGTCAAACTGGAGTACCTGACTGAGGGTCGCTGCGTGCAGATGCTTCACATCGGTCCCTACGCAGAAGAGAAGAAAGATGTGGACCGGATGCAGGAGATGGCCGGGAAAGAGGGTTTTCGTTTGCGTGGTCCACACCACGAAATCTATCTCTCTGACCCGAACCGCGTCCCCCCGGAACGCCTCAAGACCATCTTGCGCTATCCCGTTGAATAACTGTCGGAGCCCCACGCCTGTCCTGCCCCGTCGAAAGGGTCGGGCGTACTTGCAAGGCGTGGGGTTCTTTCCTCTTTGCGTCCTGCACGCATCCTCAGCGCCGGTGTGGTAACCGGATTGTTAGTGAATCGAAGGTCAGTCCTTCGCGGAGTCTCGACTGCTGTCGCTCCCCTTACTTTCGTACCATGCCCCCCGGTGACCAGCCGATACCTGCTCCCGCCTGTTTCCCTCCACTAAACTGTGCTTGGAGAACCCGTGTGACCACCGACGAGGAACTGAATCTTCTCGACTCGCAGCTGCGCCGCCTCAAAATCGAGTACGAGATTTTCTTCAGCAATCCGACGAAGCGCCCGCCCACTGATATCGAATGGAAGGTGCTCAGCTTGCTGCGCAAGTTTTCCGATGGCGGCCGCATGAACTTCTCCCAGCGCTACCGCTACAACGAAATGGCGCAGCGTTACGCCGTTTACAGCGATCTCTGGCGCAAGAAGTCCCGCATTCGCGAAGAAGGCTATCGCCGCCCGCAGGACGCTCTGCTCTCCGTTCAGGGAGTCCGCACCACCGAAGAGGAACTCAAGCCCCATCATCATCACGCCTACGGTGTGGGCCACGCGGCGGCGGCTGCCGCTGCTCCGGGTTCGCCTCATTTCACGCTGCACAACGTGGACCAGGGCGAGAAGGAGCAAGTCGAACGCCTTTACAACGTGCTGGTCGCGGCCAAGAAAAAAGCGGGCGAGAATGTCAGCGGCAACCTCGATTCCTTCACTACCTTCGTCCAGAAGAAGACGGAGCAGATCCGCAAGCAGTACAAGTGCGACAATGTCGAGTACTCCGTCGAACTCACCGATGGCCACGTAAAGCTGAAAGCCAAAGCCAAGACGTAACCCTTTTCCCACCCTCGTTAAACGCCACTGCTTTTCTTTGCGATCTTCGCAGAACTCCCGCGACCCTTGCGGTTGAACTCTGCCTTGTCAAAGGACTGCGAACTGCACCTCCTGATAGAATCTTCGGTCGCCAAGATCATTCCCACATCCTGCAGAGGCCAATCATGTCCGCCCCGATCCGACGCGCTGTTCTTTCCGTCACCGACAAAACCGGACTCGTCGACTTCGCGCGCAAGCTCGCCGCCCTCAAGATCGAACTCGTCTCCACCGGAGGCACCGCCAAGCTCCTGCGCGATTCCGACATCATGGTGAAAGACATCTCCGACCTCACCGGATTCCCCGAGATGCTCGACGGCCGTGTCAAAACCCTTCACCCCAAGGTTCACGGAGGCATCCTTCATCGCCGCGACGACCCCGCACACGTCGCCGCGGTCCAGCAGCACGGTATTCAGCCCATCGATATGGTCGTTGTGAATCTCTACGCCTTCGAGAAAACTGCCGCTAAGCCCGGCGTGAAGTTTGAAGAACTGATTGAAAACATCGACATTGGCGGTCCTTCGATGATCCGCTCTGCCGCCAAGAACTTCCACGACGTCGCCATCGTCACTTCGCCCGCGGACTACGACTCCATCGCCGACGAACTACAAAAAGAAAACGGCAGCCTCTCCCTCGCCACTAGATGGCGCCTTGCCCAAAAAGCCTTTGCCACTACAGCAGCTTACGATTCCGCCATCGCCAGCACGCTGGAGCAAATCATCGAACCTGTAGGGACAGCCGCCCCCGGCTGTCCGGCGGAGCGAAGCTCCGCAGCCTTTCCGGCCACGCTTCGACTCTCATTCCACAAAACGCTGGACCTGCGCTACGGAGAAAATCCCCACCAGAAGGCCGCCATGTACTCCGACGGCTCCAGCGTCGGTGTCGCCAACTCACGCCAGGTTCAGGGCAAGGAACTTTCTTACAACAACATCGTCGATCTGCAGGCCGCTTGGGATCTCGCCCAGGAATTCGAGGAACCCGTCGTCGCCATCATCAAGCACACCAACCCTTGCGGCACCGCCACCGGCAGGACACTGGCTGAAGCCTACAAGCGCGCGCTCGAATGCGATCCCGTCTCCGCCTTCGGCGGCGTCATCGGCGTCAATCGTCCCATCGACATCGCTGCTGCCGAAGAGATGCACAAGCTCTTCCTGGAGGTAATCGCTGCTCCAGGATTCGACGATGCCGCCAAAGAAAAATTTGCCAGCAAGAAGAATCTGCGGCTCGTTGAAGTGAAACCGGCAAATCAGAAGTGGATTTTGAAGAACGTCTCTGGCGGCATGCTCGTGCAAGATGTCGACATGCGTCCACTCTCCGACGCCGACCTGAAAGTCGTCACCAAGCGCCCCCCCACACCGGAAGAAACGCGAGCCCTGCTGTTCGCCTGGAAAGTCTGCAAGCACGTGAAATCCAACGCTATCGTCTACGCTCGCGACGGACAAAGCGTCGGGGTTGGCGCCGGGCAAATGTCCCGAGTCGACTCCGCCAAGATTGGCGCGATGAAGGCCCAACTGCCGCTCAAAGGCACAGTCGCTGCCTCAGACGCCTTCTTCCCGTTCCCCGACGGCGTCGAAGAAATCGCGAAGGCGGGAGCCACTGCCATCATTCAGCCAGGAGGTTCTCAGCGCGATCCTGAAGTCATCGAAGCCGCCGACCGCCTCGGCCTGGCCATGCTCTTCACCGGAGTCCGCCACTTCCGCCACTGAAGATTTCTGATCACTGATTTTGTTGACTAGGAACCTGGTTCTTTGGGGGTTCATTCAACAGTCAGAAATAAGCAATTAACAGTGCTTCTTTACGTATTTTGACCATCAACCCACAGTCTTCCCGCCCGCCGGTCCCTGACCTTCCGGGGCATTTCATTTCCCTGTGCCCATGCCTTGCCTCGGGGTAGAATAAAAGCACCTTCCCCCCAGCGGTTTTGCATCCAACCAAGCTGAGGTCCGGAAACGCGCGCAAGCGCAGTCAACTCAAGCGTTCAGGTTCATGATGATCAAGATCTTTCGTCTCTTTTTTCTGCTGCTAATGACGGCGTCTTTCGGTGTCGGACAGAGCAGCCCGACTTCCTCGCCCTCCATCCAGCCCGAAACCAAGTCGTCCCAGACGTCCCAGCATAAGGGCGATCGTGCTGCTGGCTACTATCACTACGCTTTGGCCCACATGTACGAGGAAATGGTCACGGCCTACGGACGGAGCGACTTGGCGAACAAGGCCATTGAGGAATACCGCCTCGCCATTGAGGCCGACCCGTCTTCCGAGTTTCTGACCTCAGGCCTCGCCGAGCTCTACGTCAAGACCGGACGCATCCGCGACGCCGTGCTTGAGGCGCAAGACATCATTAAGCGCGATCCCAACAATCTGGAAGCCCACAAACTTCTCGGACGCATATACCTGCGCTCTCTTGGCGACATGCCGGGCGGCAACGGTTCTGACAACGTGCTCAAGCTCGCCATCGAGCAGTACGAACAGATCGTTAAGATCCAGCCCGAGAATGTCGACAATCACCTTCTCCTCGGCCGTCTCTATCGCCTTAACAACGACCTGCAAAAAGCCGAGAACGAACTTAAGACCGCGGTCAAGATCGATCCCAGTTCGGAAGAAGCCGTCACGACCCTGGCGATGCTCTACACCGACGAAGGCGATACCAATCACGCCCTCAAGGTCCTGAGTTCCGTGCCTGACGCGGCCCGGTCCGCTAAGCTGTACTCGGCGCTGGGCGCCGCTTACGAGCAGCGCAAGGATTACAAGAGCGCCATTGACGCCTATAAGCACGCCATCGTTCTTGACCGTGACAACCTCGACGCTATCCGCGGTCTGGCCGAGAACCTGCTGAACGACGGCCAGACCGACGCCGCGCTCGAACAGTACAAAGTCATCGCCGATGCCAATCCCGAAGACGCTCAAACCTACTTGCGTATCGCGGAGATCTACCGCCGCCAGGGAAAGTTTGATCAGGCACTCGAAAATCTGAAGAAGGCCGACTCCATGGTGCCGGATTCCATGGAAGTTCCCTACAACATGGCCGCCGTTTACCAGGCACAAGGACGCTATGACGACGCAATCCGCTTGTTGCTGGATTTGCTGAAGAAGACCGAAAAAAGCGAGGCCAGTTCCAGCCAGTCCGATCGCAATAACCGCGCCATCTTCATCGAGCGTCTTGGCATGATCTACCGTGACCAGGAAAACTACGCAGCCGCGGTCGACACCTTCCGCAAGATGCTCTCGCTGGGCGAGGAAAATGCCCGCTCCGGCTATCAAGAGATTATTGACACGTACCGCGAAGCCAAGCAATGGAACCAGGCTACGGCCGTCGCGAAAGAAGCTGTCGAGAAACTCCCGAATGATCGCGACATGCGCATGGTGTTGAATGCCCAGCTTGCCGACACAGGCGAAGCCGACAAGGCGCTGAACGACACGCGTTCCATGCTCAAGGGCGGCCCCGAAGATCGCGAAGTCTATCTTCGCCTGGGCATCATGTACACGCGCGCCAAGCGCTACAAAGACGCCGCGGAGGCTCTCGACAAAGCGGAGGAGATGGCCGCCAAGCCCGAAGAGAAGTCCTACGTCTACTTCCTGCGCGGCGATCTCTATCAGCGCCAGAAGATGTTCGATCAGGCCGACACCGAATTCCGCAAGGTCCTGGCAGCAAGTTCGCCCACGGATCCCTCCACTGCCGCCACGTTGAATTATCTCGGCTACATGAATGCTGACCGCGGCGTGAAGCTTGACGAATCGCTCAACTATATCAAGCAAGCCCTCAGTTTCGAACCGAACAACGGCGCTTATCTCGACTCGCTCGGATGGGCCTACTTCAAGCTGGGTAAATACGACCTCGCAGAAGAAAGCTTGACCAAAGCAGCCGTCCACATGGGTTCCGATCCAACCGTGCAAGAGCACCTTGGCGATCTCTACCAGAAGACTGGACGCCTGAAACAGGCCGCCGCGCACTGGGACCGCGCCGTGCAGGAATGGAATAAAACAGTTCCGGCCGAGGTCGATACCGATGCGTTCGCCAAGGTCCAGCAAAAACTAGACGCCGCCAAAGTAAAGCTGGCCCGTGAAGACACGGAAAACACCAACACCAACAAATAAGTAGGAACGCCCAGTTTCTCTGTAGGGACAGCCGCCCCCGGCTGTCCAGTCGAGCAAAGCTCGACCGCCTTTCAAAGTAAGTGGTAGCAAACGCCAAATCCTATATTCCTGCTCACGGGGCTCGCAACTCGGGTCCCGCAGCGAAATGCTAAACTTCCCCCATGCTGGCGCCCTACGCGGTGCACGTCGAACACTCCCGCGGACGTCGCTTCCCCGAGCCCTCCCATCCTTATCGCAATGATTTCCAGCGTGATCGCGACCGCGTCATCCATGCCCGCGCTTTCCGCCGTCTCGAAGCCAAGACGCAGGTCTTCACCCGCCGCTACTCCGACCACTTCCGCAACCGCCTGACCCACACTCTCGAAGTCACCCAAATTTCTCGCACCATCGCCGGCGCGCTCCAACTCAACGCCGACCTTGCCGAAGCCCTCGCCTTGGTTCACGACATCGGCCATCCGCCCTTCGGCCATGCTGGCGAAAAAGCCCTGGACGCGGCTATGCAAGAGCACGGCCTCTCTTTCGACCACAACCTGCACGCCCTTCGTATCGTGGAAGACTTCGAGCGGCGCTACGCCGCCTTCCGCGGCTTGAATCTCACATTCGAAGTCCGCGAAGGCATCATCAAGCACTCGCACGATTACAGCTCGGCTGAGCATCCCGAACTCTCGGAATATTTGTTGGATCAGAACCCCCCGCTTGAAGCGCAGCTCATCGACCTCACCGACGAAATCGCGTACGACACAGCGGATCTCGACGATGCCTACGAAGCGCACCTGCTCGCTCTAGACGAGATCCGTGAAGGTGTTCCCCTGTTCGAGCGCTTCTACCCCGAAGTCGACGAACTCTATCCCGATGCTGCGGAAAAGTTGAAATTCAACGAAGCCCTGAAGCGAATGCTGAATCTCTTCGTTGACGATCTCATCACGAACACTCGCGCACGAGTGCAAGAAGCCGGCATCAGCTCGCTTGGAGACGTTCGGCAACATCCCCGGCGGCTGGCCGCTTTCAGCTCCCAAGTCGAAATCGAGCGAAAGCAAACCAAGAAGTTCCTGTACGAAAACGTCTATTTCAGCGCTGCACTCGCCGAGGAAAAGGACGATGCCGAACGCGTCGTCTCCGAATTGTTTCAATTCTGGATGGATCATCCCGAAACCCTACCCCACAACTATCAGGAGAAAGCCCGGCAGGAGGGCCTGCCGCGCACCATCTGCGACTATATTGCGGGCATGACCGACCCTTTCATCTTTGAGCAGTACGGGAAACACGTCGCCGGATGATCGTCGCCTACGCCCTCTCCTGTCACGCTAAGCGAACTTGTCGTGGCCATCGCGAACGACAACGCAATCGAAGCAGGCCTGCAAGCACACCATCCCTGATGAACACGCCGAGACTCACTCTTCGCGTCCTTTGCGCCTACTTACCGTTCTTTGCGGTTATCTCGCAGAATACAGCTTCGCTCTTTGCTCCAGGCCCTTGCCATCCCCGCAGCTTTCCCGCAAACTGGTTGTCCCCCATACGCTCGTCCCACTCGAATCGAGGTCTTTCATGGTTCACCGAATTTGCGCGCTCATTCTGATTCTGGCCGCGGCCACGTCTCTGAACGCGCAGTCGAATCCCGGCCAGCCGGCGGCCCCTCAGAGCAAGACCGATCCGGACCGCCAGAGGGCGACGGAGCTCTTCAACTCCGGGAAGTTCGTGGAAGCCATGCCGCTGTTCGAGAAGCTGGCCGCCGCACATCCCAACGACGCCGGTATCAAGCGCGACTGGGCTTTCTCCGTCGCCGCCTACGCCGCCACGTTGAACGATCCGGAACTTCGCAAAAAAGGCCGCATACGCGCCCGCAATATCGCGCAGCAAGCCCAGAAGCAGGGCGACAACAGTCCCATGGTGCAACTGGTTTTGCAGATCCCGACCGACGGCTCGGAAGTTGCTTTTTCTCAGAGCAAAGAAGTCGACCAGGCCATGAAAACCGCCGAAGCCAATTTCGCTCGCGGCGATCTCGACAAAGCTCGTGAAGGATACCTGCAGGCTCTGGTCCTGGAGCCGAAGAACTACGAAGCTACGCTCTATGTCGGAGACGTCTACTTCAAGCAGCACAACAATGGCAGCGCCGCCGAATGGTTTTCCCGCGCCGCCCAACTCGATCCCACCCGCGAAGCCGGGTATCGCTACTGGGGAGACGCTCTCTCCGCGCTAGGCAAGAGCGCCGAGGCCCGCGAGCAGTACATCAATGCCATCATCGCCGAACCCTACACGCACGCGCCTTGGTCCGCGCTCGCTGAGTGGGCCAAGGCCAACAAGACGACCCTGAACTGGTTCCGCATCCAGGATCGTTGCAAGATCGTTTCCGATCAGAACGGTGTCCAGGTCATGCTCGATCAATCTCTCACGCAGGAAGATCCCATGTTCAAGCCGTGGGTCGCCTACTGCGGAGCGCGCCAGAGCTGGCAGAAAGAAAAATTCAAGCAGCATTTTCCCAACGAAGCGAAATACCGTCACACCTTGCAGGAAGAGGTCGACGCGCTCCACCTGATGGCCCAGGAACTCGAAAAGCCCGGCATGGCCGCCAAGCTGGACCCGACGTTTGCATCCCTGGTGCAAGTCGATCAGGCGGGATTCCTCGAGCCCTACTCGCTGCTGAATCGCCCCGACCAGGAAATCGCCCAGGACTACGCTCCCTACCGCGCCGCCCACCGCGACACCCTCTACCACTATTTCAACGAGTACGTAGTCCCCAAAGCCCCATAAAACATGTAGGGACAGCCGCGCATGGAATGTAGGGACAGCCGCCCCGGCTGTCCAGTCGAGCAACGCTCGACCGATGTTGCTGAACCCGCCATCGCTGAACCCGTAGCTACTCTCCCGCCACCTTCACCACCACGTCATACAGCACCCGCGGCCCGCGCCGCACTTCCTCCACCCGGATCCGCTCATCGTTCCCGTGCTCTGTATTTCCCTCCTCATCGGTCGCCGTGTACGGATTGAACCCGTACGCCACAATCCCCAGTGGACGATAGCGCTGGTTCTCCGTGTACCCGCTCGTGATGTGCGGCACCACCGGCGTCTTCGGGAAATACTTTTCCGACACCTCGCGAATCGCCGCATACAATGCCGTGTTCGTCTCGGAATAATTCGCCACACGAAACTCGGGATTCAGTGGCTCGATCGTCACCTGCGGATCATTCACCACCTTCCGCAGCGCATCCATTACCGCTTTCGGATCGCCCCCCGGCAGTATCCGCACGTCCAGATTCGCCCACGCCTCCGGAGGAATCACATTCGTCTGCCCCGACCCTCCCATCATGGTCAGTGAAATCGTGTCCCGCAGCAAGAAATTCAGCGACTCATCCCGTTCCACCAGGTCCTGAAATTTCTTGTCCTCGACCGACTTGTTTAGGTTTCGAAAATACGCAGTCCGATCGCTCGGTTCATAAGGAGCCATATCGCGCAGGAACTCATCCACCACCGGCAAAACGCGCAAGGGCGTGCGATACGCAATGATCTTATTCAAGGCCCGCACCAGCCGGTTCGGCGCCGAATCCGCATTCGGCCTCGACCCATGCCCCGGACGTCCGTGCGCCACAACTTTCAGCCAGTACGTCGTCTTCTCGCCAACATCGACGCCCACGTACCGGACCTTGCCGTTTTCCAGCAGATTCTCTCCGCCTTCATTGATCAGGAACTCGGCATTCTCCAACAAATCGGTCTTGTTCTTGATAAACCAGTCCGTCCCCGTGCCGTCCGCTTCTTCATCGCTCACAGCCAGAAAAATCACGTCGCGGTCCAGCGCAACTTTTTCTCGCTTCAGCATCACCATTACGACAAGCTGCGCCAGACCTTCGTCTTTCATGTCCTGCGCACCCCGTCCCCAGATGTATCCATCCCGAATCTCTCCACTGAACGGCGGCACCTTCCAGTGCGATGCATCGCTCGTCACCACGTCCATGTGATTGAGCAGCACGATCGGGCGCTTCGTCGCGCCCGACGTATGCGGAATTCGCGCCCACAAATCTCCGCGTCCCGGCGCATACTCGAACGCGCGATTCTCAATTCCCTCATCGTCGAGAATCTTCTTGTAGAACGACACCGCCTTCATTTCATTACCCGGAGGATTCGTGGTGTCGACTCGCAGGTACTCCTGCATCCACCTCACCGCCAGATCGGAATATTGCTCCAAACGCTCAGCGGAGATGCGAGAGGACGCCAGGCCCCCAGCCATCGGCTCCGTAGACCATCCGATGTTCGACGACAACAACAATCCCGCCGCAAACCAGCCCACAATTCGCCGTCCGACTATCAAAATCCTCTCCCCACAACGCAAGAGTTTTCCCAAGGAAGTCTCCGGTAGTGTTATCCGAGTTACTCCGATTACCTTCGGGACTCGGCGCACTTTTGCAACGCAGTTTTTATATCAGGTTTCCCAAAATTACCCTGCCACTGCACTCAGCGAACTCGCCATGGGAGTATAATGCTATTCAATTCAATGCGTTAGAAGGTTTACGAAAACCCAGCCTTTGGCATCTAACTTGTAGTAGCAAGGACAGGTGCCGCGTGTTCGGCGCCCAGGTTTCAGGTTCGGCGTTGCGTCAGCGCCGTCCGGCTCAGCGAAATTGCTGGCTCTCTTTACGGTCCAGGGGACGCACCCTAAATTTCACGCACGCACCGCGTGCCGGAGTGGAGCGCCAACGCTCCCCCAATCACTTGGAGGAAGTCATTATGAACAACCGCTTGCTTATCGCCCTGCCTCTGGCTGCCGCTCTTTCTTTGCCGGCTCTGGCGCAGACCACCTCGTCCACCCAGGATCAATCTCAGCCCGCCGCGCAGTCGACCTCTGCTGACAATGGCAACGCGACCGGCAAGGCACCTCTGGCTCCGCCCTCTCGCGAAGGCTTCTGGGGACGCGTCAACCCCTTCGCCCGCAAGAACTATGTGAAGCGCCAGACCGAGCCCATCCGCGACCGCGTGAACGAGCTCGATGAGCTGACCTCGGCCAACACCAAGCAGATCAAAGACGTCGACTCCCGCGCCACGGCCGGCATCAAGCTCGCCTCCGACAAGGCTTCGCAGGCGGACCAGCACGCCGTCGACGCCGGCAACAAGGCGACCGCCGCTCAGCAATCCGCGCAGCAGGTCACCACTCGTGTCCAGAACGTCGAGACCGTCGTCAGCAATATCGACCAGTACAAGGCCTCGAACCAGACTGAGATCCGCTTCCGTGCGGGCCAGACCATCCTTAGCAAGAACGCCAAGGACGCTCTTGACCAGATGGCCAGCGGCGTAAAGGGCCAGCGCGGCTACATCATCGAAGTGCAGGGTTTCTCGTCCGGCAAGGGACAGACTGCCATCACCACTTCGCAGAAGATGGCCGAGTCGGTCGTTCGTTACCTCGTGCTGAATCATGAGATCCCGGTCTACCGCATCTACCTCGTCGGCATGGGCAATGCCCCTGTTGCCTCGGATGACGCTTCCAAGTCGAAGCGGATCAGCGGTGGCCGCGTCGAAGTCAGCCTGCTGAAGAACGATCTCGAGCAGCTCTCCGTGAACAACGGAGCGCCCGCCATGACCCCGGATCAGACTCAGCAACCGAAATAAGTAGCGCCGGCCATCTTGCCGGCCCAAAAATCCATCCCCCATCAAGCCCCGAGCGCAAGCGAGGGGCTTTTTCTTGGTGGTGCTCCCCGTTGGAACCTCAAATCGTAATCTTGCTTCCCCTCACCGCCCACGTTCGTCCAAAATCCTAGCCATGTCCAACTTCACATCCGCCCTGCGCCAGTTCCAGAAGTCTCCCGGCTTCGCCGCCACAGTCATCCTGACCATCTCGCTCGGCATCGGCGCGAACACCGCGATCTTCACTCTCGTACACGGCATCCTCATGAAGTCCCTGCCCGTCACCGATCCCGCCGCGCTCTACCGCCTTGGCGACCGCGACGACTGCTGCGTCAACGGCGGCTTCATCAATGACGACGGCGACTTCGACATGTATTCCTACGATCTCTATCGCCATCTCCAGGACGCCACTCCTGAGTTCGAGCAACTTGCCGCCTTCCAGTCGGGACACGAATCGATGAATATCCGGGCCGGAAACAACGCGGCAAAGACCGAGCGCACGGAATTTGTCTCCGGAAATTACTTCTCCACCTTCGGCATCGGCGCATACGCAGGCCGCATGTTGCAGGCTTCCGATGATGTCCCTGGAGCGGCTCCCGTGGCAGTCCTGAGCTATTCTGCCTGGCAGGGCGCCCATGCCGGCGATCCCCACGTCGTCGGCTCGACATTTTTCTTTCAGACCCATCCTGTCACCATCGTCGGTGTTGCGCCTCCCGGATTCTTTGGCGACCGTATCGATCCAAACCCGCCGGCATTCTGGATTCCACTGAACGACGAGCCCTTCGTCGAAGGCGAAACCTCGCTCCTCAAGCAGGCCGACAGTAATTGGCTCTATGCCATCGGACGTCTGAAGCCAGGCATCGCCGTTGGCAGTTTGCAAGCAAAGATTTCCAATTCGCTCCGCCAATGGCTTTTGACTCAGCCTACATACTCAAAGAATGGCTCCGAGACTCAAATCCCCAAGCAACATATCGTGGTAGTTCCTGGCGGCGCCGGCGCCGAAAATCTCCAGCAGGAAACTAGGGACGGACTTCATTTGCTCACATGGATCTCCGCCCTTGTCTTACTCGTCGCCTGCGCCAACATCGCCAACCTGCTGCTGGCGCGTGGAACCGCCCGCCGCGCTGAAACTTCCATCCGCACCGCACTCGGAGCCGCACGCTCCGCGCTCATTCGCCAAGTCCTGACGGAGAGCATCCTCCTCTCCGTGGCCGGAGGCATCCTCGGCGTCGCCATCGCCTATATCGGCGCACGCATGATCCTCAATCTCGCCTTCCCCGAAGCCCGGCAAATGCCCATCGACGCTACTCCATCCCCCGTCGTCCTCGGCTTCGCATTTCTTCTGTCGCTGCTCACTGGAATCATCTTTGGCATTGTGCCCGCATGGATCTCCTCCCACTCCGACCCGGCCGAAGCTCTTCGCGGGATGAATCGCTCGACCGGCGACCGCGCTCTTCTCCCTCAGAAAGCTCTGATCGTCATACAGGCCGCGCTCTCTCTCGTGTTGTTGGTGGGCGCAGGTCTCATGATTCAAAGCCTGCGCAATCTCGAACGTCAAAACTTCGGCCTCACCACCGTCAACCGATACGTTATTCACATCGATCCCATGGGTGCAGGCTACAACCTGGCGCAGATTCGCGCCCTCAGCGATCGACTGGACCGCGAATTCTCCGCCTTGCCCGGCGTAAGGCGCGTTGGGCTCGCGCTCTACAGTACGCTGGAGGGCAACAACTGGGGCGAAGGTGTCTGGGTTGAAGGACGTCCCGACCCGGCGCCAGGCGTTGATTTTTTCTCTTCCTGGGATCGCGTTAGCCCGCACTTTTTCGAAACCGTCGGACAGCCCGTCATCCGCGGACGCGGCATTCTCGAGCAGGACACTGCCACTTCCCGCATGATCGCCGTAGTCAATCAGGCTTTCGTGAAAAAATTCTTCCCCAAAGAAGATCCCATCGGTCAGCACTTCGGAACTTCCGGCCGCGAGTCTGCGAGCGACTACGAAATCGTTGGCGTTGTCGCCGACGCGAAATATAACAACCCGCGCGAACCGGTTCGTCCCATGTATTTCCGCCCCATGAGTCAGCAGAATGGCAATCTAAAGCTGCTCAGCGCCGTCAACGGCGAGAACCGCTCCTTATATCCGAATTCCCTCACCGTTGAGTTCAGCGGCGAGTCTTCGTCCCTGGAATCTCTGGCGCGCCGCACGCTCTCAAACATCAACCCAGACCTGACCGTCGAAGATTTCCGCTCGCTCGATTATCAGGTCGCTGGAAATTTCACCCAGGAACGCCTCATCACGCGTCTGACCGGACTATTCGGTCTGCTCGCGCTCGCACTCGCATCCGTCGGCCTCTACGGCATCACGGCCTACTCTGTTGCTCGCCGCACCAGCGAAATCGGACTTCGCATGGCCTTGGGCGCAAACCGCTCGAACGTGCTTGCCATGGTCCTTCGCCGATCTCTCGTCCTCGTTGCCATCGGGCTAGGCATCGGGATTCCTGTTGCTCTCCTCGGTGGAAGGCTGATGGCAACGCAGTTGTACGGCATACGTACCTACGATCCCGTGACCCTGATCGGCGCGGTTCTGGTCCTCATCGCCTTCGCGGTCCTGGCGGGCTTCATCCCCGCCCGCCGTGCCGCCGGCATCGAACCCATGAACGCCCTGCGCACCGAATAACTTGGTGCCCCACGCCTGCGCTGAGCGAAGTCGAAGGGTTTCGCCCCCTTTGCAAGACGTGGGATTTAGACCAGGTTCCCCATCCTTACATCGCGCCCTTTCCGGCGTAGGCTGGGAGATTCCACCACCAGAAAGCTTGCTCGAATGTTCCGTTACAAATCGCAGGTCCTCTTCGCGCCCTTTGCGATCCCTTAGCGTCCTTCGCGGTAATCTGCCCTGCATGCGCGGAATTCCGGGCAACTGATGACGACAAACCCGGCTCCGTCACAGCAACGCCCGTATCCAATCGCTCTGCGCGCAATCGCGGACCGTCTTACCTTTTCCATCCCGATCTTCGGGATTGGCGCCTGCCTCCAACAAGTGAATGATGATTTGCCTTTGCATCTCCCTCGCTTCCGGAGACCCCGTTCCTCCCCGGCCAGTG
>Ga0335076_10002569_pt1 | contig 18078 bp, 15 predicted proteins | sample Lox_Sample_25_FD_206717 | JGI IMG/M metagenome (GOLD analysis project Ga0335076, IMG submission 206717) | Soil microbial communities from Loxahatchee National Wildlife Refuge, Florida, United States - Lox_Sample_2.5 | ecosystem: Environmental > Terrestrial > Soil > Wetlands | place: USA... | reverse complement strand
GAATCAGGCTGTCTGCAACTCCGGCCGCCCTTCTTTTTTCTATCGGGATTGATTTATGCGTCATGGTTGCAGGATGACTCAGCAGGCTTTTTATTCCACCCAGGCTTTCGGCCAGTTTGAAAAGCCTGGTTGATGTTGCAAATCTTCCTGCAGCTTCTTCCGTATCTTCTTTTACCATGAATGAAACAATTCCCCCAAATCCCCGGGACTGTTTTTTTGCAATTTCATGATTGGGATGCGAGGCCAATCCGGGATAGAATACACGTTCCACTGCGGGATGCTGTACCAGGAATTCGGCTATCTGTTGTGCAGAAGAGCAGTGTTGCCTGATGCGGAGGTGCAGCGTTTCCAAACCGCGGATCACCAGCCAGCTGTCAAAGGGTGCGAGAATCGCACCCGATGCATTCTGGATGAATTTGATTTTTTCTCCCAGTTTTTTTTCTTTCGTGATTACAAGTCCTGCAATGAGATCGCAATGGCCGCCGAGGTATTTTGTCGCTGAATGAACTACAATATCAGCTCCCAGCGAAAGAGGCTTTTGTAATGCGGGTGAAGCAAAAGTATTATCCACGCAAAGTAAACATCGGCCGGCTTTTGCAATTTTTGCAATGGCTTCGATATCTGAAATTTTTAAAGTCGGATTGGTTGGTGTTTCAATCCAGATCAGTTTTGTTTTGGGCGTAATGGCATTGAAAACATTTTCCGCATCTGTTGTATCCACATAGGAAACATCAATACCAAATTTTTTGTATACTTGCTCAAACAGGCGATAGGCGCCTCCATAAATATCATCTACAGCAACAATGTGATCACCGGCCTGTAACAGTTTCAATACGGAATCAATGGCAGCCAACCCGCTTCCAAAAGCAATACCTGTGGAACCTTCTTCCAGTCCCGCGATCAGGTTTTCAAGCGTAGCTCTTGTGGGATTATTGGTTCTCGCATAGTCATACCCTTTATGTATGCCCGGTGCGTCCTGAACAAATGTGGATGTCTGGTAGATTGGCACAGCAACAGCCCCTGTCAGCGGATCGATGGGAATGCTGTGAATGAATTGTGTTGTTTCCTGCATGATGATTTTTTTGCCCCTCGCGGGAATGAAAAAATGTGGTACAATGATTCACCTATCAAAAAGAAAGCAGGTCAGAAGAAATTGATTGACCACCGGTATGGGCAAAAAAAAACTCTTCTGATAGTCAGAAGAGCTTTGCATATGTTGATTAATAATTAGTAAAGCCTTTGTCTGACTTATCTTTCCCGTTTCAGACGGGGTGGAATTGGCACCTTGTCTCGTCTGGGACGAGACAGGTTGTCAAGGCTTCATCGGGCCATTTCCCTCAGCCTTTCTTGATAAGAGATGAAAAAAGAACTGGCGCAAAGATAGGGGCGGATATTTCAAATTACCAAAAATTATATGAGTTTTTTAAAAAGTCTATCAAATTTGTAGATTTTATCTATGATGAAATAAATCAAAACTATCTGTGTAAATCCGAGTTTGTGAGAACATTCTTCTTACCGCCCCTCCAAACCGGCATTAGAAAGTCATCTCACAGATGGCACTGATCTACGCAGATGCTTGTGTAGCGCCAGGTACTCATTTTAACATTTTATCAGGGAGGATGGTATTTTCCGAATTAAACTTTTGCATTTTTCATAAGTCTATTCCCAGAATTGGATAAATGTTCATAAATATATTCCCCACAATTACGCTAAATCGATCGTTTAGGCAACAATTAACATCTTTTGGAACAGAATTTGAAAAAACGTTTATACTGCCCATTTCTACCTTAAAATTTTACTAGTTATGAAAACAATCGCGTTGAGGCTCACTGCATGCTGCGGTGCAGCCATCCTTCTCTTATTCATTTCGTGTAACAAAAACAATTCAGCCGGCTCAAATTCGAATATACCTGCCGGTAAGTCACAGGTCTCTATTTACATGATGGACGGCCCGACAACATACGCGAAAGTATTGATTGATATTCGCCAGGTGGCAGTATTGATTGATACTTCAGCTACCCAATCGGATCCTGATGATGATCGCGAGTGGGACGATAACTGGTGTGGCCGCGGACGAGATCAAAGTGACAAATCAGTTTTTTGGGATACTCTGGCAATTACACCGGGAGTATATGATTTACTGCAATTAAGAAACGGTGTCGATACCCTGCTTGGTTCAGGTGTTTATCCCAGCGGAAAAATATTGAAAGTGAGAATTACGCTTGGGTCTGATAATTCGGTTTATACAGATAGCGTCACTAACTATCCACTGGTGGTATTCGGTCCCAATCCTTATTTCACGATCAATGTACGGAGAGAAGATGTGTTTGGAGTAAGCAACAATAATTTCCAGCTCTGGCTTGATTTTAATCTCGAAAGATCAATCTTCTTCTGGAGCGGTACCTTCTACCTGAAGCCCTATGTTATTGCTTTCAATGATCATACTTCAGCAAGGATTTCCGGGCTTGTCTTACCTCCGGGCGCATCACCACTGGTGGAAGCATTCAATTCAACGGATACGATTTTTGCAGTGCCGGGCTGGGAAGGAAATTACCTGATCCGTGGAGTCAGCGCAGGTACGTATTCTGTGACCGTGTTTGGCCATCACGGCTATAATGACACAACGATTAACAATATCGTCGTCAATGCAGGAGAAACTACTAAAGTTCCTACAATTACACTGCATCAATAAGAAACAGGTTTTCGAATATTTTTATAAATCAAACCAGCACAGCAATGGGCTGGTTTCTTTTTTTGACGAATTGCACGAAGTAAAACGAAGAATTGCGCGAATTTTTAAATATATGGATACCTTACTAATACAGGAACAATACTATCTCAGTTTGAAATTTTCACCACAACTTGTCCTGCTCCTTGCGGGATAAATACATAGGGTTACATGGAATTAATTCTCATAGCCCTGGATTTAAATCAAGGGCTATGAGACTATGTGCCAATGTGGTTAATTTTTTTGAAGCTGATACAATGCCCGAAGAACAATTGCATGATCAATATGAACCAAAGGTCACTACATTTGTTCTTATCTTAGTTTTTTATTTTTCGCATTTCACACCGGGTATTCCGGTATATTACAAGTAAACTGATGATTGGGGAAAAAAAATCAAGCGGAAATGGCGTGGAAGCGGGTGAGTCCATCGAAGTGTTCGGCGCTCGTGTGCATAACCTGAAAAATATTGATATCAAAATTCCAAAGAATAAACTGGTTGTCATTACGGGGATTAGCGGAAGTGGTAAATCATCGCTGGCATTTGACACAATCTACGCTGAAGGCCAGCGTCGTTATATGGAAAGTTTCGGCGCTTATGCCAGACAGTTTATCGGTGATATGGAAAGACCCGATGTAGATAAAATTACCGGTCTAAGTCCCGTCATTTCTATTGAACAAAAAACGACCAACAGGAATCCGCGAAGCACCGTGGGTACCGTGACGGAAGTGTACGATTTTCTCCGCCTGTTGTATGCAAGAATTGCAGAAGCTTATTCATACAACACAGGAAAGAAAATGGTTAAGTTCAGCGAGGAGGAAATCGTTGATAATATTTTTAAAAAATTTAAGGATAAGAAAATTACTTTGCTGGCCCCGATTGTTCGAGGCCGTAAAGGACATTACCGGGAATTATTCGAAGAGACAAGGAAGAAAGGATTCGTCAAAGTGCGCGTAGATGGAGAAGTGAAAGACCTTGTTCCCAAAATGCAGGTCGATCGGTACAAGATCCATGACATTGAAGTAGTGATTGATCGGTTGCCTGTGAGTAATGATATGCGGGTCCGCCTGAGCCAGAGCGTTCAGAAATCGTTGCAGATGGGAAAGGACCTGATGTTTCTGCTCGTCAATGAAAATGATAAACTGGTACAGTACAGCAAACAATTGATGTGTGAAGACACAGGTATCAGTTATGAAGAGCCTTCCCCGAACAGTTTCTCTTTCAATTCACCTTATGGAGCCTGTCCGGCCTGTAAAGGACTCGGCGCTGTGTACCAGGTAAACATGGATGCGGTGATTCCGGATCGGAGCAGGAGCATTAATGAAGGAGGGATTGTGCCGATCGGCGAAGAACGCGAATCCTGGGTATTTAAACAGGTACAGCAGGTGGCGAGAAAAAATAAGTTCAGCCTCGATACGGCAATCAAAGACATGTCCCTGAAAGCGCTAAATCTTGTGTTGTATGGCAATGAAAATGGGGTGGAAGAAAACAACCCTGATTTTGACGATACAGGCACTGACGGTAAGCCCTATGCGACAGAATTTGAGGGAGTAGTGAACCAGTTGAAAAGATGGTTTGCAGGCAGTAGTACGGATACCATACGTGACTGGATTGAAAAATTCATGGAGTTAAAAACCTGTTCAATCTGCAATGGTGCCCGCCTGAAAAAAGAAAGCCTCTGGTTCAGGGTGGACGAAAAAAATATAGCTGAACTGGGAGAGATGAACCTGGACAAGCTGATGCAATGGTTTTCAGGAATCGAAAAAAGACTCAGCTCAAAGCAAAATGCTATCGCCAGGGATTTATTGAAGGAGATCAGAGAGCGGCTACAGTTTCTGCTTGATGTGGGCTTGACTTATCTTACGCTGAACCGGCCCTCACGTACATTGAGTGGTGGCGAATCACAGCGCATCCGGCTGGCGACACAGATCGGATCGCAATTACAGGGCATTACTTATATTCTGGATGAACCAAGTATCGGGTTGCACCAACGCGACAATCACAGGCTGATTGAAGCCTTGAAAAATTTAAGGAATATCGGCAACAGTGTATTGGTTGTTGAACATGATAAAGGCATCATGCTTGCTGCGGATCATCTCGTGGATATTGGTCCGCGGGCAGGATTTCATGGAGGAAGAATCGTTGCGGAGGGCGACCCGGAAGCGCTTCTTACGCTGAATACGCTGACTTCTTCCTATCTCAATGGGCATAAAAAAATCGCAGTACCTGAAGAAAGAAGAAAAGGAAACGGAAAATTCCTGGAACTAACAGGAGCGAAGGGAAATAATCTTAAGAATGTGAGTGTGCAATTTCCCCTGGGCAAATTTTTAGTTGTTACCGGAGTGAGTGGCAGCGGAAAGTCGACTCTCATCAATGAAACCCTATATCCGATTCTGAGTACACACGCATATGGTTCGCGCACTACGCCGCTTCCATACAAATCAATAAAAGGACTGGAACATGTCGATAAAGTGATTGAAATTGATCAGTCGCCGATTGGTCGTACTCCGAGAAGCAATCCGGCGACCTATTGTGGTTTTTTTACTGATATCCGCACTTTGTTCGCTTCTGTGCCGGAAGCAAAAATCAGGGGATATACTGCAGGCCGCTTTTCTTTTAATGTTAAAAGTGGGAGATGCGATGTCTGCGAGGGCGGGGGCATGCGTGTCATTGAAATGAATTTCCTGCCCGATGTGTATGTGCACTGTGAAAAGTGTAGTGGTAAACGTTATAACCGCGAAACACTGGAAATCCGCTATAAAGGAAAATCGATCAGTGATGTGCTTGACATGACGGTTGATGAAGCCGTTGAATTTTTCCAGAATGTGCCTTATCTATATCGAAAAATAAAAGTGCTTCAGGAAGTCGGGCTCGGCTATATTACATTGGGACAGTCAGCAGTAACACTCAGCGGCGGGGAAGCGCAACGCGTGAAACTCGGCACCGAACTTTCCAAAAGAGAAACAGGTAAAACCTTTTATATTCTTGATGAACCCACAACCGGCTTGCATTTTGAAGATATCCAGCACTTACTGGACGTGTTGAATAAACTGGTTGACCGCGGAAACACCGTGCTGGTGATCGAACACAATCTCGATGTGATTAAAGTGGCAGATCATGTCATCGATCTCGGACCGGAAGGCGGAGATGGGGGAGGCCGGATTCTGTTTGAAGGTCCGCCGGAAGCGCTGGTAAAAAACAAAGAGAGCTTTACAGCACAATTTCTGAAAACGGAATTGGGTCTCAAAAATTAGGAGCTGCGAAGAATTGAACTTTGGATGGAAGGCAGATATTTATGATAGCGGGTATATAACTATCTGTACCCATCTGTGAGAAATATCTCTCACAGATCACGCGGATTTGCACAGAGGATAATTTATGGTTATAGAATCATAACCATCACAGATAATTCGTGACTTAGTGTATAAAATATGGAAAGAATAATTGTTGACATGGATGAAGTGGTAGCCGATCCGATGGGAGCAATGATTGACTGGTATAAAAACAATTATCAGCTCGACGTTGATTATGGCAAGATGCTGGGTGGTTCCTGGGTGAAAGGATTCCCGGAACAACACCAGTCTATGATCAGGGAAAGAATTAATGCTGAAGGTTTTTTCAGGCATCTTCCTGTGATGGCCAATAGCGTGGAGGTTCTGAAAGAAATGAATAACCGGTATGAAATATTTATTGTATCTGCTGCCACAGAATTTCCCAATTCATTAAAAGATAAATTGGAATGGCTGCTCGAGCATTTTCCTTTCTTTACCTGGAAACAACTTGTATTGTGCGGAGATAAACGTTTGGTTTCCGGAGATTATATGATTGATGACCACATAAAGAATTTGAAACATTTTAGCGGAAAAAAATATTTATTCACTTCAGCCCATAACCTGGATATCGAAGGGTACGACCGGATCAACAATTGGAAAGAAGCGGGGCAGATATTTTTAAGTAGTTGACAGTTCACAGTTACTAGTCAACGACCGACCATTAACGATCTACTGTCATCTGCCAACTGTTAACTATCAACTAAAAAACAAATAGCCGGCAACTACTCATCACCGGCTACTGAAGATATTGGACAAATCCAGAAAGTTGAATGACCCAATAAGCGAATGCGGGAAGTGATTAATAAAATCGTATAGGGTACCAAAGATAGGGAACGGATCAGGTTTTACTTAACCTTCGGATATTCGGATTTTACCAATTTCCCCGCTGCTTATTGGTCGTCAGTTATAGCTTTTTTTAATTTTTTATTTTACTACCAGCCCTCCGCTTTCGATCTGTTCATCATTCATCAGCACATTGAACAGGTAATTCCCTTTTGATATATTGTTGAGCGCAATTGTCTCACGGTTACGAATATTCACTTGTGAAATGAGCCTGCTATCCATGTCGAATATGAATAGCTGATAGCTTTTTCCTTCCACTCCGTCAACTGTGAACAAAAGATTTTCACGCCCGGCATCGGTGTAGAGACGGACCCTGTGTTTCTTATTGTTCTGATTTTTGTTTACTACAATCACTGAATAGCGTGCATCATTTTTTCCTGCCAGTGAAGGATTGCCGGCTGCATTAGAAGAATAGCCAGACATCACCAACAATAATGCACCTAACAGGTAGCAGAAAGGCCTGGATATAGTTTTCATAGTGTCAGTTTTCTATTGATTGTTTACAATCAATAATTAAGGGTACGGATCAAACAAATATCTTATCAGAATCTCAGCAGTGGGCAGCGTGTTGAATTATTCCACTCGCGGCCAACACCGAATCGATATCCTATTTTGAAAATAGCAGTTATGTAAGCGTCATTCTGATTTGGATCACCTCTCTTGTCTCCAGGGTTGTAAGCGCTTCCCGGATCACCTCTCAGTGGGCTTTTATTATAAATAGATGCGGCAATCTGAGCTTCTCCTGCGGGAAGATGAGCGTAAAACAAACTTGGATCTATATACGTAGTGCTCACGTCATCGATATAATCTGTAAACGTTTTTCTATACAGAAGTTCGAAGGATATATTAAGCTGTTCACTCAAATAATATTTAAGACCTACTCCCATAGGAATATTGATCTGTGTAAGTGAGTATTCTTTTCTGCCGGGATATTCAGGAAAACCTTCTCCTTCGGTATGCAATGGCCTGAGATAAACCCATGTGGTTTGTCCTGTATTTGGGTCGATATATGTTCCCTGTGGATTAAAATGAAATACACCTACACCGATCACTCCATAAGGCCTCAATCTTCCGACCACATCAGTAGGTTGATCTTCTAAAAGAACAGTGGGGTAGATTTCTGTGGCAAAATAAGCTTCTGTAATATCAGAACGAAAATCAAGATTTCTGTTATAACGTGCAACTTCTTCCCCACCTTTCGGAACAATGTAAGAATCGGCTCCTTCTACTTTTCCATAAGTGAGGGCTAAACGGAATCCGATTAACTCTGAAGGATGTGCGGCGAGATAGAGACCATAGGACATTTTGGTTGCCTTCATATTGTAGTCCTTAAGGAAGGTTGTTCCGGGGCCAAAATGACCACCCAGGTCACCCAGAAAAATCATGGGGCCTGCAGTTATTCCTCCTTCGAAATAATTCCCTGCAGACAACTGGCTATAAGAATGCAGATGTAGGGTGAGGGAGATAACCAGTAAGTAGAAACACTTCCGCGTTAAGGAGTGTATACCTTTTTTCATGGAATATTGTTTTAGTTTTCCGACGGTTTGGATTCCGATTCTAAATTTAATAAAGAACCGGTTACTTTACAAGAACGGGCAAAATTGTTTTATTGGTGTGGCGGAAGATTAGAATATTATTTGGAATGATTTCCAAATTATGGAATCTCTATTTTTCTTCGGGCAATAATAGCATTTCGATATGTTGAATATTGTCTTCAAGATAAATATCACTGCTTTGCCTAAACGAAAATGATTCGTAAAATTTCCTGAGGTATAATTGAGCGCCTAATTTTACAGGAACCTTGCCAAATAAGGCGTACAGCGCTTCAATGCTTTTTTGCATTAGTATTCTTCCGGTCCCTTTATTTCTTTCAGCTGGGGAAGTTACGACCCGACCAATAGAGCTTTCCACATAGGAAATTCCCGGGGGCAAAATTCTTGCATAAGCGACCAGTCGATCACCCTGCATTCCCATCAGATGATGGCTATGCACATCTTTATTGTCTGCGTCCTGGAAAACACAGTTTTGTTCTACTACAAATACCTCATTGCGCAATTGTAAAATAGCATATAATTCATAAGGTGTCAGTTCAGCAAATTTTTTGCAGATCCAATTCATTGATTTCCGGTTTTGGTTGGCGGTCACGGCTGGGTTATTATTCTGACGGGATGGAGGATATTATTCTAATTTCAGAAAACATATTCATTTTTAAATCTGAAGTTTCCGAACGGAGTTGATTTCAATATCCATATTTGGCTTTCCACAGTGTTTTTAAGAATTTCCTCAGCTCTTCTTCTCTTGCATTATGTCCTGGATCATAAAAACTTGTACCACTGATTTCCTTTGGCAGGTATTCCTGTGCGGAAAAATTATTTTCATAATCATGACTATATTCATATCCCTTGCCATAATCCAGACTTTCCATGAGGTGTGTAGGCGCATTCCTGATATGTAGCGGAACAGGCAGGTCCCCGGCTTGTTTAACCATCGACATAGCGCTACCGATCGCTTTCGTTGCCGAATTGCTTTTTGGCGAAGAAGCAAGATAGATCGCGCATTGCGAAAGAATAAGCGAAGATTCGGGGTAACCGATTTTATTTACCGCATCGAAAGTGGCGTTGGCTAATAACAGGGCATTGGGGTTGGCATTGCCAATATCTTCGCTTGCCAGGATAAGCATTCTTCTGGCAATGAATTTCACATCTTCCCCTCCTTCTATCATCCTGGCCAGCCAGTAAACTGCAGCATTGGGATCACTTCCGCGCATAGATTTGATGAATGCAGAAATGATGTCGTAATGCTGCTCTCCTTTTTTATCGTATAATGCTATCCGTTGTTGTGCTACTTCCATCACAAGATCGTCCGTTACTTCCAGCGGTAATGCCGGATCACTGGCATTGGCAACAAGCTCAATAAGGTTCAGTAATTTTCTCGCATCGCCGCCTGAAATATTAATCAGCGCTTCTGTTTCGGCAATATGAATTTTCCGCTTCCTGAGTTCTTCATCATTTTTGATGGCCTGATTCATCAATTGCACAAGGTCTTCTTTGCTGAGTGGTTTCAAAACATATACCTGGCAACGGCTCAGCAAAGCGCTGTTGACTTCAAAAGAAGGATTTTCTGTGGTAGCTCCTATCAGCGTGATGATTCCTTTTTCCACTGCCCCCAACAAGGCATCCTGTTGTCCTTTATTGAAACGGTGAATTTCGTCAATGAATAAAATTGCTTTCTCTTTTTGTTTAGCTTCTTCAATGACTTCTCTTACTTCCTTCACTCCCGAAGAAATAGCGCTCAGTGTATAAAAAGGCACTTGCAACGTATGAGCAATAATGTTAGCAATGGTTGTTTTGCCGGAACCTGGCGGGCCCCATAAAATCAGTGATGGCACTTTACCCTGCTCAATGGCTGTCCGCAAAATGCTACCTTTGCCGGTCAGATGCTGCTGTCCGACGAGTTGATCCAGCGATTGGGGGCGAAGCCGCTCAGCAAGGGGAGCACGTGATGGGGTCATAAACAGATTTTTAACCCTAATACAACAACAAGTTAGCCCTTTTTGGGTTTTTATAGCAAAGCGGGAGCGTATGTTGCCAAAGCGATTTTCAGTCATATTCAGTTTAGTTTTTCTTTTTTTTACTGCTTCGCAGTCTTTCGTGCTGGGGCAAAAATTATCCGGCGTGCAGAATTATGCCATGAACAGGCCGGGAGTGGTGATGATCAAAACCGTATTTTCAGCTGATGTGTATGTGAACAAAATGACGATGGATGATCGGAATTTTAATCACCTGCTCGATTCCCTGCAACGCATCGATAGCAGTGGCGCAGTATTCACGCCTGAAGAAAAGCTGAACATTGTATTAAAGGAAATTAATAATAATCCTAACCGTTTTTTTAAAGCTACACTGGATTATATCAGGCAACCGGAAGAAATTACTTCGAGCGGAACCGGATTTTTTATAACAGGAGACGGATACGTAGCAACGAACTGTCATTTGATCGACAGGGAAAATTCTTTTGTCCGCAGGCAATTCATTCTTACCGCATTTCAGCAGATTACCGAGGCCAATATTGCAGCGCTTGAAAGCTCCTGGGCCACGACTTTCACTGAACCCCAGCGCAATTTGTTATACAATACTTACGGTTCCGTATACTCGCGCCTTTTTTCAATGGTGCTTTATGGCTTGAAAAAAGATATCTATGTGGTGTACAGCGCCGATTCAAAAGATACGTCAGCAACCGGTCAGAAAAAATCAGCTGCTGTCGTCATCAAAGGGATGGCAATGCCCGGCAAGGATATAGCCATTTTAAAGATTGATGGCGACTCATCACTGCCAACATTAAAAATTGCCGGCAATCAGTTGCCAAAAGTCGGAGAACAATTATTTGTTTACGGCTACCCGGGACCCGTAACCAACAATAATTTTCTAGCCGTTGAATCTGCGATTGAACCCACGCTGACAACCGGAATTGTGAGCGCGCTGAAAAAATCTGTGGAAGGCTGGCCACTTATCCAGATGGACGCCAACATCAACCGCGGAAGCAGCGGCGGTCCCGTTTGCAATGATAAAGGAGAAGTGATTGGATTGACTACTTTCGGAAGCATTGAGAATACCGGTGGACTAGCAGCAGGACTTAATTTCGCTATCCCGGTCAGTATCCTGAATGAATACCTGGACACAGCCGGCATAATCCCCGCAATCAGTAGGGCATCAACCCTGTTTTCAAAGGGAGTGATTGCGTTCGAAAAAGAAAATTACCGTGAAGCCCTGAGCCTTTTTAAGGACGTAAAAAAACTAAATCAGAACTACCCGGGGTTGAATGGTTATATCAGCAATTGCATGGAGTATATTCAAAAAGACAAAACAAAAGATGCCGCGCTTGTCTGGTACGATCTGCTCGGATTCAGCATCTTGCTGGTAGTGGCAGTTATTCTTTTCATGATCCTGAAAAGAGCCAATTTTAAGAAGCTTCATTCTGATTCTGCCGCTTGATATTATCACCGGAATTTTTGGAAAACTATTCTTTTGGCTGGCTCATGTACCATCTCAGCAACCTTAAGTTAAGGATGGCGTTCACCGCAAAAGATACACTAAACAGCAACGCTATCGTGCAGCCTGCGCGAATGACGCCGGTGAGATTAATTTTTGGTGATCCGGGTGGAAGTTTTATCTCCCTGACAAATTCCTGTGCGTGTAATAGTATCGAAACAGAAGAGTAGATATTGAAAAAAGAAAAAAACAGCATGATATATCCCATGAACCGGATACCGATGGGTGTCTGACTACCGAGGGGAATGTCGGGGTTCATTACGCTTTTTTTTAGTTGAAGTGAAGCATAACTATGAAGAATAATCGCACTAGGTAATAAAACGAATATGAGTATATTCAGGAGATTCCCTGAAGCGATACCCATTAAAACTCCACAAAAGACAAAAAGACACCCCACACAGAGGTTGATCCAGGATAAAACACCGGTTGTTTTTACAACATTTTTCATGAATGGGAATTCAGATATTAATAAATAAGAAGGGTTATTTTTTCTCCGGGGGAACCAGGCTGATGGCAAGTTCCTTAAGTTGTTTGTCATCAATTGTTGATGGCGCATCCAGCATGAGATCGCGTCCACTATTGTTTTTGGGAAATGCAATAAAATCGCGGATGCTTTCCCTCCCACCTAAAATTGCACATAACCTGTCAAAACCAAATGCAATTCCGCCATGCGGCGGAGCCCCGTATTCAAATGCACCGAGAAGAAAACTGAATTTATGCAAAGCTTCCTCCCGACTCATTCCCAGCGCTTCAAACATTTTTTCCTGCAGGTCGCGCCGGAAGATCCTGATTGATCCTCCGCCGACTTCATTTCCATTCAACACCATATCATAGGCATTGGCCTTGATATCAGCAAACGGGTGGCTCAGATATTCTGCGGGATTGCTGATGACCGGACTGTTTTTGATCATTGTTTCAATATCTCCCGGCCTGGGTGAAGTGAATGGATGATGTCTTGCAACCCATCGGTTATCTTCTTCACTGTATTCAAACAAAGGGAAATCGATTACCCATAACAGTTTGAATTCATCTTTTTTTCTTAAACCCAGTCGTTCTCCCATTTCCAGTCTTAATTCGCTGATTGCCTTGCGGGTTCTTTCTTCTTTTCCGGCCAGAACAAGGATAAGATCACCGGGGGCAGCTTCGCAGAATGCTGTGATTGCCTTCAGTTTTTCTTCATTATAAAATTTATCGACACTGCTTTTGCAGCTTCCGTCAGGATGCAAACGAATACTGACCAGTCCCTGCATACCGATCTGAGGGCGTTTAACCCATTCCGTTAGTTCATCGGTTTGCTTCCGGGTAAACGCGGAAGCTCCAGGCACTGCAATGGCAACAACGGTTTCAGCATTATCGAAAACACCAAAACCTGCTCCATTGATCAGTTCTCCCGAGGCTGATTTTCCATCCCTCTTAAATATCGTCTTCAGGTTGACGATCCGCATGCCGAATCTGATGTCCGGTTTGTCATTGCCATAATTCCACATGGCTTCTTCCCAGGTCATTCGTTGAATGGGTTCGGGATATTCAATCCCTTTTACTTCCCTGAAAATATGCCTGATCATTCCTTCAAACATCAGCAGGATATCTTCCTGTTCCACGAAACTCATTTCGCAGTCGATCTGTGTAAACTCCGGTTGTCTGTCAGCCCTTAGGTCTTCATCGCGAAAACATTTTACAATCTGGTAGTAACGGTCATATCCACTCACCATCAGCAATTGTTTGAAAGTTTGTGGCGACTGTGGCAGCGCATAAAACTGCCCTGTATTCATTCTTGAAGGCACTACAAAATCCCGGGCTCCCTCCGGTGTCGATTTAATAAGAAAAGGAGTTTCGATATCTATAAATTGATTCGAATGCAGAAAATTTCTCGCAGCGCGACTAACTGCATAGCGAAATTCAAGGTTTTTCTTTACAATATTCCTGCGCAGGTCGAGATAGCGATATTTCATACGAAGTTCATCTCCGCCATCAGTATCGTCCTGAATAGAAAAAGGAGGAGTGACTGATTTGTTCAGAACAATAAAAGATGAAATTTTGATTTCTATATCTCCGGTTGGAAGTTGTGCATTTTTATTGGTTCGCTCAGAAACGACTCCGGTGACCTGTAATACAAATTCGCGTCCCAGCGGGTTTTCATCCAATTGTGTATTGAGTTCTTCGCCAAAGAGAAGTTGTGTAATACCGTAGCGGTCGCGCAGATCAACAAAAGTGATGCTGCCGAATTTGCGAATGGTTTGTACCCAACCCGCAAGTTTTACTTGTTTGTCAATATCATTTAATCTCAATTCCCCGCAGGTATGTGTCCTGTACATGCTGTAGTTTTCTTTTATAAGAGGGGCAAAGGTAAATTAAAACTGAAAAGCCATCCGGGAACAGTTGGTAAATGGTATTTTTTGTTGCCCGCTGGTTAATCCCGTTGGCTGATCCTGTGTATTGATTTGATTATCAGTGAAATTGCATAAATTTCAGTCCATTCTGAAAAAAATCAAAAACTGATTGGGGGCTCTTTATAGTTTAGAAAATAATTTTTATCTTGTATTACGCGTCTATTCACTTCCTTTGATTTAACCAACATCTTTTATCCCGCTTACCAGCAGAAAATCAGTATTTATCCAACACCCATGTAAGGCCGGTTTTATTGTTGATGACCTGAATTCAAAAGGAAAAATGAGCCTTATGGAAATCGTTATTATCACTTCTCTGGTAGCTGCGGTGCTTATATCACACCGACCGCTTACTGCGCTTTTTAATCATTTGTATCTCAAGCAGCAGTTTAGAAAATTCATTTCAATCGAAACTTTTTATCACTCCATTGTTTCCAGGCATATACATTATTATAATCGTCTTAACCTGGATGACCAGCGAAAATTTTTATTCAGAACCTATCTGTTCAAAAAATCAAGAAGGTTTCATTATATCGAAGTGCAGGAGAGCGCAGAAATGCCCATTCTTATCAGCGCTGTAGCAGTGCAGCTTACTTTCGGGCTGGAAAAATTCATGCTCGATTATTTCAGCGATATTTTTGTGTTGAAGGATGACTACCATTACGGATTTTATTCCCGGCCTTTTATGGGTCATGTGGATCAGACAGGAATTTATTTATCCTGGGATAATTTTATCAAAGGCATTTCGGGCCAGACGCCTAATTGCAATGTAGGGCTTCATGAAATGGGACATGCGCTTGCCTATGTAACTTTTATCACGGAAACTGAAGAAGACAAGCATTTCAAAAAAGAATTTAAAAACTTTTCCAAAGTTGCCCGTCCTATTTTTACGGATATGCAGCAGGGAGCCAAAAACCTGCTTGGAGAATATGCTTCTTCCAACTATCATGAATTCTGGGCTGTTTGTGTGGAAACATTTTTTGAAAACCCTTTCCGCTTCAAAAAAGAATTACCCGATCTCTACTTCTCAATGGCCAGATTACTCAATCAGGATCCGGTGAATTTTGTCAGCGGTAAAACAATGGTCATTCCGCAGAGTTCAGCCAGCCATATAGAACTTGTGCCTGTGCATGCGAATTAATTTTTCGTAGAGATAAAAATTTACCACATAGGCACATAGATTCATAGGTTCACATAGGAAAAATCTATGAGTATCTATGTGCCTATCTGCCCTATGTGGTTAGGTTTTAAACTCATCTCTTTCCTTCACATTTACCGGAATAGTATTTTGTTGCAAGTCCTTACTCGCTTCTTCCATTCTTTTTCTTCTGTTTTCTCTCGGCAATATCACCAGGTAGTATGAAAGAATAAAGAAGACCCCGATGCCGAAAGGAATCGCAGTATATTTTCGCCAGTATTCATCATTGCCGGTAAACTCAAGTAACATCCACATGGCATTGGCGCAAATCCAAAACACGATGGCAAGATTATGAAACAACTCAGCTTTGATTTTCCGGGTCTGCCAGGTGATGAGTAAAGCCACACTGATTGTCGGAAAGATCATGGCAATTCCCAAAGGCTTCCAGAGCATGGCCCAGCTTAAATCTTTAAACAACCAAAACAGGATATGCAGGTTTTCTGTTTTGCGGAATTTTTCGGGTATGCAATACATTTTTACCGTGCTCATGGCAATAATATAATATTACTTGAAGAATGAGCTTCTGCAGGAAGCCTTATCAGGACAAAAATATATAATTGAAAAAAGAAATGGCAGTCGTGTTTAAATATTTGCAAAATCTCAGTTTTAAAACTGACCACATAGATACATAGGCAAATAGTTACACATAGCTATGTGATTCTATGACCCTATGTGCCAATATGGTAAAGTCCTGAAAGTTCAAATTGAGAGATTATGCAATTTCAATCGCCAGGAGCAGCAATATCTCTTCCCAATATTTTGCTGAATCTTCGAACGTTTACTTCGGGCATCAGCAACGATTCATGGACAATAGAATGGCAGAATTGATTAGCAAAAAAAGGGGCGAGAGAACATCCTTTCGTACCCATTCCATTGAATATTCCCACGTTTTTATGTACGGGATGAAAACCAACAAATGGCCTGCGTTCCAGTGTCGCCGGACGAACAGCCGCGTAATGATTTATTATTTTGAAAGGAATTTTCAGCCATTGTTTTAATAAGGCTTCGGTTTTGTTTCGAAAAGTTTCAGTAGGGCTATCATTTTTGAATTCCCAATCATAGGACGATCCTACCCAAAACTGTGAATCATTCCATGGTACCAGGGTCATTCCTTTTTTGTAGATATACTCATTTACGGGTAAATCGGCTTCAATGATCAACGCTTCTCCCTTATTGGGAGCGAAAGGAAGATTTTTAAAATAGGGATTCTTAAATCCTGCGATACCGTCGCAAAAAATAATTTTTGATGCATGAATATCCCGGTAATCGATTTTATGGTTGGAGACAATAAGTTCATCAATCATAAATCGATCTTCCCTCAGTTGTTGTTTTCTGATCAGTGTATTTCTGCAAGCGGCGAGCAAGGATTGGATGTCGATGAGATAAGACGGATGAATTTCCCCATACCCGAAATCATAGCTGAAGAGCTGACTCCAGGTTTTTTCTTCTCTGGGCCTGGACAGGTATTCTTTTTCATCCTCATATCTTTTTATAAAAGCATCCAGCATCTGGGCAGAAGGAAAAAAATCGATTATTTTTTTTTGAGTGATGCAATGAATATTTAATTCCTTTTCAATCTGCCTGTATTCTCTCCAGACGAAAGGAAGCAGTTCGTCGATCATCCAGGTTTTTACCATGCGCCTTCCTGTAACAGGATTGATGATGCCTGACGCAATTTTTGAAGGTGTTAGTGGATTGGATTCATCAATCACCAGAAAACTCAGCCCCGATTTTTCTAGATAATGGCTCAGCATGGTGCCGCAGATGCCCTGCCCAATGATAAGAATGTCTACAGTCATTCTGCAAAAATAATCCTAACCTTGATTTGGGATAATTTTGCGACCGCCGGACCATGTCTTAACTTCAAAAAAATAACCACATAGGCACATAGAGTCATAGAAACACATAGCTATGTGAAACTATGTGGCTATGATTCTATCCCGCATGGAGCGGGACAAATTATGTTGAAAATCTCAACGTTACTTACTTGGTAATTAATTTCTTTCTTCCACAGAAATCCGGATACCTTCACTGTGCGCTGAAAATTCAGGAGCATACATGCATTGAATGGTGGTAATCCCATTACTGAAATGGCCGGCTGTGGTAGCAAACAACGTATATTCAAACACGTGAGTTCCTTTGGGTAGCCAGCTGAAAAAGAAATTGGTGCTGGCATCTTTAGGAGTTTCATAATAGGCCAGACCACTTTGCCACTTCCATCCACTGAGTACATCAACCGGCTCCATACAGGATGCGTGCATATCTTTCATGTGCACATATTCGAGGTTTCTGTCCACGCGTAATTCAATCCTGACCTTGATCTTGTCGCCGATTTTGAAACTGCCATTGTCCGGAACCGGTTCGAGCACGGGCCCGCGATCAGTATTTTTTTCAACAAAAATTTTTTTGCTCAGGATAATGGGAATTTTTCCATTGCCAGAAGGAGTTATTTTATTCAGGTCTTCGAAATATTGCCAATAGATACTACCCCAGGCCGGTTCCCGGGTTGCGGAGGGAGAGGAAACGGATACTTCAATATTACCCATG
>Ga0335076_10002567_pt1 | contig 18085 bp, 16 predicted proteins | sample Lox_Sample_25_FD_206717 | JGI IMG/M metagenome (GOLD analysis project Ga0335076, IMG submission 206717) | Soil microbial communities from Loxahatchee National Wildlife Refuge, Florida, United States - Lox_Sample_2.5 | ecosystem: Environmental > Terrestrial > Soil > Wetlands | place: USA... | reverse complement strand
TCCATCCTCGATGTATTCTTCTGTGACTTTCGAAACGGTTGTCGTTTGTGAAATCTTACGGATGAAAGTGAAAGCGGCGAGGATCATGCCCACTTCCACAGCGATCGTGAGGTCCGCGAAGACGGTCAGGCTGAGCGTCAGGATCCATACGGCGATATCAGCCTTTGTGAGCTTTACAATCTCAGGAATTTCTCCCCAATCGCCCATGTTGTACGCGACCATGAAGAGAATTCCGGCGAGCGCAGCGAGAGGCAGGTTCTTCACCAGCGGAGCGGCGAAGAGAATCACGGCAAGTAGCGTGAGGGCGTGGATCATTCCGGCTACCGGAGTTTTGGCGCCGGAACGCACATTAGTGGCGGTGCGCGCAATTGCGCCGGTGGCGGGTAGGCCGCCGAACAATGGGGAGAATACGTTGGCTACGCCTTGCGCGACCAATTCCACGTTGGGGTTGTGTTTGTCGTGGCTCATTTTGTCGGATACGACGGCAGAAAACAGAGATTCGATCGCACCAAGCATGGCCACGGTCACGGCAGGAGCGAGGAGGTGCAGCAGCAGGGATGGTTGGAGTCTGGGCACCGCCAGGTGCGGCAAACCGGCGGGAATCCCGCCAAATCGCGTTCCGATCGTTTCTACTGGGAGGTGCAGAGCACTGACCAAAGCGGTTGCTACAAAACAAACGACGATGGCCCCAGGTACTTTCTTGAAATATCGTGCGCACACGATCATCACGGCCAAACAGCACAAGCCAACCGCGGTAGCCACCCAATTCAAGGTGTGGAAGTTCGCGGCAATCGCCGCCATGCGGTGAAAGAAGTCCCCGGGAACGTGCTCCATCCGTAAGCCGAAGAAGTCGCGAATTTGTGTACTGGCGATGAGAATTGCGATTCCATTCGTGAACCCCACGACAACGGGGCGCGGGAAGTAGCGCACCATTGAACCCAAACCGGTCAGACCCATCACAATCAGCAGAACTCCCGCCAACATCGTGCAGGTAAACAGGCCGTCGATGCCGTATCGCGCGATGATCCCGAGCACGACCACTACGAAGGCCCCGGTTGGCCCGCCGATTTGCGTTTTCGAGCCGCCTAACGCTGAGATCAAAAAGCCCGTGACGATCGCGCAGTAAATTCCTGCTTGGGGTGACACTCCTGATGCGATGGCAAACGCCATAGCCAGTGGTAACGCAACCAGGCCAACGGTGACACCCGCGATTAGATCCGATACGAACTTGTCGTAGCTATACTCGCGCAGAAGGATGACCGACTTGGGCATCCACGCCTCGAGGGAGAAACTCATTCTGAATGTGACCTGCTTCCTGTGAGTTATCTAAGTTTAGCAGGTGGGAACGGTGGGAGTGGTTACTTTGACCTTGTGCGTTGTCGTTTTGTCACTTTGTGAGGAATCTCCAGGCTTCCACCGTAGGATGGGCTTGCGAGCCGCACCAACCTCGTCCAATCGGCGAATGCGCGTGCTGTGCGGGGCCGTTTTCACTAACTCTGGATTCGTCGCCGCTTCATGAGCAATCGACTTCATCGCGTCGATAAAGTAGTCGCATTCTTCTTTGCTTTCCGACTCTGTAGGTTCAATCATGAGCGCGCCGGGCACGATTAGAGGGAAAGCCGTCGTGTATGGGTGGAAGCCGTAGTCGATCAGGCGCTTGGCAATGTCCATGGTATTCACGCCATTGCGTTTCTGGATTGCGTCGCTGAACACTACTTCATGCATGGAGGGGCGCGTGTAGGGCAGGTCGAAGGCGCCTTCGAGATGCTTGCGAATATAGTTGGCGTTTAGAACCGCGTCCTCGGTGGCCTGCCGGATTCCCGGGCCATACGCCAGGATGTACGCAAGAGCGCGAACTAAAACTCCAAAATTGCCACCGAATGCTCGCACCTGGCCGATACTTTCCTTACGTTGGTAATCCAATCCCAGGCGGCCGCCATCTTTTTCGACCAGCACCGGGACGGGCAGGAATGGCTCCAGAGATCTCTTCATCGCCACTGGGCCAGCGCCGGGACCCCCGCCCCCGTGGGGGGTGGAAAACGTCTTGTGCAAATTCAGGTGCATTACGTCGACGCCCATGTCGCCCGGCCGCGTCACGCCCGCCAGTGCATTCATGTTGGCGCCGTCCATGTAAAGCAACGCACCTTTCGCATGCAGGATTTCAGCGATTTCCGGGATTTGCTGCTCGAAGATCCCCAGGGTCGAGGGGTTCGTGAGCATCAAGGCCGCTACTGTTCCATCCACCTGTTCGCGCAAATGCGCAAGATCCACCTGTCCGTTGGCGTCTGACTTGATGTTTTGAACTTCATATCCAGCGATCACCGCCGTCGCGGGATTGGTTCCATGCGCCGAGTCCGGGATCAAGACTTTCTTTCGAGGATTACCGTTTCTTTTATGGTGCGCACGAATCAGAAGCAGGCCCGTTAGTTCTCCCTGTGCGCCGGCCGCGGGCTGTAGCGTGATGACGTCCATGCCGGTAATTTCCAGTAGGCATTTTTCGAGTAGAGAAAGAATTTTCAAGCAGCCCTGGGAAAGTTCCTGCGGCTGGCAGGGATGTTCCGTGGCGATTCCAGCCAGTCGGGCTACGTGTTCGTTCACGCGCGGGTTGTACTTCATCGTGCAGGAGCCGAGCGGATACATGCCCAGATCAATCGCGTAGTTCCACGTGGACAGGCGCGTGAAGTGACGGATCACCTCAATCTCACTCACCTCAGGAAATCCGGGGACTCCCTCGGCGCGATATGCAGAACCCAAAGACTTGCCAGGGTCTCCGCCTGGCACGTCGAGAAGTGGCAACTCAAAGGCCCGTTTACCCGGTGAAGATTTCTCAAAAATTAGTCCTTCGTTTTGATTTACGTGGCGCGTTGCTTTCTTGATCTTCGCTTCCATCGGCCTTCCATTCGATTTGGCTATAAAGGTACTTCCAGGGCGGCCTTCACCCCGCTTACGAAATTCTCAATCTCTGCCCGCGACGTCGTTTCCGTGACGCATACCAGTGCGTGTTTACTCAACTCGGGGTAAGCCGATCCGAGTACGTAGGGACCGACGACCTTGGCCTTCAATAATTCGGCATTCACCATCTTCACCGAGCGAGGAAATTCCACGGCGAATTCGTTGAAGAACGGGGCGGAAAAAGACCGCCTGACGCCGGGAATCTTTTCCAATTCTCCGAGAGTAAATTCGGCCTTAGCGAGATTCTGTGTACCCATTTCCCGGATACCCTCTTTGCCAAGCAGCGAGAGATGAACCGTTGCAGCCAAGGCGCACAGGGCCTGGTTCGTGCAAATGTTCGACGTGGCTTTTTCTCTGCGAATATGCTGCTCACGGGTGGCGAGTGTCAGCACGAATCCGCGATGCCCGTTGGCGTCGGTGGTTTGCCCAGCTAGCCGCCCCGGCATTTGGCGCACAAACTTTTCCTGCGAGGCGATCACCCCGACAAACGGCCCACCAAAACTAGGAGCAAGCCCGAAGCTCTGGCCTTCCATGGCAACAATGTCGGCGTCCGACGGAGGCGCCAGAAGTCCTAAAGACAAGGCCTCTGCGATAGCCGTCACAAGCAGGGTGCCGGATTTGTGAGCTAGCTCCGCAATAGGATGTAAGTCTTCGATTGCGCCGAAGAAGTTCGGCGACTGCACAACGACAGCACACACATCGTCGCGGATTGCACTTCTCAGCCCTTCGAGGTCCAGCGTGCCCGCTTTGCCAAATGCTATTTCTTCCACAACGAGCCCCGAATTTCGCGCATAAGTGCGCAGCACTTCGCGATATTCCGGGTGAACGCTGCGCGCTACCAGAACTCGGCGGCGCCCCGTGATTCGCTCGGCCATCAATACAGCCTCAGTAGTGGCAGTCGAGCCGTCATACATCGAGGCATTGGCAACTTCTTGGCCGGTCAACTGGCACATTAATGTCTGAAATTCGAAAATGGCCTGCAGCGTTCCCTGGGAAATTTCGGCCTGATAGGGCGTATACGACGTCAAAAACTCGCCGCGCTGCAGAATCGTGTCCGTCACCACGGAGCGCAAATGCGAATACACGCCCGCGCCAAGAAATCTGCTGTACCCGAGGGAATTCTCCTGACCACGCGCCTCAAAATAGCGGATCACTTCGGTTTCGGAATACGGTCCAGGCAAGTTCAACGGCTTTTTGAGGCGGTAGGCCTCTGGAATCGACGAGAATAGTTCTTCGATCGACTTCGCACCGATTGCCGAGAGCATTTCCTGGCGCTCGGCAGGGCTCTTGGGGAGATAACGCATTAGGCCGAAGCTTCCTTCTTCTTTTCCTCGATATAGGCCTCATACGCGGCGGCGTCCATCAAACCGCTGACTTCGCCCGGGTTGGCCAGCGTGATTTTCACCAGCCATCCCGCACCATGCGGATCTTCGTTGATAGTTTCGGGCTTAGCTTGCAGCGCGGGGTTCGCTTCTGTAACTTTTCCAGTCGCCGGAGAGTAAATCTCACTGACGGCCTTAACGGACTCGACTGTGCCAAACGTTTTTCCCGCCGTGAGTTGAGTGCCCGCTGCTGGCATCTCCACAAAAACTACATCGCCCAATTCGCTCTGGGCATAGTCGGTGATACCGATGGTGGCCGACGTGCCCTGTGCATCAATCCACTCGTGCTCCTTGGTGTAGCGGTAGTTTGTTGGATATGCCATGCTGCGCTCCTTGCGTGGAATATTCGACTGAATCTAGTTTGCGATCGCTTTCCGAACTCGTTTGTAAAATGGCGTTGCCACCACCTGGGCTTTGCATCGCTGCGAGCGAATCTCCACCCAGATTGCTGTGCCAATTGCCGAAAACGCTGGAGGCACGTAGGCTAAGGCAATGTTCTTGCCCAAGGTCGGAGAAGGAGAGCCGCTGGTCACAACTCCGATGGCGTCGCCATTCTCGTCGAGGCACCGGTAGCCGTCACGAGCAATGCCACGCTCAAGCATCTCCACACCTACCAGCGTCCGTCTCAGCCCCTCTGCACGAGCCGCTGCGAGAGCTGACCTGCCGACAAATTCACCCTTTTCCATCTTGCAGTAGCGGTCGAGCCCTGCCTCCCAGACATTAATGCTGTCACTAATTTCATGCTCGTACAGCGCCATTCTAGCCTCAAGGCGCAACGTGTTTCGCGCGCCCAAACCACAAGGCAAAATCCCGAATTCCTTCCCAGCAGCGATGACTTCGTTCCAAACTCGTTCGCTAGTGGCGACATCGGACGGAACGTAGATTTCGAATCCATCCTCGCCGGTGTAACCCGTTCGGGCAATCAAAATATTCTTCAGGCCGCAAACGGTAGCGTGAGTGAACCAGTAGTTTTTAACGGAGGCAATATCTCCATCGGTGAGCCTTCCCAAGACCTCCACCGCACGTGGACCTTGAATAGCCAATTGTGTGTACTCGTCGCTGACGTTCGAAACCTCGCAGTTAAAGCTGGCAGCGTTCTTGGTCACCCAATCGACGTCTTTCTCGCGGGTTCCTGCGTTGATCACCAGCAAAAGATCGTCCTCGCCGAGGCGGTGTACGATCACGTCGTCGACAAAGGTTCCTTGTGGATACAACATCGCTGAATACTGAGCCTGCCCAATCGCCAATTTCGACACATCGTTCATCGTCAGATGCTGAACCGCGCGGAGCGCCTCGCCGCCCTTGCCCGAGTCTCGGATGCGAATGTCACCCATGTGGCTGACGTCAAAGAGACCTACTCCATTCCGGACTGACTTGTGCTCTGCCACCAAGCCGCCGCCCGAAGGATACTCGACAGGCATATCCCAGCCGCCAAAATTTACCATTTTAGCGCCAAGACGACGGTGCAATGCGTTCAGTGACGTCTTGCGAAGTATTGGATTGGAGGGAGAAATTACGGATTCCATTCCGCTCGCTCGGGCGATTCCCGATACTAGCATGCGAGTCAGGCACGGTCAAAAAGAGCCAGATGAATGAGACGAGAAAAAGCTTAGCAACTTCGCAGATATTCGGAGGGCTCACCCTTGCTGCCCGCGCGATGCTCAGGTAAAGTCTTCGTCGGAGGGGGAATGGCTGCCAATCGTCAGCAGGTTGTATGCGCGCAATGCGATAAGGCCGAAGAATATTGCAACTGTGATAAGTATTGTGCCATATGCAAGGGACAGTCAAATGTTCGTCTTGCGGTGGATGGTTTGTACTATTGCCCTGATTGCCGCGAAGCATGTGATGTGGCTCTCGCCAACGAACGCTAACCGTGTCTACCGTCCCACATCAGATCTCCGTCGTGTTGGACCCTGACGAGCGCCTGGTCGCTGCCGTGGGCGGCGCCGCCCGCTATCTTGCCGACGCGGCCGGTTTAGGGAACGAAACGATCCTACAGTTTCAAGCTTCGGTGGTGTCCGCCTGCAAACATTGCTTTCAATGTCACAAATCGGACGCGCCGTGTGGCGTCATCCTCCGGCGTGCGCTGGATCGATTGGAAGTCGAAGTGGCGTTACCGGCGGTGGAACCTCCTCAGGAGCAGAAGCAGTCTTGGGACGGGTTCGATGAAGTACATTGCGAAATGCGAGATCATTCCGCGGTGTTGCGTCTGACCAAATACGTAGCCCCCAATCTTCCTGCGGACTAAACAGGGGCCCTCGAGGCCCTTTTCCGATCCGATAGTCTCTTCCTCTTCCGTAACGTTACATCTTGAATGCGAAGGTATTCCGGCGGATCAGCGACGTCATTTGGTCGTCGCTCACGGTGATGGCGATCACGACGCGGTCTCCGGAAGGGGATACATTGGCCTGGTCTAACAGCTGCGCCAGTTCTGGATTGTCTTTGGTCGCCTGGTATTTTTTGTAAAGGAGCCCTGCAGCCATGAGCTGGCTCAGTGTGTTCGCGTCTCCTGAAGAGCCACAAACTGCCTGAAATTTCGAGTCGACTCCGCTGCTGGCGTTCGCGGTAATGATCATCGCTTGCATACGCTGTACCAGGGCGGCCGCATCCGGAAACTGCTGGACTTCCGGGGCAAGCTGGCTCATCGCCAAGCGGGTGTATCCGGGATCCAGCACTGCCCATACAACGCCCGAGCCGTTCACTTCATTGATCAGGTTGTACATCTGAGTATTACGCATCAAGCTGTCCTGACCACCCATTCGAATTTCCAGCAGTTTGTCAATCAGCGGCTTGTGTCCAAAGACCGCCTTGCTGGAATCGAGGAAAAAGAAGTACAGATCGCCTGCACCCGCCCCTGACCCAAAGGCGAAGAGTGTGTAATTTCCCGCTTTGGTCATCGACAGTTTCTGCTGCTTGAAGTAAGCCTCCGTCGAATCCGGGTTGTAGTTGCCCATCGCGATCCCGATGGTCATTTCACTCGACGGAATGTCCGTCGGCGCACCCTTGGCATCTTTCGTGGTTCCGCTGGGGACCAAACCCCACACCAGTTCGTCTACTTGGCTGTTGGGATCCACTCCCGCTGCGGACAGGAACTTCTCGAATTGCTTAAATCGTTCCGGAAGGATCTGTTCCCGCAAGGCGGGGAACCACTTTTCGCCGCGGGCTTTCTTCAAATCCACATACCCGATTTCCCCGGTATCTTTGGGGAAGAGTGCCAGCGTATCCGCGCTGACGCCACCGGCCTTGGCCGGGTGCGCTAGAACTGTGCCTAGTAGTGCCAGCGCACAGATCGTAACGATTCGGCTTACGGTTGCTCTCATCCTCATCTCCAACTCCTTTGGTTACGCGGCCGGGGTGCGAAATTACAGTTTACGATAATGGTCGCTCACTAGCCCAACTGGTTGCGCAGTTCAGCAACCTTTCCGCGTATGCTCTCAACGTAGCCTGCGTCCTTCAGGCCGTCCAGATTGATTTCCACATTGGCCAGGGCTCCCTTGATCGCTGCTACTGCCATTAGACGCGCCACCTGTAGATCTGACTTCATAGATGCGGCCGCGATGGATTCCAGTTGCTGAAGCTTCGCGTTCACCTTTGCTGCCTTCTCCGCGGTGGCGAGGGGCACTTCCGCTGCACCTTTCGTGGCTTGTTGAATGGTCGCATCTCGCAAAGCGATCTCTTGTGGCGTGCCCTGAGGCAGTTTGAACGCAGTCATCACCGATTCGTACGACTCCGCATCGCGGTCGATCGCCTCCCGCAACTCATCGCCGACCTTTCTCATTTCATCCAGCAACTGTGACAACTGTTCCAAGTGCGCTGCCTGTGATTTCCTCTTTCGTGAGAGCCCTGCGACCATCTGGCCCAGACCCGCGGCCAGAGCACCTGCATACGCCGACACACTTCCTCCGCCCGGCGTGGCCTCCGGTGCCGCAACGGCGTCCAAAAACGGCTGCGCCGTGCTTGCCAGTTTGCCTCCCTTGGGGGTGACGGGTGCTCCCGATAGTGCTGCCTGCAGTTTGTTTTCGAATACTTGAGAAGGAGAAAAATCTTCCAGTTGCAAAAAGAAATCCGCGGCCATTTCGATGGCTTTTTTAGGAACCAGGCCGACAATTTCACTCCCTATCGGGACGACGCCGTATCGCGCCGCTTCCCGTTTCACCATTTCGTACACGCGGTGCATGGGTGTCTGTTCGAAATCTGTCAGATTGATGGAAACCTGCGCCAGATTCCGCGCCTTCAAATCCACACCCATAGACTTGACGTAGCGCAACCCACCGCTGGAGAAGCGAATCGCTTTAGCGATCTTATTGGCGATTCCAACGTCAGGTGTGTTCAGGTTGACGTTGTAGGCGATCAGGAATTTTCGCGCTCCGACGACCGTTACTCCCGCTGTCGGATGGAGTTTTGGTTCGCCGATGTCTGGTTGGCGGTCGTGATTCTTCTTTAGTTCGTCCCGCAAGCCTTCAAACTGTCCCTTTCTCACGTTTTCCAGATTCACTCGTTCGGGTCTGGTCGCGGCGGCCTCATAGAAGAAGATCGGAATTCGGTACCGCTTCCAGATCTCGTTGCCGACGCGCCGTGCCAGCGCAACACAATCCTCGAGCGTCACGCCATCGATCGGGATGAAGGGAATCACATCGGTGGCGCCGACCCGCGGGTGAGCACCCGTGTGCTCGGTCATGTCTATCAATTGCATAGCCTGACCGGCGCCAAGAATTGCCGCTTCCCCGACGGCGTCCGGATCGCCAGCAAGTGTGACAACGCACCGGTTGTGATCCGCGTCCATTTCGCGATCCAGCAAATAGACCCCCGGCACACTCATCATCGCCCGGATGATGGCGTCGACCTTTGTCGTATCCCTGCCTTCCGAGAAGTTCGGCACGCACTCAATCAATCGGTTCATCGCTCTATCCGTCTAGTTTGTGAGATTTGCCACTTCGAAGCGACCTTTTCGTAAAACGTCGGCTCTGAAACTATCCTTCGCTTCAGTCGCGCACGTAGATGATCTCGCCCCGCTTAATGGTCATCCAGCATCGCTGCATTCCAAAATAATAGGGAATCTCGCGGTAATCCTCCACCTCAAAGACTGCCAGATCCGCCTGTTTGCCAATCTCTAACGAACCAACGGTGCTGTCTCTCTTCAAGCTGAACGCGGCATTGGCGGTGGCGGCGGAAATCGCCTCGCCAGGACTCATTCGCAATTCGGAGCAAGCCAAGGACAGCACCATGGGCATGCTGACGGTCGGACTCGTTCCCGGATTATAGTCGGTTGCCAGTGCAACGATTGCTCCGGACTCGATCAGTTTTCTCGCGGGAGCATACTTCCGCCATCCCAGATGGAAGTCGCATCCTGGAAGTAGCGTTGCCACGGTATCGGACTTGGCTAACGCACAGATGTCCTCGTCGGTCACGTGTTCCAGATGGTCGCAGCTTGCCGCGCCGAGTTGCACCGCGAGTTGCGTCGCGCCGGTGTGCGACAACTGTTCGCCGTGAAGTCTAGGAGCCAATCCGTGCGCCTGGCCTTCCGTCAAAATTCTCTCGGACTGAGCGCGACTGAACGCTCCACGGTCGCAGAAGACATCACAGAACTGTGCCAATTTCTCGCTGGAAACCTCGGGGAGTATCGTCTCGAGCAATAAACTGATGTACTCTTCCGTGCCCCTCGCTTTATGCCGGTATTCGGAGGGAACAACGTGGGCCCCTAAGAATGTCGAAACGATATCCAGCGGCTGTTCGTGCTGCAGCTCCTGGTGCAATCGCAGGATCTTGAGCTCGCTGGCAAGATTCAATCCATATCCGCTTTTCGCCTCGACCGTTGTGGTTCCGCAAGACGTGAATTCCTCCAAGGCCGCCCGGGCGCGTGTTTTCAGTGTGTCGGCTGTCGCTGCCCGTACCCTTTTTACCGAGCTAAGAATTCCACCACCTCTTTTGGCAATTTCTTCGTAACTGGTGCCTCGGATCTTCAGTTCGAACTCTTCGGCCCGAGTGGCCGCGTGAATCAAGTGAGTATGGGAATCAACAAATCCGGGAAGTACGACACGTCCGCCTAGTGCCAGTCTCTCGGCGCGCTTTGCATCCTTGCGTGCCTCGATCTGCTGACGTGTGCCGACCGCTGAAATGCGGCCGCCGGACACGAGTAACGCTCCGTCCTTGATGATTGCTAATTCGGAAAGAGAATGGCCACGTCGCGGGATCTTGCCGCGCAGCGTCAGCAGCTGGGCCGCCCCGGTGATCAACAGGTCATTCGTCGATGTGCTGTTGGCGTTCGAAGGCTCCCTACCCACAGCTACGCCCCGACTGCCATACCTTGATATGCGGGCACAAACACTTCCTTCACAAAGTTGTCAATCGAGGTGGACGTGGTATTCTCCGCGCTTCTCGGTTCGATTCCATGGACGATACCGTCGTTGAATCCCTGCAGCATCTCAATAATGTACCCGGCCGTCTTCAGGGGCGTGCCCGTTTGAACCAACACTTGCTGCACTTGGTCGTAGGGGAATTGCACATAGCGCAGATCCGGTTTGTTCAACGCCCGAGCAATGGTCGCGACTATCTCGTTCATGCACAAGTCCCGCTCACCCAGCAATTCCTGCGTTCGCTTTCCGTTGAAATCGAGTTTCAGCAGGCGCTCTGCAGCGTAACCAGCGATGTCCTTCGTAGCGATCATCGGCATTTTCAAATCGGGTCGCAGGGCTCCACCAAACAAGCCCATCATTTGAATCATGCTGATTCCACTGAGATGATTCTCCAAAAAATAAGCAGGGCGCAAATGCACTATATTCAGGCGCTCGAGTGCGTTCAGTTTTTGTTCCGACCAGTGCAATCCTGAGATTGGACCAGCTCCGGAGGGTGCCTGCGCGCCGATGCTGCTCAGTTGCACCGCATAATGGAGCTCCGAAGCCTTCACCGCGCTCGAAATCGCATCGCTTGCGCGCTCTTGATCCGCTTTATAGTCAGGCGAGTTAGCCCCCGGCGGGATCATCAGAAAGGCCGCACGCACACCCTCGAGTGCCCGGGCCATAGCGTCCGCATCCGCCACATCTCCAATGAACGCTTCTGCGCCCTTTTGGACGAGAGGTTGCAGCCGCGCAGTGTTACGCCCAACGGCACGAACCTTCTCGCCTTTTTCTAACAGTTTCCTCGTTATAACAGAGCCGATGTGCCCTGTGGCACCTAAGACCGTATACATGGCTGGACTCCTCGACTGGCATTCACCACGCGCACTTGAAGACGAGTCGGGGGATACGTGCACCGGTACCCGCCGGACTTCCCTTAGCGCATGGGAACCTTGACACCGTGCTTCTCAGCAAACTCGATGGCCTCAGCATACCCGGCATCCGCGTGGCGCGCCACCCCGATGCCGGGATCGTTGGTCAACACCCTTTCGATGCGCTTGGCCATCTCTTTGGTGCCATCGGCACAGGTAACTTGCCCCGCGTGTTGCGAGTAGCCGATGCCAACGCCGCCACCGTTATGAATCGAGACCCAGGAAGCACCGCTGGCAGTGTTCACGAGGGCGTTTAGCAGCGCCCAGTCGGCGACTGCATCGGAGCCGTCTTTCATTGCTTCGGTCTCGCGGTACGGAGAGGCAACGGAACCACAATCCAGATGGTCGCGGCCCATGACAATAGGGGCTTGGAGCTCGCCTTTAGCCACCAAATCGTTCAACGCGAGCCCGAATCTGTCCCGCTCGCCATAACCCAGCCAGCATATGCGGGAGGGCAACCCTTGGAACTTCACCTTCTTCTCTGCGAGGGTCACCCAGCGCCGCAAGTGTTCATTTTCGGGGAACATCTCCAGGACCAGGCGGTCGGTCCGTGCGATGTCCGAAGGCTCTCCGGAAAGCGCGGCCCACCGGAAGGGGCCACGACCCTCGCAAAACAGTGGTCGGATGTAAGCTGGCACGAAGCCTGGAAACTCGTAGGCGTTCTTTACGCCCGCTTCGAAAGCGAACGTCCGGATGTTATTGCCGTAATCGAACGTTACCGCCCCCAGCTTCTGCAGATCGAGCATCCCTTGGACGTGCTTGCCAATCGCCGCGATGGCGCGTTTCCGGTGCTCTTGCGGATTCGTTTTTCGCAATTCTGCGGCTTGCTCCAGGGTCATTCCGTTAGGCACATAGCCTTGAATTGGATCGTGGGCGCTGGTCTGGTCCGTCAAAAGATCGGGCACCACGCCTCGCTTGGCCAATTCCGGAATCAGATCCGCGCAGTTGCCCACCAATCCCACAGAAGTTGCTTCTTTCTTTCGAACCGCATTCTTGAGGATGCGCAGCGCCTCATCCAGCGACGTGACCATTACGTCGCAATAGCCGGACTTCACGCGACGCTTGATGCGTTCTGGATCGACGTCAATTCCAAGGAAGGCGCCTCCGTTCATAGTGGCTGCCAGCGGCTGCGCGCCACCCATTCCGCCCATTCCACCGGTGACCACGAGCTTGCCGCTCAGGTCGCCCGCAAAGTGCTGGCGCGCTGCGGAGGCGAAGGTCTCGTAAGTTCCTTGCAAAATGCCTTGAGTGCCGATGTAAATCCAGCTTCCCGCGGTCATCTGGCCGTACATCATGAGTCCGGCGCGATCCAGTTCGTTGAATTTTTCCCAATTGTTCCAATGGCCAACCAGATTCGAATTGCAGATCAGAACCCGAGGAGCGTAATCGTGGGTTCTAAATACGGCGACCGGCTTGCCGGATTGCACTAGGAGGGTCTCATCAGACTCCAGCGCACGCAGTGATTTCACGATCGCATGGAAACAATCCCAGTTGCGCGCCGCTTTTCCGGTACCCCCATAGACCACCAAGTCCTCAGGCCGTTCGGCTACGTCTGGATCCAGGTTATTGAGCAACATGCGCAGGGCAGCCTCTTGCTGCCAACCTTTGCAGGATAGAACGGTCCCGCGGGGCGCTCGAAACGGCCCACGGCCTGTCGCGGGATCATTTACAACGGATGTTGCCCCCATATTGTTCATTCCTCTGGCCCTATCTTAGCGCAGCTTCCCACATCAGATACATGACCCTTAAACGTCGCGGTGGGCAGTCACTTAAGCGAAGCACGGCTTCGTCGCTGGCCGTTGCACCTGTTTTTCTTCTAAGGTAAATTCAAAACTCCTATGGCCTACAGCTCGCTCCCTGTTCTACTTCTTCGTGCGATAGATCAGCATCCGTCGTCTCGCGCTCAGATGCACCGCACCAGCGAGCGCTGGGAGGCAATATCGTCACAAGAACTGCTCCGGCGGACCGCCGGACTCTCGCAGAGTCTTGTAGAACTAGGCGTCAAGCCAGGGGATCGGGTGGGGCTTTTCGCGCCGAATTGCCCCGAGTGGCACACGGCTGATTTTGCGATCTATGGTTGCGGTGGCGTGACCGTCCCAATTTACTTCAATGAATCGTGCGAACGAATGGCTTACATTTTGAGCCATTCTGGTGCCCACGTTCTGTTCATTGCCGGTCTTCGGCAACTCGCCAGGTTCCTCGAAGTACGTGACCAGTTGTCCGTGGTTCAGCAGGTCATTGTTTCCGGCGCAGGCGATGCCATGCCTTCCGAGTACCTGCGTTACGAGACCCTGATCGCGACTGCGGGGGCATCAGAAGTGCGGGCCTACCGCGAACGAGCGGCTCAAGTCCAACCAAATCAGCTGGCGTCTCTAATCTACACTTCGGGAACAACAGGTGAGCCCAAAGGAGTAATGCTCACCCACTCTAACTTTAGTTCCAATGTGGCAGACTCCTGCGAGGATATTGTTCTTCACCCGGAATCGGATCAGGCCGTTTCTTTTCTTCCGCTGGCGCATGTCTATGGCCGTATGCTGGACTACCTGTATCTCTCGCAGGGATGTCCCATCGCTTATGTCGATGTTGTGGAATCGGTGGCTCAGGCCCTGGTTGAGGTGCGTCCAACCGTGCTGGCGGCTGTTCCCCGATTCTTCGAAAAGATTTTTGCGCGGTTGATGGAGCAGGGAAGTAAGACGACAGGTCTGAAACGTCAGATCTTCGACTTCGCCATGCAAACTGCCAAGGAGTCGGCGGGATGGCGTTGTGGAGAGAAGCGCGCCAGTCCTTGGCTGAAGATGAAGTGGGCTCTGGCGGACCGGCTTGTCTATTCGAAGGTTCGTGCGGGCACCGGCGGACGCTTGCGGCTGGTCTTATCCGGCGGCGCGCCTCTCTCCAAGCCGCTTGGCGAATTTTTCTGGGCTATCGGCATTCCTATCTATCAGGGCTATGGATTGACTGAGACTTCGCCCGTCCTGACCAACAACTACCCGCATAACCGTATCGGAAGTTCCGGCAAGCCCATCGCGAACGTGCAGATTCGAATCGCGGATGACGGGGAGATCCTCGCCAAAGGACCATGTGTGATGAAGGGCTATTATAAAGCGCCGGAGGCGACGCGTGAGGTTCTTTCTGACAATGGTTGGTTCAAGACCGGAGATATCGGCTACCTCGACAAAGACCATTACCTCTTTATAACTGACCGCAAAAAGGATCTACTGAAAACGGCCGCAGGAAAATTTGTGGCTCCGCAGCCGATCGAGAATCTTCTCAAAACCAGCCCTTATGTTCTGAACGCGATGGTCGTGGGGGATCAGAGGAAATTCGTCGTGGCCTTGCTGGTAATCAATTCTAATGCGCTCGGTGCCAAGCTGGCCGAAGAGGGGATTCGCTTCAGTTCGAATGCGGAAATGGCGGCTCATCCGCGCAGCTACGCTATGATGGAGCAGGAAGTCGCGCGGCTGACCGGGCACTTAGCTCAATACGAAACCATCAAGCGGTTCGCTTTGCTTGCCGACGACTTTACCTTTGATAACGGCGCGCTCACCTTCACCATGAAACTGAAGCGCCGCGTAGTCGAGAAGCAATACCATGGGCTCATCGACAAACTTTACGCTGACGTTACTGAACCTCGGCCGGCGATCCACGACTGATTGCTAATCTGCGTCCTTTCCGGTGCGTTTGCCCTGTGCTAGATTCCCGTTGAAAGGCATATCCGCCTGCCCTTCCTCAACATCTATCTGAATAGGAACCGTTAACACATTAAGGAGGATTCTATGGTGAAAGCAGCTACTGCCAATGTCAGGACCTATCCCACCAGCGTTGGAGTTCCGGAGAATAACCGTCAGGCGATTATTGCGCTTCTGAACGCCCGTCTTGCCGATAGCACGGACCTGCGGACGCAAGTGAAATGGGCGCACTGGAACGTCAAGGGCATGCACTTTATCCAGTTGCATGAGTTGTTCGATTCCGTCGCCGCGCATTTGGAAGAACAGACTGATTTGATCGCCGAACGCGTTACGACTCTCGGCGGAGTTGCGAACGGCACGGTTCGTGAAGCCGCGGCCAAATCAGGGCTCAAGGAAGCCGATCTCGGTGCGTCCGACGGGCCCTCGATGTTGAAATTCTTGGTCCATAACGTCGCACATCATGCGAATGCCGTGCGAACCGCGATCAAGGAATCAGATGATCTTGAGGACGCGACCACCGCGGACCTATTCACTCAACTTTCCCGAGAACTCGACAAGGATTTGTGGTTCCTCGAGGCCCATATCACGCAAGTCTGAGATAGCTTCGTCAAAACGGCGGAAGCGGCAGGTCACTGGTCTGCCGCTCTTTTACGTGTGCTCCTCTCAGTGCATTTGTTCTGCGGCTTCTCGAGGACTACAATTTCCTTGGAGACCTACTTATGGTAGACCAACTCGTCATTGCCGGCCGCGCGTTTCAATCTCGCCTCATCGTGGGTACGGGGAAGTATCGCAGCTTTCAAGAGATGGCGCGGGCTCACGTCGCGTCGGGAGCGGACATGGTCACCGTCGCGGTCCGCCGCGTGAATCTGACAGACAAGTCGAAAGAATCGTTAATCGACTATATAGACCGCGAGAAAATCTTTATTCTCCCGAATACAGCCGCGTGCTACACCGCGGACGAAGCGATTCGCACTGCGCGGCTAGCCCGTGAGGTCGGTCTCTCGAATTGGATCAAACTGGAAGTCATCGGGGACCAGCAGACGCTGTTCCCAGACACTGAGCAGCTCATCGAAGCCACCAAAGTGCTGGTCAAAGAAGGATTCGTCGTTTTGCCCTATACGAATGACGATCTGATTGCTGCGCGCAAGTTGATCGACGCGGGCGCGGCGGCGGTGATGCCGCTGGCTGCGCCGATTGGTTCGGGCCTAGGGATTCAGAATCCGGCCAATCTGCGGATTCTACGAGAGCGCATCACCGAGGTACCGATGATCGTTGATGCGGGCGTGGGTACCGCATCGGATGCGGCGGTTGCGATGGAACTTGGAGCCGATGGGGTATTGATGAACACGGCGATTGCCGAAGCGGCGGATACCGTTCTGATGGCGGAGGCCATGCGCGATGCCGTGGTGGCAGGTCACAAAGCCTTCTTGGCGGGTCGCATGCCGAAGCGGCTCTATGCGTCCGCTTCTTCACCTTTGGCCGGAGTAGTCCGCTAATCTGCTGCGGCTGGGTTTTCCGGGGAGCTAGATCGTCTTACCGTGATGCCGTCCCGCAGCTTCGAACAAAGACAATAAATTCGTGATACTGAACAGCTCGCGGATTTGCTGACTTGCGTTGACAATTTCCACGTGGCACCCTCGAGTCCTTGCCGAAACATATAGGCCAACCATCGTTCCAAGGCCCGAGCTATCGACCTGTGGCACTTCTTTCAGATCGAGCACAATGCGCTTGTGCCCGGGAATTTTGTCTCTAACTTCGTCTTTCAGGACTTGGGTATTTTCAAACGTCAACTTGCCGTGGCACTCAGCAACCAGGGCATCTCCGGATTCGTAACAATGGACGCGGAATCCTCGCGTCGAGCTACCAGGCGGATTCATCATCGCAATCGCTCCCTTGCCGGCCTTTCTTCTACCGCAATTCAACGAGATTTGCCAGACTTTCCGGCATTCGATTCAGGTTAGACTGTTTGGGTGCAACGCAAGATTTTCTGGATGACTTTCGGTGTGGTCGGCCTCCTTGCCGACTTCCTTTTACCCTTTTGGTGGGCACTGGGAGCGACCATTCCGATTTTGGCGTTCAGTTGGTGGTTCGCGTATCGCAGCGAATGGTTCAATTAACGTTCCTCAAAAAGTTCGGAACAGGAAATGCCACACGGTATCCACCGCTCCGTGTACCAGCGCCGACGCAAAGATCGATCCCGTCTTCCTCCACGTCCAGCCATAGAACAGGCCTGCGATTGCCGCCAGGATGACATAGCGCCAGTTCGGAAACCCGAGATTGGTGATATGCGAAAATCCGAAGAGCATCGAGGCTGTCCACCATCCGGCGACCTCACTCTTCGAGGCTTTGGACAGACAATTCTGCAGCAATCCGCGAAATAGGAACTCCTCCGGCCACGCCGTAAATACCAGGATCGAAATCGACATCCCGATGAAGTCCGCCCAATGCGACCACTGAGGAGCGAACACGATAAAACGCATCACCATCCCGAGCGGAATCGCGATGCAGGCAAAAAGCAGGAAACTGCCCAATACATATACTCCCCAACGTCTTCCCCAGCCGATCGAATATCCCGTACCCTTCAACTGTCGCACGAGCAGAAACGATGCCAACGCCGTGTCTATCGCCAACAACACGGTCAGCAAGTGCGCCAGCCTGCCGGCCGGGTAGGGCCAAAGCCACACCCTCGGGCCAAACTTCACGAATACCCAGACTCCGAGCATGCTTACAAAATCCTGCCATAGGCCTGCCCGCCCGGTGCCGGCCCAGACCGCCAGACCGAGCGGGACAAATACCAGGGC
>Ga0335076_10002565_pt1 | contig 18103 bp, 19 predicted proteins | sample Lox_Sample_25_FD_206717 | JGI IMG/M metagenome (GOLD analysis project Ga0335076, IMG submission 206717) | Soil microbial communities from Loxahatchee National Wildlife Refuge, Florida, United States - Lox_Sample_2.5 | ecosystem: Environmental > Terrestrial > Soil > Wetlands | place: USA... | reverse complement strand
GTTATTTGTCCTGGTTGCCCGACGAGGATTCGAACCTCGAAATGATTTTCAAATAGTTATGATCAAAGTGTAACACAAAGCGTAAAACATTTTTGGATGATTTGGGAGAAACTTTAGAAGATAAAAGAGAGTAACCTCTAATTATAAATGGTCCGAAAATAAGGGGAGCTGACAGAACCGCCAATATTTAATTAATCGGAAGTTCGTAAAGCAGGCATCGCAGCACTTTCACCGCAAATTACAGGTTCACCTGACAATCCCTTTTTCAGAAACCATCTTAGTGGGTAAGGAAAAAGTTACTTCTTTTTTAAGTTGGCTTCAGAATTGATTTTTAAAAAAAAATTATAAATTTATGAAGTCATTTCTGAGCCATGCACGAGGCACTTATTAAATATTTCGAAAGCTATGCCGTTACACCTTTTGTTGAAAGAGATATTGAATTAATTAAGAATATTTTTGTACCTAAAAGATTCAAAAAAAGACAGTTTTTTTTGCAGGAAGGTGAAGTATGCAAATATGGCGCTTTTATTGTTAAAGGTGCAATGCGTCAGTACACAATTGACGACAAAGGTGACGAGCACATTGTACAATTATTAATTGAAAACTGGTGGGCAAATGACCGGGAAAGCAATATGCGGGGAACGCCATCCAGATATTTTATCGAAGCATGGGAAGATACAGAAGCACTACTCATTACAAGAGATAACATGTACAATCTTATACATCATAGCCCCACCGTGAGAGAGTGGACGGAAAAATTGGAGGAAATACATTATATAGCTTCACAAAAAAGGTTAAATGTTGCCATTAGCCTGACCGCCCGGCAGCGGTACTACGAACTTGAAAAGACTTATCCCGAATTCCTGCAACGATTTCCGCAGCATATCATTGCTTCCTACCTCGGAATAAGCAAGGATACACTTAGCCGCATCAGACAGCAGGCAACAAAAAGATAAACACCTTCAGTCCGGGTTCACTCTCTTTTTACTTCTTTCCTATCTGTTCCGGGTATCGACATTTGTCGATATTTTTTTTCGGCTTTTGTCATTGTTTTTCGCTTCTTCCTTAATGCACTTTTGATAAATATATTTTATAACTGTGCATTTATGAATAAGCTCGTTATTGATTGGTCGCACATCCCCACTTACACCACCATCATGGGAGTTTTTGTTGGTAACTCTCTCATCTCTGTTGCCAATCTGGGAAGGAAACTGTTGAAACAAGAAATTAATGCTATAGGTTGGTCACTCAATTTTTTTGCTTCGGGCATTGTGCTTTTAATTACGGGCACAGGGATGGTACTCACCTGGCCCTTGGCTATTCCGTTCGATAATATCGTGTTTGGTGAACCTTCTCTCGGACTTGCTGTATTGGATTTTTGCCTTGCTTTTTATTTATGGAAAAAAAGAACAGTATTTGAGCAGTCGAATGTTGCCCCGGTAAATACCATAAGCAAAGAGCTTTCTCCTTTTAGAACTGTGCTGACAGGATTGGGACTCGGCATTATCGGAATTGCAGTTGCTGCTTATCAACATAAATTTTTCATTGCTCCGCCACCAGAGCCAATTGCCGGAAATGTTGGCCTAAAGTACCCTATCGCAGAGAATGTGTTCATCTCCTCTATGTTCTTTTTTGTAGGGATAGCTGCGTTGTTGACTGTTCTCTTTTTATCAGACTTCAGCAAGGATAAATCAGAAGTGAAATGGTATCATAAAGCAAATTATATTTTGCTGGAAGCGACAGGATGGTATTTCCTTCTTTCAGGTGCCCTGGTGTTTTATACCCATATCGGTTTAATCAGTAACACTATGAAATAAATTAAGCTCCGCTTATTGAAACAATAAATTATAAAACTTTTAAAAAAGGAAATAATATGTCAAAACGAAACACATGGTTCTTTGCAACGCTGTTAAGCTTTGTTTTCGTTGCAATGCCTTTTGCTGGCAAAAGTCAGCAAACTACTTCAGGAGTTCGCGACCAAATTACAGACAATTTACTTACCCCTAAGAATTGTGTTTTAATACTTATCGACTACCAGCCTGTCGCGGTAAGTTCAGTTCAATCTATGGATCGCCACCAGATGATTGATAACGTAGTTCGCGTAGCAAAAACAGCTAAGTTGATTGATGTCCGGGTTATTCTGTCCACAACTGGTGTAAACAGTTTTGGCAATAAACCCACGATCCCTGAACTACAACAGGTACTGGGTGATATTAAAGCAATAGATCGCACCACACTCAACGCCTGGGAGGATTCAGATTTTGTGAAAGCCGTTAAAGCGACGGGTCGTAAAAAGCTTGTTATCCTCGGGTTATGGAATGAAGTCTGTCTTGCCTTTCCTGCACTTGATGCTTTAAAAGAGGGTTATGATGTTTACACAATAGTGGATGCAACTGGCGGTACTTCCCCTGAGGCAAGCAAAGCAGGATTTGATCGCATTTTCCAGGCAGGTGCTCATCCAAGCAGTTGAGTTCAATTCATCAGCGAGTTGCAACGTGACCCCAACCCTAAAGAAACATTGAAACAATTTATGGAGATCCTATTCGATCCAAAATTGCCATTCGTAATCGCTTCACAAAAGCCATACTGATTAAAAGAAAGACTTCAAAAAAATAAATCATAGACAATCATTTAAAACAAAAATTAAAAAAAAATGAAAAGTCCATTTTTAGAGGCATTTAGACCTCACAACACTACCATTTTGATGGTAGATTATTCAGCAGGTTTCATTAACACATTTCGTTCCCACTCAGTTAATGACCACATTACAAACACCGTTGCACTTGCAAAAACTGCAATAGGGTTTAAATCAGGATTGGTTGTGAATTTAGGAAAGGGACAAACGCCTTACCCACAAATTGTTCAGGCAATCGGTAGCCATCCTATTATTTACAGAGGAGGCGAATACAATGCACTTGATAACGCCGGGGTTTTGGCAGCCGTAAAAGCAACCGGTCGTGAAAATCTTGTGATTGCAGGAATTTCAACGGATGGTTGTGTCATTCAAACAGTAATGGGTGCACTACGATTGGGCTTCAATGTAGGCATCGTAGAAGATGCTACTGCGGGTTTGAATAAAGAAACACATGATATTTCGATTCAACGCATGGTACAGGCAGGCGCTGTACCTATTACCTCTTTTGCCTTGGCAACAGAGTTTCAAATGGATTGGGAAAATCAGGATACTGCCCAGGTTTATTTCGGTATTCTGGGAGAAGCTTCACCCGGATTGGGTATGAGTATCCAGGCTGAACATGCTGCCGGTGAAAAAAAGTAAAATAAATTTTAAATAAAAGTTATGCCAAATTATCTGATCCGCTTTTCTTATCAATCGCCTGTAATAAAGACGATGATAGAACACGCCGATGTAAATACTGCTGCCGAGGCAGAAGCAATGGTGGCATCATTGGGAGGCAGATTGCTCGGTTATTGGTATGCATTCGGCGACTTTGATGGTGTAGTGTTGATTGAAGCTCCCGGTAACAGTGTAGCCGTTGCTGTTGGCATGGCTATCAGGAGTACGGGTCATGTAACAAAGTTAGAAACAACCGTGCTGCTATCTATGGAAGAAGCAAAAGCATCGTTGCATTTGGCAGCTACTGCAAATCATTTACCACCTCAATAATAAATCAAAAGAGATGGGCGAATTTAAATTACCGATTGTAGAACCGAATGAAATCACCGGGATAGTTAAATCTGTCTGGGTGATTCCTGATTCGGAACACACATTGCTAGTTCCAAACATCGGAATCATTGTTGGCAGTAAAGCAACACTAATCATTGATACCGGCTTTGGTTCAGAGAATGCAAAAACTGTTTTGCAAAAAGCAAAAGAGTTAAGTGCTGAGCATCCGATATTCCTCACTCACACACATTGCCATCCCGAACATGGCTTTGGTGCGAATGTGATAGCTGATGATGTTACGATTCTCTACAACGAAACACAGTGGAATGAGTTGCAGGAAAAGGGCGATACACTTTTGCAGATGTTCAGAAAACAAATTCCCCCTCTTGCACCGATGCTTGACGGAGTTGAGTTTATCCGACCTGATATGCTGTACACAGGTTCAATGAAATTGAATCTTGGTGAAAATCTTGTTGCAGAGTTTCTTGAATTTGGAGGAGCACATTCAAGAGGAGACCAGGTGATTTTTATTCACGGAGAAAAATCAGTTTTGTTCACTGGTGATTTAGTAGAAGAAGGATTTTTCGGAGTTCTTGGCGATCATGAATCACATGTAATTCCCTGGATTGAAAAACTGAAATTGCTGGAGCGACTTTGTCTCGACATTGTTGTTCCTGGGCACGGACACACAGGAGGAACTGAACTGATAAAAAATTACAAAACATATTTTGAATTGGCTAAAAACCGGTTCAATGAGCTTCGTGCTGCCGGAAAATCAGAGGCAGAAATAGTTGGTCAAGTTGGCAAGGAGTTAATCAATCTTCATCCTGACTGGCAAAATCAAATGTGGGCAACAAAAGCCTTGGAAGATTTATCGTGGCCAGCCCGAAGATGACAACTCACCGGGAAGTCATACTGTCGCTTTTTACTATCAATTTAAAATCATTAATATGATCAATCAAACAAAAAATAAAACAGTAAATATTCTACTTTGGTTAGCGCAGGGATTATTAGCAATTGCATTCCTCATAGGAGGTTCTTATGTATTGTGTCAACCTGTGGAGGCATTAACAGGCAAGATGTCTTTCGTAAATCACTATTCAGTTTTCATGGTCAAGTTTATTGGAGCTTGTGAAGTATTGGGTGCAATCGGTTTACTTCTTCCTTCAGTTTTGAAAATTAAGCCATCACTCACTCCCTTGGCTGCATTAGGCCTAGCTGTCATTATGGTGCTTGCAACAAATTATCATTTCACTCATGGCGAAGCAAGCCGGGCACCAATGACTATTATTCTGGGAGCCATTGCCGTGTTTATTTTCTGGGGAAGATGGAAGAAAGCTCCTATTCTGTCTCGCAGTGTATAATTCTTTAATCATAAAAAAGTTGCAGATATGGAATTCATTACATTCGGCCCGGTGCATTTAAATGTTACCGACCTTGAAAAATCAGTTCTGTTTTATCGTGATATACTTGGAATGAAGGTGAGAAAGACAGACACACCTACAGAAGTTGGCACATCAGAAAGAACACTTGTCGTGTTACATCCTGATGCAAAAATCCCTAACAGAAAAGGACACAGCGGACTTTACCACTTTGCTATTCACATACCAACTGAAAGAGAACTTGCACAATTGTTTGTTCGGCTGTCGAAAAAAGGCTGGAGGGCTGGACCCACTGATCACATCATTGCAAAGTCAGTTTATGTAAAAGATCCTGACGGAATTGATATTGAGTTGGCGGTTGAGTTGCCCAGGCGGGTTGTTGAATACAGGTTCACGGAAGATGAATTTAAAGTGATAGATGACAAAGGTCAGTTAAGAAGCCCGATTGAACCATTAGATGTTCAGGAATTACTTTCTCATTTGGATGATGATAACACCGACCACCCGTTTCCTGAAAAAGCGTTCGTAGGTCATATGAATCTGCACATGCCGAACCTTCAGAATGCTTATGACTTCTACAAAAAAATTGGTTTCACCGAACATTTTATTTTCCCAAAAATGGGCTGGGGGGATTTAGGTGCAGGGGGATTGGTTGACCATCGCATTGCGGTGAATACATGGGCCGGAGTAAACGCACCGAAAACACCGGCAGGCATGGCAGGTCTGAAATATTTCACTCTGAAGTATGATTCAAAAGAACGGCTCAATAAAGCATTGAATAATATTTCAAACGAAAAGGAGCAAGACAAAGAAAACCTGATTGAAGACCCGGCAGGAAATAAAATTATTTTAGTAATTAAAGAAAATTAAATCATGGATATAACATTAATTAGTGCCAGCGATATGTTCGCGAGGGACTTCGCTACATGGGCTGTTGCCGGCGAACAAAATGTTACCGTCGTGGGACCGGGTATTGCAAAACCGGAAGCGTTCATGAGAGATATCGGTGCAGCAAAAGCGGCGGGACGGCGTGCGCCTCTGCGGGACAACTTGATCTTTCTTGCGTTGCCGTATAATTGCGTACTCGATGTCTCAGACTCTTATGAGGCCACGGAGTTCAAAGATAAAATTGTGGTCGATCTAACAATACATGTCGACTTCGAAACCTTTGAACCCATCTATCCCGAAGCTGGGTCTGTAGCCTAGGAAATTAGTAAAGCTGTCGGGGCGAGGGTTGTGAAAGCATTCAATCAAAAATTCGCAGGTTCCCTGGCGGTAACACAGAGTGTGGTTCAGATGCAGGAGGTGTTACTCGCCGGGGACGATGAGGATGCAAAGCATATAGTCGCGAAGCTCTTCAATGGAGACGGTCTGCGCCCGATTGACGTTGGCCCGTTACGCCGTGCCAGAGAGATAGAGGCCCTTGGATATCTTCACCTTGTTATGGGGCAGTCCAACTTATTGAAACTGACTTAACCAAATATAAAAGTTATCGATTCGAGTATAAATTGAGTGACTCTGTAAGTTCCCCTTATTTTCGGGCCATTCGCAATTAGAGTTTTCTAAGTTTTTAGTTTTTTGGGAGAGTTATCAGTGGTGTTGAAAATTAATTTTTCCCACGTGGGAAAATGTGTGATAAATTCATTTCAAACAATTGCATATTTGCGACAAAGGAAGATCAAAAGGATAATTCAATTTCCCGATTTCAAAAGTGTAAAACAAACGGTAAAACAAAGTGTAAAACATTAATTAAAAAAAAAGAAATATTAAATTATTTAAATTCAAAACCCGCTGAAGCAGAATTTCAAGTGGGCTGAGTTATTTGTCCTGGTTGCCCGACGAGGATTCGAACCTCGAAATGATTTTCAAACAGTTGTAGGCAAAGTGTAACACAAAGCGTAATACATTTTTGGTTGATCCAATTTGAATTAACCAACCTTAAATTTTGAAAATTCTACGAGTAACTGGCGTAAAATTTGGTTGGGTTACAAGAGAGATTGAAAAATTCATTCATGAAATTTTTTTTAAAGATTATTATCAAGATTGTATTCCCGCGAAAAGAGATGTACGACATAATACTGCATTGCTCCTGTTAAAAAATTTGTCATTTTGTTTTAGCATGATCTTTAAAATATTTTTTTTCTCCATCAAAATATGAAACCATTTAGTGAATATTCTCAATTGAAGATTTTCATTGATTTACTTTAAAATAAACTGAATAGGCATCATTTCCGCTCTTATAGATAGATAGTAAAGCATTCCAATTCTTTCCATTGTCCTTAAAATTCCATCTGTCCTTTCTTTGGGATTGTTTCCAGCCATTTGCCATTTCAAATTCATAAGAAAAAAGTTTTTGCAACTCAAATTGACTGAGTTCGGTTTTTAAATCCAATCTGACCAGCCATTTGCTTTCATTGCCATTGTAATCAAGCATTGTATAATCAAATGGTGTAAGCGTGTTCAGAAAACCCTGAACATATTTATCAGCCAGCTTGCCCCGTATGAACTGGTCTTCTTCATCCCAGCGATACTCAAGAGCATTCGCCAGCTTTTTTGTTTCTGCTTTACCGATATAGACTGATACAAGATGAAAGGCCGCATCGATACCCGATGACAAGCCTGCTGCGGTTATGATTCTTCCGTTATCAACATATCGGACACTGTCGGTAACGGTTGAGCGCGGAGCCATTTGATGCAATGCTTCAACAGAAAAAAAATGCGTGGTCGATTTTAGACCATCTAATAAACCGCCGGCGGCGAGATAAAATGCACCGGTACAAACCGACATGGTGTGTTCAGTTTTCTTGCTCATATTTTTTATCCATTGCACGGTAGTTGTATCGCTTGTGTTGACATTTCCTCCCGGAACCAAAATAATATCGGGTTCGGGCACATTGTTGAATGTATAATCCGGCTTCAGTTTAAGTCCCATGCTTGTCCTGACCTCAGCGTCAGATTGAGCAACGGAAAAAACAGTCATTCCTGCTGCGCCAAAAACTTCCCATGGCCCCGAAAAATCTATGATCTCAACTCCGGGAAATAACAGAACAGCCACTTTTTTGTCGATATGATCGTGATGTGCACCATTTTTATTTTTATAGGCTGAATAGGCTGCGTAAAGCTTCATGCTGCATAGAGGGCAAATGCCGGGTTTCTGAAATTGAATTGTATCACAAGGCAGGTTGCATGGCGGGCAAATAAAATAAATGGCCCTGATATTTTCAAGAATCTTTCCCTGACAGCTTGCCTGTAAAGACAAAAGGCTAATAATTACGGCAGTAAAATAATACGCTTTCATAAAAAAATTTTTTAACCGTTAATGTTTGCTTTTATTACTTGGCTTGATATTGCTTTATTACCTGAATGAGCTTTCCATTTTTTCTTTCTCCACCACAGCAGAAATCCTGTTATAGAAAGAAAGGCGGGAGAAAATCCCATGATGCACCAGAGAATTTTACCGGGGGTTCCAAATGCCCAGCCAGTGTGGAAGAAAGAAAAATTGATGTCATTAAATTTATCGGCAGCGCTATATTCTTTCCAGGGCCTGTAATAGGTATTCATATAGTTACCTGCACTGTCAAAATTTACAAGAGCGATATTATCATAAGCCTGGAAGATGGATTCCTGCTTTATACCAAGCGCTGAAATGCCGCCACCGTGCCCGCAATCTATACTGAAGCTCAGGAAATGCATATACGGGGCTTTCGCCATAGCAATGGTCTTCAAGCTATCTAATGAAACTAACGACGATGGGTAACTTATTTTGTCAGTATGATGATGTTCCCCATTTTCGGTATGGGTATATTTATCCCACCATTTCTCTGTAAAAAATTTTCTTTGGATATATAGCCCCGATAAAAAAATAAAAAGATTAAAGAGTAATGCCCATGTACCAATTACCCTGTGCAAGCCTGAAGACGCAACCCTCCAATTAGTAAACTTTATTTTTACACGGAATGTTAATGCTTTCAACACATATTTCCGATAAAAAATAAAACCGGTGATGATGCTAATCAGCAAAGCAATATCGAGCAATACGACAAACAATTCTCCACCTTCGCCAAAAGCAAATGAATAATGAAAGCCCATGATCCAGTCGATCACATTATTTTTTCCTTGGCTGTTCGTCGGCAGTTTCAACTCGCCGGTATAGGGATTTAAATAATTTACCTTGTATTGCATACTGCTCTCAAAGAGCCTGGGCCTAACATGTGTTACCGCGCTGTAAAATGCAGGTGCATTCTCGTAAGATTCCTCAAAACCACAAACATAATAGGGCATACCGGGAACCTCTTTTCTTGCAATAGAAAAAATAGAATCATAGGAAAGCCTTTTCTTCGAGGGTTCATTCATTATATTCGTCTTGTGTCCGTATATCAGTGAATTCAGTTCAAAACGAAAAACAGATAGGGCCCCGCTGATGGAAATAAGTAAGTAGAAAAACCCAAGAAATAAACCAAGCCAGCTATGGATGGCAAAGAGTTTTCTGTTCAGGAATATTTTCTTAACCATGATTTTTTCAGGTTTTAAAAAACAAAGAAGCAGGAAACTTACGCCTGCTTCTTTCAGGATTTATTTAATGGTATAACGGATAGTGAGTTTCCAGTTGAAGGGTGTGCCTGGCATCACCATAAAATCGGACGCGTACCAACCCGGAATATAAACCGTGTTGGTGATGTTGTAGGCATTCAATGAAAAATCAAATCTTTTATAGTTATAATTTATTCCCGCATCAAGTACAAAATAGGCTGGCATCAGGAATTTTGGCGCTGAAAGCGTGGAGCCGATCCTGTTGCTTACGTATTTTCCCCCCAACAGAAAACTCAATCTTTTGAGTACAGAATGATTTGCCACATTGTATTTGAGCCAAAGGTTGGCAATGCTATGTGGTGCATTGTCGAAGCGGTCTCCTTTATTACCTAAGGGACTGTTCTCTGAAAAAATCTCATTGTTGTAAGCATAAGAACCCTGTATCGACCATTGATTAAGATTCGCCTGCAATGTCAGTTCTGCGCCCCTGCTGTATAAACCCGGAATAGTAATCAGTCTTTGATGGGTTGAGTCACTTGGGTCTGCAGCCAGTTGGTTTTTCCAAAAAATATTGTAAACAGCCAGGGTTGATAAGAGCTTGCCATTAAACCAAACTCCCTTGTAACCGATTTCTTCCTGCTGGCCAATTTGCGGTGGGAACGGTCCTCCATTATTTCGCATGTTATCATATTGCGGCTGATAGGATTCACAATAACTGGCATATACCGATTGATTTTTATTAAAACTATATACGAATCCCGCCCTCGGTAAAAACACATGGGCTGTAGAACTGTCATTATCCTGTGTGTAATTATCCTTTCCATTAGGCCGGGAAATCCAGTTATATGTTTCATACCTTCCAGCAATCAGCAGTTTCACATGTGTCCCGATTGAAATTAAATCCTGGATGTAAGGGGCAAATTGAACCGTTGTATTTTTATTATTTTGAATGAAAGCAGTACTATCAGGATAACGTGAAAGAATATCATTATTATAATCCGGGTTAGCAAAACTTATTGTGGGAGCTATCCCTTGCGCATAATAATCCTTGCCACCATAAAATTGCAAATCAATTCCGGTGACAAAAGTCTGTTTGAATTTATCATTGCCGAACGTTTCAGTCGTAAAAAGACTGTTGATAAAATTATAAGAGCGGTCTGTCCAGAGAACATATTGTCTCGGCACCGAATCGGGATAGGCACTAAAATAATTCGTGCCGGAAAAGTATGTTCCGGAAATGCCGGCAGTATTCAAATAAGCATGCGTATATCTTGAAACGAATGACAGCTTGAAATTTTCCGAAAACCCATGGTTGAACGTGAGGCTTAAACTGTTGTTATGGGTCACCGCAAAATCAGCAGGACTGTAAAAAGCCGTCGTTCTAAGGATATGTTTCCAGTCGTAAGTACTGTCGGGTTTCATTAAAATGGCACCACCCCAAAATTCAAATTCCCTGGTATGGTAATCGTTTCGTACATAATCCACCGTGATATTTGTTCGATCAGAGAACTGATAGCTGAGTGAGGGGGCAAGGACAATGTTGTTGGTATATTGATATTTGAAAACACTGTTTTGATTATTGGCCCCTATATTTAAACGGTACCTCAGCTTCCCGTTTTTCGTCAATGCTCCGCCCATATCAGCTGAAGCATCAATGAGCCCCCATGAGCCGGTCGTTATGCTGAAAGAATAATAAGGATGATCAAGTGGTTTTTTAGTAACCATGTTAATTACGCCACCGGGTGTGCCAACACTATACAGGGCAGCGGCAGGACCGCCGATATTCTCCACCCGGTCAATATTGTACAGGAACGGAGATTGCTGCCAGTAATACATATTGCCAAGGATTCCATCGTATGTTATAAAGTTATTGCTGAACGTTGCTTCGATGCTCGAAAAACCGCGCATGGTAAATGAGGAATAAGTATTATTATTAATAACACCCACCATATTTTTGGTAAGGTCATTTAACGTTTGCGCCTTCTGATCCTGTATCAATTGCTGCGATATCACCTGGATCGATTGAGGGGTTTCCACCAAGTCGAGAGGCATCCTCGTTCCCGAGGTGGAAGTTATAATAACATATTTGTCTTTTCGGGTACCCTTTACCGTTACAGGTTCAAGCTGCAGGGTTGTCTCATTTAACTGGAGATCAAGAATGGTCACCTCGCCAGATTTTATGACTACATTCTCTTTTGAAATCTTATAACCGATGCCTGAAATCACCAATGTGTAATTTCCGGGGGTGATATTTTTGATTTCATAAAATCCATCGTCGTTTGTGACTGCCCCCTGCCCGGTAGATTTCAGTTGAACGGATACACCTTCGAGCAGTTCCTTCTTTGTATTCTGAATACTGCCGCGTAAAATTCCCTTGTTGCTTTGGGCTTCACTTCTTAACAAAACTGTAATAGTGAGGAGGATAAATAAAATAAGTTGTTTCATTATGAATAATTATTTAATTAATATTTCATAAAAAGATTTTAATTCGTGCAAAACCGCCCCACGTGACCATCACTAAAGTGGGATTCAGGTGGATTTGGCCTGCTGATTATTTCGGTACATAGGCAGCAGGGTTTTTCAGAAACTCTTCTTTGCATTCCCTGGAACAAAAGCCATAGAGTTTTCCTTTATAATGCAGGGTATCGCCGATGCCGGCGGAAAGAGGCATATAGCATACGAGGTCTTTTTTATTATCGGTTACCACGGAATCAAGCCCCTGGTTGGTAGTCGCATTAACTTTTTCAATCGCTTTCTTCCTGGCTTCTTCATTCATTTTTACCTCCTCTTTTTTACCATGGCATGAAAACACCAGGGTCATGACAAACGGTGTTATTATTTTATGAGTGCTCATAATTTATTTTTTTTTGTTGGCTTAAAATAGTATAGAGGGCAGTATGTGTTTGCATTGCCAGATCTTTTATTGTCTTGTTGCTCTTTTTTGTTTTTACAGCCTCATCCGGTTTAGTGCATGATGCAATCAATTTGTCTAAATCATCCTTGAGTTTTAGGTATTGAAATGCCGCAGGCACTGACGAAACCTGCCATGCATTTGCCTTGTCAGACTGGGAATTGCAGTTTTCTTTTACGGGTTGCCAATTTCCATTTTCGGCGATAACAAATAAAATACGTCGTTTCATTATGAATAATTATTTAATAAATGTTTGGTAAATCATAAAAAGAAATAGGATAGCTGTGATCACAAGAATTGCGAATACGCGTACACGTGCTCTTCGAAGAGCGGCATTTTTTTCAGCTTCGTTTTTAAAATATCCGGACATAATTCATTCTTCTTTAAAAATTGATCAATGTTTAAACCGGGACTAATCTTAGCATGCGCTGAATAACTCATACTGAAAGTCCACGTCTATAAAATCAATGATGAATAAACTGCAGGATTTATTTCTGCACAGTAAATTTTGAAGATTACGAGAACCGGGGAGGATGAAAGATATCAAAAAGGGGTTCTGCCGGCTTATTACATATATAAATGGTCAATGGTTCGTCATTTTTTTTTACGGCAGGCTGCGTTGTGGACGAAGCAAAAAAAGAATTGGAGGAAATGGGCAGTTCTTCCCTGCCCGTTCGCTTTTCATTTTTCTGTTCATTGCCGGCTGCATTACTTATCTTTTTTTTCAACAGACATTTTCCATAGCAATGCAACACGGGCCTGTTTTTATTCTCACAGGCCTGACTATATTCAGATTGGTGAAAATAATAATTAACGATAATAAGTTCCCTGCTGAAAAGTTGCATAGCCAGCACAAAGAACAGTAATATGGAGATTGCGTTTCTCAGATTATCAACAGTTGATACAATTTTTAAAAAGCGGGCACTGCAATCATACCATATTGCCCCATCTGTCAGACACATATTGCCAGTTCAAAATATTCCACCAGGCGTTGATATAATCCGCTCTCAGGTTATGGTATTTCAGGTAATAAGCATGCTCCCATACATCGATGGCCAATACGGGAAAACCTTTTACTTCACTGATATTCATCAACGGGTTGTCCTGGTTAGGGGTTGAAGCAACGGTAAATTTTTTATCATTCGTGTATATCAGCCATGCCCACCCGCTGCCAAAGCGGCTTTTTGCGGCCTCAGAAAATTGTGTTTTGAAGGCCTCCAGCGAACCGAAATCCTTCTCAATGGCAGTCTTTAATTTTTCGGAAGGAATCTTTCCGGCATCCGTTGGCGTCATCAGCTTCCAAAATAATTCATGATTATAATGTCCTCCTGCATTGTTGCGCATTTTGGCAGAATAACGGGATATATTCCCGAGCAGGTCTTCAAGACTTGTTTTTTCAGGGTTTACATTTTCTGCAGCGACTGCTTCTGCCAGGTTTTTTGCATAGCCCGCCGCATGCTTGCTGTAATGCAATTCCATTGTGGCTGCATCAATGTAGGGCTCGAGGGCATTGTATGCGTAAGGCAGGGGCTGCTGCTTGTATGGCGTACCTTCTGTATTTCGGTTCGTATAAACATGGGAATTATTTTCTGCAATCGCAGATAGTGCGTTGCCCGCGATACTTGCAGCGATCCCTGCTTTACCGGTTGATTTTAAAAATTCACGGCGGTTAAAATATTTATTTTCCATGGTGTATTATTTTTCTTTACTGAGAATTTCATGAAATGTGTTGTGCGCTTTCATCACCAGCGGGCGCAGGTTGCTGTCGGATTTCTTTCCGACGACGGCATCGTTGACGGATTTACATTCATTAGTGAGTTGTTGAAGCAAAGGTTTGAGGACTGTTGCATTGTAACCTGACGGTACCTGCGATGCCTGCAAGGCCTTTGACTTCGCCAATATGGATGCAGCACTATCCCTCAGGGGCTGAAGCTTGTTTGCTTCAGCAGCATGGAAACTGCTCATCGCCGTTGCATGAAAGCTGTCCAGCTCCGGCCATTTCATGTTTTCCTGCGCTTGTATCTTATTGGCCGCTATTAATCCGAGAATGAAGAGCAGGTTTACAGCTATTTTTTTCATTTTTCATAATTTATTTGTTTATCTAATTCTTCATGTATGTATTCGAAATAGGATTCTGCAGAGGATAAGTTCCTGTTACTATAAAATGGTTTTAATATCGGATATCAGTTTCTCAATCTCCTTTTTATCTGTGGCATCGTAAAAGCCACGTATCCGGTTCTGTTTATCGACCAGTGATATGAACTGGGTATGAATAAATGAACTTTCAATATTGTCGATGGAAATCGTGTCTGCACTCAGCAGGTAGTCGTGTTGTGCCATTTTGTACAGCGCCATCTTTGAACCGGTAAGAAACTCCCATTTACCGGGTATCGCGTGCATGCGTGTTGCATATTCCTTTAAACGGGATGGACTGTCGGTATCGGGGTCCACGGTATGCGAAAGAATGATTACATCCTCCCTGTTTTTAAACTCAGATTGAACGCTTTGCATATTTTCATTCATGATCGGGCAGATACTTTTACAGGAAGTGAAGAAATATTCTGCGACCCGCACCTTTCCACGTACGTCCTTATCTGTTAGTCTGTGTCCATCCTGATCAAGAAATTCGAAACTGCCTACCTCGTGGCCTGGTTCTCCCAGAACAGGTAGGTGGCTCTTCATTTTTGAAAAAAAGAATAGTCCCAATACGCCTACTACCATTAATGTGATAAGCAGTAAGAAAAATAATTTTATATAATGAACAACCGAAATGGATTTTCTTTTATGCATAACATTCAGTATTACGAGTTACGCTGAAAACAAACACTGTCCCTCGTAAATTACCAGCCTTCTCCTGAATTGAAAGTATTCTCAATACGCGGAACATTGATTAATAAAAACCATTTTTTATCTGCAAAACATTTAGTACCAGGAAAGCGGTAACTATGTGCAGGGGGGATGAAAAATTTCAAAAGCCCTGTCGGCGGGTTGTGCTGACATGAAAAGGCAGAATTTATTTTCCGTTTCAGCAGAGAAGATTAAGCAAGAAGAAACCGGAAAAAACGATCTGGAAGAAAGTGTTTGGTCGCTTTTATTTTCAGCTTTTCGTTCAGGGCATTCCTTCTCCTTTTTTTCTTCCTGTTTAAGCTTCTTAAACATCACGCATTTACCATAACAGTGTATTTCCGGCCTCGACTTATTTTCACAGTATCGGGCATATTCCTTCTGATTAAGGTAGTAACCGGCAACTACAAATACCCTGTTGAAATACTGGGTAAAAAAAACCGCAAGAAAAAGAAATGCAGCCAAACGATGATATAAAAAATCTATTCTCAAAGCGGCATAAAGTTAAAAAGACGTGTCTACATCTTAAAATAAATTTCAAACATGATGCTTGATGTACGCTTATCTGCCATGCGACATTACATTGCCGCCCGCTATAACGCGAATGGAAAAACGATTTTAAAACTAAAATCCCTCCCCATATTGAATACGCCCTGGCGTTGATTGGTCACCGTTACCAGGTTCCCGTTTTGCGAATAAAAATACTGGGCAAGGTTCAGATGATCAGCGTACGAAATGTTGGTAAGGTTAGTACAGTTTACATAAAGGGAACAAATCACACGGCCTGTTTTTGAATTGACAAAATCAGTCCCCAGTCCTGCGTCGACTAAAGTATAAGGAACTGAAGCCAGTTCTGTGTAGAGTGCACTATAAATATTATCCTGCGCCCAGTACTTCGCTATGCCAATTTTAAAGTAGGTTGATCTGAATATTGAATTGTGACCGTCATTCAGCTTGAACCTAAATTCGCTATGCAAGTGCGGAGCAGGGATCCAGGGAAGATGATCAGTTGAATCCGTTGAATTGGGAAGATAGGTATAAATATAAGAAAACCTGTTATTCATTTCCAGCCATTTTACTGATGCCGGATGTATATTCAGATATGCCGACAACCCCGTGATGATGGCTGAGTTCGATGACACATATTCGTAAACGGGATATCCCTGCGCAACAGAATCTGTGCGATCGGCAAAAATAAAATTGTTGATATGATTATAAAAACCATCAAGCTCCAGGCTGATGTCCCTTCCATTGTATCCGTAAGCGAGGTCTAACTGATAACCCTGTTCCGGTCTTAGATTAATATTCCCCAATTGAATTGCGTTGGAACCAATATTGAGACCATTGCTGGTCAGTTCATTTATCGCGGGTGCCCGGAAGCTTTTTGAAATGTTGAATTTCACATACTGATCATGTGGCAACTGATAAGAAGCGCCGATACTTCCGGACCATCCGGAATAGGTATTGTTAAACCCGGTGAACTGAACAGTAGAACCGGGTGTACCATCCGGGACGATCCTGCCATTGTCATCAAGCGACATGTTTTGGCCAATAAAATTGGTTATATCGTAGCGCAGACCGCCACTAACCGTAAGCGCTTTGATGTTTTTTTCAACTATGGCATATCCGCCTATTTCAAAATTGGTATAGTTGGGTATTTCATAATCCGGAACATAGGGATCCGGAGGAGCAGGCAGGTTGTTCATCAATTCATACATCCCATTGACGCCTGCAGTGAATTTTAGATTTTTTTCCGCATTTGATAATTGGTAACGAAGGGAGAAAGGAACATCATACACTACCATATTGTTTTCCCCGACAGTGCCCGAATCTATATCATGATGTACGCTGCTGCTGAAACCCAAGTCTAATCCTATCTTTCCTTTTCCGGCATTTAAACTGTTTTGCCACCAAACCTGGTATTCCTCCAGTTCTTTTGTGCCGGGAATTGTAGCATCGTAAGAAAGAAAATTTGACCTGGTGGGAAATATTTTATCTCCAACAGGATTATCAAAAATAAATTGACCCGTTGCACTGTCACGATTTCCATTTGGCACCTGGATTCGGCGATAAAGAGCGCTGAAGCTAAGCCTTGAATAGCCCCAGGATTTATTTAAACCGAGTGTGAGTCTTGCATTGCCCTGGTTCCAGGCAGTTCCCCACACATAGCCATCTTTAGGATTCCAGTAACTATGCGCAAGTTCACCACTGGCTTTCAGGTCATAGACAAAACCATTGTTGTTTCCCCCAATATGCAGTGAGTTCCCGATATACCCGTTATTCGTATGATATTCCGAAAGCCAGCTGCCAATAACATTTCCATTCGGTACAAACGGCGCTGATTTAAAATTGATGACACCCGCTTCGGCACTTGCCCCGTATTGAAGCGATGCCGGACCACGGATGATTTCCGCATCATATACCGCATAAGGATCAATTAATATTCCGTGATCGTCTCCCCATTGGAAATCTTCCTGCGGCAATCCGTCTGTAAGAACCAGTACCCGGTTAAATCCCAAGCCATTGATTTGTGGCTTGGTCGTGCCCACACCTTCCGTCGTTTCGCTGACTCCGGGTTGAGCAGCCACTGCGTCGATCACCGTATTAGATGATCCCTGCAGTATCATATCATGCGTAACCACGGATATAGGAACCGGTGATCGTTGGGTATTGGTTACGTTACCCAGGCTGGTAACCACTACCTGCCTTAATGAACCGTAGGATATTTTTGCTGCGAATTCGACAGTTATATCCGTCGATATGCTCACCTGCCTGATGATGGTCGAGTATCCGATGGCCTGCACCTGCACA
>Ga0335076_10002564_pt1 | contig 18105 bp, 15 predicted proteins | sample Lox_Sample_25_FD_206717 | JGI IMG/M metagenome (GOLD analysis project Ga0335076, IMG submission 206717) | Soil microbial communities from Loxahatchee National Wildlife Refuge, Florida, United States - Lox_Sample_2.5 | ecosystem: Environmental > Terrestrial > Soil > Wetlands | place: USA... | reverse complement strand
GGATACGGCGGCCTCGTTCGCGGCACGTGAACCTCACTTTCCCCGGCTTACGACCGGAAGCGTCCAAGTGTCGTCGAAAACGGGTCAAGTCCATCATCATGGTGCCGGTCTGCCTGTGCGAGCGGCAGCCGCGGCCGATCTCACCTGGCTTGAACGAGACTGTCGGTTGGCCGGCGAAGCAGGCGTCGGGCACGATGTAATCGTCGCCCTCGACGCTCTCGCTTGGGACGAGCTGGGGAACTAGACCGAGCTGTAGGTCGGCTTCTACTCGTAACGGTTGCGGAAGTCCGGCTCAAGGACGCCGCACTCCGCCGCCACCGACTCCGCGAGGTGTTCGATTCCTACATGCGGGTGCCGTCTGAAACTACGGCGTCGGTCTCTTCCCCAACGGACGAAATTCACTACTCCGGGTGGAGGCGGTCCGAGTCACTTCTGGTCCGCCGTGGGCGGACGACAGTCGACTGGTCGCTTCACGTTTGCCATAACCGAATCAGACTGCAAGCACTCGCGTTGCCCCATCCACATCAATGCGGTAGCCGACGATCGCCGATTCGCGGCGCTCCACGCTTCCGGATCGGACGAATTTCGATATTGAGCGCGGCGTCCCGTCCGACGGCTCCTTCTCGGACGAACGAGAGTCGCCGGCGGCGACCGCTAGCCGCGTGGCGCCATCGCGGCTAGCAGAATCCCGCGCACGAACGTCTCGCCCCGGAGGGTCTGTATCGGCTGCTTCGGGATCGTCGCGATCGTGGGTGTCGCGGCCCTCGTCCGGCTGGTGGGGAGGCGGGGGCTTCAGCGGCGCGCGGGACGGGTCCGCGCTTCGGACGTTGCCTCCGGCAGGTTAATCCCCGTCGTGATGCGGGCATCCAAGCCCGCATCACGACGGGGATTGTTTGCTTGGTAGGCGGAGGGGACTCGCTCGATGACAATGCTTCTTCTCTCGATCTCGCCTACCCGAGCGCACATGCTGGGCAGTAGGTACTCAGCCAGGGCGCGCGACCCACGCAACCGACCGAACCCCCGTCGCTCCCGGGCCGTCGACCTGCATGACCACCGCTTGCTTACCAGCCGATTCGCTCCCAAGCCTCTTCACGAACAGCAACCCAGCCTCCACGACGCTCGAGAACCGACGCCCAAGGCGCACCGGCCTTCTGGCGCGCCCACGCGTCATAGCCGCGCTGCGAGGCTCGATCGCGCGCGTTGGGCTCGGCGAGGTAGCGCGCCACCCAAGCAACCACTTCGTCGTGATCCGACCACGTACTCTTCGCACGCTTCTCTCCTGGAAACGCTGCTCCCACGTTGCAGGAGTATTCCGGCCGCTCGGACTTGGGCGGCGGCCCGTCCGGAATCTCGAGTCCACGGACAGCGCGCGCGTCCTTCCATTCCTTAACGTATGAGCTGTACGGTCGGCCTCGGTCCTTCCGCGGGAACGGAATCCCATTCACTCGCGCAAACAACACCAGCTCGCCCAGCGTCGGTTCCGTCCCATGATGCTCGTAGCAGCGGTCCAGGACTTCGACGATCGGTACCGGGCCGACACGTGCGTGATGACCACCCAGACCATGCCGCGGAGCCAGTCCAGCGTAAGCGAGGGCCTCGTCCCAACTGCCAGCCAGCGTCTGGATCTGCTCGGCGGTTGGGATATATGGACGCGCCGGGCGATGCCTCGTCCGAGGCGACCGGAACCGAGCATTGCCTCGCGAGCAGCTCGGTACTGGCCTGGAGTCACGGTCACAGCGCCAAGGCGGCGTGCGATTAGCCTCAGCGCGAAGCAGCTGTATTCCTTAGTCAGCCACTCGGCTTGCTCACCACCGAGAGCGTGGCCGAGGCCAACCCGCTGTGCGTGTCCGCTCATGGACGCAAGCTCGCGGATCTTCTCCCAAGGCAGTCCGAGGTGCTCACAGATGCGACGTGCGGCTGGCACGTCGACGAAGCGCTCGCTCAGCTCACGAGCCCGGTCCCATGACCGAGTACTGATCCGGCGAGGCTCATCGACTGTCGATGACCGAGCGACCTCACGGACGACGCGTAGCAGTGCCAGAGGCTCGAACTCAGAGGCGCGTCGATGGGCGGTTACCGTCGCTGACATCGTCGGCACAGTACCCGCGTGGGTCGACGTCGCCGCATCACCGAGCATCGATTCGGCCGCCGCGTGCCGCGGTAGCTTGCCAAAGGTGCCTGCCCGTCACGACCCCAACGCAAAGGCCGAGACGATGCTAGCTCGCGTGCGCCTGGCGCGTGGCGTCACGCAGGAGGAGCTGGCCGATGCGATCGGGATCTCGCTCCCGACCTACCGCCGGCTTGAACGTAATGACATGGACAACCCCGGCATCCGGTACCTCGCCAACGCTGCGCTCGCGCTAGGAGTCGAGCTCGACGTCCTCATCGAGGATGAGTGGCGGGAGTGGATGGTCTTCGACGGACAGCGACATGCGCCGCCTCGATACGAGGAGTTCTGGCGACGTCCGTTCCCGCCCGGTCAAGCGCATCTCGACGACCTGCGCGAGCAGGGTCGTCTCGCGTAGTCAAGCGCTCCCGACCTGACACCGCGGAGGGTCCGGCTCCGGCGGACCCGGCGACGGTGCGCGCCTCGTTCCGTCCGCGATGCATGGGAACATATGTTCGTATTTGATTGGCTGTACAGAAAATATTTGAACTGCTGTTCTAGCCGCATCACCACTATCAGATGCCTGCTCTCCGCTTCCAACCTCCTGACCGTCAGATGGGCGCCACCGCGTTCGCGCGCGACGATGCGGTCCGTGGGTCAATGAACATGGTGCGGCTCGTGAAGCGAAACCGCTGGCTGTGGCGGGAACTGCGGAAGGCTTGCGACCTGGACACGCGCTACGGGCGCCGGCGCCAGCGGGGGAATTGGGAACTCGTCGCCGTCGCGTTCGTAGTCTCGGACTACGTCGACATCCAACCGTGGCACGACGACAGCACCGACTCGCTATGGCAGGCCTGCGGCTTCCGCACAAAGCCAAGCTACCGGACAACCTGGCGGCGGCTGCGCGAGCTCGCCGCGGTCGCCGACAAGTTCCTCGCCGCTGCCGGCAAGCTCATTCGGCGGGCTCGGTCTCAGGACCCGCGTGTGATGGCGCACGTGCACTTCGACAACACCGAGGACGAGACGCACGCGGCTCTGGTCCACGATTGTGAACCTGGCAAGTGCCCGGCGCAGGAAAGCGACGGCGCGGCAGGCAGGGCGCGAGCGGGCGGTGGCAGTCGTCCCGCTCGTCAGGACACGAAGGCGTTCCGGGAGGAGCGCCATCAGCTGGCCGCCGTAGCGCCCGAGCAGACCGATCAACATCACGGTGGCGGCAAGCCCGAGAATGTCGAAATCGTCCGTCGCGGCTCGCGCCTGATCAAGCGAGTGCGCATCGACGGCTGCTGGTACCGCACGCTCGATCTTGACGCTGGCATCCGCGCCTACATGGGTCCTCGCGGGGCCAAACGCTTCTGGCACGGCTACTACTCCGGCAAGGCCATCGACCACTTCACGGGCGGCGTCGTTCCCATCGTCGACAGCGCCAGCCGCCAGGAGTACGACCTATTCGAAGACCACTACGACCTAGTGCGCGACCTCATCGGCGATGCGCCGGAAACCGCAATCGGCGACAAGGGCTTCTCAGTCGAGAGCGCGTTCCGGAAGTGCACCACGAACGGCACCGCGCCCGTCTTTCCCTGGCGTCCCGGCGGTGGCGACTTCAAGCGCCACGACAAAGACACCCACGACCGCCACGGCGTTCCCCGCTGCAAGCACTGCGGCGCGCCCACCAGCTTCGTCCGCTTCTCCCCCGGCGACGCCTCCAAGCCGCCCGAGGAGCGCAGCCCCCGACTGTGGGTGCAATGCATGGCCGGCGCCACCGACGAATGCACGAAGACCCAGACCATCGCCTGCTCATCCGACTACCGGCTGCTCGTGCCTCTCTGGCGCACCGACGCCCTGTACCACGAACTCAGGGAATCCCATAGCTCCTACGAGGCCCAGCACGACTGGTGGCGCGATCGGTACAAGGTCGCCGCCGACGATCTCGGCGTCCGCCCCAAGATCCGCGACATCGGCTGGCACCGCCTGCGCGCCAACGTCGCCGCTCTTGTCGACTGGCTTCGCATCTGCTATCGCGAAGGCTGGCTCGGCAAGCCCCGGCGCAACCACCAGGGAATCGAGCGCAAGTTCAAGGACCGCGCCAGGGGCATCAGCGCCAAGCTGGCCAAGATGCGCGTCCGCATGGGCATCATGGGCGCGTACGGCGAGAAGGCCGAGCAGCTCGGCCTCGGCAAGCGAACACCGCCCTCAAGACGGGACCGCGGCGCACCCGCAACGTAGCCTCTCCACCAAGCTCAAGAGACCGATCGGCCGCCGGGGATGACCCCTGGGCGGCTGCCGGCGTCTTTGCGGCAGTTCTCGCCGACGAAGCGCTCGAGGCGGTTCAAGATCACCGGTCAAGCGCCCACAGACCGCTCCCTTAAGACCGAAAGACGCTTCAGCCTCCTAACTGGAAACTGAAGCGTCTAACTGTCGAAGGTGGAGACGGCGGGAATTGAACCCGCGTCCGCAGTCGCGCAAAAGGTGGCTTCTACGAGCGTAGCCGGCACTCTGATCTCACCCTCGACTCGCCTTGCCGGCGGGGTTGTCGGGGGCCAGCTCCAAAGTTGTCCCCGGCGGGGCTGGAGCGGGCCTCACCGGGTCAGCCTGCTAATTGACCCGAACCACCGCTGCAGGCTATCGGTGGCCGGTCAACCTCATGGGCGCTTAGACGCCGACGAAGTTAAAGGCGTGGGAATCTGAATGATCCGCACTTATTTGTTCCCGGGTGTTTTACGAGGCCTCCCGGGACCTCGACTCGCAACCACCCCCACGAACCAACCGCGTCGAAGCCTGTCGTCCCCGGGGGATATGTGTCTATCGAGTATAGCTTCGGGCAGGGAGCCGTCGACCTTGAGCCGATGTACCGAAGGACGCCGTAAGAATCCGCCTGGAACGGCATGTAGCCGTTCCTACAATCTGTAGTAATGGAAACAGACACGCAATGGCCGTTCGCTCCGGTTGGAAATCCGGAGCACCCGCTGCCGGAACCTGAGCCCGCGTCAGCCCGCCGGCAACAAGGCCCGATTCGGCGCCGTCTATCGGCGATCGGGGCCGCGGTCGTCGCCCTGCTGGCGAAGCTCAAGGCGATCATCCTGCTGCTGCCGAAGGTGAAGCTGCTCGCTTCGTCGGGCACGATCCTGGTGTCGCTGGCCGCCTACGCGGTTCTGTGGGGATGGCCGTTCGCCGCCGGCTTCGTCGCGCTTCTGTTCGTGCACGAAATGGGGCACGCGATCGCACTCCGGCGCGAGGGCATCAAGGCCAGCTGGCCGATGTTCATCCCGTTCCTGGGCGCCGTGATTGCGGCTCGCTCGCTCGGCGACAACGCAACCGCGGAGGCGCGCGTCGGTCTCGCAGGACCGATCCTTGGCAGCATCGGCGCGGCCGCGTGCGTGCTCGTCTGGCACGCCACCGGCAACGACCTGTGGCGCGCGCTGGCGTTCACCGGCTTCTTCCTGAACCTGTTCAACCTGCTGCCGGTCGTGCCGCTCGACGGGGGCCGCGCGATGGCAGCGATGGCGCCGTGGATGTGGTTCGTCGGGTTCGCCGCGATCATCCCACTCGCGATCATCTTCCCCAACCCGATCATCCTGCTGATCCTGGTGTTCGCGGGCTTCGAGACCTACAGGCGCTGGAAGCAGCGTCGCGCCGGCGGCCTCGCCCAAGAGGCGTACTACCGCGTCAGGCCAATCGACCGCGCGCTGATTGCGGCGGTCTACCTGAGTCTGGTGGCGCTGCTGGTCGTCGGAATGCACGCCACGCTGGTGGCGCGCACGCTGAGCTAGCCGCGCGCGCCCCCGGGTTTCGCCTGGTCCTCAGGCTGCCGGCGGATTACGCCGGTAGACCTGCGTCTCGTTGTAGGTGTCGCGCCGAGCCCAGTAGAACGTGTAGATCAGCGACAGCACCAGTCCGACGAGACCGACCACGAACAGCACGGTTCCAGCCGTCTGAATGTTGAATCCCTTCACGTTTGCGGTGACGGCCCACTTAAGAATCGCCCCGATCGCGATCAGGAGAATGCTCGAACCAATCGTCATACGCAGGGACTACCCGACGTTCGGTCTCGCTACGCATCCGGGCGGCCACACCACGATTTGGTTGATGGATCAACCAAATCGCCAAGGCTTACTGACGGGCCTCGCGCAGTTCGCGCTGAACATCCCGGGCCATCTCGCGCTTTTTGATCGACTCGCGCTTGTCGTAGAGGTCCTTGCCGCGTGCCAGCGCGATCTCGACCTTCGCCTTTGACCTTGGACCCGCGAAGTAGAGCCGCGTCGGCACGAGCGTCAATCCCCGCTCGCGCGTGCTCGCGATCAGGCGCTCGATCTCGTGCTTGTGCAGCAGCAGCTTGCGCGGGCGCTCGGGCTCGTGGTTCTCACGCGAGGCCGGCCCATACGGGGCGATGTACAGCCCGATCAGCCAGGCCTCGCCGTCGCGGACGACCGCGTAGGAATCCTTCAGCTGCGCGTTGCCCTCGCGGAGCGACTTGACCTCGGTGCCGGTGAGCACGAGTCCGGCCTCGAACCGCTCGAGCAGGTTGAAGCGGTAGGACGCTTGGCGGTTGGTGGCGACGTCGCCGGCGGCGGCCTTTCGCTTCTTCCCCTTGGCCATGACCTACGACACCTCCCCGAAAGGAAGCAGATCGACCCGACCGCGCGGCGCGTCGATACCCCCCACGCGCACCTCGACGGGATCCCCAAGGCGGATCGTGCCTCCGGTGCGCGTGCCCATGAGCATCGTGCCCTGTTCGTTGAGCTCCCACCAGTCGCCGCGGAGCCGGCGCACCGGCAGCAGGCCCTCGAACTCGCCGCGGGGCCCGAAGGCCACGAACGCGCCCACGCCGGCAAGGCCGACGACCTCTCCCTCGAATGGCTCGTCGGGGTCCGTGCCCCGCAACCGCCGCTCGAGCAGGAAGCACAGCGCGATGTCATCCGCGTCGCGCTCGATCGCCATCGCCTCGCGCTCGCGCGCCGAGCACCATGGGCCGGCGTCGCCAACCCACGCCGCGTCGGGCGCCGGCTCGTCTCCGGACACCGCCGAGAGCAGCGCCCGGTGGCAGATCAGATCGGGGTAGCGCCGGATCGGCGAGGTGAAATGGCAGTAGCTCGCGAGCTGAAGGCCGGCATGACCCCGGTTGCGCCGGTCGTAGTAGGCCTGCTTCAAAGACCGCAGGACGAGACTCGTAAGCGCCCTCCGGCCCCGTCCGCCGTGCGCCGCCGTCCACTGCTCCACGAGTTGGGACGACTCCCCGATCACATCGGCGGCCTGCTGGGGCGTGAGGTGGCCCTTTGGCACCGGCGGTGTCGGCACGTCGAGCGAGGCGAGCTGGTCGATCAGGCGCTCTGCCGAAACCCCATCGGGGCGCTCGTGCACGCGGTAAAGCGTCGGCACCCGCCGGTTCGTCAGAAACTGCGCCACCTGCTCGTTCGCTGTGATCATCAGATGCTCGATCAACCGGTGGGACTCCGTCTGCTGCACCGGGTCGGCCGACACCGCGTTCCCGCGCGCGTCGAACTCGAACTCCGGTTCGGTCGACTCGAGCGTCAACGCCGCCTGCGAGGCGCGCCTTTCCTCGAGCGCCGCCGCAACCGCCCGCGCGACCTCGAGCGTGGGACCCCAGGTTCCCCCCACCCGCGACCGTCCCTCGAAGATGCGGTCGACCTCCGGATAGTCGAGACGCACGTCCGAGCGGATCACCGACCGGTAGAACGCGCTGCTGCGAACGCGAGCGCCGTCCAGCACGAGCTCGACCGTCACCGCCAGACGATCCTGCCCGGGGACAAGCGAGCACGCGTTGTTCGACAGCGCCTCAGGCAGCATCGGCTCAACCGCCCCCGGGACATAGACGCTCGTCCCGCGCCGGTAGGCCTCCCGGTCGACGAGCGAACGGGGTTGGACGTAGGCCGAGACGTCCGCGATGTGCACCCACACTCGCCTGCTGCCGTCTTCCTCTGCCGCAGCGGAGATAGCGTCGTCGAAGTCGCGCGCCGTCGGCGGGTCGATCGTGAGCGTGGGCAACGAGCGCAGATCGCGACGACCGGCCGGCAAGACCGCCCCGTCTCCGCTCGGGAGGACGGCGGACGCGTCGCGCGCCTCGTGCTCAACCGCGGGGTCGAACCGGCGACGAAGGCCTCGATCGACCATCAGCCCTTCGATCACGTCGCGCGCGACATCGGACCGGCCGATCCGCCGTACGACCGTCGCCCTCCCGCCGCCTCGACCGTTCCGGCGCGCCCCGGCCCGGACCACGATCAGATCGCCAACCGACACGTCGCGATCGCGGCTGACCACGGGCCGCGGGCCGGGACCGAAGAATGGCTCGGCGACGAGGAACTTGCCCCGCCGAGCCAGCACCGCGACCCGCGGGCCGCCGCCCGCGTCCGTGCCGGTGCTCACCGCACCTCGGCGGCGACCGTTTGCTCGGCGACCGTGAGCGCGGTGTCGGTCTTGGCGCCCGGCTTGGCTGGGGCGTAGATGTCCGGCGCGATGCCGGCGCCCTCCTTCACGCCGCCACCCCCGAGGTTGTGGCCGCTCGGGGTGAAGTACTCGCCAACGGTGAAGTCGAGCGCGCCCCCGTTGGGGAGAGGCTCGATCTCCTGGAACACGCCCTTCCCGTAAGTGTGCGTGCCCACAACCTTGGCTCGCCCGCGGTCATGGAGCGCGCCGGTGACGATCTCGGCGGCCGACGCAGTGCCCCGATCTACGAGCACCACCATCGGAATGCTCGTCGGGATCGCGCCGCCGCGGGCGACGTACACCTGCCGCGGCTGGGCGCGGCCAGCGGTCGACACGATCGTGCCGTCGGGGATGAAGATGCTCGCGACGTTCACGGCCTCGTTCAACAGGCCGCCCGGGTTCTCGCGCAGGTCGAGGATCAGCCCCTTGGCGCCCTCGTGGAGGACCTTCTCGACCTGGATACGCAGCTCGGCGCCGGCCCCGTCGACGAACTGCGTGAGGACGAGCGCGCCGAGCTTGACTCCGTGGTAGGTGACGATCGTCCCGCTCGCCACCGGAACGACGATGTCCCGGCGAACCATCGTGACCATCTGCTTGTGGCTCCCGCGCAGGATCGTCAGCGTGACCTTCGTTCCTGCCTTGCCCTTGATCAGGGTCGAACCGAAGCTCGCCGGACGGCTCGCCAGCGACTTGGGACCGACCGCCACGATCACGTCGCCGCGGGTGAGACCGGCCTTGGCCGCCGGCGACCCTGGGAACACGTCGTCGACGAGCAGCCCGCGCGTAGTGGCCTGGACGTCCACGCCGATCCCGCTGAGGTGCGGGTTCGACTCGTTCAGGAAGCCCTGGTAGTCCGTCGGGTCGTAGTAGTGGGAGTACGGGTCGCCAAGGCTCGCCACCATCCCGGCCAGGCCCTTGTTGACGAGCTGGTTGCGGTTCAGCGGCCGGTAGTAGTTCTTCTGAAGCAAGCCGATCACCTGGTTGACGAGCGGATCATCGTTGTTGCTGACGAACGCGCTGCGCAAGGGCGACGGCAGCCAGCTTGGATGTCCGCCGAACCAGACGCCGATCAGCAGCAGAAGTACGGCTCCGAGGATGCCCAGAACAATCCTCGGCTTGCGGGAACGGCGCGAATACATGACGGTATGAGGTTACGACGCCCGCGACCAAAACATGGCCGGAACGCAGTAGACCGGCCGCCACGCCGGTCGCGAGGACAACGGCCCTCGAGCCGGCCGGGCCACCCAAATGGCCCGGCCGGCCGAGGAGACGGCCTGACGGCCCTAGAAGTTGTGCCGGAAGCCCGGTCCGGCGGTCGTGAACTTGTAGGTCGTCTTCGAGTTGAACACGTCTCCCGGATTCAGCACCACCGACGGCCAGCTCGGGTCGCCGACGTGGTGCGGGGTGTCCGGGTAGTGCTGGGTCTCGAGCGTGAACGCGTCGCCCTGTCGGTAGGCGTGACCGCTGGTGCCGACGAGGTCGCCGACCAGGAAGTTCCCGGTGTAGAGCTGCACGCCGGGCTGGTCGGTGTAGGTCCACAGCACGATCCCGTCATTCGGGTCCTGGGCGACGGCGGCCAGCCGGTAGCCCGAGCCCCGGAGCACCCAGTTGTGGTCGTAGCCATGAGCCACGACCAGCTGATTGCCCTGCGGCGCGCTCGCGTCGCCGATGTTCCGTCCGATCGGCTTCATCCCCCGGAAATCGAACGGCGTGCCCGCCACCGACGCGAACCCCGTCGGAATCTGGTTGTCGTCGGTCGGTTGGAACGTATTCGAGTTGATCGCGAGCTTTTGGTCGTAGATGGTTCCCGAACCTTCACCCGCCAGGTTGAAGTAGGTGTGGTTCGTGTAGTTGATGACCGTCGGCGCGTCCGTCGTCGCCTTGTATGCGATCTCCAGCGCGTTGCCGTTGGTGAGCGTGTACGTCACCTCGGTCGTAACGGTTCCGGGGAACCCGTTCTTGCCACTCGGGTCGGTGTAGGTGAGGTGCAGCGCGACCCCGTTCGCCAGCGTCTGGGGCGTCGCCGCCCACACCTGCGTGTTGTACGCGTCCGGCCCGCCATGCAGCGTGTTGACATTGTTCGTGCCGTTGTTGCCCGTCAGCTGATAGGTCGTGCCGTTGAGCGTGAACGAGTGGTTGGCGATCCGGTTGGCGTACCGGCCGATGATCCCGCCGAAGTACGTGTCGCCGGATCCGCCGGGCGCCGGCCAGTTCGGGGTCTCGAAGTCGTTGACGTAGTCGCTGAGCTTCGGGAACCCGAGCGCGACGTTCTTCAGCCGGCCGGTGCGATCCGGCACCCAAATCGACTGAACCACGCCGCCGTAGTTGGTGATCTTGACGATCATCCCCTTGCTGTTGTGCAGCGTGTACAGGTCGACCGTCTGGCCATGCGCCGAGCCCCAGGTCTGCTTGGAGATGGTCAAAGTGCCGTGGTGCTTGGGCTTGTGGCCGTGCTTGGGGTGCTTGGCCGCGAGCGCGATGCTCCCGGTGCCCAGTAACACTACGGCGGTCGCGACCACGACGCGCGTCCAGCCGAAAGTGCGCAGCCCCCTGAGGCTGCGTAAAGCAGTCCGCATTGAACCCTCCCTCGGTTGTGCGCTTGCACCCGGCCGACAAGCGACTTGTGACCGAGTTGTTATACCACGAAATGTGAGCGCTCACACGCGGGTGTGGGGCCTCGCCTGGGAATCCGGCGTGAAGGGAGCGTCGCTTCGAGACGTGCGCGCCCGATTCCCCTAGCTCGGCTTCCCTGGGGCCGTTCCGCCTACGGAATTCGGCTCGACCCTACGGCCCGCACACGCGCCTGAGCCGAATTCCCCGCGTCCATGCCCGGCGGCCCGCGCTCCCGGCCTAACCCCGCACTCGACGCCGCGGCGGCGCCGAACGCGTGCCAGGGTGCGCATAGCGGTCACTTCTACGCACTCGAGCGACCGGACTCGTCGAGTGTTCGGTTCAGCCGATCAGACGCGCAGGAAGCGCCGCAGCGACGGGCTCGGCGAGTGTTCGGTTCAGCCGATCAGACGCGCAGGAAGCGCCGCAGCGACAGGCCCGACCCGACCGCCGAGACGAGCGTGCCCGCTCCCAGCAACACGACGACGAGGAACGTGAAGCCGATCGTCCTCGGCGCGGCGATCAGAGTCCAGTTGCTCGCCAGGGGATCGAGCAGGACGACCTTGGTGACGCCGAGGACGGCGATCGCCAGCAACGCGCCCGCGGCCCCGACGATCACGCCCTCGATCACGAACGGCACGCGAATGAACCAGTCGGTGGCGCCGACGAGCTTCATCACCTCGACCTCCCGCCGGCGCGCATACAGCGACAGACGGATGGTGTTGGCGATCAGCAGTATCGAGGCCAGCACCAGAAGGACCGTCAGCACGGCGGCCGTGATTGTGACCAGGTTCGTGACCTCGAGAATCTTCTGCGTGTCGGTCTGCTTGTTCGAGACCGTGTTGATCGACGAATCGATCGGGCCGCTCCCGCCGGAGCTCGAGCCCGACCCCGTGATCTCGCTGTGGACGGCGAGGACGTTGCTCGGGTTGTCCGGGATTACATGGAACGTGTCGGGCAGCGGATTGGACCCCAACAGCGCATAAGCCTGCTGGTCCTGCGCGGCCTGCTGCTGGTAGGCCTGCTGCTTGGAGACGAACTGGACCGACCTCACGTGGGGCAGCCCGAGCAGCTCGTGCTGGACCCGCTGGTCGTCGGCACTAGTGGCGTTCGTCTGCATGTAGACGTCGACCTCGACCTTGCCGCGCACGCTGTTGGCGGCCCCGTTCGTGGCCTGGACAATCGGGATGAACACGCCGAGCACGAGCATCGTCACGAGCACGGTGGCGAGCGCGGCGAAGCTCGGGGCGGCGCTGCGGCGCATCGACCGCGTCGCCTCCTTGAGGAAGAAACCCAGCTTCATGACACGCCGGGCGGACGGGCAGACGGGGCGCGCAGGCGGCGGGCGAACTCGCGCGTGGTTTCGTCGCGCGTGTACAGGCCGGTGGCCTCGTCGCGGACGATCTGACCGTGTGAGAGCTCGAGCACACGCCGGCGCATCTTGTCCACCATCGCCTGGTCATGAGAGGCGATCAGCACGGTCGTGCCGGTGCGGTTGATCCGGTAGAGCAGCCGCATGATGTCGACGCTCGTCTCCGGGTCGAGGTTCCCGGTCGGCTCGTCGGCCAGTAGCAGCGGCGGATGGTTCACGAACGCCCGGGCGATCGACACGCGCTGCTGCTCCCCGCCCGACAGCTGGTCGGGATAGTTGTGCAGCTTGGTCGACAGGCCGGTGAGCCGCAGGATGTCAGGCACCTTGTCGCGGATCTCGCGCCGCGTACCGCCGGTCACCTGCAGTGCGTAGGCGACGTTGTCGTACACGGTGCGGCCCGGCAGGAGCTTGAAGTCCTGGAACACGACCCCGAGGTTGCGGCGGTAGTACGCGATCCGCTTGCGCTGGATCTGGGAGAGGTCGTGGCCCGCGACGCGGATCGTCCCGCCGGTGGGCTCAAGCTCCTTGATCAGCAGACGCATCACGGTCGACTTGCCCGAGCCGGTGGAACCGACGAGGAATACGAATTCGCCACGCTCGATCGAGAACGTGGCCTGGTCAAGCCCGGTGTCGCCGCCCGAGTATCGCTTGGATACGCCGCGGAATTCGATCACCGAACGGGCGGACGGAACCGGCCCGGCGGGCCGGGCCTCAAGGGCCGCGGCGGCCGCCGGCGCGGGGATTTCGCGCCGCCGAATGAGTCGATGCTTTGATTCAGTGCTAGCCATACGTTGCGGGCAGCCTACCGAGGCGTATCCCCGAACGCCGCCTGACCGGCCTCCTGCAAGCGGATTTGCAGAAGCAGGTAATTGGCGCATTTGCGCGAGCAGCTATTTTCTGTTCCCATGCCCTCGATCACGCAAACGTTGCTTTCTAACGGCCTCCCCCTGTACCGGATCTCGGTCGAGGGGACGCGCTCGACGACGATCCTGGTGGCGTTTGACGCCGGCGCCCGGACCGAGCGCGAGGACGAGAACGGGATGGCCCATTTTCTTGAGCATCTCGTGTTCAAGGGCGGCGAGAAGTACCCCACCTACCGCGACGTCAACGAGGCCGCCGAGCGGATCGGCGCGGTGCTCAACGCCTACACGAGCCACGACCTGGTCGCGTTCCACATCACCGCTCGCTCGAACAAGGCCCTGGAGGCGGCGGATCTCCTCACCGACTTCGTCGGCCGCCCGAGGATCGACGGCGATGAGCTGAACCGCGAGCGCGGGGTGGTCGTCCAGGAGATCGCGCGTGCCAACGACCAACCCGCGGTCATGGCCGAGCATCTGATCGACGAGGCCGCCTTTGGCGATCATCCGCTGGGGCGCCCCGTCCTCGGGCCGACCGAGCACATCCGTGACACCTTCACACGCGAGGGGATCGTCTCCTTCCGGGACCGGCGCTGGGCGCCCGAGAACGGCGGGGCGTTCCTCGTCGGCAACCTCGAGGACCTCCCTGGAAACGGCGCCGTCGATGAGCTGTTCACGCGCTTCCCGGGCCGGCCCGTGCCCGCCCCCTACGAGCCGGCGCCCGCTCAGAACCCCCGCATCCTGGTGCAGGAACGCGATTCGAACCAGTCCCATCTGCGGATGTCGTATCGGCCGACGATCGCACCCGGCGACGCCAAGGAGCGCGCGACCCTCACGATCTACTCGACGCTACTCGGGGGGTCGATGGGCTCGCGTCTGTTCGACGAGATCCGTGAGCAGCGTGGCCTCGCCTACTCGGTTCACTCGATCGCCCACGCCTACTCCGACGTGCCCGTCCTGCAGCTCTCGGCCGGGCTCGAGTCGAGCAAGATGCTCGAGGCCTACCGCCGCATGCGCGACATCGTCACCGAGCTCCGCGAGGAAGGCCCGAGCGAGGCCGAGGTCGAGCGCGCGCGGGCCTACGCCGCCGGCGCGCGCGCGATCGCGTTCGAGAACACCGGCGCGATCGCCCGTCATGCCGCGCAGCAGACGATCGTGTACGGCGAGGACGTCGATCCCGACCGCACGATCGCGCTGCTCGACGAGGTAACTTTCGACGACGTTAGGAACGTCGCCGCGCGCGTCGCGGACGAGTTGTCGGTGGCGTGCGTCGGACCGCACACGGTGGAGGAGCTCGAGTCAGCCTGAAACGCAGGATCGCGGGGGCCATCGCCGTAGCGGCGATGATCGCGGGGTGTGGCGGCGGGGGCCACTCGCCCAAGCCGAGCTCGGACGCTTCGGTCGGGGCTCCGATCCCGCATACCGAGACCGCGACGGCGACGACGCCGCTGCACGCCTCGCCCACGCCGCCGATCACGCCACCCGAGTTGGTCGCCCTGCGCGCCGCTCTCACGAGCGCGCTCAACAAGGGCGGTCCCCAAACCGGTGCGATGGTCTACGACCTGACGGCCAAGCAGCCGCTGTTCGAGCTCCGTGCCGGTGTCGGCCGCCCGCCGGCGTCGGTCGAGAAGCTCTACACGACGGTGGCGGCGCTCACCGAACTCGGCCCCAACGCCCGCCTGAAGACCACGATCCAAGGCGACGGCCACCTCGGCCCCGGCGGGGTGTGGCACGGGAATCTGTATCTCGTCGGCGGCGGCGACCCGACGTTCGGGGACGGCGCCTTCAACACCGCTTGGGAGCACGGGTACGGCCCGACCGCGAACGACCTCGTCCACCAGCTTGCTCATGCCGGAATCAAGAGCGTTAGCGGGTGGGTGATCGGCGACGCAGCGCTGTTCGACGAGCTGCGCGGCGGTCCGGCCACCGGCTACGCCCCGGACGTCCCCGACTTCGGCGGGCAGCTCTCCGCGCTCGCCTACGACCACGGATCGACATTCAAGAAGCTCAACCCGGGCGCGTTCGCGGCCAAGGAGCTCGTGCTGACGATGCACGGCGCCGGCATCGGCGCGCGGCCGCTCAACCGGACGCTGCCGGCGCCGACGGGGACCACGCAGCTCGCCTCGGTCGAGTCTCCCCCTCTCCACGTAATGCTCAAGCTCATGGACGTGCCCTCGGATGACTTCTTCGCCGAGATGCTAACCAAGCAGCTCGGCGTGCGGTTCGGAAGCGCCGGCAGCATCAGCGCCGGCGCACAGGTCATCTCCCAGCAGATCGCGGCACTGGGCCTGCATCCGAAGATCGTCGACGGCTCGGGCCTGTCGCGTTCTGACCGCTCCTCTCCGGGCGAGGTCGTCGACCTGCTCAAGACGCTGTGGAACACGCCGAATGGCCGCACGCTGGCGGCCTCGCTGCCGACTGTCGGCTTGGATGGCACCGTTGAGAACATCGCCCAGCACACCGCCGCCCAGGGCCGCTGCATCGCCAAGACCGGCACGCTCAACTACGTGACCAACCTGGCGGGGTATTGCACAGCCAGCGATCACCACGTGCTCGCGTTCGCGCTGATGATCGATGGGCCGGGCAATTGGACCGCGATCCAGCTCTTCGATCACATGGTCCCGGCGTTAGCGAAGTACTGAAACCGTTGCACCCGTCGCCTCGCCTCGCGACAATCAGCGGCGTGGAGGTGACTACCGCCGTCAACCGGCGCGAGTTGCAGCGGTACCTGTCGCGCGTCGATGACCGCTGGACGATCGACGTCGCCATGCTCGGGGGCGCCCGCGTGGCCGATGAGCACGGCGCGCCGCCGCAACGCGAGCGTGGCCCAGAGTTCGTCGTGATTCTGGTCTCACGCGCGTTCAAGGGCATGCCCTGGCTCGAGCGCGTGTACCACGCCGGCGCGCTCTGGGACGGCCTCGAAATGGGCGCCCCGGCGGACGTGCACTGCTACACGCCCGATGAGTTTGAGCGCAAACGGTCGGCGCTCCCGCGCGTCAAGGACGCGGTCGACAACGGCATCGACCTGATGGCCGAGACCGCGGCCTAGCTCAGCTGATCGCCACCATCCGCTCGATCGGCAGCCGCGCCCGGTCGGCGACCTCCGAAGGAACCTTCACCTCGAAGACATCGTCGCGCAGGGCGTCGCGGAGCTTCGGCAGCGTGATCATCTTCATGAAGCGGCAGTGCGCCGCCTCGTTGGCCGCGATGAACTCGACGTCGGGCGCCGCTTCGCGGAGCGGGTACAGCATTCCCGTCTCGGTTGCGACGATCGCCGTCCGGGCGGGTGGCCCGTCAATCCCGCGCGCGTACCCCAGCATCCCGCCCGTCGAAAGCATGTGCACGCCCTCGGAGTCGATGTCACCGGCGGCGACGTACTCCATCACGCTCGTCGAGCATCCACATTCCGGATGGATCAGGAAGTCGGCTCCGGGATGCGCCGCGCGTACATCGGCGATGTCGGAAGGCCTGATCCCGGCGTGGACATGGCACTCGCCGTCCCACACGTGCATCGCGCGCCCGAGCGACTTCTCGACATAGGCGCCGAGGAACATGTCCGGGCCGAACAGGATCTCGGCGTCGTCGCCGTGCTCGGCGTAGATGTGCTCGACCACCTTCACGGCGTTGGCCGAGGTGCAGCAGTAGTCGGTGAGTGCCTTGACCTCGGCGGTGGTGTTCACGTACATGACGACGATCGCGCCGGGATGCCCTGCCTTCCAGTCGCGCAACTGCGCAGCGGTGATCGAGTCCGCAAGCGAGCAGCCCGCGTCGAGGTCGGGGATCAGCACGCGCTTGTCGGGGCACAGGATCGAGGCGGTCTCGGCCATGAAGTGCACGCCGCAAAAGACGATCAGATCGCCTTCGGCCCTGGCGGCCTGCTGGGAGAGCCCGAGCGAGTCGCCGACGTAATCGGCGACGTCCTGGATCTCCGGCAGCTGATAGTTGTGAGCGAGGATCACCGCCCCGCGCTCCTCGGCGAGCGCGCGGACTTCGTCCTGGAGGGCGGGGATGTTCTCCAGTAGTAGAGGTGCGTCTGACGCACCGAGCATCGGCAAGTTCATGGAATCGGTTCGAGGAGGAGGGACAGGTCAAGCGCCGGAGCGCTGTGGGTGATCGCACCCACTGATATGAAGTCTACGCCGGTGCCGGCAACGGCCCGGATCGTCTCCAGCGTGAATCCCCCGCTCGCCTCGAGCGACGCCCGCCCCCCCACGTGATGCACGGCGTCGCGCAGTTCGTCGACCGACATGTTGTCGAGCAGCAGCATCGGCGCCCCGGCCGCGAGCGCCTCGTCGACCTCGGCGAGCGTGCGGCACTCGACCTCGAGCGGCAGCTCCGGAGCGTACGCGCGGGCCCGGCGAACCGCCTCCCCCACGCCGCCGGCGAGCGCAGCGTGGTTCTCCTTGATCAGGATCATGTCGAACAGCCCGACGCGGTGATTACGAGCGCCCCCGGCCGCGACCGCCGCCTTTTCGAGCGCGCGCAACCCAGGCGTCGTCTTGCGCGTGTCGAGGATCGTCGCGCCAGTCCCCTCGACCGCGCGAACACACCGCGCCGCCAGTGTCGCCACCCCCGACAGGCGCTGCAGGAAATTCAGGGCGGTCCGCTCGCCGGTCAGGATCGCGCGGGCCGAGCCCTCGAGCGCCAGAACCGGGCCGCCGTCGCGCCAGACGCCCTCGGCGACGAAGTGCTCGACCGCGAGATCGGGATCGAGCGTGCGG
>Ga0335076_10002562_pt1 | contig 18106 bp, 16 predicted proteins | sample Lox_Sample_25_FD_206717 | JGI IMG/M metagenome (GOLD analysis project Ga0335076, IMG submission 206717) | Soil microbial communities from Loxahatchee National Wildlife Refuge, Florida, United States - Lox_Sample_2.5 | ecosystem: Environmental > Terrestrial > Soil > Wetlands | place: USA... | reverse complement strand
GTTACCCCTGCGCACCGCTGAGGAGGTCGTCTACCTGGCCGCTGCCATAGTGGTCGCGATCGGCGGCAGCTAACAGCCAGGCGTACTGGTATGCCACTTCTTTCCAGCGCTCGTAGCGCCCGCTGATACCACCATGGCCGGCGGTCATCTGGGTCTTCAACAGCACCGGATTACCGTCGGTTTTGGTGTGCCGCAGGGCCGCTACCCATTTCGCAGGTTCGACGTAGTAGACCCTGGTGTCGTTCAGCGATGTCATCGCCAGGATAGGCGGATATTTCTGGGCGGCGACGTTCTCGTACGGCGAATACGATTTCATGTAGTGGTAAACATCGCTGTCGCTCAACGGGTTTCCCCATTCGTCCCATTCGGTGACGGTCAGCGGCAGCGACGGGTCCAGAATCGTCGTGAGCGGGTCGACGAACGGCACCTGCGCCAGAATCCCGGCGAACAAATCGGGAGCCATGTTGGCCACGGCGCCCATAAGCAGCCCACCGGCACTGCCGCCCAGGGCGACCAACTGCTTGGCTCGCGTGAGTCCGGAGTCCACCAGATGCTTTGCGACCGCGACGAAGTCGGTGAACGTGTTCTTCTTCTCCAGCAGCTTGCCATGCTCGTACCACAGCCGGCCCATCTCGCCGCCGCCGCGGACATGGGCGACGACGAACGTCATGCCGCGGTCCAACAGCGAGAGCCGGGCGATGGAAAACCGTGGATCTTCGCAGATCTCGTAGGCACCGTAGCCGTAAACCAGTGCCGGAGCGGGGAACTCGATGTTGGCGCGGTGCACGATTGAAATGGGTATCCGACTTCCGTCGGCCGCGTAGGCCCAGTCTCGGCGTTCGACGTAGTCCTCGCGCCGGTAGTCGCCGAGCACCGGCTGCTCACGCAACAGCGTGCGCTCGCCGGTGACGAGATCCAGGTCGTAGATCTGCACTGGGATAACAAACGATCCTCCGCCAATCCGGAGCTTGGGTGAGTCCCAATTCGGGTTGGCGCCCAGGCCGGCCGACATCAGCTCGGATTCAAACGAGATCTCCTCGGGCTGTCCGTATTCGGCACCATCGATGGGCCACAACTGAATTCGCGGCAATGCTTCACCGCGGTAGCTGACTACCAGGTGTCCGGCGAAGGCATCTACCGCGTCCAGTCGCACGTCGTCGCGGTGGGCGATCAGCGTGCGCTGCGTGCCGGGGTCATCGGCAGGAGCCTCCACGAGCGTGAAGTTCACCGCGCCGTCGTTGTGCAGGATCAAGAAACGGTCCTGCCCGTCGACGATGGCGTGTTCCACCGAATACTCGACACCGTCGCGCCGCGGCAGCACCGTGACAAACTCGGCATCCGGATCGGCGGCGTCGCCGTAGCGGACCTCCGAGGTGATGGCCGATCCCGACGCGATCAGCACATAGGCGTCGCTGCGGGTCCGACCGACCGCGAGCCAGAATCGTTCGTCGGCTTCGTGATACACCTTCTCCGCGGGCAGACCTGACGCCAGTCGGTGCCGCCATACCGTTTCGGGGCGCCAGGCCGCGTCGACGGTGACGTAGTAGATGGTTCGGTTGTCGGTAGCCCAGGTCGCCCCCGCGCCGATGCCGACGATCTCGTCCGGGTATTGCTCGCCAGTCCGAAGATTCCTGAACCGCAGGGTATAACGTTCGTCACCGACCACGTCGACGGAGTAGGCCAGCACATTGCCGTCGGGGCTGACGCTGGCGGCGCCCAGCGAGAAGTAGTCGTGTCCCTCGGCTTCGACGTTCTCGTCCAGCAAAATCTGCTCACCGGGGATCTCCGTGTGCTCATCGAACACCGGCGGGTTCCAGTCGCCCGGGTCGGCTACCGGGCAACGGCATTGGACGCCGTATTGCTTGCCTTCAAAGCTACGGGCGTAATACCACCAGTCGTTGCGCCGGATGGGTACCGACAGGTCGGTCTCCTTGGTGCGTGCCTTGATCTCGTCGAAGATCCGCTGCCGCAACGGTTCGAGCTGGGCGGTCGACTGGTCGGCGTACTTGTTCTCGGCTTCCAGATGCGCGATGACGTCGGGACTGGACTTGTCTCGCAGCCATTCATACGGGTCGACGAACACGTCGCCGTGAAATTCCCGTCGGCTCTCCACCCGCTTGGTGACGGGGGGTGCTGTCAGGTCGCTCATGCGCCGGGCCCGATCCAGTCGTCGAAGCGCAACCCGGAAATCCGTTCGTAAGCCTCGATGTAACGGTCGCGAGTGGCATCGATAATGCTCTCGGGCAGCGGTGGCGGAGGCTTCGATCCTGAGCGGTCCCAGCCGGAGTCAGGCCCGGTCAGCCAATTGCGGACGAACTGCTTGTCAAAGCTGGCCTGTACCACGCCGGCATGGTAATCGGCGGCCGGCCAGTAGCGCGACGAATCGGGAGTGAAGATCTCGTCGGCCAGCACCAATTTGTCGTGCGCGTCGGTGCCGAACTCGAATTTGGTGTCGGCGATGATGATTCCCCTTCTCAGCGCGTGGTCGGCCGCCTGTACATAGGTCTGCACCGTACGGTCGCGCAATTGGTTGGCGCGGACCCCTCCGACCATCTGGATCACTTGTGGGAAGGAGATGTTCTCATCATGTTGTCCCAGTTCGGCTTTGGTCGCCGGCGTGAACAGCGGTGAGGAGAACCTGCTTGCCTCGACCAGGCCTGGAGGCAATGTGATACCACAGACTTTGCCGGTCTGCTGGTAATCCAGCAATCCTGAGCCGGTCAGGTAGCCGCGGGCGACGCACTCCACCGGAATCATCTTCAGCTCGTGCACCACCAATGCGCGGCCGAGGACCTCGTCGGGAATGCGCGGATCGTCCGGTGGCCCCGCAAGGTGGTTGGGCGCCTCGACCAGGTCGAAGAAGAACACGCTCATCGCGGTCAAGATCCGACCTTTGTCAGGAATCATGCTGTCGAGCACATAGTCGAACGCCGAGATCCGGTCCGTGGCGACGAACAATAGGTGATCGTCGTCGATGCGGTAGAGCTCGCGGACCTTGCCACTAGCCAGGTGCCGGTAGTCGGACAGTGCTGGACGCATCGGGACAGCCTAGCCGGGCGACGATGCGGGTTACGGCCAACCTACAAAGCGACCCTGTGCTGGGATCAGAGTCATGAAATCGCGGTTTCTCCCCTACGCCACTACTCCGGGCCGACTGCTGGCGCAGTTGTTCAGTGACGTCGTCGTCGTCATCTGGACCTTTATCTGGGTGCTGGTCGGGCTGGCCGTCCACGGTGCGGTGTCGACCATCGCCGAGGTCGGCCGACAGGTCAAAGGCGGCGCGGACGGTGTCGCCGACAGCCTCGAGTCGGCCGGTCATAGTGCCGATCACATCCCACTGGTCGGTGACGCGGTAAGCAAACCGCTTACCGCGGCCAGCAAGGCCGCCCTCGACATCGCCGGTGCCGGGCACAACCTGGACACCACCGCGACCTGGCTGGCGGTGGTGCTGGCACTGGCCGTCGCTGCACCGCCGGCGCTCGGCGTGGTGATGCCCTGGCTGGTGCTGCGCATCCGATTCTTCCGGCGCAAGTGGACCGTCAGCACGCTGGCAACGACACCGGCCGGCGAACAACTGCTGGCGTTGCGGGCCTTGGCCAACCGGCCGCTGCGCCGACTGGCCGCCGTCAGCCCCGACCCGGTCGGCGCGTGGCGCGTTGCCGATCCCGGCGCCATCCGAGGGCTCGCCGCTCTTGAATTGCGTTCGGCGGGAATCGCGGTCAGGGCTCGCTGAGCCCCGGCCAACTCCGCGGACCGGCGACCGAGCGCCGCAACCGCAACATACCGGCGACCACCACGATCAGCCATACCGCGAGGGCGTCCCAGAAGAAAACCAACGAGATCGTGTGCATCGACCGGACACCCGCCTCGGCGGCCATGGCATCGGTGGCCGCCGAGTACATGCCCAGAGGGAACACCATTGACCACCACGCACCGGTGAACTGCAGCACGTCGGGCCGCTGGGTGATGCGGTGCAGTCCGAAGTAGATCAGCGGCGGTATCCATTGCCGACGCTGGCCAGCTCCCACGCGCCGTGGGCATGATCGCGCAGCGCCGCCCAGCGGTGCGCCGACATATTGCGAGCGGTGAGCACAATCAGCACCAGCCACGCCAACAGTGCAACGATGCCGAGTAACCGCAGCAGCGCAAGGTTGAAGGACAACCGGGTGTCCAGCACGGCGCACGCAGCGACGAACGTGAACAGCCGTAGGGTGACGTCGGGATCGGTCAAGTCCCAGAATAGTTTTCGGCTTCCGGCGGCCGCAGCGGTGATGACCACGGCGACAAGCACCGCAAAACCGAGCGTCGCCAGGACACCCAGCGCTTCACTGAGCTTCCAGTAGTGGTGATCCCCCGCCGCGATCGACACGATTCCGGTCGCCATCACCGTCGCGAACACGTCCGGCGTCGGCTCGATATCGGCGGGCCGAAGCTTCATCAGGCTCAGCGTAATTCGACGACCAGGTGTCGGATACCGGTATGACGGTTGCTGCGAGTCCATTCGACGGGCCGCGTGACCTGCACCTCGTGGAACCGCGAAAACAGCTCTTCGAACAGCACTCGCAGTTCCAGCCGGGCCAGGTTGGCACCCAGGCAGTAGTGGATGCCCTGCCCGAAACCCAAGTGTGGGTTCGGTTTTCGAGCGACATCGAACTCATCGGCACGGTCGAACACACTGGCATCGCGGTTGGCCGAGCCTTCCCAGATCTGTACCTTCTGGCCCGCTTCGACCGACGCTCCGCCGAGCACGACGGCGCGGGTCGCGGTGCGCCGCTTGGACGGCGACGGCGACGTCCACCGGACCATCTCCTCGATCGCAATCGGCAGCGCATCGAAATCCTCACGCAGCGAGTGCAGTTGCTCCGGATGGTCAGCCAGCGCGAGTAGCCCACCGGCGACCGCGTTGCGGGTCGTCTCCGCGCCGGCGCTGAACAGCAGACTGAAGAACAGGTACAGCTCGAGATCCGACATGGCCGGCGCCGCTTCCCCTCCCAAGTCGTCCGGTTTCGCGTTGGCAACGACCGACAACATATCGTCGGTCGGCTCCGCACGCTTGGCGGCGATCAGCTCCTGGCCGTATGCGTACATCCGCGACCCGGCTTCCTCGGCGGACATCTGCGCGAGGGCCGCCTTGCGCGAGCCGCCGAAGTCGAATTGCGGCTCGATGGCCTCGAAAAGCCAATGCCGTTCGGATTCCGGTACTCCCAGCAAGATGCAGATCATCTGCATCGGCAGTTCGGTGGCGATGTCAACCAAAAAGTCGAACGGTTCGCCCGGCGCGACCGCGTCCAGCAGCCGACATGTGCGGGCCCGGAGGTCGTCCTCGACAAGGCGGATCATCCGCGGCGTCAGCCCGGAGCTGACGAGTCGCCGAATCTGCGAATGCCGCGGATCGTCCATCATGTTGAGCACCTGACCCGCGATGGCCAGGTCCTGCAGCAGCGTCCCGCCAAACGGCCGTTCACCGCCGGTGACTGAGGAGAAGGTCACCGGATCCTTCAGCACCGCAAGCGTTTCCGCATACGTGGCGACAGACCAGAAGCCCTCCCCGTCGGGGGTGTGCTCGGTCGGCTCGTGCCAGTACACCGGCGCTTCGCGTCGATGGACGGCGAACAATTCATGCGGAAACCCGCTGGCGAAGTTGTCCAGATCGGTGAAGTCGATCCCCGCGAGGGCGCCGGCGAGAGTCATAAGATCGCACCGGGGGTGTACTTGGCCGCGTCCGGGTAGCGGGCGACCAGCGCGTCCACCCCGGCAACCACCGCGTCGACCTGGTCGCCGGCGGCGCCGATGAACGCCCGTTTGTCGGCCAGCGCGGCGTCCAGGGCCGCGCGGTCCAGCGACAGCCGCGGATCGCCGGCCAGCCGGTCGAGCAGGTCGGGCTCGGCGCCGCGTTCGCGCATCGCCAGCGCGGTCGCCACCGCGTGTTCCTTGATCACCTCGTGGGCGGCCTCACGCCCCATCCCGGCGCGCACCGCGGCGATCAAGACCTTCGTGGTGGCCAGGAACGGCAGGTAGCGGTCCAGCTCGCGTGCGATCACCGCGGGGTAGGCACCGAATTCGTCCAGCACGGTCAGCATCGTCTCGATCTGTCCGTCGGCCGCGAAGAAGCTGTCCGGCAACGCGACTCGCCGCACCACCGAGCAGAACACGTCTCCTTCGTTCCACTGCGCGCCGGCCAGTTCGGCGGCCATCGACGAGTAGCCGCGCAGCACCACCTGTAGTCCGTTGACCCGCTCGCAGCTGCGGGTGTTCATCTTGTGCGGCATCGCCGACGACCCGACTTGTCCCGGCGCGAAGCCCTCGGTGACCAGCTCGTGGCCGGCCATCAGCCGGATGGTGTGCGCCAGTGACGACGGCCCGGCACCCAGCTGAACCAGGGCGGACACCACTTCGTGGTCCAGCGAGCGCGGATACACCTGCCCGACGCTAGTCAAAACCGTTGTGAATCCCAGGAAGTCGGCAATGCGTCGTTCGAGTTCGGCCAGCTTCGCCACGTCCCCGCCGAGCAGGTCGAGCATGTCCTGCGCGGTGCCCATCGGGCCCTTGATGCCGCGCAGCGGATAGCGGTCGATCAGTTCGCGCAGTCCGGTCAACGCCAGCAGCGTCTCTTGCGCCGCCGAGGCGAACCGCTTGCCCAACGTGGTGGCCTGCGCCGCGACGTTGTGGCTACGTCCGGCCATCACCAGGTCGCGGTAGGTCACCGCGCGTTCGGCCATCCGGGCCACCAGTGCCACGCCATGGCTGAACACCAATTCCAGCGACCGGCGAACCTGCAGTTGCTCGACGTTCTCGGTCAGGTCGCGGCTGGTCATGCCCTTGTGCACCTGTTCGTGGCCGGCCAGCGCGTTGAATTCCTCGATGCGGGCTTTGACGTCGTGCCGCAGCACCCGCTCGCGGGCGGCGATCGAGGACAGGTCGACATCGTCGAGCACCCGTTCGTAGTCGGCGACGGCGGCTTCGGGGACCTCGACGCCCAACTCCGCCTGCGCCCGCAGCACCGCCAGCCAGAGCCGCCGCTCGGCGACGACTTTGGCCTCCGGCGACCAGATCGCCACCATCTCGGGGCTGGCGTAACGATTGGCCAGCACGTTCGGGATCGTCACAAACACACAGCTTAACGGCGCCGCACGGCGCGGGGATCAGGCACAGTAGGGCCCATGCACTTCGTTGGGCTCGATCTCGCCTGGGGCGAGAAAAACAGCACGGGTGTCGCGGCCATCGATTCCGATGGCCGGCTTCTGCACGTCGGCGCCGCGCACGACGACGCGAGCATAGAAGCAGCGGTGTCGCCATACGTCAGCGGCGACTGCCTGGTGGCCATCGACGCGCCTCTGATCGTGAAGAATTTGACCGGACAGCGGCCGTGCGAGGCGGCGCTCAACCACGATTTCCACCGGTTCGATGCGGGAGCACGCCCGGCATATGCGGAGAAACCCGAATTCAACGATCCTCGCGGCGCCCGGATAGCCACGGCACTCACACTCGACATGGATCCGCTGTCGAATTCGCCGCGGCGGGCGATCGAGGTGTATCCACACCCGGCGACCATTGTGTTGTTCGGCCTGGAGAAGACCCTGAAGTACAAGCGGGGCCCGTTCGAGGTTCGCCAAAGTGAGCTGCTGCAGTTGATGACATTGATCGAGGGACTCGACAAGGCCACGCCGCGGCTGCGGGTGAACCACAACGTGTCTTGGGTGGAATTGCGAAAGCGGATTGCCGCCGCGACTCGACCGGCACAGCTGGACCGGGACGAAGATCCCGTCGACGCCGTGCTGTGCGCCTACGTCGCGCTGTATTGGTATCGCCGGCCGGAAGACGTGACGCTGTATGGCGACTTCGCGACCGGCTACGTCATCACCCCGACTCTTCCGCCGGATTTGGCGCCCGCGCCGCGTCGTCTTCCGTCGGCCCAGCCGGGCACCGATGAATTACGTGAGCGGCTCGCACACGTCGCTGCGCTGCTCGACGAAGCCCAACTCGGGTTGGCCGCGATCCGCCGGCAACTCGAGGGCTGAGCTCAGATCTCGACGGTGCGGTGATCGAACGGCGCCAACGAGTCGATCACATCGATCACGGTCGCGCGCGCGACGGCCCGGGGATCCTCCCGGTCGTCGACCAAAGCGGAAACCACCGCGCCGTCAACGGCGCAAATCAACGCCGACACCAACTCCAGGCGCACCGACCGTCCCGACCGCTCGATCACCTCGGCGATGGCGTCGACGCGGTGATGCAGGTTGCGGCGCTGGATGTCACGCAGTGCGGGCTGGCGGGCACACGCGATGTAGCGCTCGTAGCGCGAAATCAGCTGCTCGGTCAGGTGGTCGGATTCGCTGCCGACCAGCAGATCGACGAGCAGGTCCGCGGTTGTCTCGGGCCCGCGGCGCCGGCGGGACAGGGCGGCGACCTCGGCCCGCAGCTGCGCCACCTCCAGCATTCCGATGTGCGCGACCGCGCTGGCGATCAGGTCGTCGAGGCTGGAGAAGTAGTAGGTGGTCGACGCCAGCGGAAGGCCCGCCCGGCGGGCGACGGCGCGGTGGCGAACCGCCTCGAATCCGCCTTGGCACAGCAGCTCGGCGGCGGCGCTGACCAGCGCGTACCGCCGACGTTCTCCCTTGGGAGTGACAGCTGCAGTCACTTACGACATGCTGCCAGTCAGCCTGGTGCCGCATTGCCCTTTCCGCCAAACGCCAGGTGTGATGTGGCGCGGCCCAGCTGCGCAGCGGAGAGGGGCGTTGAGCGGCGCCGTTAAGATGGCCCGCATGCCAGATCTGAGTCGTCGTGCCCTGCTGCGCCTTGGCGCCGGTGCGGCGGCGGGAGCATTGGGCGCCCACGCGCTGGACAGGTTGCTGGCCGCGCGGCCGCCGATCACGGCGCCGGTAACGATGGCGGGCACCGGCGTGCCGCTGGCGCCGCCTCCGCCATTGGAGCCGGCCCCTGCGCCGGTCGCGGCGCCGACGATGGTGACCGGCTCGTTCGTGTCGGCCGCGCGCGGCGGGATCGCCACCAACTGGGCGATCGCCCGCCCGCCGGGTCAGACCAAACCGCTGCGGCCGGTGATCGCACTACACGGCAAGGGAAGTAGCGCGGCCACCGTCATGGAAGGCGGCGTCGAACAAGGCCTGGCCCAAGCCGTCGCCGCCGGCCTGCCCCCGTTCGCGGTAGTTGCCGTCGATGGCGGCGGAAGTTATTGGCACAAAAGGGCTTCCGGCGAAGATTCTGGCACCATGGTGTTGAACGAGCTCATCCCGATGCTGGACACCAAAGGCCTCGATACCTCCCGCGTCGGTTTTCTGGGTTGGTCGATGGGCGGTTACGGCGCACTGCTGCTCGGCGGCCGGCTCGGAGCGCCCCGCACCGCGGCGATCTGCGCCGTGAGCCCGGCGCTGTGGATGTCGTCTGGAGCCGCCGCGCCCGGAGCGTTCGACGGCCCCGACGATTTCGCGGCCAACTCGGTGTTCGGGATGCCCGGGCTGGCGTCGATCCCGATCAGGGTGGACTGCGGCAACAGCGATCCGTTTTACAGCGCGACGAAACAGTTCATCGCGCAACTGCCCAGCCCGCCGTCGGGCGGGTTCTCGCCCGGGGGGCACGACGCATCGTTCTGGAGCTCGCAGCTGCCTGCCGAATTGATCTGGATGGCACCGATACTGACCGCCTGAGCCATTACCAGAAGCCTTACGATATCTGATACGATAGCCCGTTCGAACTACCGGAGGGCATCGAATTGGCCAGGCAGGCAGTCGCCGACAAGCGGCAGCGGCGGCAACGCGGATCGATCAGCGTCGACGAAATCATCAATGGCGCGTTCGAGGTGGCCAAAGAAGTATCGGTTGACGGCCTGAGCATGCCGCTGTTGGCCAAGCATCTCGACGTCGGTGTGACGAGCATTTACTGGTACTTCCGGAAGAAAGACGATCTGCTCAACGCGATGACCGATCGCGCGCTGGGCGCCTACGACTTCGCGACACCGTTTGTCGAAGGCCAGGACTGGCAGGAATCCCTGCGCAATCACGCCCGGAAGATGCGCCAGACATTCCGGTCCAATCCGATCCTTTGCGATCTGATCCTGATCCGCGGCACCTTCGGCCGGGAGGCGACGCAAGCCGCCTTCCAAAAACTTGAAAAGGCAGTCGCCACCCTGGTGGAGGCGGGCCTATCGCCCGAGGATGCGTTCGACACCTACGCCAGCATCTCGGTTCACACCCAAGGCGCAGCGGTCCTGGAGCGGCTGCAGGACAGGTCGGGCGAAGCCGAACCGTATCGCCGCAGCGGGAGTTCGGTCATCGACCCCGAGACCATGCCGTTGATCGCCGAACTGACCGAGAAAGGGCACCGGATCGGTGTCGCCGACGACATCAACTTCGAGTTTGGCCTCAACTGCATTCTCGAGCACGCAAGCCGGCTGATCGCCGGAGTCGACTAAACCTCGACGACGACGGCGCCGCCCTGACCGCCGCCCGCACACATCGCTGCCACGCCGATTCCGCCGCCGCGGCGGCCCAATTCATGCACCAGCGTGGTGAGCATCCGCGCCCCTGAGGCCGCGATCGGGTGGCCCAGGCTGCACCCACTGCCGTAGATGTTGACCCGGTCCTCGTCGAGCCCGTACTCGCGACACGCGGCGATCGGCACCGAGGCGAACGCCTCGTTGATCTCCCACAGCGTTACGTCCGCCGGCGCCAGTCCGGCGCGGTCGAGCACCTTGCCGATCACCCGCACCGCGCCGAGGCCGGTGTCGCGTGGCTCGACACCGGCCGAGGCCCACGTCTTGACGGAACCCAGCACCTTGAGCCCGGCGGAGCGGGCGAAGTCGTCGTCGGCCAGCGTCAACGCGGCGGCCGCGTCGTTCGTCCCGCTGCTGTTGCCGGCGGTGATGGAAAACCCTTCGATCTCCGGGTGCAGCACCTTCAGCGACGCCAGCTTTTCCAGGCTGGTTTCGCGGCGCGGGTGTTCGTCGACGCTGAAATCCACCAGCGCATCGTCGGGGCCTTGAATTTTCAGCGGGACGATCTCGTCCAGGAAAGCGCCGTCGTCGATCGCAGCGATCGCTCGCTGATGCGACCGCAACGCCCAGGCATCCATCTCTTCGCGGCTGATCCCGACCGCTTGGGCGGTGTTCCACCCCACCGTGATCGACATGTCGCGGGTCGGCGCGTCGGGTGTCTCCACATGCGTCGGCGGCAGCCACTGGTCCACAAATTCCAGGGTGGGTCCCGGGATGCGCTGCTTCATCAGCGGCGTCATCGACAGCGACTGCACTCCGCCGCCGACGACCACCCGCTCGACGCCGGAGCCGATCTGCGCGGCCGCGTTGGCAACCGCGGTCAGACTGCCCGCACAGTGCCGGTTGACGGCTTGACCGGGTACCGAAGGCATGCCGGAGGCTGCGGCCGCGTAACGCGCCAGATCGCCTCCGCCGTAATGGGATTCGGCGAAGATCACATCGTCGATGTCAGCCGTCTTGACTCCGGCTCGTCGGACGGCTTCCTGCAGGATGGTGGTCGCGAGCACTTCGGGGGGAGTGTTGACCAACGAGCCCTTGAACGAGGTCGCGATGGGAGTCCGGACAGCACTGACGATGACGGGCTTGGGCATGGGGTCAACCTTCGGATTCGGCGGGCTTTACAAGTACGCTTCGATCTGTCAATCGTATCAGCTACCGTAGCGACGACGATAAGGGGTGCTTGCTGGCCGTAGGGCCTGCTGAGACACTTGGGTCTCGCGGCCGTCAGCACGGAGGTGCCGATGCTCTTTCGTCAGCTGGAGTACTTCGTCGCGGTTGCACAGGAGCGACACTTCGCCCGTGCGGCCGAGAAGTGTTACGTCTCGCAGCCGGCGCTTTCGGCGGCCATCGCCAAACTCGAACGCGAGCTTGACGTCACCCTGATCAACCGCGGGCACAGCTTTCAGGGGCTCACCGCTGAGGGCGAGCGCCTGGTGGTGTGGGCCAAGCGAATACTGGCCGAGCACGACGCGTTCAAGGACGAGGTACGCGCTGTGCGGTCCGGGATCACCGGCACGCTGCGGCTGGGCACAGTGCCGACGGCTTCCACCACCGCCTCGTTGGTGCTCTCGGCGTTCTGTTCGGATCATCCGTTGGTAAAGGTGCAAATCCATTCGCGCCTCGCCACCACCGAACTGTATCGACGGCTGCGGGATTTCGAGCTGGACGCCGCCATCGTGCACAGCGTCCCCGAAGAGGCCCGCGACGTGGAACTGGTGCCGCTGTACGAGGAACGCTATGTCCTGCTCGCGCCGGCCGAGATGCTACCGGCAGGCACTTCGACGGTGCGCTGGCCGGATGCGGCACAGCTGCCGCTGGCATTGCTCACGCCCGACATGCGGGACAGACAGGTCATCGACGCAGCCTTCGCCGGCCACGACATCACAATCACCCCACAGGTCGAGACCGATTCCGTCGCTTCGATGTTGGCGCAGGTCGCCACCGGTAATTGGGCGTGCATTCTGCCGCACACCTGGCTGTGGACCACCCTGATGGCCGGCGACATCCGGGTGTTCGAGCTGGTCGATCCGGCCCTTACCGCGCAGATCACCGTCGCCACCAACTCCACGGAGCCGGGGTCGCCGGTGGCCCGCGCCCTTTCGGCATGCGCACAAAAGTTGTCGCTGAACGAATTCTTCGACGCCCGGTTGCTCGGGCTCACCGGCCGACGATGACGACTAGCCTTTGGTGGCAGCGCTTTTCGGGTTGAGGCTGGTCAGGTGCCCACTCTCCACACCCGCAGCGGGGTCGAGTTCGCAGTCCACGATCGCCGGCCCGCCCGATGCCAGCGCGTCAGCCAACGCCGACCGCAGTTCGCCGGGGGTGGTGACGTGATAGCCCTTGCCGCCGAACGCCTCTGCGATCAACTCGTGACGCGCATGCGCACTCAGCACGGTCGGCGCTGGGTCGCTGCCCGAGGTTTCATCGCCGCGGTAGACCCCGCCGTTGTTGAGGATGACGACGGTGATCGGTAGCCGGTAGCGGCAAATCGTCTCGAATTCCATGCCGCTGAAGCCGAATGCGCTGTCACCCTCGATTGCCACCACCGGCTTGCCGGTTTCCACCGCGGCGGCGATGGCGTAGCCCATCCCGATGCCCATCACGCCCCAGGTCCCACTGTCGAGCCGATGCCGCGGCAGCTGCACGTCGATCAGGTTGCGGGCAATATCCAAGGCGTTGGCGCCCTCATTGACCAGGTAAACATCCCGATGCTGTTGGAGCACATCGCGAACCGCGCGCAGCGCGTTGTGGAATCGCATCGGGTGCGGATCTTCGGCCAAGCGCTCCTGCATCTTCGCGTCATTTTTAACCCTGCGTTCGCCGAGTTCGTCGATCCACGCGGTCGGTACCGCGATCGGGTGGGCGTCAACGCGGTCGAGCAGTGCCGACATCACCGAGGCGATGTCGCCGGCGAGCGGCGCAGCGATCGGGCGGTTGCTGTCGAATTCGGATGCTGCGACGTCGATCTGGATGAACTTTGCGTCGGCTGACCACGGCGGTGACGCACCATGACTCAGCAGCCAGTTCAGCCGGGCGCCGACCAGCATCACCACGTCGGCGCGGGCCAGCGCCAGTGAGCGCGCCGCCGCGACGGACTGCGGGTGGGTATCGGGCAGCAGACCCTTCGCCATCGACATCGGCAAATATGGCAGGCCCGTTGTCTCGACAAATTTCTGAATGACGTTATCGGCCTGCGCATATGCCGCCCCCTTGCCGAGGACGATCAGCGGACGTCGCGCCTGGGCCAACAATTGCACAGCCCGATCGACCGCGTCGGGCGCCGGCAGTTGAGCAGGGTCGGGGTCGACAACCCGCCAGATGGTGTTGGCCGCCTTCTCCGCCTCGATGGCTTCGGCGAGCACAGCACCGGGGATGTCCAGATAGACACCACCGGGCCGCCCGGAGACCGCGGTGCGAATGGCCCGGGCGATACCCAGGCCGATGTCCTCCACTCGGGCGATCCGGTACGCCGCCTTGGCGAACGGTCGGGCCGCGGCGAGCTGATCGAGTTCCTCGTAGTCGCCGCGCTGCATGTCCACGATCGGGCGCTCGCTCGACCCCGAGATCTGGATCATCGGGAAACAGTTTGTCGTGGCGTTGGCGAGCGCAACGAGGCCGTTGAGGAAACCGGGCGCCGAGACCGTCAAGCAGACGCCGGGCCGGCGGGTCAGAAACCCGGCCGCGGCCGCGGCATTGCCGGCGGACGTCTCATGCCGGAAGCCGATGAAGCGGATCCCGGATTTCTGCGCGAGACGCGCGAGGTCGGTGATCGGGATGCCGACAAGCCCGTAGATCGTGTCGACTCCGTTGAGCTTCAGGGCGTCGACGAACAGGTGAAAGCCGTCGGTCAGCTCTGGTTCCGATGCGGTGGTCATGGCTTTCACTGTTATCCCATTTCCCACAGTGGTCCAAGACCCACCTGCTATGCCGCGATAGACAGCGTTTATCGAGTGGTAGCGGACGGGTATTGGACGGCCGCGCGGCACCGGGGGCATCGTGTGAAACATGAAGACCCACGACAGCATCGCCGATCTGGTCACCGCGACGGCACGTCGTCATCCGGACGCGAACGCGCTCGTCATCACCGCCGACCGCAAGCCGATCACCTACCGCCAGCTGATCGGGCTGGTCGACGACCTGGCCGGACAGCTGACCCACGCCCGCTTGCTGGCCGGCGACCGGGCGGGCCTGCGGGCACAGAGCAGCGCCGAATTCGTCGTCGGGTTGTTGGCGGCGTTGCGTGCGGGCCTCGTCGTCGTACCGTTGGATCCCGCATTGCCCGCCGCCGACCAGCGAGCCCGCATCACGGCCGCAGGCGGACGAGTCGTCTTGGTCGACGGCGATGCGTCCGGGGAGACGGCGCTGCCACACTGGCCGATCTCGGTCACGGTCAACGGGGGCGGTGCGACCGCCGCTCATCTCGATAGTGCGGTTGCGGCGCTGCCGGCGAGTGCCGGGCCCGACGGATTGCGACCGGACGACGCGCTGATCATGTTCACGGGCGGCACCACCGGTACCCCGAAAATGGTCCCCTGGACTCACGACAACGTCGCAACCTCGGTCGGCAACGTCATCGCCGGCTACCGGCTCGGCCCCGACGACGCGACGGTCGCGGTGATGCCGCTGTTCCACGGGCACGGGCTGATCGCCGCCCTGCTTTCGACTCTCGCATCCGGCGGGACGGTGCTGATTCCGGCCCGCGGCCGGTTTTCCGCGCACACATTTGACGACGACCTGGATGCGGCTGGGGCGACGTGGTTCACCGCGGTGCCGACGATTCATCAAATCCTGCTGGGACGCAAGGACACTGACGCCGATCCGGGTCAGACTCCGCTGCGCTTCATTCGCAGCTGCAGCGCGGCGCTGAACCCGGACACCGCCGAGGCGTTGCAGAAAACGTTCGCGGCACCGGTGCTGTCGGCCTACGGCATGACCGAGGCCACCCATCAGATGGCAAGCACGAGCGAGGACGAGACCGTGACGGCCGGCCTGGTCGGCCGCTCGACGGGAGTACAGGTGCGGATCGTCGGCGACGACGGCCGGCCCTGCCCGCCGGACGCGGTTGGTGAAATCTGGGTCAGCGGTCCCACGGTGGTGCGCGGATACTTGGCCAATCCGAGTGCGACCGAGCAGACTTTCACCGATGGATGGCTGCACACCGGCGACCTTGGGTCGCTGTCGGAGGCGGGCGAGCTGTCGCTACGCGGCCGCATCAAAGAGCTGATCAACCGGGGCGGGGAGAAAATATCGCCGGAGCGAGTCGAGCTCGTGCTGGCCAGTCACCCAAACGTCGTGGAGGCGGCCGTCTTCGGTGTTCCAGATCAGCTCTACGGCGAGACGGTCGGTGCGGCGGTGGTGCCCGATCAAACAGACCTACCGACCTCTGACGAACTGACCGAGTTCTGTCGTGAACGGCTCGCCCCTTTCGAGGTGCCCGCCGGTATCACGCTGACCGACGAGCTTCCGCACACCGCAAAGGGTTCGGTCGACCGCCGTGCGGTGGCCGAACAGTTCGGGAAAGGCGATTGACCGGTGCAGCCCTTCGATTGGGATCTGCCGTATGCCTGGCCGCGAAAGCCGATCCTGGCAAGCAACGTCGTGTGCACCACACAACCCCTTGCGGCCCAGGCGGGTCTTCGGATGCTCGCCGACGGTGGCAGCGCGGCTGATGCGGCGATCGCCACCGCGATCGCGCTGACGGTGGTGGAACCGGTTTCCAACGGCATCGGCTCGGACGCCTTCGCCATCGTTTGGGACGGCAGACAACTGCACGGGCTGAACGCGTCGGGACGCTCGCCCGCAGCGTGGACGCCAGAGTACTTCAACGGCAACGGCGTTCCCGTGCTCGGCTGGAATTCGGTGACGGTTCCGGGCGCGGTATCAGCTTGGGTCGAACTGCACGCCAAGTTCGGCAAGCTTGCGTTCGAGCGGCTCTTCGAACCCGCGATTTCCTACGGCCGCAACGGCTTCCTGGTCTCCCCGACGATCGCGGAGCAATGGGCCGCCATGGTCCCGCTGTTCGAGTCCCAGCCCGGGTTCGCCGAGGTGTTCATGCCCGGCGGTCGAGCACCGAAGCCCGGCGAACTGGTCACCCTGCCCGACCACGCGACCACGCTGGAGCTGATCGCCTCGACTCATGGCGAGGCGTTCTACCGCGGGGAATTGGCGGCGAAGCTCGAGGCCCACTCGGCAGCCAACCACGGCGTCATGCGGGCAAGTGACCTTGCGGCGCATCGCGCCGACTGGGTCGGGACGATCAATGGCACCTACCGCGGCTACACCATCGACGAGATACCGCCCAACGGCCAGGGCATCGTCGCCCTGATCGCACTCGGAATACTCGAACATTTCGACATGGCCTCGCTCCCAGCGGATTCCGCCGACTGTGTGCATCTGCAAATCGAAGCGGTGAAGCTCGCCTTCGCCGATGCGCAGGCTTATGTCGCCGATATCGAGCACATGCCGGTGTGCCCGGAGCGTCTACTCGACAAGGAATACCTGCGGCATCGCGCGACGCTGATCGATCGGAACCGAGCGAAACCGGCATCCGCGGGGACACCCAAGGGCGGCACCGTGTACCTCACTGCCGCCGACGCATCCGGGGTGATGGTGTCGATGATCCAGTCGAACTACATGGGTTTCGGCTCCGGTGTGGTGGTACCCGGCACCGGGATCTCCCTGCAAAACCGCGGCGCGGATTTCGCTGTGACACCGGGTCATCCGAACCAGGTTGGGCCGAACAAACGTCCGTACCACACCATCATCCCCGGTTTCTTGAGTAAGGACGGCGTACCGGTGATGAGCTTCGGGGTGATGGGTGGACCGATGCAGCCCCAGGGTCATCTGCAACTGGTGACGCGCATCGTCGACCACGGCCAGAACCCGCAGGCGGCCTGCGATGGCCCGCGCTTCCGCTGGGCGCACGGCAAGCAGGTCTGCTGCGAGCCGGGTTTTCCGCCGTCAACGCTCGACGAGCTCGACCGACGCGGCCATCAGTTGGTCACCACGGACGACTACAACCAGTTCGGCAGCTGCCAGGCGATCTGGCGGCTCGACGACGGATATCTCGCGGTGAGCGACCCGCGCCGCGATGGCCAGGCGGTCGGTTTCTAGATCACTCTTGCGGGTTACTCCTCGTGTTCGGCGGGTCGGGGTCTCCGCGGAGGAGTTCGTCGGGGTGGTGGGCGTGGTTGATTTCTGGTGGGCCAGTGCTGTCCGTCCAGCCCAATCGCCCGTTCTCGGTGACCTGGGTGAGCAGTTCACCGCGGCTTGCCATGCCGTGGTCTGCGCCGCACGCAAAGAACAGTTTGTCCGCGTCGGTGTGGCCGCCGCGGGCCCAGTCAGGTGAGTGGTGCACTTCGCAGCGATAGCCCGACACCAGGCAGTTGGGACGGGTGCAGCCGCGGTCGCGGGCATGGCAGATCAGCCGCTGGTCGGCGGTCGCCACACGTTTCTGGCGACCCAGGTACAGTGGCCGTTCGGTGTGGTCGTCGAACACCGCGAGGTAGTGAATGGCGTTGGCGGCCATGCCGATCAGATCCCGCATCGGCAATCGGGAGCCGCCGCCGGTTCTCGCTGCGGCCGGCATCGGAACCGACG
>Ga0335076_10002561_pt1 | contig 18109 bp, 13 predicted proteins | sample Lox_Sample_25_FD_206717 | JGI IMG/M metagenome (GOLD analysis project Ga0335076, IMG submission 206717) | Soil microbial communities from Loxahatchee National Wildlife Refuge, Florida, United States - Lox_Sample_2.5 | ecosystem: Environmental > Terrestrial > Soil > Wetlands | place: USA... | reverse complement strand
TCGAAGTTGGTCTGGCCGACCCAGCGCTCGGGCCGTGCGCCGGTGACGACGAACCCGCCCTGTCCGTCGGCCTCGACGGTGAAGCCGCTGTCGTCGACGGGCACCGGACGAATCACCGGCCGCCGCGGCACAATTTGTGGCCGCGCAGCATTGTAGGCCGAGATCACCTGCCAGAGACCAAAGACTAAGGGCTGCAAGCCTTTCCGGGTGACGGTCGACACCAGAAACACCGGCCAGCCACGCTCGGCGATCTCGTCGCGGACCAATTCGGCGAGTTCACGGGCCTCGGGAACGTCGATCTTGTTGAGCACCACCGCCCGCGGCCGCTCGGCGAGGTCGCCCAACGCCGCATCCCCCTGCAACGTGGGGGTGTAAGTGGCGAGTTCGGCTTCCAGCGCGTCGATGTCGGAGATCGGGTCACGGCCCGGTTCCGCACTGGCGCAGTCGACGACATGCACCAGCACGGCGCACCGCTCGATGTGCCGGAGGAATTCCAGGCCCAGTCCGCGGCCCTGCGACGCGCCCGGGATCAGGCCGGGCACATCGGCGATCGTGAAGGTGTGCCCTCCCGCCGAGACCACACCGAGGTTGGGCACCAGCGTGGTGAACGGGTAGTCGGCGATCTTCGGTTTGGCCGCCGAAATCGCCGACACCAGTGAGGATTTCCCGGCCGACGGAAACCCGATCAGGCCGACATCGGCGACGGTCTTGAGCTCCAGCGTCAGGTCGCGCGACTGGCCCGGCTCACCGAGCAGCGCGAAGCCCGGGGCCTTGCGGGCGCGCGATGCCAGGGCGGCGTTGCCGAGGCCGCCGCGGCCACCGGCGGCGGCCTCAAAGCGGGTGCCCCCGCCCACCAGGTCGGCCAGCAGCCGGCCGTTTTCGTCCAGTACGACGGTGCCGTCGGGGACCTTGACTTCCAGGTCCGCGCCGGCGGCGCCGTCGCGGTTGTTGCCCATTCCCTGTTTGCCCGAGGGCGCGGTGACGTGCGGATGGAAATGGAAGTCCAGCAGGGTGTGCACCTGCGGGTCGACGACCAAGACGATGCTGCCGCCGCGGCCGCCGTTGCCGCCATCGGGGCCGCCCAGCGGCTTGAATTTCTCGCGGTGGACCGACGCGCAGCCGTTACCGCCGGAACCCGCCCGCGCGTGGATTACGACGCGATCGACAAACCGAGGCATCGAGGGTCCTCTCAACTACCGCCGGGCGCCGATGCAGCCCGGGCCGGGGCCCGGGCAAAAGACGCTTAGTCGGCGGTCTGCCCGGCCGCGACGATGCTGACGGTCTTGCGCCCGCGTTTGGTCCCGAACTCGACGGCCCCGGCTTCCTTGGCGAACAACGTGTCGTCGTCGCCACGGCCGACGTTGACGCCGGGATGGAACTTGGTGCCCCGCTGGCGGACGATGATCTCGCCGGCCTTGACGACCTGACCGCCGAACCGCTTCACGCCCAGCCGCTGCGCGGCGGAGTCCCGGCCGTTGCGCGAGCTGGAAGCGCCCTTCTTGTGTGCCATCTCTGTCGCCTCTGCTACTTGATCCCGGTGACCTTCAGGACCGTCAGCTGCTGACGGTGACCCTGACGCTTGTGGTAGCCGGTCTTGTTCTTGAACTTGTGGATACGGATCTTGGGGCCCTTGGTGTGCTCGAGCACCTCACCGGTCACCGCGACCTCGGCCAGCGCGGCTGCGTCGCTGGTGACCTTGGCACCGTCGACGATCAGGGCGACGGGCAGCGTCACGTTCGAACCCGGCTCGGAGTCCAGCTTCTCGACCTTGACCACGTCTCCGACGGCGACTTTGTACTGCTTGCCGCCGGTCTTGACGATTGCGTAGGTCGCCATCGTTGCTCCTGCCTCTTTCTTCTAGCCCGTGCGTACGGTCGCTCGGTGCTCGGCGCGCGTGCCACCGGCTTGTGCTTGGTGGGTCTGGGGTGCGGGTCCGCGCCCGGCGAAGACCCGAGCCCGGCGGTCCCGCTGTCTTCGGGCTAGCTGTATTGCCCGCCTGACGACAACTGTCCAAGGGTACGTGACCAGCGGCTACAGGGTCAAACCGGCCCCAGAAACCGCTCGGGGTGATGCAGGTCAGTCCACGTGGATCGGCGGACCGGCCGGTCTGCCCGCCGCGCGGCGACGGCGCGGACGCTCAAAGGGTCCGGCATCGACCGCTCGAGAGCCACCGCCGGCCTCGGAGTCGTCATCGGAGTCGGAATCCTCGTCGTCCAGATCGTCGTCATCGTCGTCGTCCAGGTCGAAATCCTCATCGTCGCCGAGATCCTCGTCATCGAACTCGTCCTCGTCGTCTTCGTCCTCGGTGTCCTCGTCAGAGTCCTCGAAGTCCTCCTGGTCGGTGTCCTCCAGGTCAGCGGCGGCCCGCTCTTCGGTCTCCTTGTCGGCCTTGGCGGCGACATCCGCACCGGACTCGTCGGACTCCTCGTCACCGCGACCTGGCGCCTCCGACGCCCCGGACGCGCCCGCGGCCATCGCCTTGAACATCGGGTGTTCACCGGGAGCGTGCGCGGGCACCTTGGCCACAGCCGGCTCTTCGGATCGGCTCTTCTTCGATCGCCGGCTTCGGCGACCACCCGACTCGGACTTGCGGCCGTTCGCGGGCGCCGAATCGATGGGGTCGGCGTGCAGCAGGATGCCGCGGCCCCCGCAGTTCGGGCACGCCGACGAGAACGCCTCGATCAACCCCGTCCCCAACCGCTTGCGGGTCAGTTGCACCAAGCCCAGCGACGTCACCTCGGACACCTGATGGCGGGTGCGGTCGCGGGCCAGCGCCTCGGTCAGCCGACGCAACACCAGGTCGCGGTTGGATTCCAGCACCATGTCGATGAAGTCGATGACGACGATGCCACCGACGTCGCGCAGCCGCAGCTGGCGCACGATCTCCTCGGCCGCCTCGAGGTTGTTCTTGGTGACCGTCTGCTCGAGGTTGCCCCCGGAACCGGTGAACTTGCCGGTGTTGACGTCGATCACCGTCATCGCCTCGGTCCGGTCGATCACCAGCGTTCCGCCCGACGGCAGCCACACCTTGCGGTCCATCGCCTTGGCGAGCTGCTCGTCGATGCGGTGCAGCGCGAACACATCCGGTCCGCTCGCCTCATCCGGCCCGGTGGCGGGCTCGTACTTGGTCAGCTTCGAAACCAGGTCCGGGGCAACGGAATTCACGTACTCGTTGATCGTGTTCCACGCCTCATCGCCGGAGACGATCAGGCCGGCGAAGTCCTCGTTGAACAGGTCACGGATGACCTTGACCAACACGTCTGGCTCTTCGTAGAGCGCCACCGCGGCACCGGCGGCCTTCTCCTTGGTCTCGGCCGCCTTGGCCTCGATTTGTTGCCAGCGCTCCTGCAGGCGGGTGACGTCCTTGCGGATGTCGTCCTCTTTGACTCCCTCGGATGCAGTGCGGATGATCACCCCGGCGTCGGACGGCACCACCTCGCGCAGGATCTCCTTGAGCCGCTGGCGCTCGGTGTCGGGCAGCTTGCGGCTGATCCCGGTCGACGACGCGCCCGGCACATACACCAGGTAGCGACCCGCCAGCGACACCTGCGTGGTGAGCCGGGCACCCTTGTGCCCGACCGGGTCCTTGCTGACCTGGACCACGACGTAATCGCCGGGTTTGAGCGCCTGCTCGATCTTGCGGTCGGACCCGCCCAATCCCGCGGCTTCCCAGTTGACCTCGCCGGCGTAGAGCACGCCGTTGCGGCCGCGACCGATGTCGACGAAGGCCGCCTCCATCGAGGGCAGCACGTTCTGCACGATCCCGAGGTAGATGTTGCCCACCAAGGAAGCAGAAGCAGCGGACGTCACAAAATGCTCGACGACAATGCCGTCCTCGAGCACCGCGATCTGCGTGTAGCGCGTGCCCGGGTGCGGCGGCTCGCTGCGGACCCTGTCGCGCACCACCATCGTCCGCTCGACGGCCTCACGACGCGCCAGGAACTCCGCCTCGGTCAGCACCGGTGGGCGGCGCCGTCCGGCGTCGCGCCCGTCGCGGCGGCGTTGCCGCTTTGCCTCGAGCCGGGTGGAGCCGTCGATGCCCTTGATCTCGGTGCTGCTGGAACCATTCCCGCCGTCTTCGGCGGACTTGCCGCCGCGGGACGGCCGCTCGTGCACCACGGTGTTCGGCGGATCGTCGGGCGATGGACCCTCGTCGTTGTCGTCACCCGATCCGGACTTGCGTCGCCGGCGCCGCCGGCGGCGCCGGCTTGCCGCCTCCGACAAACCGTTCTCGTCGTCGGTGTCGGAGTCATCGGACTCCTCGGCGTCGCTGTCGTCGGAGTCTGCGCCCTCGTCGTCGTCACCGGCGTCCTGGCCGTCGGCCCCGCCCTGTTCACCGCGCCCGCGGCCACGTCCCCGACGGCCCCTGCGCCGCCGCCGGTTCGCCGGTCGGTCGGCTTGCTCCTCGTCCTCGTCGGTGTCGGCACCATCGAAGTCGGAGTCCGAACCAGCCGAGCCCTCACCACCGCGATCTTCGGTCTCCATCGGATGCGGCGCGACGAACAGCGGCATGTACTGCGCCTCGCCCGTCCCCAGAGATGGCCGGGATGGGGGTCGCATGGCGTAGGGGACCGGTGCGCTGCTGAAGCCCGGGATGTTCGGCAGGGGCTTGGCGAAGAGCAGGTCACGTACCCGGAGAGCGTCCTCGCGGTCCACACCGGAATGCACGCTGCGGACCCGCCCGTCGATCGTGGTGAGCGCCTCCAGCACCTCAGTGTTGCTACTGCCCAGCGCTCGCGCCAACTGATGGACCCTTAGGCGGTCCGGCAGTTCCTCGTGCTGGCCCGGCTCTTGTGATGGGTCTGTAGGCGGTGCACTGTCTACCACGTATTCTCCTTTAACCCCCGGGCGCGTCGCTTCGACGCGGCCACGCGAGGGCTTCGTTATGGGCCCGGGTCGCTTCTCCCAGGCTTTCGATGGTCTCGCCCCGAGCGGCTCAGGTAGAACTCACTCGGCGCCGTGCTGAATGTCGGCCTGACATGCGGCGCAACACCGCGGGGGGGCGATGGTCGCGCTTGTCTAAGTCTTCATTCGGGTGTCTGACGCCGGTCCGGCGACGTTCACCCGCTGTCAGTATCCCACATCACTCGGTGTGCCCACTCGCACCCGATGCAAGCGCTTCAGCAAACCCGGTCAGGGCCCCGTGCGGCCCCTATCGTGCCAGCGCTAAATGTCGGGAAACCAGAGCGCGATCTCGCGCTTGGCGGAATCGGTCGAATCGGACCCGTGCACCAGGTTGAGCTGCGTCTCCAGCCCGAAGTCGCCCCGGATGGTGCCCGGCGTGGCCTTCTCCACCGGGTCGGTGGCACCGGCGACCTGCCTAAACGCCGCAACGGCACGCGGTCCCTCCACGATCGCCGCCACCACCGGGCCCGAGGTGATGAACTCCAGCAACGACCCGAAAAACGGCTTACCTTCGTGTTCGGCGTAATGCTGTCCGGCCAGCTCTTCGCTGACATGCCGGAGCTCCAGCGCCGCGATCGTGAGGCCTTTTCGCTCGATGCGGCTGACGATCTCGCCTATCAGGTGCCGCTCGACGGCGTCAGGCTTGATCAGTACCAGGGTCCGTTCGGTCACGGCGGACAGCGTACAGAACCAATCGGCGATTGGCCCGCCGCAGCTCAGGCTGCTAGCCCTACTAGAGGCGCCTACCCCTGCCTGCGCCGGACCTCGGCACGAAAGTGGGCGATCAACGCCCACACTCCGGTGAACAGCACCCCGATGAATCCCACCCCCGGGTACACCGCGAAGCCGGCGAGGAGAACCACTTGCACACCCAGGTTCACCCAGATCGCCCAGGGTCTGCGCTGCAGCCCGGCCAGCAGGATCAACACCGCGGCCAGGCCGATCAGATACGCCAGCTTTGCGCCGGTCAGGCCGCCGCCGACGGCGCCCACCACCGGGATCGCCAGCAGCACCACGATCGCCTCCAGAATCAGCGTCGCGGCCATCACCGCGCCGAAGCTCTTCCACGGGTCAGCGCCGGGCGCACGTTCCGGCTCGGTCACTCCGGATCACGACCAAACAGGGTCCGCGCGGCCCCCGCGGTAACCACCGAGCCGGTGATGACGATGCCCGTGCCGGAGAAGGCCCCGGCGTCGCCATCGACGGCTGCGTCGTCGACCAGGGCGGTCGCGACGTCGACCGCGTCGCGCAGGCTCTCGGCGGTGGTCACGCGGTCGGGTCCGAACCGCTCGCGCGCCGCCAGCGCCAGCGCGTCGACGTCCAGGGCCCGGGGCGAGCCGTTATGGGTCACGACGACGGAATCGAACACCGGCTCCAACGCGGCGAGGATGCCGTCGACGTCCTTGTCGGCCAGGATGCTGAGCACGCCGACCAGGAATCGGAAGTCGAATTCGCCGGCCAGCGTCTGCGCGAGCGCGGCCGCACCGGCCGGATTGTGCGCGGCGTCGATGAACACGGTGGGCGCGCTGCGCATGCGCTCCAGCCGGCCGGGGCTGGTGACGGCGGCGAAACCGGCCCGGACCGCCTCGACGTCGAGTTGTCGCTGCGCACCGGCGCCGAAAAAGGCCTCGACCGCCGCGAGCGCCAGCACCGCGTTGTGCGCCTGGTGTTCGCCGTGCAGCGGCAGGTAGACGTCGGAATACACCCCGCCGAGACCCTGCAGCTGCAGCACCTGTCCGCCGATCGCGATCTGGCGGCCCAGGACCGCGAACTCGGAATCCTCGCGGGCGACTGCGGCGTCGGCGCGCACGGATTGGGCCAACAGCACTTCCATCGCCTCCGGAGCCTGGCGCGCGATGACGGCGACGGTGTCCGGTGCGCCCTCGGCGGCCTTGCTGATGATGCCGGCCTTCTCGCCGGCTATGCCGGCGATGTCGCCGCCGAGGTAGTCGACGTGGTCGATGCCGATCGGGGTGATGACGGCTACCGGCGCGTTGATCACGTTGGTGGCATCCCAACGCCCGCCCATGCCCACCTCGACCACCGCGACGTCGACGGGCGCGTCGGCGAACGCGGCGAACGCCATCGCGGTGACGACCTCGAACTTGCTCATCGCCGGCCCGCCGTCCGCCTGGGACCGCGCGTCGACCATCTGCACGAAAGGCTCGATCTCCCGATACGTCTCCACGTACTGGGCCGGGCTGATCGGTTGTCCGTCGATCGCTATGCGTTCCACCGCCGATTGCAGGTGCGGGCTGGTGGTTCGGCCGGTGCGCCGGTGCAGGGCCGTCACCAGCGCGTCCACCATCCGCGCCACCGAGGTCTTGCCGTTGGTGCCCGCGATGTGGATGGACGGGTACCCGAGTTGCGGCGATCCCAGCAAGTCCATCAATGCGCTGATCCGGGTCAGGCTCGGCTCGATGCGAGTCTCCGGCCAGCGTCGATCCAGCAGGTGCTCGACCTGCAGCAGGGACGCGATCTCATCCGGCGTGGGTGCCACGCTGGTGCCCGGTCGCCTCTCAGTCCAGTCGGGCGGCTCGGAAGTCATTGCAGCGCAGCCAGCCTCGCGTTGATCCGGTCGGTTTCCTCTTGGGCCACCCGCTGACGGTCACGGATCTTGCCGACGACTTGTTCCGGTGCCTTGGCGACGAAATCGGCGTTGGCCAGCTTGGCGGCGGTCGACGCCAGCTCCTTCTGCGCCGCGGCCAAGTCCTTTTCCAGGCGCCGGCGTTCGGCGGCGACATCGATGGTGCCCGAGGTGTCGAGTTCGACGACGACGGCGCCGTCCATGTTGGGGCCCAGCCGAACCTCCAATGAGACCGACGACCGGAAATCCGCCCGCGGTGCGGTGAGCCACGCCAGCGACGTCACCGCGCCCACCTGGCCGTTCAGTCCCGCGTCCTCGACACCGGCCAATCGGGCCGGCACCTTTTGCCGGTCGGCCAAACCCTGTTCGCTGCGGAACCGGCGGACCTCGGTGACGAGCTTCTGCATGTCGCTAATGCGCTGCGCGGCAACCCGATCCAGGGTGATGCCCGACGGTTTCGGCCACTCGGCGATCACCAGCGACTCCTGGCTGGTCAGGGCCTGCCACAGCGCCTCGGTGAGGAACGGGATCACCGGATGGAGCAACCGCAGCAGCGTGTCGAGCACCGCGGCCAATACGGCGGTGGTGTGCGTGAGCCCCTCGGCCAGCTGCGTCTTGGCCAGTTCGACGTACCAGTCGCAGAATTCGTCCCACGCGAAGTGGAAGAGCGATTCGCAGGCCCGGCTGAACTCGTAGCCATCGAACGCCGAATCGACCTCCGCGCGAACCTCTTCCAGTCGCCCGAGAATCCAGCGATCGGCGTCGGTCAGCTCGGCGTGCGGTGGTAACGGCGCCAGGGCTGCGCCATTGAGCAATGCGTACCGTGTGGCGTTGAACAGCTTGGTGCCGAAGTTGCGGGAAGCCCGGACGGCATCCTCGCCGACGGACAGGTCGCCACCGGGACTGGCGCCGCGGGCCAGCGTGAACCGCAGGGCATCGGCCCCGAACATCTCCATCCAGTCCAGCGGGTCGATGACGTTGCCCCTGGACTTACTCATCTTGCGGCCGAATTCGTCACGGATCAATCCGTGCAGAAAGACATCGGTGAACGGCACCTGCGGGCCGCGGCGGCCATCGAGCGTGATGGCGTCGTCGCCGCCGACGAACGTGCCGAACATCATCATCCGCGCCACCCAGAAGAACAGGATGTCGTACCCGGTGACCAGAACGCTTGTGGGATAGAACTTTTCCAGCTCCGCAGTCTTTTCCGGCCAGCCCAGCGTGGAGAACGGCCACAGCGCGGACGAAAACCACGTATCCAGCACGTCGGGGTCCTGCTCCCAGCCCTCCGGCGGCGTCTCGTTCGGACCGACGCACACCTGTTCGCCGTTGGGCCCGTACCAGATCGGGATGCGGTGGCCCCACCACAGTTGCCGCGAGATGCACCAGTCGTGCATGTCGTCGACCCAGGCGAACCAGCGCGGCTCCAGGCTGGACGGGTGAATCACGGTGTCGCCGTTGCGAACCGCGTCGCCGGCGGCCTTCGCCAGCGATTCCACCCGGACCCACCACTGCAGCGACAGCCGTGGCTCGATCGGCTCGCCGCTGCGCTCGGAATGTCCGACGCTGTGCAGATAGGGTCGCTTCTCCTCGACGATCCGGCCCTGCGCCGACAGGGCTTCGCGCACCGCGACCCGGGCCTCGAAGCGATCCATCCCGTCGAATTGCGTTCCGGTGTCGGTGATCCGGCCTTTGGTGTCCATGATCGAGATCATCGGCAGCTGGTGCCGCAGCCCGATTTCGAAGTCGTTCGGATCGTGCGCGGGCGTGACTTTGACTGCGCCCGTACCGAATTCGGGGTCCACGTGCTCGTCGGCGACGACGACCAGCCAGCGGTCCACAAAGGGGTGCGGCAGGGTGGTGCCGACCAGCTGGCGGTAGCGCTCGTCGTCGGGATGGACCGCGATCGCGGTGTCGCCCAGCATTGTCTCGACCCGTGTGGTGGCGACCACGATGTGCGGTTGCGAGTCGTCGAGCGAGCCGTACCGGAACGACACCAGTTCGCCTTCGACGTCCTGGTAATTGACCTCGAGATCCGAGATCGCCGTCTCGAGCACCGGTGACCAGTTGACCAGTCGCTCGGCCTGATAGATCAGGCCGGCGTCGTAGAGTCGCTTGAAGATGGTCCGCACCGCCCGCGAGAGTCCCTCGTCCATGGTGAAGCGGTCGCGGCTCCAGTCCACGCCGTCGCCGAGCCGGCGCATCTGGCCGCCGATGGCACCGCCGGACTCACGCTTCCAGTCCCACACCTTGTCGACGAACAACTCCCGGCCGAAGTCCTCCTTGGTCTTGCCGTCGACCGCGAGCTGCTTTTCCACCACGCTTTGCGTCGCGATGCCCGCGTGGTCCATGCCGGGCTGCCACAGCACCTCATAGCCCTGCATCCGCTTGCGCCGGGTCAGGGCGTCCATCATGGTGTGTTCCAGCGCGTGCCCCATGTGCAGACTGCCCGTCACGTTCGGTGGCGGCAGCACGATCGAGTAGGCGGGTTTGGGGCTGGCCGCGTCGGCCTTGAAGTAGCCCGCGTCCAACCACTTCTTATAGATCGCGCCCTCCATCGCAGCCGGATCCCACGACTTGGGCAAATCGGCGGCAGAGCTGTGGCTGGCGGTCACCGGTCAATTCTAGGAACCGCCGCGCGGGCGCGTGTAAGCGCCCGAACGCGCCCCGGTAGCGCCAAGACCGCGACCACGCACACCCGCGTGTGCGTGGTCGCAGTGTCGCGGGCTATTGCGGGCGGGGACCGCGATCAGGGAATGGTCAGCACCTGGCCGGGCTGGATCAGGTCGGGGTTGGGGATGCCGCTGGCATCGGCGATCACCTGGTACTTGCTGCCGTCGCCGTAGAAGCGCTCCGCGATGGCCCACAGGGTGTCGCCGGATTCGACGGTGTAAGTCCGCGCGGCGGGTTCAGGAGCCGGTTCCTCGACGGCTTCCGAAACGACCTCGACGTCGGCCTCTTCAGCTGCCGGCTCTTCCGCGGCCTCGGCCTCGGGCGGCGGCGCATCGGTCTCGGTCTTGGTCGACCACGCCGGCCCGTCGGCGGCGTATAGCACCAGGTTGCGGTCGTCCTGCAGCACGAGTTTGACGTCCTTCTTGCCCTTGGTGTCGCTGTGCCACACCGGTTTGTCGGCCGTGTACACAACGAAATTGCCGTCGGGCTGCACCTCGGCCCGCACCACATCCTGGCCGCCGGTCCCGGCGGCCCAGATGTCCTGGCCGCGCGCGGCCAGCACCAGGTTGCCGTCTTCTTGCAAGGTGAGGGTGTAAGCACCGTTGTGCGAGGTGAGCGCTTCGCCTCGCACCAACTTCTGTCCTGCGGTGAGCGTGTCTGACACTGCATTCCCCTCTCGTCGTCGCCGTCCGGCCGATTGGGGTCGGACGTTTTTAGCTGTGCCCGATAGACACGAGCCTACTTATCTTGGTTCGTCTTGGGCAGCCTTGAATTCGACGCAATCGAAACCATGCTGGAACTGCCTCTGAACAATCGGGACAATCCGGACACTCCGGATGAGCGCTGCGCTACTTCTTGCCGCCGAGCAGGCCACCGAGAATGTCGCTCAGTGCGCCGCCCTTGCCGCCCAGCACGTTGCCGAGGATGCCGCCCAGGGACTTGTCGCCGGAGCCACCAGCGAGGATGCTGCCCAGAACCTCACCCAGGCCGCCACCGGCGGCTGCCCCCGTTTTCTGAGGCGCGCCGCCCTCCTTGCCGGGGCCGAGCTGCTTTCCGATGTATGCCAGCACTACTGGGATCAGCACCGGCAGCAATTGCTTGAGCAGATCACGGTTGCCGGCCCCCCGATCGGCCAGCGCCGATGCGACCTGGTCTGCGTCATTGCCGCCGAAGAGCGTCGCGACCGCCTCGTGTCCGTTGCTCTCGCCGCCGCCTACGTCGAGTAGGCCGCGTGCGGCATGACTAGTTGCCATGGATTCGATCCTGCTGGCGTGTTCAGGATCTTGCGAGTTCTGCTGCAGTCCGCCGAGCAGCAGCGGCACCAGCGTGTGCACAGCGTTGTCGACGTCGCCTTCGTCGGCGCCGAGCTTGTTTGCGATTTCAGACGTCGGAATCTGGTTGTACAGATCATCGAGGCCGGCCATCGTTGTGTCCACCTTCGTTGATGGGATGTAAAGCCAAGTCGATTACGACACTAGACCGATGCGGTCTCGACCGACAGCCGCCCAGCAGGACGGATTTGGTGTCCGATAATCCCTCGGGTCAGCCCAGTCGTTCGGTTCGCAAGGACACACCGGCGGCCGGGAAGCGCGCCAGCAGCGCGTCCCCCATCGCGGCCGCCGGAGTCAGCACGCCGAGCAGATCGGAGAGTTTGTCGCGGTCCTGTGCGAGCGCCAGGCCGCACTCCCCCAACAGTACCGAGGTCGCCTTGTAGCCGGGGTCGCCCCGCTGCTCCATGCGCGCCACGTAGCGGGCGCCGCTGGTCGTGGTGGTGTAGGTCTCGGTCCGGTAGTAGCCGCGCTCGCGAGCCGCCGCACTCGGACCCGTGCCCGGCTTGGGGATGACCCGCTCCACCAAGTGGCGCGGCAGGTACCGGAAGTAGCGGCCGCCCAGCCCGAACATCGCGTTGCCGACGCCGGTGACGACGGCCGATGCCACCGGCGCGAGAGGCGACGATCCGACGCTCATGTTCTCGTCGTAGCGGAACCGCCGGCCGTACGCCCAGTCCAGTAACGCGTTGCTGCGTCGCACAATTCGGGTGTTGTATGGGCCCATCACGAATCCCGCGGTCCACGAACCGGACAGTTCCGGCGCGATGCGCTCACCGCGGTGCAACGGCAGATCGGGCTGCCGGCCGAGTTCGGGTTCCGCCCCGCGGTCGGAGCTCAACGTGTAGGGGTCGGCGAGCTGGCGGCGGGCCTCGGGGTCGCTCGAGGCGGTGTCCAGAACTTCCAGCATCGACGCGATGGTGCCACCCGAAAACCCGCCGCGGAAGGAGCGCACCACAAAGTGGGTGTCGCCGAGCTCGCCGGCGCCGTCCCGCTGCGCCGCCCGGTAGAGCGCGTACACGCTCAGATCCGAGGGGACCGAGTCGAATCCGCAGGCGTGCACGATGCGGGCGCCGGTGTCGGCGGCCTGCTTGTGGTGGAGGTCGATGCTTTCGCGGACGAACATCGCCTCACCGGTCAGGTCGGTGTAATCGGTGCCGGCCGCCGCACACGCGGCCACCAGCGGCAACCCGTAGCGGGTGTAGGGCCCGACCGTCGTGACGACGACGCGCGTCCGGGCGGCCATTTCATCCAGCGTCGACGGCGACGCGGCATCGGCGGCCAGCACCGGCCAGTCCCGCGCGGATTCGCCCAGAGTGTCGCGAACGGTCCGCAACCGCTCCGGCGACCTGCCGGCCAACGCGATCCGCGCCCCCGACCCGGCGCCGGACAGGTAGTCGGCCGTGAGCTTCCCCACGAAGCCGGTCGCCCCGTACAGCACGATGTCGAATTCGCGCGGCGTTGCGGTCATCGGGCCGACGCTACCCCAATGACAGATAAGTGATGCCGGGCCAAGGCCCGGCATCACTTATCACTGCGTTGGCGTTGCTCAGCCGCGCCGACCGCAGGCCGGCCATGCGCCGATGCCCTGCGAGTGCAGCACCTTCTCGGCCACCCGGATCTGCTCCTCACGGCTGGCGCCGGCCGGCGACCCCGAGCCACCGTTGGCGTGCCAGGTGCTCGAGGTGAACTGCAGGCCGCCGGAGAAGCCGTTGCCGGTGCTGATCCCCCAGTTGCCACCCGACTCGCACTGCGCGATGGCATCCCAGTTCACGCTGTACGCCTTGTGCACCGGCGGAGGCGGCGGGGCGTCCGGCGCCGGCGGCGGCGGAACGTTGGGGTCGAAGCCCGCGGAAGCCGGCGGAGGCGGCGGGGCGTCTGGCGCCGGCGGCGGCGGAACGTTCGGGTCGAAGCCCACGGGAGCCGGCGCGGGCGGCGCGTCAACCGGCGCCAAGGCGTCCGGAACCGCGGCCGGCGGCGGAACGGCCGGGTCGAAGCCCGCCGGCGCTGGCGCCGGGGCGTCCGGAGCCGGTGGCGGGGGCGCGTCGGGCGCCCCGATGGGGGGAACGTTCGGGTCAAAGCCCATCGGTTCTGCGGTGGCGGTGCCGGATGGCACGCTCGCGAGCGTCCCTGCGATCGCGGCCAGGATGAGCGTCTTGCGGACGTTCTTCAAATTTCTTCCTTTCGCGGTGCGCGCGCCAAAACAAACCCACAGGCGTGGGTCAGGAGTGCTTGGTTGGTGCGGAATAGCTGCTCTGGGACGTGCCGTCTCGTTCTGGCACGACAGCGGAGGGCTCGATCGGCCCCGGCGGGGTACTACCCACCGGCCGCGGCACGGCTATGCCGTGCGCAGCCCCGCTCGCACGCGGGTCCGTGGATTCAATTTTCGATTACTTTTCCGTTAACCCGTTTCGGGCTACCAGGGACCGTACGAAACCCGGCCGCATTCGTCATCTTCAGTAAATGCATATCTCGGTCCAATAACGGGTCGATTACGCCGCGATCGCGGAATCATTTCAGCAGGTCAGCCGCGCCTTTTCGCCCGGTGCCCATCCGTCGCGATAGCAACCAAATAGTGAGCCGAATCACGCTAATATTGTGAGCTGGCACACGCATTTGCGGGGGTGCGGCTCGCCCGATGCGGCGATGTCCATCCCGACTCGGGCAAGGGCGAACCGGGGCACGGTATAGCAAGATACGCGGCATCGACATTCGACACGCCGAAGCTAACTGAGCCAGTCGTGCGTGGGGGTCGAAACTAAAAGCGCAACAGAGCTTTTCATCACGAAGGCACCCAACATTTCGCTCTTGGGCAAACAGCATCCACTCGGGCTCTGTGATACCGATGCCCACCGGCTTCGGCATCGAATTAGCCTCTGCACCAATCATTTTCACCTGTCGCTGATGCCGGGGGCAAACTACCGTCGGGGACGCCGCCGCGCCCCGCGCAGCGGCTCTGCCTCGGCGCGGTGAAGCTCGAGATTTGTGTATGCAAATTTGCCGCGACGCCCGCGGGCTTCCTTCAGACAGCGGCCGGCTTCATTGACTCGGCACCCAAATTGGTGCTGTGCCAAGCCAATTCGACGCGCGATCGAGGTTGGGGCGCCGTTGCCATTGTTACGAATGCTCTAAAAAGATCGCGAGAATGATCGGCACTAACTAAATTTATGTCGAAAGAATATCCGAATTACATGTAAAGTGTGCGACTTGGAGTTTCTACGCAAAGTTTATAGAGCGGCCTCGAAGCCAAATTACTCAAAAAGGCGAGCGCTCGCCCTCACGCCCCCGGGCCGCACCGCCGCGCGCAATTCAGCATCCGTGTTGACGTTCGTCAACGGACGCGAATCCGGCAGCACGATCTGCTGAGCGTCGGAGGCGTCGATCAAGGCGCTCATTCTGCGCTCCCCTGCGGCGACCAGCGCGTCGATCCGCTCGGCGAGATCGGTGCGGTACACCGCGGCCAGGTAGTGGCTGCGACCGTCCCACGGCAACACCACTTCGGCGTTGGTCTCGGTGGCGAGGCGAACGAGGTCGTCGATCAGTTCGACGGTCAGCAGCGGCATGTCGACGGCGCAGACGAAGGCGTACCGCGCGCCCGCCTCGGCGGCCGCGCGCAGTCCCCGCCCGGTCGCCGGCAGCGGTCCCAGCCCGCGCACGTCGTCGCGCACGACGCGAGCCTGCAGCGAGGGCAACGGCTGCCCGGGGGCGGCCATCACGAAAACCGGTTCGCAGCGCTGCGCGACGATGCCGACGACATACTCGGCCAGCGTGGCGGCTCCGCCGGGACCCGGCAAGGTGGCCTTATCGCGGCCCATGCGCCGCGATTCGCCGCCAGCCAGCACTACCCCGGCCAGTGACACTGCGTCGGGAACGAGCTCGGCCACGTCAGTCGACGGTCCAGGTGTCGCGCCCGCGCAGCAGCGATTGCAGCGCCGTGGCATCAAAGGGCGTCGAGGTCCGCGCGGCGTGGACCTGGGAGCGTGCGGCGTCGTCGTAGGTGGGCCGGCTGATGTTGCGGAAGATGCCCAGCACGGTGTGGTCGAGGTTCTGATCCGAAAGCCGCGACAACGCAAACGCGTAGGCCGAGTCGTCGGCGTGCGCGTCGTGCACGACGATCTCATCGACACTGACGTCGGCGGTCTTCGCCACCTCCAGGCTGAAGCCCGACTTCACCACGCAGTATTCGCCGTTGACGCCGAACACAATTGGCTCGCCGTGGCGGACGTTGATCACTCGCTCTTCGGCGCCCTCCTTGCGCAGCTCGTCGAACGAGCCGTCGTTGAAAATCGGGCAGTCCTGCAGGATTTCGACGACCGCGGCGCCCCGGTGCTCGGCGGCGGCGCGCAGCACCTCGGTCAGGCCATTGCGGTCGGAGTCCAGCGCGCGACCGACGAAGGTCGCCTCGGCGCCCAGCGCCAATGACACCGGGTTGAACGGCTGGTCGAGCGAACCCATCGGCGTCGACTTGGTGACCTTGCCGACCTCCGACGTCGGCGAGTACTGGCCTTTGGTCAGACCGTAAATCCGGTTGTTGAACAGTAGGATGGTGATGTTGACGTTGCGGCGCAGCGCGTGGATCAGGTGGTTGCCGCCGATCGACAGCGCGTCGCCGTCGCCGGTGACCACCCACACCGACAGATCCTCGCGGGCCAGCGCCAGACCGGTCGCGATGGCCGGCGCCCGTCCGTGGATCGAGTGGAACCCGTAAGTCTCGAGGTAGTACGGGAATCGGCTCGAGCAGCCGATGCCGCTGATGAAGACGATGTTCTCGCGGCGCAGCCCGAGTTCCGGCAGGAAGTTTCGGATGGTGTTGAGGATGACGTAGTCACCGCAGCCCGGGCACCAACGCACCTCCTGGTCGCTGGTGAAGTCTTTCGCCTTCTGCGGCTGGTCTGTGCCGGGCACGCCGTCGTTCTTGTTCAACCTCGGAGTCAATCCGAGGTCTGTGCCCGCTAGATTGCCGACCACGTCGCTCATGAGCGCCGCTCCTCTCCCCCGCAAGCGGGTGGTACCCCCACATCGCTCGCGGCTACATCGTCGCCGGCGCGGGTCATTCCTCAGCTCCCGCTCCAACCGTTGCTGCCGCCATCCTGGCGACCATCGTCTTGTCTTGCTCGATTTCGGCAAGCGTGCCGCCCAGCGCGGCGCGGATGATGCGTCCAATTTCGTCCGCGAGGAACGCGACACCCTGCACCTTGCTGACGGATTGCACGTCGACCAGATACTTCCCCCGCAACACGAGCGCCAGCTGGCCCAAGTTCATCTCCGGGCAGACCACCATGGGGTACCGCCGCAGCACGTCGCCCAGGTTCGCCGGGAACGGGCTGAGGTGGCGCAGATGGGCATGAGCGACTTTGATGCCCTTGCGCCGCGCACGCCGGCACGCCTCACCGATCGGACCGTACGAGCTCCCCCACCCGACCAGCAGCAGCTCGGCGTCTCCGGTCGGGTCGTCGACTTCCAGATCGGGAACGGCGATGCCGTCGATCTTGGCCTGGCGCAACCGGACCATGAGGTCGTGATTGACCGGCTCATAGGAGATGTTGCCCGACCCGTTGGCCGCTTCCAGGCCACCGATGCGGTGCTCCAGTCCGGGGGTGCCCGGAACGGCGAATTGACGGGCAAGGGTTTCCGGGTCGCGGTTGTACGGCTGGAACGGCTCGTCCGGTTTGGCGAAGGTGTGCTTGATCGGCTGCAGCGAGCCGACATCCAGGATTCGCCATGGCTCCGAGCCGTTGGCGATCGAACCGTCGGACAACAGGATCACCGGGGTGTGGTACGACACCGCGATGCGGACCGCCTCGATGGCGGTCTCGAAGCAGTCGGACGGCGATCGCGGCGCCAGCACCGCGACCGGTGACTCCCCGTTGCGGCCATACAACGCCTGCAGCAGGTCGGCCTGCTCGGTCTTGGTCGGTAGCCCCGTCGAGGGACCGCCCCGCTGGACGTCGATGACCAGCAATGGCAGCTCGGTCATTACGGCAAGGCCGAGCGCTTCGGACTTCAGCGAGATGCCCGGCCCGGACGTGCTGGTGACCCCGAGGGCACCACCATAGGAAGCACCAATCGCCGCGCAGATCCCGCCGATTTCGTCTTCGGCCTGGAAGGTGATCACGTTGAAGTTCTTGTGCTTGGACAACTCGTGCAGGATGTCCGAGGCCGGCGTGATCGGATAGCTGCCGAGCACGACGGAGATCCCGGCGAGCTGACCGGCCGTGACGATGCCGTACGCCAGCGCGGTGTTGCCGGAAATCTGGCGGTATTCGCCCGACGGCAGGGACGCCCGCGAGACCTCGTAGGTGGTGCCGAACGCCTCGGTGGTTTCGCCGTAGTTCCAGCCCGCCTTGAGCGCAAGCACGTTGGCCTCCGCGATGTCGGGCTTGCGGCTGAACTTCTCCCGGATGAACCGCTCGCTGGCCTCGATCGGCCGCCCGTACATCCATGACAGAAGGCCAAGCGCGAACATGTTTTTGGCGCGCTGGCCGTCTTTCTTCGACGCACCCATCGCTTCGACGGCCCCGAGCGTCAGCGTCGTCATCGCGACGGAGTGCACGACGTACTCGGTCAGCTCGTCGGTCTCCAGCGGGTTCGTTACGTAGCCCACTTTCGTCAGGTT
>Ga0335076_10002560_pt1 | contig 18109 bp, 18 predicted proteins | sample Lox_Sample_25_FD_206717 | JGI IMG/M metagenome (GOLD analysis project Ga0335076, IMG submission 206717) | Soil microbial communities from Loxahatchee National Wildlife Refuge, Florida, United States - Lox_Sample_2.5 | ecosystem: Environmental > Terrestrial > Soil > Wetlands | place: USA... | reverse complement strand
GGCTATCTCGCGTCACACGCGGTGTCGCTCGTGTTCGCATCCGGCCCGCTCGGCGGCAGCGAGGTTGCGCTCGACAAGCCGCGCATGACGCTGGGGCGCGGTCCGCAGTCGGACGTGGTCGTCGACGACCCGTCGATCTCGCACCAGCACTGCGCGTTCGAGCTCGGCACGAACGGCTACCGCGTCCGCGACCTCGGCAGCACGAACGGGGTGGTCGTGAACGGCGCGCGCGCCGCGCTCGCGGAGCTGAAGCACGGCGACCGCATCGCGCTGGGTCAGATCGAGCTGCGCTACGTGGTCGAGGCGCGCACGTCCGCGCCGAAGACCCACGCGATCGACTAGCCGGAACGGGCGCGCACGCAGCGATGTCGGCGAGCGGGCCCCGCACGATCGGCAGCTTCGCGATCGAGTGCGAGCTCGGCTCGGGCGGCATGGGCGTGGTGCTCTTGGGGCGCCACGTGTCGCTCGACCGGCCTGCGGTGCTGAAACGCCTGCGCCCCGATCTGTCCGCGAGCGAGGAGCTCGTCGAGCGCTTCGCGCGCGAGGCGCGCGCCGCGGCGTCCATCCACCACCAGAACGTGGTGGCGGTCTACGACTGGATCGCCTGGCGCGGCGAGCACTACATCGCGCAGGAGTACGTCGACGGCGTCGACCTGCGCGCCGCGCTGCTCGAAGTGCAGCGTTTCCCGTGGCGCTGCGCGGCGCTCGTGGCGCTGGAGCTCGCGCGCGGTCTCGAAGCGATCCACGCGCGCGGCATGATCCACCGCGACGTGAAGCCCGCGAACGTGCTCCTCGGGCGCAACGGCGACGTGAAGATCGCCGACTTCGGCATCGCGCTCGACCCGACGAGCGACGGGCTCACACGGCCGGGCACGACCATCGGCTCGCCGCCGTACATCGCCCCCGAGCAGCTGCTCGGCGAGCGTGTGGACGCGCGCGGCGACCTGTTCGGCCTGGGCGTGCTCTTGTACGAGCTCTTGACGGGCGGCACGCCGTACCGCGAGCCGGGTCAGGGCGAGACGGCGAGCCTGCTCGCGCTGATGCAGCGCGAGCGCTTCGAGCCGCTGCGCCGCGCCGCGCCGGGTACGCCGCGCTGGCTGGCCCGGCTGGTGCGGACGCTCTTGCGCGCGCGGCCGCGCTCGCGGCCCGCGTCGGCGCAGCGCGTGCGCCGCCTGCTGGAGAAGAAGCTCCGCGCGTTCCCGGCCGAGGCGAGGCTCGAGCTCGCGACCTGGCTGTGGGAGGAAGGCGTGTTCAAGCCGCGCGAGGGTGACACCGTCGTGTTGTCGCCCGAGCCGGTGCGCCCGCGCCGGCTCCTGCGCGGACTCGCGTGGAGCGCGGCGCTGGGCTCGGCGCTGGCTTTGGGAGCGATTCAGTGGCAGCCGCGCTGGCTGCCGCACGCGAGCGCGACCCCGACCCAGGCACGCCTGCGCTTCATGCTCGACGAGCCACTGGAGCTCGGCGTCGACGGCGCGGCGCCCATTCCGGTCGCGTCCGGCGACGAGCGCGCCTTCGCGCCCGGCCGACACCACCTGGTGTTCGAGTGGCCGAGCGGGGCGAAGAGCGAGCTCGACCTGGAGCTCACGGCCGGCCAGCGGCAGAGCTTGCGCCCGGTACCTCCTTAGACTCCTGCAGGTGCAAGAGCAGGATGCGGCGGATCTCCTCGATCGTCTCGGGGTTGCCCTGCGCCGAGTGACTCGAGTGGACGATCTTCTCGGATTCGACGCCCTCGATGTGCGCGCTGGCGTAGCGCACCACGCCGTCGCTGGCGTCTTCGAGCGGGCCGTCGCCGTCGACCGCGATGATCGAGTGCGCCCGCACGCCGGGCGCGAGCGGCAGCGCGGCGAGCGCCTTCATGAAGTGATTCCCCGGGTTCATGTTGTCGATGCTGGTCGGCAGCTCGTCGATCGACTGCCAGGCGATCTTGCCCTGGTTCAGCGACGCGATGTCGACCATGCGCTTCGTCAGGTCCGCCGGCAGCTTCACGAGCGAGCCGACCACCCGCGCCAGACTGAGCGCCGCCAGGTAGCTGCCGCGCTGCGGCGTGCACACGAACACCACGCGCTTCACGAAGGGCTCGGGCGTGAAGATGAGCGACCGCTTCAGGAACTCGAGCGTGTTCGGGTCCGCGCGCAGCTCTTCGGGCGAGAGCGGCGTCATCTGGTGCCAGAACGCGAGCCCGCTGTCGACGACGGTGAGCTTCGTCAGCAGCCCGCCCTGGCTGTGTCCGATGATCACCATGTTCCGCAGCGCGGCGTCCTTGCCGTCGGGGTCGAGCTCGTGCACCGCGCTCTCGAGTGACTGGCGCATGACTCCCGCGGAGTAACCGATCGGATTGCCCGTGTTGTACATGTAGAGCCAGATCTGGTACCGGCTGAGGATGCGGTCGTCGATCTGCAGCTCGTTGATCAGGTCGGCCCAGCGCGCAGGGCTCGACGCCGTGCCGTGCACGAGCACGATCGGGATGCGGCCCGGCCGGTAGGGCTCCATCAACAGCAGGCCATCGCGTTCGCTGCGGTCCTTCCACGGATTCAGAGCGCCCGAGAAGAAGCCCGCGTATTCGAACGCCCACCACTTCGACACCGACAGCGTGTAGGCGAGCGCCGAGGTCGTCTCCGACTCCAGCGCCCACGGCTGACCGTCGACCACGATGCTCGACGCCTCGTCGGCCGGGTAGAGCTCGAGCTTCGCGTTCAGCCAGCCAGGGCCGAGCTCGGTCTCGACGTCGGCGATGCGCAGGAAGGCCGTCACCGGCACGCGCAGGTCGGGCGGAATGCGCCGGTGCCCCGCGACGACCTTGTCGGTGTCCTCCTTCCACAGCCCGGCGACGAGCGGCGCGCCGACGCCCGCGCGCCGATAGCGATTGCGCAGGCCGTGCACCTCGAGGCTCGTCGCGGCGATGAAGTGTTCGAGCCGGTAGCCGCCCCAGGTGAAGCGCGTGGGGTCGACTTCGAGGTGGAGGGCGCCGAAGGGCAGCATCTTCCAGCCGGGCTCGAGCGAGACCTCGTCTTCGTGCGTGATCAGGCTCTCGGCCAGCCCCCGGTTGTAGAGCTCGCACGCGATCCGCAGCCGCGGGTCCGTCGCCGGCAGCATGCCCTCGCCGTGGAAGTCCGAGAAGAGAAGCGCGTACGCGTAGACCGCGGCAGCGAGATAGTAACTCCGGTCCCGAGACCGCTCGGCGTACGTGTAGGAGAGCTCCGACAACGCGAACAGGCGGTAGCCCGTGCTGCCCTTGCCCAGGCTCTGGTGCAGCTGCGCGAGCGCCGTCTTCGGGTCTGCCAGGAACAGCGGGTACATGCCCAGGCGCTCGAGCACCTGGATCGAGAGCTGGCTCGGCTCGTCCGAGGTGAGGATGTTCGCGGTGATCTCGCGCTCGACGACCGACGGATCGGCGACCTCGACCTGCACGGGCACCGACGTGCACGCGGCGAGCGCGAGCGCCGCGGCCAGCGCGGTGGCGAGGCGCACGTTCACTTGTCGAAGCGCTCGAGCCAATCCCCGACCACCCGGCGCAGCAGCGCGCGGTCGAGATCGTAGCTGCGTTCGCGCCCGCGCGTTTCGACCACGACCAGGCCCGCCTCTTCGAGCTTCAGCAGGTGGCGGCTCGTCGTGGGCCACGTGCAGTCGAAGCGCCGCGCGATCTCGCCGGCGGTCATCGTGCCGCCGTGCAGATGGAGCGAGAGCAGGACTTGGCGGCGCGACGGATGGGCCAGGCAGGCGAAGACTGCGTCGAGCTCCGCGAGTTCGCGCAGGCCGTCACGCCTTGCCAAGGAGCTCGAGCGGCCGCACGTGCGGGAATTCCATGTTGGGCTTGTCGCCGCGCGCCTCGGTCAGCTTGTCCATGCGCTCCCAGATCTCCATGACCTCGGGGTGCTGGTGCGCGAGCTTCGAGCCGTCGGCGGACGCCCAGTCGAAGATCTCGAAGAACAGCGGCCGTCCGTCGCCTTGCTCGGCGCCGCGGTAGTGCGCGGGCCGCTTGGCCGTGACCAGCCCGAGCTCGCGCAGCACCGGCCAATGGCGCTCGAGCAGCTTCTCGAACGCCTTCTCGTTGCCCTTCGCCACCCGGTAGATGCAGACGACGGTCTCGGGGGTCGCTTTTTTATTAGCCATTTGGCTAATCATCTCGCAACCGCGCCGGCGCGTCAATCAGATTCGCTCGAGCTCTGCGACGGTGCGTTCGTTCTGCACGTTGCCCGTGTTCAGCGTGGAGGCGGGCTCGAGCAGGAGGACGCAAGTCTCCTCCGCCGCGGCGGGCTTGTGCTCGACGCCCCGGGGCACGATGCACAGCTCGCCTTCCCTCAGGGTGACCACGCGGTCGCGGAAGTGCAGCGCGAGCTCGCCCGACAGCACCAGGAAGAGCTCGTCCTCGTGGTCGTGGTGGTGCCACACGAACTCGCCCTGGAGCTTCACGAGCCGCACGTGCTGCCCGTTCAGCTCGCCGATCAGCTTCGGGCTCCAGTGGTCTTCGAACTTCGCCAGCTTCTCGGCCAGGTTGACCTTGGCGACGTCGCTCGCCCTCTCCCGCGGGAAGACTTCACACTCTGCGAACCTCGATGTCCCGCCACGCGTCGATCTCCTCCTGCCGCGGCGCCTGCTCGGCGCGCGGGGGGACGTCGAGGATCATCGTGTCGCGACGCTGCTTGGTGTAGGGTCGCCAGCTCGGCAGGCCGGCGTGGTTCGGGTCGCCGTTGCGCGCGAACGCGAGCCACGTCTCGCTCATCAGCTCGGCGAGCGCACCGCGATCCGGGCGCGAGCCGGTGATCGGCGCGCCCTCGACGTTGTCGAAGACGAACGGGATCTCGAGCGCGTGCGACGACTTGAACAGGCCGCCCATGAAATCCGACGCCCACGTGAACAGATACATGTATGCGGGCGCGGTGCCGCCCTCGGCCTTCCGCTCGGCGAGGCGCATGGACATGATGCGCGTGGGCTCGGTCGTGATCGCGATGAACAGGTCCCACGGCGTCGCGTCCGGACGCGTGCGCTTGTAGGTCGAGAGCACGCGGTCGAGCTTGTCGCCGAGCATCGGGCCGAGCCGGCGCACCAGGTCGGCCTCGGAGAGCTTGCGGCGCTTCGGGTCCGCCGCCACGAACATCGCCGACTCGTCGAGGTTCGTGCCGATCATGAGCGGCACCGCCGCCCCCGCGGGCGCGGCCGTCGGATGGAACGGGTGCTGCGGCAGGTGCACGCCGTCGACGACGGGCGACAGCTGGAACATGGCGGGCGAGCCGAGCAGGAACGGCCCGGTGCCGGGCTTGCCCGGCGGCAGCTTGGCGATCGCGTCCAGCAGCGCCTGCGGCGCGACCTGCTGCAGCTTGCGCGCGTCCTTCGCGGGGATCTCGAGCGCCGCGAGCAGGCGCTCCGTGAACGCACGTGCGGCGTCGCGTTCGACCGCGCGCAGGCCGGGACCGCTCTGCACGACCGCGCGGTGGAACAGTCCCTTCGCGGCGGGCAGCGCGAGCATCGTGCTCACCTTCGCGCCGCCGCCCGACTCGCCGAAGATCGTCACGTTGCCGGCGTCGCCGCCGAACGCGGCGGCGTTGTCGCGCACCCATTCGAGCGCGAGCACCACGTCGAGGAGCCCCACCACGCCGGAGCCGTCGAACTCGTCGCCGAGGTGGTCGGCCAGATGCAGGTAGCCGAACGCGTTCAGCCGGTGGTTCACGGTGACGACGACGACGTCGCCGCGCTTCGCCAGGTTCGCGCCGTCGTACCAGACCTCCGAGCCGGCGCCCGCGCTGAAGCCGCGCCCGTGCAGCCACAGCAGGACGGGCCGCCGCACGCCGTCGCCCAGGCCCGGCGTCCAGACGTTCAGCACCAGGCAGTCCTCGCTCTGCGGCAGGTAGCGCACCTCGCCGATCACGCGCGCGTCGGACTGCGCGGGATCGACCAGCGCGCCGAGCTGCGGACAGATCGGGCCGTACTGGGTCGCATCGCGCACGCCGCTCCACGGCGCGCGGCGCTGCGGCGGCTCGAAGCGGCGCTCGCCGCCCGTCGGCTCGCCGTAGGGCACGCCGACGAAGCGGTGGATGCCCGACTCGCTCGTGCTGCCGCGCAGCCTGCCTGCGCTCGTGTCGACGACCGGAGAGCTCATCGCGGGACCTCCGAATGGGTCCCCAGGGTATCAGGGCGCGGTCACTCGGTGTCGCGGGATTTCCAGGCGATTTCCCAGATGCAAGACACGGCGCCGACGACGCGGCACTTCGTGTGCTTCACGACCACGTCCTCGAAGCCCAAGAGCAGCATGCGCTCGCCCTGATAGCCCGTGAACGTGTCGCAGATCTCGCGCGTGGGCTGCGCGAACGCGACGAGCTCGACTACGGCGCGGCCGGCGTCGCGCTCCACCACGCGCATCTCGCCGGTGTCGTACATCGACGACAGGAGCGTGAAGGCCGCCTTGCGGTCCGCGGTCTTGTTGAAGCGGCTGTACGTGCCTTCCATGTGTGCGCGCGCGGCGTCGCGGCCCATCTTCTCGCACGGGTTCTCGCGCCCGGAGCCCACCTTCGCCAGCGTGCGCAGCAGCTCCGCGTGGTCTTCGAGCGGGTACCACGACGCCAGCACGATGCGCTGCTCGAGGTACTTCGCGAGCTTGGGCGGGAGATAGGTCGAGACGCGCTCGCCGTGAGACAGGAGCGCCTTCACCGCCTCGACCACGACGGTCCCCTTGGCGTTGGGCATGGCCGCGAATCGGCCTCGGCAATGGCCGGCTTGAGATCACCCGGTGCGGCACGGGTATGATCGCGCCCCATGGCGGAGAACGACTTGGCGCCGAACGACTGGATGGTGCGCGACGAGCTCGCCGACTTCGAGCGACGGCAGATCACGCTGCTCGGACAGACGAAGCTCGTGTTCGTGGCGGGTCGCGGGCCCGCGGTGATCGTGATGTCGGAGATGCCGGGCATCTACGCCGGGGTGGCGCGCTTTGCGCGCAAGGTGCGCGACGCTGGCTTCACGGTGTTCATGCCGCAGCTCTTCGGCGAGCCGGGCCGCCCGCCGACCCTGGGCTACGGCCTGCGCAGCATGCTCCGGGGCTGCATCAGCCGCGAGTTCCGCGCGTTCGCGGCCAACCAGTCGAGTCCGGTGATCGCCTGGCTGCGCGCGCTCGCGGCGCACGCGCACCCGCTCGCCGGCGGCAAGGGCGTGGGCGCGATCGGCATGTGCTTCACCGGGAACTTCGCGCTCTCGATGATGATCGAGCCCGCGGTGCGCGCGCCCGTGCTCTCCCAGCCGTCGCTGCCGCTCGGACGCGCCGGCGGCATGCACATCTCGCCCACCGAGCTCGCGCAGGTGAAGGAGCGACTCGAGCGCGACGACCTGACCGTGCGCGCGTACCGCTTCGAGGGCGACCCGTTCTGCAAGGCCGAGCGCTTCGCGGCCTACCAGGCAGCGCTGGGCAACCGCTTCGAGCCGCGCGTGCTGCCCGACTCGAGCGCGCGCCAGGGCACGCCGATGCGCCCGCACAGCGTCGTCACCATGCATCTCATCGATCGCGAGGGCGAGCCCACGCGCGCCGCGCTCGACGAGATCCTCTCGTTCTTCGCTACGCGGCTGCGCGACTGACTGCGGGCCGACTCCTAGAACGCGAACTCGCCGCGCCGCCCGCTGCGCACGCGCAGCGCGTCGTCGACCTCGGAGATCAGCACTGCGGAGTCGTCTCTGCGGTCGCGGTCGATCTTCGCGACGAGCACGCCGAGCACGCTCTCGGCCTCCTTGTCGGAGACGACGATCTCGAGCTGCGTGCGCAACTGCCAGCGCCGCACATAGCGCGTGCCGCGGTAGTGCTGCTCGTGGCGGATGCGCCCGTCGGCGAAGCGCGTCTCGGTCGCGGTGATCTGGCAGGGCAGCCGGAGGTCGAGCAGCGCGTCCATCACCTCGTCGAGCAGCCCGCTTGGAAACGTCGCCTGGATCCTCCGCATTTCTGCCTCCTCCCTCCTTTTCCGATCGGTGCGTTCCCGACGAGCTTTAGATCAGAACGCGAGCGCGCCCCTCCGCGCGGTGCGCACCCGCAGCGCGTCGTCGACCTCGGTGATGAGCACCGCGGTGTCTTCGCGCCGGTCGCGGTCGAGCCCGGCGACCAGCACGCCGAGCACGCTCTCGACTTCCTTGTCCGAGACCACGATCTCCAGCCGAGCGCGCGTCTCCCAGCGCGTGACGTAGCGGGCCCCGCGGTACTGGCTCGGTCGAGAGATCTTCCCGTCGGCGAACCGGACCTCGCTCGCGGTCATCTGGCACGGCACGCGGAGCGCCAGCACGACGTCCATGATCTCGTCGAGGTATTCGCACGGGAAGGTGGTCTCGATTCGCTGCACGGCAGAATCGACCTCGTGTCGAGCGGTCGTAGCGGAAGGGCCCGGCGCCGCCGGAGCGGCGCCGGGCCGGAGTCGCTCCGGTCAGCCGCGCGCCAGAGCGCTCGACGCGTCCGCGCTCTCGTGCGGCACGTACACGTCGTCGGGATACGCGAGGCCGCCGAACTCGGGCACGTCCAACCCCTCGAGCTCCACTTCGGGCGCGACGCGCATGCTCTTCACGGCGTTCACCACCTTGAAGATCAGGAACGCCGAGCCGAACGCCCACACGAAGTTCACGGCCGCACCGAACAGCTGGACCATGAACTGACCCTTGTCGCCGTACAGGAGCCCGGTCACGCCCTGGCCTGCCACCCCCAGGTACGTCGACGCGCCCACGCCGTTCCAGCCCGCGCCGTACGTGCCGTCCGCGAAGATGCCGACGCAGAGCCCGCCGAGCGTGCCGCAGTAGCCGTGCACGGAGATCGCGCCGCACGGGTCGTCGATCTTGAACACGCGGTCGTTCACGAGGACGCCGATGCAGACGAGGATCCCGGCCAGGACGCCGATCGCCATGGCGGAGAGCGGGCTCACGAAGGCGCAGGGCGCGGTGATCGCGACCAGACCCGCGAGCATGCCGTTGCACGCCATCGAGATGTCGGGCTTGCCGAAGCGCATGTACCAGAAGAGGAGGGCCGCGGCCGAGCCGAAGATCGCCGCGAGATTGGTGTTGACGGCGATCACGCTGATGCGCAGATCCGTCGCCGCGAGCGTCGAGCCCGGATTGAAGCCCATCCAGCCGAACAGCAGGATGAACGTGCCCGTCACCACGAACACGATGTTGTGTGCGGGGAAGGCGTTCACCTTGCCGTCCTTGCCGTACTTGCCCAGGCGCGGCCCGAGCACGATCGCGATCGCCATCGCGACATAGCCGCCGAGCGCGTGCACGACGGTGGAACCGGCGAAGTCCACGTAGCCATGCGCCCAGTTCATGGTGGTGCCGAGCTGCGACATCCAGCCGCCGCCCCAGACCCAGCAGCCGAATACCGGGTAGAAGAGCGCGCCCAACAGCATCTCCGCGAGCAGGAACGCCCAGAACGTGATGCGCTCGCAGATCGCGCCGACGAGGATGTAGCCGGCGGTCTCCATGAACACGACCTCGAACAAGGTCAGGCAGTTCGAGCCGGCGTCGTAGGCGGGGCCGCTCAGGAAGAAGCCCTTGCCGCCGAGGAAGCCCCAGAGGCCGTCTCCGATCATGAACGTATTCAGGGTCGGCGTGCCGCCGAGGCTGGCAGGCGCCGCGTTGATCGCGACCCCGCCGTACTGGAACGCGTAGCCGCAGATGGCATAGGCGATGAACGCGAACACGTACGCGGCGAAGTTCAACATCATGAGGTGAGCCGCGTTCTTCTTCCGCACGAGCCCGCACGTGAGCAGCGCGAAGCCGGCCTGCATGAAGAGCACGAGGTAGCCCGTGTTGAGCGTCCAGCCGAAGTTCGTGGCCACGCGGACGTGCCCCACGGAGTCGGCCAGCTTCATCGCGAGCGGCTCCTTGTCCGCCAGCGCCTGGAAGTCCTGATACGCCTTCAGCTTGTCTGCGTAGTCGGACGCCGTGGTGTCCGTCGGCTGCGTGACAATGAACGCGTTGCCGCCGGCGTCGTACGCGGTCGTGCGGTCGCCCGTAGCGATGCCCGCCGGGTCCGGCTTGGGCTCGTCGGCCCGCGCCGGAGAGCAAAGTGCAAGAGCCAAGAGTGCGAAATGAAATGCAGCCAGCGTCGGGACGAGCCGTCCCACGCGCCGCGCGAAGCGGTTCGTGACCATGAATCGGGACTCCTCAGGAAGCGCTAACCCCTCCAAGACGCGGGCGAACTTCGTCCAGCGCCGCAACTTGGCGCGACCCGCTCCCTAGGGTCCCGACACCCTCGAACCGCGCCCGTGCACGGGCGTGCGAAGCAACCGATGTACCGCAGTCGGTTAGAGCCGACTCACTCGGCGAGTGCGCTCGCGACGAACGCGCGGGCGCGCTCGTTGGCGCGCGCGCCGAGCGGCGTCGGGAAGCCGTTGAAGCCGTGCACTCCGCCCGGGTAGATCGCGAGCTCCGCGCGGTTCCCGGCCGCCAGCCAGCGCGCCGACATGAACAGCGTGTCGTCGAGCAGCGGATCGAGCGTCCCCACGCTGAAGAGCGCAGGAGGCAGCCTGCGCAGATCTGCGTAGAGCGGCGAGGCGTCGGTGGTGCCGCGCTTCGCGCGGTCCGGGATGAAGTGGTTCGAGAACCACTCGATGATCGTCGTGGAAAGGACCAGGTTGCGCTCGCCCCAGCCGCGCACGCTCGGCGTGAAGCCGAGGTCGTAGATGCCGTACACCAGGTTCGCGGCGCGGAACGGCGTGAGCGCGTGGCGGTCGCGCAGGCGGATCAAGGTGACGGCCGTCAGGTGCGCGCCCGCGGACTCGCCGCCGATCGCGAGGCGCTCGCTGCCGAACTCGCGCCGGGCGTTCTCGACCAGCCACAGCGCCGCCGCTTCGCAGTCGTCGGGTCCCGCGGGGTACGGGTGCTCGGGCGCGAGGCGGTAGCCGACGCTCACGCACACGGCGCCGGTGCGCTCCGCCAGCTGGTCGAGCGCGACGTCCTGCGCGTCGTGCGAGCCGAGCACATGCCCGCCGCCGTGGATGTGCAGGTACACGCCGCGCACGGGCACGCTGCGCGGGCGCAGCACGCGCAGCGGCAGCTCGCCCGCGGGCCCGCTGATCGCGCGCGTGTCGGCGTGTGGCAGCCGCACGATCGGGCCCCACATGCCCTGCCCGGCTTCGCGCGCGGCCCGGATCGCCTGCGGCGTCTGCGTGTGGATCGCAGGCGTTTGAGCCAGCAGCTTCTCGAGCGTCTCATTGGCGCGGCGCGTGTCGGCGTCGATCGCCTCGGGCGAGAAGAGCTTCGGGTCGAGGTCCATCAGGCCGCCCTCTCCGCCTGGACGAGCAGCAAGAGCGGCTTGCCCAGGTACTTCGCGGACGCGGGCACCTCGGCGGCGAGCGCGTCGTCGCCGAGGAAGTCGCGCCGCTCGATGCGCGCGAAGCCCGCGTCTGCCATGCCGTTCAGGTAGTCGTCGACGGTGTAAGGCTCGGCGCCGAGCCGGTACTCCGTGCCGTCCTCGGAGAAGTTGGCCTCGATGCCCGCGCGCGCGAGCTCGGGGTGGAACGCCGAGAAGACCAAGCGTCCGCCCCGTCGCAGCGCCGCGTGCGCCTCGGCGAAGAAGCGCCGCAGGTCGCGCAGGTGCTCGGAGACGAGCGACGACAAAAGCGCGTCGAACGCGCCCGCGCGCACGGGGAACTCCGCGTTCAGATCGGCCTGCGCCAGTCCCGCGCCCGGCGCGCTGCGCTTTGCCACGGAGAGCATGCCGCGCGAGAAGTCGAGCCCGACGCCGCGCGCTCGTGCGCCGCACATGCGCGCGAGGTGCGCACCCGTTCCGCAGCCCGCGTCGAGCACGCGCTCGCCCGCGCGGGGCGCGAGCGCCGCGAACGTGTGGCGACGGTCGAGTGCCACGAGCGGATTCGGCGTCCCATCGTAGGTGCGCGCCCAGCGGTCGTACCCGTCGCGCACCGTCGGTCGTTCGACTCGCTTGTTCACGACCGTGCACCATACCGCACGCGAAGCGGTTTACGAATTGAGCGGGATCTCACGGCGCTGCAATCCATCCGGACCGCCGACACGCTAGTCTGCCGCGCGTGCGAAAGGTCCTCGGTCTCGCGCTCGGGCTGGCGCTCCTCGCCGGCTGCTCTCACGCGCCGCGCTTCCACCCGCCGCCCGCCCTGCGGCCGTCGAGCGACCACCCGAACGTGGTGCTGATCGTCGCGGAGGACCTGTCGCCGCACCTCGGCTCGTACGGCGACCCGGTCGCGCACACGCCGCGCCTCGACCAGCTGGCGCGCGAAGGCATCCGCTTCGCCAACGCATTCACGACGGCCCCCGTGTGCGCGCCGAGCCGCGCGACGATCATCACGGGCGTCTACCCGCGCTCCGCGGGCACGATGCACATGCGCACCTCGCGCGCGTTCGACGCGCCCGATGGCGCGCGGAGCTTCTCGTACCAGGCGGTGCCGCCGCCCGAAGTGAAGGCGTTCCCCGAGCTGTTGCGCCGCGCGGGCTACTTCACCGCGAACCACCTGAAGACGGACTACCAGTTCGGCGAGCCGTTCACGATCTGGAACGTGAACGACCCCGACGAGACGCACCGCACCCTGTGGCGCGACGCGCCGAAGGGGGTGCCGTTCCTCGCGATGATCAATCCGTGGATCACGCACGAGAGCTTCCTGTGGCCGACGGAGCCCGCGAACGGCGAGCCCGCGGTCGTCGGCATCGCGGCGCGCAACAAGAAGGCGTTCGAGGGCTACCCCCCGACCGTCGACCCCGCCGCGGTGCGGTTGTCGCCGTATCTTCCCGACACGCCGGGCACGCGCCGCGACGTCGCGCGTCAGTACGACAACGCGTCGATCCTCGACGCGCAGGTCGGCGAGATCCTCGACGCGCTCCGGGCCGACGGCCTCCTCGACAAGACCATCGTCATCTTCACGACCGACCACGGCGACGGCCTGCCCAACGCGAAGCGGCGCGCGTACGACTCGGGCCTGCACGTTCCGCTCATCGTGCGCCTGCCCGACGGCACCGACGCGGGCACGGTGCGCACCGACGTGGTGAGCTTCGTCGACATGGCGCCGACGATCCTGGACCTGGCCGGGCTGGAGATCCCGAGCTTCATGCAGGGTCAGCCCTTCCTCGGCCCGCACGCGCGACGACGCGAATACGTGTACGCCGCGGTGGACCGGCTCGACCGCGTGTTCGGCAAGTGGCGCAGCGTGCGAGACACCCGCTTCCAGTATCTCGCCAACCGCATGACCGACCAGCCGCTCTTCGAGCACGTGCGCTTCCGCGACGTGCTGCCGTCCATGCAGGACCTGTGGCGCCTGCACGAGGCGCATCAGCTCACGCCGCTGCAGGAGAGCCAGTTCGAGACGCCGCGCCCGGCCGAAGAGCTGTACGACGTGCAGGCCGACCCCGACGAGGCGCACGACCTCGCCCGCGATCCCGCGTACGCGGACGTGCTCGCGCGCATGCGCGCCGCGCTCGCCGATTTCGAGGCGCGCACGCCCGACCTCTCGCCGCGCGGCGAGCGCGAGATGGCCGAACGCATGTGGCCCGGCCTCGTGCAGCCGCGCACCGAGCCCCCGGAAGCGGTGCCGGCGCCCGGCGGCATCGAGCTCGCCTCGCCCACGCCCGGGGCGTCGGTCGGCTACCGCTTCCCGCACGACCCGCCGGGCTTCTGGCGCCTGTACGTCGAGCCGATCGCGCTGCCGCGCGGCGCGACGCTCGAGGCCAAGGCGATCCGCTACGGCTACGCGGAGAGCCCGGTCGTCGCGCTGCCGTAGCGGCTCAGCGCGCGCCGCGCTCCAGGCTGAACTTCCCGCCGCCGTTCGTGGCGAGATACAGGAAGATGAAGCAATAGAGCACGGCGAACTCGCCGCCGTTCTGGATCGGCAGGACGCCCCTCGGCTGGTGCACGGTGAAGTAGGCCACCGCCATCTCGCCGCAGCAGATGAACGCGGCGATCTGGGTGCGCACGCCGAGCGCGATGAGCGTGCCGCCGATCAGCTCGATCAGCGCGGCGAACCAGAGCTGCGAGAACGTCGCGACGGCGCCGCCGCTCGGGCCGAAGCCGCCGAACGCGCCGAACATCTTCTGCAGCCCATGACACGCGAACAGGAAGCCGCTGACCACGCGCATCGCGAGAAGACCCAGCCAGGCGAGCCGCGCGAGCATCGCATCCATGCGTTCCTCCTACTCCGTCCAGGCGAAGCGCGTGCCCTCGGGCGTCGCGTTCGCGCGCAGTGCCCCGAGCGCGAGCACGCGGTCGAGCTCCGCGCTCGCGAACTCGGAGCGGACGCCCGTGGCCTCGACGACCGCCGCGCGGAGCTCCGCGACGGGGTCGCTCCGAAACGCGGGCAGGCCCTCGATCGTGTCGGTGAGAAGCAGCTTCCAGAGCAACGCTTGCCGGTGTCGGCGCAGATACATCTTCAGCTCGTAGCCGGACAGGTTGCCGTTCTTGTAGAGCCCGTCTTGGTAGCGCAGGTACCGCTCCATCGTGCTGTCGTACTCGTCGGCGACGGCCTTCAGCACGCCGGCGGTCGTGCCGGTCGTGCGCGTGACCACGTGGTTCGCGTCGTACTGCGTCCAGTCGTTCGTCAGGATCTCGAGCCCGTAGTCGGCGGCGCGGTCGCGCACCTCGGTGCCCGGGAACGGTGCCAGGATGTGGAAGCCGTACAGCGAGCCGAACTCCTGGTGGAGCTCGTTCGCGAACTCCGTCGTCTTGCGGAGCGTCTCCTCCGTCTCGCCGGGCAGGCCGATGATGAACGACGCGAGCGCGGTGATGCCCACCTGCTGCGTCATGCGCATCGCTTCCTTCACCTTCTCCAGGCTCGACTTCTTCTTCACCAGGTCGAGGATCTCCTGGCTGCCGCTCTCGACGCCGAAGCAGATCGCCTGGCAGCCCGCGCGCGCCATCGTGTCGACGATCTCGGGCGAGATCGTGTCGACGCGCGAGAAGGCGTTCCAGCGGATGCCCGTGTCGCGGCGGATGAGCTCGCCGCACACCGCGAGGAAGTGCTTGCGGTAGAGCGTGAAGAGATCGTCCTCGATCGTGATCTCGGTGAAGCCCAGGTCGGCGAGCTTCTCGATCTCGTCCACGCACAGGTTCGGCGTGCGGTAGCGCACCTGCCGGCCGGTCCACGCGGGGGCGGAGCAGAAGATGCACGAGTACGGGCAGCCGCGGCTCGTGACCACGCTCGCGTGGCTGTCGAACGCCAGGTAGCGCTGCAGCGGCACGAGCTCGCGCGCGGGCTCGGGCAGCGTATCGAGGTCGTCTTCGAGCGCGCGCGGCGGCGTGCGCACGATCCGGTCGCCGTCGCGCAGCGCGAGGCCGCGCACGTCGCGCAGATCCATCTTGCCTTCGAGCGCGCGGCAGAGCTCGCGCATCGTGTGCTCGCCTTCGCCGATGCCGATGTAGTCGAGCGCGGGCAGGTCGCGGAAGCTGCCCTCGATCTCGAAGCTGACGTGCGGCCCGCCCATCGCGATGGGCACTCGCCCGTCGCATTTGCGCACTACTTCTGCGATCGACGCCGCGATGTGGTGATTGAGCGTGACGGACGTGATGCCCACCAGGTCCGGGCGGAAGCGCGCCATGCGCCGCTCGATCTTCTCGGGCGTGGTGCGCGACAAGAGCAGATCGAGGATCTCGACCTCGTGCCCTTCCGACTGCAGCGCCGAGGCTACATACGGAAGTGTCACCAGCAGCCGCGGAAATTCCTCGAACGGGTACGACGGATTGATCAAGAGCACGCGCATGCCACGCCACCCAACTCGCACGGATGGCGGAGATCGCCCCGGCGTGCGCGCATTCTATCGGGAAGAGCGCGGCGGCGTCAGCGAATTCCCTTGAGCCGCCCGCCCGAGCCTGCCGATAGCCTGGGGACGATGTGGATCGCGGTGGGGTGCCTTCTCGCATATACGCTCGCCAGCGGCGTGGTGGGCGTGCGCCTCTTGCAGCGCGCGCGGCGCTCGCGCGGCGTGCCCGAGCTCCTGGTCGGGCTGACGTACCTGTGCGCGCCGGGCCTCGGCTACCCGCTCGGCATCGTCTCCGACCAGATCCCGAACCGCGCGGTGGCGCTGCCCATGAACGTCGCCGGCGAGGTGCTGCTCGTCGTCGGCCTCGGCTGCTACCTGCTGTTCACCGCCCGCGTGTTCCGCCCGGATGCCGCGTGGGCGACCTGGGCGGCGCGGCTCGGCGCGCTCGCGCTCGTGTGGGTCGGCGTCGCGACCGAGAGCGCCGTCGTCCGGTATCCCGATCCCGAACAGGCGTTCGCGCACTCGCAGGCGCCGCTCGCGACGCTGCTCGTCGTGCTGCTCGCGAGCTTCGGTTGGACCGCGCTCGAAGCTCTCCGCTACTGGCGCATGTACCGCAGGCGCATGGCGCTCGGCCTCGGCGAAGCCGCGGTGTGCAACCGCTTCCTGCTGTGGGCGCTGAACGGCTTCGTCTCGGTGGCGTGGCTCAGCGCGTGTCTGGCCCTCTTCGCCGCGGGTGGGAACCCCGGCACCCACCCGCTCGGGATCGCGGTGGCGTCCGCAGGCGGCCTGGGCAACACGGTGCTCCTGTTGCTCATCTTCATGCCGCCCGCCGCGTACACGCGCTGGCTCGAGCGCAACGCTGCAGGCAGTTCCGCGGTCGCGCCGGTCTAGCTACTTCATCCGCGCCATCGCGCGGTCGTGTACACCCGAAAGTGTCACGAGGGCGACGGCGGCTCCGATGAGCGCCATGAACATGTCGCTCTGCGTGTCCCAGGGATCGCCCTGCGTGCCGAGGAACTCGTCGGCGCCCTGCCCCAGCGCGAGCGCCGTGCCCCACTCCACGAGCTCGTACGACGCGCTGATCGCCAGAGCCACGCACAGCGCCAGGAAGCTCGTCATGCGGCGGCTGGTCAGGTAGCCGTTGCGGAGCAGCACCTCGCGCGTCACGAGCGCGGGCACGAAGCCCTGCGCGAAGTGGCCGAGCTTGTCGTAGTCGTTCCGCGCGAAGCCGAACCAGTGCTCCATCCAGAAGCCGAGCGGCACGCGCGCGTACGTGTACGCGCCGCCGAAGATCAGCACGTACGCGTGTGCGGCGATCAACACGTACAGGAGCGGCGTGAGCGGGAAGCGCCGCCACGTGGCCACGAGCAGCGGAAACGCCAGAAAGATCGGCGCGACCTCGAGCCACCACGTCGTGCGGTCGTACGGGTGCAGGAACGAGACGAGCAGCCCGGCAAGCACGGCGAACGCGAGGGCGAGCGGGAGGCGCGGGCCGCTCACGGCGTGGCTTCCGCGCCTCCCGGTTTCACCCCGCGATGGCCGGCAGCTTCTCGCCCGCGAAGTAGCGCCGCGGATTGTCGACGAGCAGCGTGTCGATGTCCTGCTGCGTCGCGCCGCCTGCGAGCAGCTTCGGCACGATGCGCTTCGAGAAGTGCGACGGTGTCCAGAGCTTCTCGATCTCGTCGATCACGTTCTGCGGGATCGGCGTGTTCTTCCAGCACCAGACGGAGTCGTGCGACACGACGATGCGGTCACCCGCGCCCTTCTTCAGCAGCTTGAGCAGCGAGGACACGCGCTCGGCATCGGGGTGGATGATGTCGAGCCCGAAGCGATCGAAGCCCAGGTACGAGCCGCCGCGCGCGATCTTCATGTGGTACTCGTGATCGCTCGTGCCGCACGAGTGACCGATCACGATGCGGTGCGCGGGCACGCCCAGGTCGACGAGGAACTTCTGCTGGTCGGGACCCATGGTGCCGCGGTCGGTGTGACTCGTGATCGGCGCACCGGTCTCGATCGACGCCTTGGCGGCGGCCGTGAGCACGGTCTTCTCGTAGTCGGTGATCACGCCCGCGCTCGTCGCGATCTTGATGATGCCGGCCTTGATGCCCGTCTTGCCGACGCCGTCCGTGAGCTCCTTGATGAAGAGCTCGGCCATCGCGTTCTCCTGCGGGCCGCCGAAGGCCGTGCGCGTCTTCCAGTACGCCGCACCCCCCTCGTGCTCGTGGTAGAGGCCCGTCGCCGCGATGATGTTGAACTTCGCCTTCGAGGCGACTTCCGCGATGAACTCGATGTCGCGGCCGAGGTCGATCGGGCACGGGTCGATCATCGACTTGATGCCCTGCCCCTTCATCTCCTCGATCCGGTCCGCGGCCATCTTCCGCATCTCGCGCTTGCTCTTGCCGGGGCGGATCCAGTCGACCTCGCCGCCCGGGTAGCCGAT